>Ga0228649_1000022_pt1 | contig 56320 bp, 35 predicted proteins | sample 61DmetaG_FD_190074 | JGI IMG/M metagenome (GOLD analysis project Ga0228649, IMG submission 190074) | Seawater microbial communities from Monterey Bay, California, United States - 61D | ecosystem: Environmental > Aquatic > Marine > Coastal | place: USA: California | collected 2016-10-31 | reverse complement strand
CGTAAAAAAACGCCGGTCGCAAAAAAACGCCGGTCGCAAAAAAACGCGCGTTTAAGCGTGTAGATTACCTTTCAACGCAGAGACGATCGCATTCGCGATGGCGCACTGTTTATGCACACGGCGCGCGAATGACTCGAGCCGGCGGCGCGCCGGCGACGGATGACGGCGGATGGCGACGGCGCGCGCTTTATCCGACGCGCGACGGGACGGCGACGACGCGAACGACGCGCGCGAACGACGACGCGATGGCGGACGAAGACATGGAGGCGCTCGAGCGCATGATGGCGGCCATGGAGGCGAAGGAACGCGAGGCGGTGGACGACCACGTGACGAGTCGGTTTCCGAAGATGCGCATCGCGTGGGAGGCGAACGCGATCGAGGGCGGCGCGGACGCCGTCGTCGTCGCGGGATGCGCGCCGATCGACGTCGGCGGTGGACGCATGAAAGAGTTCGCCGGACACGCGTTTCACGAGCTGGCGCGGATGAAGTGTGGGTTGAGCGCGGTGTGCGAAGTCAAGCTGGCGAAGAAGGCGTCGATGGCGGCGCTGGACGAGGAGGCGATGGATGACTTTGTGGATTTTGATTCTCCGGAGTTTAAGATGAAAAAGACGAAGCGACGAGGGAATAAGGAGTTTGGTGATCACTACGGCGCGTTGGGGTTGGCGACGAAGCGATACTTGGCGACGAAGGAGGAAATTCTTGAAAAGCATCGCTGGTTGACGATCGCGTTGCATCCGGATAAGCGCGGGGTGGCGCAAGTCGACGCCGTCGAAGCCGAGCGCATTGAACAGCGCTATAAGGCTGTCGTGACGGCGATGGAAGTCTTGACGGATAAGGCGAGAAGACGGGAGTTTGATTCCGTCGATGCGCCGGATTACAAGTTCCCATCCTCGTGCGAAGAGGGTGAGTTTTTCGAGACCTTTATGCCGCACTTTCACTTGTTGTCTCGCTTTAGCGAAACCAAGCCGGTGCCGATCTGTGACGACCCGGATGCGCCGTATGAAGACGTGCGTAAACATTACATTTTCTGGGCGGCGAAGTTCAATTCGTGGAGAGAATTCCCGCACGAAAAAGAAAACGACACGGAGACGGCGCACGACCGCGACCATCGTCGTCAAATGGAAAAGGAAAACAGATCCCTTCGCGCCGAATCGAAGAAGAAGGAACAAGCTCAGATTCGTGCTTTCGTCGAGGCCGCGCAAAAGTACGATCCTCGATGCATCAAGCAACGCGCCATTGAAAAGGCTGCGCGCGATGCGAAGAAGATGAGCCGCAACAATAGCGCCCGCCAGCTCGCCGAAGAGGACGAGAAGGCCAAGGCTGAGGCTGAGGCCGCCGCGAAGGCTGCAGCCGAAGCCAGCAAGGCCGACAAGGCGAACGCGAAGAAGGAGCTCGAAAAACTGAAAAAGGCGCTCCGTAAAGAAAAACAGCGACTTCGAGCGATCGGCGCTGTCGCGGAAGGCTGGGTAGATTACCCTGGCGACGGCGAGCTCGAGAGCCTGTGCGACGCATTGACTATCGATCACGCCAAGGAATTGAAGACGCTGTTGGACGCCGCGATGAACGGCGACGACGTCAAGGGTCCATGGGACGCCACCGCGTGCGTCCTCGCGTGCTTGGTCTTGGCCAAGGGTGGCGACTGGCAAGCAAAGGCGGATGAAGCCGCCAGCCGCCGCGCTGAGAGAGAGGCTTCCGACAAGGTTGGCGGAGCGTGGGGCGCCGACGAAATCACCGAGCTCGAAACGGCTACGAAGCAACTGTTCCCGTTGGGTACCATCAACCGTTGGGACTCCATCGCGGCTCACATGGCGAGCGCGGGCAAGCCCCGCACCGCGATGTGCTGCATGACGAAGTCTCGCTCGATGTAAGCAGGCCGCGCTCGCTCGCGCACACAATTCTTTCCCAGACATTTCTGGCACCTAAACACACACAACGCAAATAACACTAGCTACTTACTTACATGCAATCCACTGTTGATATTTCGCTATCGTATTACACTCTATGCGTCGCTCACCTTGACCGGCAAAAGTCGCCCGACGACGAGCGAGCCGTCGCCGCATCGTTCAGACACAAACATGGAATTTTCTGCGTCGCTCCCTTCGGGGGTTTCAAACTTCAAGAGATGATGCGTGCCCGCGAAGTCGGCCCAAAGCGCATTTGGTATCACGTTTCCATCGCTTGCCGTCACTAACGCCCATTTACCCTCGCCCCAAGGAGTCGCCAATTTCCCAGCCTCGAGGAACTTCATCCCCGGCGTGCCGGCCCAGGACCACTCGCGCTCTCGCTCGTTCGAAATTTTGGACGCGAGCTCGTGTGATTCAATCGCACTTTTCGTCGGCGCTGACGTCGGTACAGCACAGAGCGCGATCGACTCTTCGCCCGAGGTTTCAACTCCGGTACCCGCCGCCCACTTCATGAAAGGAACTCGTGACTTCTGTACCTCGCTCGACTCGCCGCTCTTCAGCGCTTCGTAATACGCGTACGTATCTCGCATTCGTTCCACATCGCGAACGTGGTAGCTGAAATCAACCGTGATTGGCACATGTTTTGCCATAGCTTGGTCTTTGCGCATGAACAAGAAGACTGTCTTTGAATTGGCAAAACACAGATAATTGAGCGTTCGCCGGAGGATGCCGACGGCGACGACGTCGCCGTACGATGGGAAGAAGACCGCCGCGTTGAACACATCTTGCTCTTGCGCCACCGAAACGTCGCCCTTCATGGCGGTCAAACGAGTGGCCATTCGTTCTGCGAAAGCGATAGATTCTTGGGTCGGGGATAGTCTGAAAAATCCAGCATCTGAGCTCACCACTCGACCGCCGTGCAAGAATCGACTCCAATCCATGGTAGGATCGTCGACGACGTGGTCGTATCCGTACGCAGAAGCATCGTCCCAACCATCGCTCGCGGACTCCAAATCAGAATCTCTGTAAAAGAATTTCGAAGGGTCATCAAGCAAGACGACTCGCGGATCGACGAAGACGACTCCGTGACCGTCTCGAAGAACGGCGTGAATGGCGTACCATTTGAGAGCAGCTTTCGAGAGCGGAGTCTTTTGCGACTTGCGGATCACAGTGGCGAGTCCGGCATCCCTCGCCGCTTTCGCGATGCTCTCATCATCTGTGACGACCATAGCTCGCTTTATCAATCTATTCTTCTCGATGCCGTGCTCTAGGAACAATCCAAACACTTCGGAGTCTTTGGCGTCCGCGACGACGATCATGGCATCGCCGTGCTCATCGAAAGTCAACTTGCTAGAAAGCACATCGCAGATTTCCTTCACAGTTTTCCTCAACTTTGAATCACTCCGGCACACACGCTCACTATCGCTGATGACGTGCAATTTTCGATCGAGTTTGTCCACTTTTCCATCCCACGCCGTCATAGGTTCGCACGTCTTTGCGCCCGCGCGCCCTTTCGTCCACGTCTTGCTTCCGATGAATCCATCATTAATGCTATGCAAGTGACCAGACTCCAGTTGAATAATAGACTTCAAGCCCTTATCGCAGCCAGTGGTGCAGTCGAGCGACGACAACGGTGCGTCCTTGGTGTAATACGCGTGAACGAGCTTGATTTTGTTGTCCTTGTCCGTGTGATAGTTCGCGTGCATCGCCACCGGGCGATGATTCTCTCGCTGTAAAGGCTTCGAGTGACGAATGATTCGAAACATGACCTTGCTGTTCATGAAGCAAAACGGATCCATGACTCGCACTGTCGCCCCTGACGTCATGTGCGCGTCGCGACTCGCGAACCAGAGCTCAAGATTGTACCCGCTCTGGTCCCACAACTCTTCCGTTGCCAAGCGATGCGCCATGATTTTCATCAACCGCAAACTTGCTTCAGTGGCGCTCACGTACCACATGCCGCTATTGAGCGCGGCAACGCGAAATGATCCAGCGCGCCGCCGAGCCTCACCGAACGAAACATCGTCGATAGGCTGTAAGAATCCATTGGCTGAATCATTATCGAAGCCATCACTCATGCTTTCGATGTCGCTGTCGCGGTACAAGTAATCGAATGGGTTCTGCTGATACGTGACGTCTGTGTCGGTAAGCAGCACAGAACATCCTACGGCGACGAACTCTTGAATCAAAGCAAACTTCTTCGCGCTCACTTTGTGATTACCCATCACGGGATCTTCGTGAAAGTAATAGGGCACGCCCAGCTCATCCAAACGCTTTGTCAGCGGCTCGTCGAGCGCGATGACGAGAAAGTTTGGAACTTTCAACGCGATGAGCATTTCCAAGAATGGCGTCAAACCAGGCGCTTGCGAGTTCGCCACCGCGGCTAGTACTTCTCTGTTTTTCGCCACTCGTCGCAAAACTTCGCAAAGCGCCTCGCGTCCGTCGCAGTTCTGAGGCCACTCTTCAGAGTCGCGCGGAACGATGAAATCTAACGAGCGCGCGGAACCCCATATCCGTCTATTAATTCGCTTCGGTTCACACCTGTTCGGTCTTGAGTCATCCACGGCGAACGCATCCGTTCTGCGCCCATTGATCGCTCGAAGCGCGAACGGTTCCATGAACGATGGCGCCGCCGCGACGTAGGAATCTTCGCTCGATGCGGCGGACGCGTTTGACGTTCGCTCTTCATTTCGTCGCTCGACGTGCGACGTGACCGTATCTGAAATGACCCGTGATGATGGCGATGGCGGTGGTGGCGACGGTAAAGGCGACGGCGGTGGCGGCGGTGGCGAGTTTTCCACCGGCGGTGGCGGCGGTGGCGGCGGTGGCGAGGTTTCCACCGGCGGGTCATCGTCCACGTGGACTTCGCGAAGTCGCGGCGATTCCTCCACCGCCGCGTTCGCCTCCTCCGCCGCTCGATCGCGTCTCTCGATAATCTCCTTCACCTCCGCGTCCACTCGAACATCCAACTCGCGTTTCACCATTTCGTCCCTCGTTCGTGCGTCGCTCGCCGCGCCCGCCATCGGTTCCCCCCTCAAAAGCGCCCCCCTCGTCGGATTCAATCGATACAAATCCACCCGCAACAGCGCGACGAGCGCGCCCAACGCGATCCCTTGCGTCAACACCCGAACCGCGCGACCCCGTCGCGTCGTCCAAAACGCCATCTTCGAATCCCTCGCGCTCACTTTTTCGATCCCAGCTCTCGCGCGATCCTCGTCCCGAGTTCAAACGCCAAGTCCACCGCCGCGTCGCTCGCGCGCAGCGTCCCCGCGCACAGCGTTCGCGCCGTCTCGTCCCGTATCCTCTCCGTCCTCACCTCGATCACCCCGTGCTTCGCACCGATCGACACGCACACCGCCGTCGCACCCAGCGTGTACAGCGTCGAGCTCAGCGCGCCGCGCATCAACCGCGATCGTTTCCTCGTTCGTTATCGTCGCGTCGACGCTGAATCGAATCGAATCGAATCGAGCTTTTCGCGCGCGCTCGCGTCGCGCGCGCTCGCGTCGCGCCGTCGTCGCGCGCGTTCGCGACTCGAGTCGCGGTCGCGCGCGTCGGTCTCGCTCTTCGCGCGCGCGCGTCGCGGTGTCGCGCCACTGCTCGACGCGATGCCGACGACGACGACGACGACGCGCGCGCGCGCGACGACGGCGCCGCGCGCGCGCGCGAAGACGATCGGCCGCGCGACGACGCGCGATGGGACGACGCGGTGCGGCGCGACGCGCGCGCGCGACGCGCGCGACGACGCGGTGTCGCGAAGACGCGCGCTGGCGCTCGCGTGCGGCGCGGTCGTCGCGCGGCCGATCGTCGCGCGCGACGACGCGGCGCGCGCGATGTTCAACGCGGACCTGGATAAACCCATCGAGGACGGGCCGCGCGCGATCGCGACGACGCTCGCGGCGAAGGCGGCGCTCGCGGACGTGCTGGCGCAGAACGACTTGTTTAGGGACACGTGCGAGGCGCCGGTGTTCGCGTGCGATTTGAGCCAGTTGAACGTGAAGACGTCGAGCCGGGTGAGCGGACCGCTGCGACGGTCGTTGCCGACGCTGAGCGAGATGTACGGGGCGGACCCGTACGCGGTGGATTCGGTGCTGCAAAACGTTTCGACGCTCGAGGCAATTTTTAAAGCCAACAACGCGAGAGTGAAGGTGGATTTCAAGGGAGGGCCGGAGATGATTGGGTTGATTAATCAAGGGTTGGAGGAGTTGTATAACGATTTGCCCGCGGATGCGCTCGCGGCGGGACGGGCGGTTTTCGAGGCGTGCGATTTGGCGGTCGACGCCACGGCGGAGGGAGATTTGGAGTGCCGCATCGCTCGCGCGGTGTCGCAGAACAAGCGTCCGAGCGGTGGGCAGTCTTAGATTTTTGGGGTAAGCAGCATTCGTAGGCGTAGTGATGATGTTATTTTTGTTTAATATTTTGTTTTATTCGAATGCCTCAATCGACGAGCGCTCTTCAATCGACCCGCTACGCGACGGTGTAACTCGGCTTTGACAAATTGATGACCGTCGACTTGACCTTTGTCATGACGTTGATGCTATTGGTGATGCCTTGACTGCCAATGCCGGAGTCCTTAACGCCCTGAAACGGAAAATGGTCGGGCCCGCGCGCCGGCGGACCGTTGATTTGCACCGTGCCCGTTTCCATGGCGTCAGCCATCTGAATGGCGCGGTCGATGTCCTTTGTGAAGACGCATCCTTGCAAACCGAATCTCGACTTGTTTACGAGTTCGAGTGCTTCGGCGTCAGATTTGACGCGCACAACGGGGAGCACGGGACCGAACGGTTCTTCCCAGCAAATTTTCATATCGTGCGTGACGTTGTCGATCAAAAGAGGCCAGATCAAGTTGTCCTCTCGCCGCCACTCTTGGCAAAGCCTCGCGCCTTTGCTCTCTGCGTCGACGACCAAGGATTGAATGAAATCGGCTGAGCTCTTTGACACGACCGCAGTGATCGTGGCGTCGTCTTCTGGTTGACCAACAGTCATCTTTGCGATTTGTGCGTTCACCTTGCTAAGCAATTCATCGGCTACTTCTTCGAACACGGCGACGAGTTTCACCGCCGTACATCGTTGGCCGCTGTACGAGAAACCACCCTTCACGATGCTCTTCGCCGCTAAGTCCAAGTCGGCGTCGGGTAAGACGATGCAAGCGTCTTTACCGCCTAGTTCCGTTTGCAAAGCCACCATGCCCGCCTTTTGGGCGACGCGGATCCCAGTCTCGCCGCCCGTGAACGAAATCGCGTTGACTTCGGGATGCGTCGTGAGGTAGTCGCCGATTTCCCCGCCTCTTCCAGTCACCGCCTGGACGGTCCCGGCGGGAAATCCAGCCTTGAGGAAGCACTGAATCATGTGCAAAGTCGCCGTGCACCCTTGCGTCGGTGGCTTCACCACCACCGTGTTCCCCGCGATGAGCGCCGGCGCGATCTTTGAAACGCACAGGTTCACGGGGTAGTTGAAGGGCGGTATGCACAGGATGATCCCCACCGGAACCTTGCTCGCCATGCACAGCTTAGTGCGGTCGTTCCCCGGAAAACTATCGCTCATCAAAAGTTTCCCCTCCCCGAGCAATCTCACCCCCTCCTCGGCCGTGTAGTCGATTAAGTCAGCCGAGCGTTCTACCTCCACGCGCGCGTCCTTCGCCCCCTTCGCGACTTCCAAAACCAACGCCTCCGCCATCTCTCCCGCGTTCTCTCGCATCAGCGTCGCCGCTCGATGCAACAGCGCCGCTCTCGCGTGCAACGGCGTCCTCTGCCACGTCCTCTGCGCCTCTCGCGCCTTCGCGAACACCTCGTCCACCTCGCTCGTCGTGCACGCCTGAAACCGATTCGCCGGCGCGTTCGCCTTGCTCGGATTCAGCGCCTCGCACGTCGATCCCGACGCCGACGTCCGCCACGTCCCATCGACGCTGTATCGCATCGCCCGCGTCGTCGCGTCCCGCACGTCGTCGTAGAAGCGCGCCGTCGACATCCTCCTCGCGCGTCCCTCGTCCGGCGGCGCGCTCGCGACGACGCCCCGCGCGTCGCGCGTCGCGAGCGTCGCCGAGCGCGCGCGCGCGAGCGTTCGTGCGATGCGCGCGCGCGTCGACGCCGTCGTCGCCGTCGTCGTTCGCGCGTCGGCGCGCCGTTCGCGTCGACGTTTGACGATCGAGAGGGGCCTCGCGACGAAAAAGCGCGCGGGACGAAAACCGTAACTCTGACCGAGACGCGTCTCGTGCGGCAAGGTCAAGGAATCTTTCGAATGTCGTACGTACGTCATGCAGTCTTTGGCTTGCGAGCCTTTTTTGGTCTTATTTACTCGCGATCGACGCGATGGACGCGACGGCGCGACGCGACGGTAACAACGAGCGCGCGATGAAAAAACGGCTGGAGAAACGCACGATTCGTGGAAACGCGAAACGACGCGCGGGAGAGCGCGGCGGCGCGGGAGAGCGAGATCGACGATGAAGACGGTGGCGAGAAAAACGTCGGTGTGGTCGAACGCGCTCGCGGCGAGCGCGACGGTCGCGGACGCGACGACGGCGAGGGACGACGCGCGCGCGAAGGGTGCGAGTTTTGAGGCCCGAGGGGAGGACGAGGAGGCGCGCGTGCGACGGGCGGCGAGCGAATTGCGGGTGAAGTTGCTCGATGAGATCGTCAGAGGGGCGGCGAAGCGCGAGCCGAGCGATGAAGACGGGGTGAGGGGGTCGGAGGATGCGGACGCGCGACGAGCGAGACGCGCGGGGCGAGACGCGTTTCTCGCGGCGACGGCGAAGGATGGAGACGAAGACGAGGACGCGATCGCGCGGATGCGCGCGGCGGTGAATTTCGTCATGGGATTTTGCGCGGAGATTTTGCAACCGAGCGATGACGGCGGTTCGCCGGCGGTGATGCCGCCGCTCGGGACGCACGTCATTCTACGCGCCGACGTCGAGGCTGAAGGCGAGCGAAGCGTGTACTTTCAAGAGCAATGTTCTTACGATTTCGACGAAATACGCACCGCGGATCACTTCATCGACTATGAACGACAGTTTGTTCACGCGAGCGCCAAGGTTCAAACCGCGCCGCGGGTGTCCACATCCGGGTCTGTGATCGACGTCCACTTCGATTTGCCGAAGCCGAGCGACAGTTCGACCACGAACAATATTCGAGAAGGGAACTTTGTCGAAGTGCGCGGATGCTCTGGCCACCCGGATTACTTGGGACGGCGAGGCGAATGCAACAACAGTGGGGAAGTGTTTGAGTTCAATTTACCGTCGCTTCGCATCTCTGGTCTCGGTCGAGCGTACCCCGTCGCCGAAATCGTAGGCGAAGTGACTGTTCGAGGTTGTACGTCGGGATTGAAAACGTCGCTAAAGTTTCGACCGTTCGACGTGGAAACGTCGCCGTCGTTTCGAAACATCGTCAGCGGAACCATGGTTCGAAATAACACCGAGGTCAAACGATTGATTCTCGGCACTTGGGACACGCGGGTGTTGCTCGGCTGCATTTGCGAGGATCGTGACTCGCTCGACGACGTCTTGCACGCCGCGAGAGATTTCAAAGTCCCTCCGTTGACGACGGCGACGGGAGTCCGAAGTTTACTCCAAGCTCTCGAATCACCCGGAAGTATGTCCAACAAAAGACTATGGCAAACCATCGTGGAGGCGCTGCGCGTGGCGAATTTACACGAGCCTGAACGCTCCGTCGTGCAAGAAGTGCTCGGCGAACCGGCGACGGCGACGCGCGAGAAAATTGAAGAGGGCTCGACGATGGCTTATGAGCTCGCGGTCATAGTGGCGAACTCGCCTCCGCCGGATGCACCGCCGCCTTTACCCAGATACTGGTTTCCGCGAACGAAAAAGAATTAAAATTACACGTAGCGCCGAAGATTGCAAGCAAACCTTCCCTCTTTTCTCGCGGGTTGGATATCCACCACCTCCAAGCGACCTTTCCCGCGACACGAAACGACGTCTCCAGCGCTCAGATCGTACCGTCCCTTCTTCACCTCCTTCCAATTCACCTTGACGTCTCCAGATTCTACGTGCGCGACGAATTTCGATCTCGACATCCTAAATCCCGCGCTCCCGAGAGCGTCCAATCTCGTGCTAGACTCGGAGGAGAAAATGTCCTCCACCTTTGGTTCGGGAACTTTTAACTCCGACGCGTCCACCTCGCGGGCTTCTACCTTCACCGTTCGCACCGAAGTCAACGCCGTGCTTAAAAACTCAGCCATCTCGGGCGACACCATCACGTCGGCGCCCCGCTCTCCGGTGACGACGATGTCTCCGACTTTTTCTCGTTTAATGCCAGTTCCCAGAATTGCGCCTAAAAAATCTCTATGCGTCGCGGCGTCGAACATAAAATTCCCCTGCACCCTCAACACGCGCACGGTGTCGCGAATCTCCTCCTCATCGACGCTGTCCGCGCGCGCGATCGTCGCGCGTCGTCGCTCCGCGGACGCAAAGCCGCCCCACGCTCGAACTTCCACTTCGTCCCCACACACCGCGCGCACCGCGTTCTCCACCGAATGCAGCGCGCCTGGGTCGAGAAACTCGATCGTCTCCACCGTCCATCGATCTCGCACGCGCTCGGCGCGCTCGACGGCGCGTTTGACGACGTCTCGGTGCTCGGGCTCGGCGTGACGCAAGATGACTTCGACGTCGAGCGGCGCCGCGCTCGGCGTCGAGATGCGCCGCGCGCGCGCGCGCGAAGTCGGCTGCGACGTTCCCGCGCGAACGAGCGCGCGCGCGAGCGGGGCGTGGCGCGCGACGACGCCGCGCATCTCGAAGTGAGGACGGACCGCGACGACGCCGGGACAACGCGCGATGATTACATTAAATAGTGATCGCTCACGACACGTTCGGGGCGGTGTTGAGACGAACGACGCAATCGTATACCTCAGCACCGAGACGCCGAGCGTTGATCTCGCTCTTGACCATGGCTAAAGAGAGGACGTCCACGCCCGGTGACATGTACGAGGCGGCGTTCCAGTTGGATTCGAGCGAACGACCCATGCCGTCGAGGACGACGAGCCAATCGTTTTCGCGCACGCTGGCGCCGTTGACGTACGAAGCGAGATCTTGGGAGACCCTGGAAAAGTCGAGCAGGGTGGAAGTGGCGCCGGAGGGTAAGCATTGGACTCGGCCCTCGTCGACGAGCGCGCGCAGGGTGTCGTCGGATTTGACGCACGAGGACACGAACCGGCGCAATTCGTCAAACGTGATGTCGTTCAACGCCGCGGTGGTGTTCGCCACGAGCGCGACGTGGGTGTCGGCGTTCAAGGATGCGAGGTAACGCGCCAAGAGAACCATGCCCATGGTGTCGGCGCCCGCGTTATCGCAGAAAATCAACACGCGCTTCCACGGCGCGCCGCTTCGCAAGCGCGCGTCGATTTCTTCAAAACTATCAAATTTCCACCCACTCTCCGGTCGTAACACCTTCTCCTGTGCCTTGGCAAACGTCGCAAACAGTTGGCTGGCGTCCAAGTTGAATCGTTTCTGCTCGTCCTCGGGGTAGTCGCACACCGCCTGCTCGGTGTCGCAAAACGCCACGTTTTGCACCGCCGCCGCCGCGCCGGCGTCGAATAGATTACCCGCCAGCGCCGCTTCGATCACCAAACGCAACCGCCCTCGCGCATCGCTCACACCATCCACCGCTCGACACATCTCCGGATACAACGCCAAACAAATCTCGTTCTCGTTCGCCTTCAACCCCATAAACATATCCTCGAGCCCGCACGATCGAAGCAGGCGCTCCTTCTCCTCCACCATATCCATCAGCGTGTCCCCGACCCCTCGCGCGCTCGCCACGCCCTCGTCCCGCTCGATCGCGGATAATAAATATTTTTCGTACGCCCTCTCGAACGCCTCGTACTTTTCGATGTAGGACGCGTCTTCGTTCAGGTGCGCGCGCGTTCGCTCCGCGTTCGCCACGTGACTCGGAAACTGTCCGAGCAGCAGCGCCACCCACGCCTCGCGCGCGTCTCGCGAGCGCTCGCACGCGTCGCACACGCCCGGCGAGACGTGTGAGTACGCTTTATCGGCGCTCAGCAGCGGCAGCGGGGTCGTGCGCGCGTCGGTCGCGAGCGCTCGGGACTTTATCCAGCGAGCTCGGGACGGCGAACTCGACGTCGACGACGCGCGGTGCGTCGCGCGTTCGCGTCCGTCGCGCGCGAGAGCGAGCGCGGAGGATTGGTTCGCGAGCGCGCGCATGGTGACTCGCGAGGACGCGCGCGCGTGTGAGGCGAAGTCGGCGAGCGGGACGGCTTGGTGCTGCTATTGCAAAGCGCCGATGACTTGCTGGACCACGAGGCGCTTGATCGTGATGGCGACTATGGCGAAAACCAGCGCCCAAGCGGTGGTATCGAGTTGTTGCTTCGTTTTCGCGAGCTCTTGCGCGCGGCGCGCGAGGCGATCTTCGCGTTCGGTTTCGTTCGGCGGCGTCACGGGTCGCGGCGGATCCTCGTCGTTCTCGTCCTCGCGCTCGTCCTCGCGCTCGTCCTCGCGCGCGACGTCTTCGGCGCGCATCGCGCGCGACGGTTCGACACCCACATCGTTCCCATCGTCCCCTTCGACCGTCGAGACGTCGTCCTCGGACGCGCGCGAGCGTAAACCACCCTCCGAAGTCGCTTCGTCTTCGACGTCGTCTTCGTTCGCGTCGTCGTCTTCGATCGCGTTCTCCGACCGCGCCCCACCCTCGCTCGCGCTCGCCCCATCGTCTCCCGCATCCTTCACCGATTCCATCGCCATCACCGCCTCCATCCTCGCCAGCATCCGTTCGTGCACGCTCGCGCTCAGCGCCCGTCGCTTTTCGTTTCCGTGCGCAAACGTCGGCTCGCTCGCTCGCCAGCTCGCCTCCGCCAGCTCTCGCCTGACGTCGTCGCTCCAATCCAGCGATCCCACCGCGCCCTCCGGCGGCGTCGGGAAAAACGCCCGCATCGCCGTCAGCGCCGCCCGTATCGACCAGCTCGGCTGCCACTGCTTCGGGTGATGCTGCGAGATGCTCAGGCAAATCTTCGTCCCCGTCTCGAATCGTCCGTTCGCCGTCAGCAGCACGAACGACGGCGGCTTGAACGGGTACTCCGGCGGCAGCAGTATCCGTCCGTGGTATATCCCGCGCTCGAACGCCGTTCGCGGCGGTCCGAAGACGGCGAAGTGAAACTCGAAGATGTCATCCTCGCACGGCTCGGCGATGAACGCCTCGAGCGCCGTCGCCTCGGCGCGCAGTTCGCGGATCTCGCGCAGGATGCGCTTGACGCTCGGCGTGTTGGCGTTGAAGCGCGCCGCCGTCGAAGACGCGGACGACGTCGAGGCGTCGACGGACATCGACGCGCGGCACCGTGACGCGCGGGACGGTGCGACGCGAGCCGACGTCATGGCGACCGCCGACGCGACCGCCGCGGCGCCGCGCGCGGTCGGGGAGATCGTCCGCGGCGTCGTGCGCGCGGTGCGCGCGTTCGGGGTGTTCGTGCGCGTCGACGGCGACGACTCGGGGAAAGACGCGCTGATGCACCGGGACGACTGCGGGAACGACGCGACGTTCTCGCGCGACGACGACGACGAGGCGATAAAACACGCGCTGGAGTACTTTTATCCGGTCGGACATCGCGTGTGGGGGAAGGTGACGAGCGTGAGGGAGGACGAGAGGAAGCCGGGGACGTGGAGGGTGGCGCTGGACGCGAGCGTCGTGGACCAGGCGACGGGGGAGGATTTAGATCCCACGGGAGCGAAGACGCGGGAAAAACGAGGCACGAGGGACGGTGATCGACGCGCGGGAGGCGCGGGGGCGGATGGTGGGGCGCCGAGGTTCGGGGGGGGGGGGGGGGGGGGCGGCGGACCGGCGTTTCATCCCGAGTTGCACAAGGTGTACAGAGGTAAGGCTCGAACGGTGAAACCGGTGGGGGTGTTCGTCGATATTCGAGGGTTTCGTCGCGGTGGATTAGTGCACCGGACGCAGATCTCGCAGTATTTGGACGTGCCCAGGGACGTGGATGACGAGGAAAAGATTCGCGTCATTTCCGGCGTCGTGGCGGAGGGCGACGACGTTTGGGTCAAGGTCGTGGACGTCGAGACCACGGACGGGGCGCCTCCTCGCGTGAGTTTATCGATGAAGAACGTGGATCAGGGCAACGGCGAGGATTTGGATCCGAACAACTTGAATTACGAACCGCCGTTTCGCGGCGGCGGCGGCGGCGGCGGCGGCGGGTATCGCCCCGTCGGCGCGGATGCAGGGCAAACGGTGCAAGCGGGCGCGATCCGTTGGGGACATCACGCTGGCGATGTGAAACAATACGGCAGCGGCGGGAAGCAGTATGAACTTCTCCTCGAAGGCGAGGGAGACGTCATCGGCGGGAACGAGGACGCACCGCCCAGCGGTTTGAGATTCGGCACTGGTGACTTTGTCAGTCGACTTCGCGCCGCGGGTGGCTCGCCGACGCGCGTTCGCGATGGTAGCGATCGGGATTTAAAGAAACCGAAGAAGGAGAGGAAGGAAAAGAAGGAAAAGAAGGAGAAAAAGAGTAAAAAACACAAAAAGTCTTCGAGAAAGCGCAGTCGACGCGATTACTCGAGCGACGATTCGTCTTCGAGCGACTCGTATTCCCGCTCTCGTTCTCCACGACGACGATAGAATAGATGTTCGTAATAAATCAGATTCACGTTGAACTTTGCGTTGGTGCAGCTATTGCTACTTCGCACCATGCGTCCTAAACGCGCGTCCCATCAAAGCTCTTGCTTGGCCGCTTTCTTCGCTTTCGACCTTCGCTCCTTCTTCTTGGGCGGTTCAACTCGTTTCGACTCCTTCTCTTCGTCGTCGTAGAAATCGTTATCTTTAGGCTCTTCCTCGGAGAAGTCAACGGATTCATCGCACGCCTTGGAGACGTTGCGACACAAAAACTCCTCGACGTTCGACTCCGCGTCCAATCTCTCCTCGAGCACGGCGGCCTGCAACGCCTCCTCCGACTCCTCGATCACGCGGTGGCAGTACCCTAGAATTTCCGTTTTCATCTGCTTCCCTCGCGCGTGACGAATCTTCTTCACCGGATTCGGCGGGATTCGCCACCGATTCGTTTCCTCGTGGAGCTGATGCTTTCCCACCTCGCTCGGCTCGTCGCAGACGCCGTCGAGCAGCTCGACGAACCGCAGCTCGCTCACTTTATACGAGATCCTCTTGCCGTATCGGCGCCCGCGCGAGTCCAATCGACCGCGCATGTCCACGACTTTCCCGTCCGCGCTCTCGGCGTCTTCGCGCAGGGCCTTGGCGAGGGATTTACCGACGGCGCGGCACGCGCTGCACTTCGCTTCGATGGCTTCGGCGGTCGACGACGCGCGCGCGACGACGAGGGCGAGCGCGAGCGCGAGCGCGAACGCGCGCGCGCGGAGCGATCGCGATCTCGCGCGGGGCGCCGACGCGCGCATGGTGTAAACGCCGCAGCGCGCGGACGCGCGCGGACCAGAGAATGAGGGCTCGATCGAAGCATCTTGCGCGCGGAGACTAGGGGTACGTCGGAGATTGTACAACCGCGAATGTATATTAAGAGCGTGCGGATACTTGCGTGCTACTGCTGATGCTAGAAAGGTTAAATATTTGCGTCGGGCGCAGACGCAGCCGCGCGGGCTCGCCGCGCGCGGAATCGACGCTGAAGTTTTAAGACGACGAGCATGACGCTCATGGAAATTGGCTTGCCGTCGAGATCAAACAATTCGTTCTCGTCGCCTTCTTCTGCGATTTCCATCTCGCGAATGGACGCAAAAGAGTCCCCGCGAAGTTCATCGGCGGCTTGTTCTTTGCGAGAAAGTTCTCTGACGAGAGTCGCTCTTCGACGGACTTTGTTTCGAAGTCTCAAGAGAGAAGCCCGTTTGGCGTTTCTCCGATCCTCCTCGAGTTCGCGGCGAATTTCGCGCGGGAGGTAGTTGAGATCCACACCCATAGCCTTGGCCGTAAAAGCCTGCAAGAGCTCGGTGTAATGAAGAAACCTCGACCCTCCTTGTAGATTGAGCGATCGAACGTGGTTGAGCATGCCCAAGTCAGTGACGCGCTTGCCCTTCAAACCCAATGGTTTTGGCGTGGCGAGAATGATGGCCTTTACGTCGATCGCGCTGACGAAACCGGTGAGATCTGGGTCGAACTTTTTCCAAACTCTGCGGAAAGCCTTGACGTCTTCAGGAGTCACGTTCTCATTCTCAGCTTCCTTTCTACTCATCGAATAGTTATCGAGCACGACAGCGATGAGTAAGTTGAGAATAATGAACGAAGAGAAAGCGACAAAGCTGACAAAGTAAACTGGAGCGACGGCGGTGCCGCAACACGTCCCGATGGCGCAATCGAAAGAAGCGTCGCAGTTTTTCTTGTTCATGCAATCATACATGATCTCTTGCCACCCCTCGCCGGTCAACATCCGCAAAAGCGTGGAGAGGGAATTTCCAAAAGTTTTGAAGTTTGCGTGCCTATTGAGCGCTTCGCCATACGCGAGACGCCCGAAGACTTGTGTGCCCAATATGGCGTATATAAAAAACAGCAGCGCCAACAACAGAGATATGTTGCCGAGCGCAGGAATTGTCATCACCAGCGTCTGGAACAACGTGTTCAATGATTTCCACTTTTTCACCATACGGAAAACTCTGCAGATGCGCAGAGCGCGGAACGCGCTAGATCCCGTTCCCGACTGCAAAATTGCACCCAAGATGGACGTTACGACGATGATAAAGTCGAACACATTCCAACCGGATGAAAAGTAACGTCGCGGGTACAGCGCGCCAATTTTCATCATCGCTTCAACTGCAAACGCAGCCGTGAAGATGTAGTTCAACACATCCAATGCAAACTTCTTTGAGGAGCTGTCGTGATCCGTCTCCGTCATGAGCACCACGGTGTTAATGAAGATGATAACCATGATGCTCGCATCAAATCTTGTGTCGTTGATCAATTGGAAGAGCTTTGCGCGCCACTTTTGATGAGGCGGTCTTCTGAAAAATGATTGTCGAGCGGTGAAGTTCCTGTTGCGCTGCTGAGCAACCCACCTTGCCTGTGACTCGCTCATAATGGTGCGCGTCAGCGACGTCGTCGAAATCTTCAAAAAGTTGTCGATGACGATACCGATGCACATATTGAACAAGAAGAAGTTCGACAGAACGATAAAAATGAGGAAATACCACGTCGCGACTGGAGTACGATCTCGCACGGGCGCCACATCCGTGCCCACGGCGTCAGCTGCGTTGAACATAGTCACTGTCCACCCTTCGCCAGACGTCGTCTCAAACAACGTGAGCATTGCTCGTGGGAAAGAGTCAAAGTTGCTGTCAGCACTCTCCCAATCTCGAGTGACATAAACCGCAGATGTGTAGCTGCCAGTGCATGCAGATTCGGTCGTTTTGGTGTAGTCGTTGCACGAAGACGTTATGACATCCCAAGTCCGCACACTCGTGCCGTTTGACCAAGAATCGACGCACGCCGATTTAGTGAGAATCGTGGGATCGGAGCAACTTTTAAACTTACCCATGAACAACGACATTCCTGCGATAGCAAATATGATCCACACAATCAACGATACCAGAAGCACGTACACGAGACTCGGAAGCGATGCAATGAGCGCGTTGATTACCACTTTTAACCCTTGTACTCGCCCGAGAAGTCGAAGCGGTCGCAAAACGCGCAAAGTACGTAACGCACGAACCCATTTAAGATCCGCGCTGGATCCGAGACCCATACCGAGCAATCCGAAAAACACGATAGTGCCATCGAGAACGTTCCACGGGTTCTTCAAGTACGAGTACTTATCGGCGTTGAACATGCCTAACGCGATCCACTTCATCAACAACTCCACCACAAATGCAGAAGTGAAACAGTAATCAAGAATTTCTGCTCTCTCCTCAAAGTTTGGATTGTCCATATTCTCTGGCGTCTCCCAACACATGGTTATACTCGAGGCAATGATCAACATAAGAATGAACCAGTCAAATCGCCTGTCGTCCGCGATCGCGAAGCACGCTTTACGGACTGGGTGCGATGGCTTGAACAATCCAAAAAAGCTGCTTTGTTCAAACTTAGTGAGCGGAACTTTACTAAGCGCCCCTGGCTGCTTCTTCTGCATGTCCTTCGGACTCATAATGACGCTGGTTGTCTCAGCGCTACTTTCTTCCTCAATCATCTTTCTGGCTCGCTGCAATCTCAAATTTTCAACTTTAGCCGCTGCTTTTCTCTTCTCTCTCTTCAGCAATTCGTGGGCAAAATGTGCAAATCTCGTCGCAGTTTGGGATGGCTCATTATTTGCGCTATCATTCGACTCACGACTACGGACACTGTCCGATTTAGTCATTCGCATCCCAGCAAACACGCCAAAGATACTTTGTTTCTTCGCAGCCCTACTCTCTTGCAGTTGCTCTTGCAGGACTTCTTTGCGATTGTCAAAGTTGCTCAGCAAGATGGCGATGAGCGAGTTGAGAATGATAAAGTCGCCCAGAATGAGGACGACCACGAAATACAGAAGAGCGACTTTCGCGGTGGTGAACATGGTGTCATACATCACTAATGGCCAATCCTCGTGCGTGATGACTTGCACGACAGTAATAATAGCGTTGTTGAAGGTGTCAAAGTTCGACCGCGGCTTTGGGTCAATCTTACAGTAATTGCCGCCAAAAAGTTGCATCCCGACGAGCGCAAAAATCAAAACAAATAGACACAAAATCGCTAGAAAACTCGATAAATCGACCAGAGTCTTCCAAATTGTTTTAAGCGTGCTCTGTAGAGACTGCCACGTTCGCATCAACTTGAGGATTCGGAAAACTCGGAGCGCGCGAAGGACGGTGAATTTTGACTTGCCTTCACCTCCATTCAAGCCGAGTTCAATACAAGACACGAGCACAATCCCCGCATCCAACCAATTCATGCGATCACGCACGTACTCAGGTATACCAAGCGCTACGACTTTAATCAATAATTCAAACATGAAAATCGCAGTAAACGCCAGATTCGCGTTTTCCAGCGCCTCTGAGTAACTGTTAGACATGCCGTCGTATTCCATCGCGAGCACGAGTGTGTTCAACAAAATACTGAAGTTGATGACCATGAAGAAAAAATCACCATCCACGAACTTCCGCGCACGTGGTTGTACGAAGTTCTTTATTCTGACGAGTTGCGTTTTGATCCACTCGAGAGTTTGACTGCGTTTGTGGCGCACGACGGACGCGCTCACTGCTTCTCCTAACCCGTCATTCGTGGCACTTTCTGAGCGTGATAGCGCCTGGATAGCTCTTTCGAAGGTGGAGAAGCTCCCACTCGAGACTCTTTGCAACTCATCCATAATATTCGCGTCGTAAACCATGGTGACGATGGCGAGTGCCAAGTTCAATATCACGAACGATCCAAAAAATATCACGGGCAGGAACCACATCACGACCGCAGGCGATACTGAATCTATGAGGTCTAACATCACGGGCGACCAATACTCGAGGGTTATCGTCTGGAAGATCACGAGCCAAGACCACCAGACGCTATCGAAACTCGCGTATCCATAGTTTGGATTTTCGTGATCTAAACACTCTTGGCCGCTGGGGCACTGCCACGCGGCTTGGGCGGTGGTTCCACATGCTTGATCTTCGTTCTTTTTCAGCAAAACTGCGTCACCAGAAGCGCGTTTGATGCATCGTACGTATTCTTGCGCCGTGTAACTCTCGCACGGCACGCTTGGCGGAAGTACATCGAAGCACCGTGTTCTCATCTTTCCGGCAAAGAACTGCACGCCAATGATACCGAAAATGCAGAAGAATAGCAAAAAGAATACAATCACGTTCGCAAGAAGTGGTAGAGACTTCAACATTGTCTCGATCAGCAATCGAAGCGATGGGAACATGCTAATCGTTCGCAGCGGACGCAGAATTCGCACTGTTCTTAAGGTGGACACGTTTGACCCCATATCGCCTGGCAGGAGGGCGACGACGGACACGATGACAATGCCAAAGTCCATCACGTTCCACGAGTCGCGTAAATACGCCCCCGAGTTTTTTGTATTCAATTTACCCACCACACCGAACGCTATCATCTTCAGCAACGCCTCGAGGGTGAATAAAATAGTGAACGTGAGTTCGCTCCGCTCCGCCGCGTCGTTCCTCGCCCCTCGCGTGGCAAACTGCCCGCACCCTCTACCCTCCAAGCGCTCGGGTTCGCTGAGGCACAGCAAAATCGTATTCGCAGCGATAATCAGCAGTACGACCCAATCAAACTCGTGTCTCTCGACGAGCTGAATGCAAAACTTGCGAATCGGGTTCTCCGCCCCGAACACCCCGAACGACTTTTCAGCGTAAATCTTCCCACTCACTCCCACGACTAAGCTATCCTCGCCCTCGATCGACGCATTTCCCGACGCTGACTCTTGCCTCGCCGCACTCACGTTCGCACTTCGTTCTTTCCCACTCTTCGTGTGTTCGCCCAAGCGATGATAAATGTCCACCAATTGTTCGCCTCGTTCGTCTCGCTCGCCGTCGTCGTCGCTTGAGTGGGAATCTCTCGCCCCGTCCCGATCGATGCCGTAATACGATCCATCATCACCATCACCCTCATCGTCGGAATCGTCGCTCGAGCACGGCGCCGGTCCCGCGCGCGTCGCCGCTCCCGCGCGCCGCGTTTCGTCCTCCGTCTCGCGCTCGCCGCTCGAATTCCCATCGCTCGAATCCGCGCTCCCGTGTCGCATCACCAGCTCCGCGAACGCGACGGACGACAGCGACGCCCCCCCGCTCGCGCGTCTTCGTCCCTCGCGCGCGTTTTGCGACGCATCGCGCGCGACGAACGCACCGATCGTCCCCGCGCGTCGTGCCTCCGAATTCGCGTTCGCGTCGTCGTCGTCTTCATCGCGCGCCCTCGCGCCGCCGCGCGCGTCGCGCCGCCGCGTCGGCGCGTCGCCGGAGTCCGACTCCACGCCCCACCGGCTCGGCGTCATCGGCATCGCGCGCGGCGCGCGCGCGCGTCGCCGTCTGTCGGCCGGGGCGGCCGGTCTCGTGTCGCAGCGGTAAAAAACACGGACCACGTCGCGCATCGGATTGCGTCGCGACGCGCGTCGCGGCGTCGCGCGCTCGCGCACTCGCGCGCGCGCGAACGCGCGGAACGACGCGCGAGAGGCGTTTACACCGCGCGAAGACGCGCGAGACGCGCGAAAGCGGCGCGCGAAACGGTGAAGACGAACGAGTCGAACGAATCTCCGCGCGGGTGGTTGAAAACGCCGCGACGAGGACGAGGCGCGCGCGATGACGACGCCGCGCGCGCGAACGGAGCGACGGGAGGGATCGCCGCGACCGTCGACGGCGCAGAGTGAGGCGAATCAGCGAACGCCGCACGGAGGAAGGGCGCTGTCGGAGGCGTACTTCGCCACGGGGGCGACGGCGTTTTTGGAGCGAGCGCTGACGCGACGCACGGGGGCGCACGCGGCGACGACGGTCGGGACGTTTCATCGAGGAAACCGAGGGAAGGGGGGGGTGAGAAGACGACTGGGAGGTGCGACGACGTCGACGGTGGGCGATGCGCGCGGTCACGGGGGCGGGGCGCGGGAGGTGGTGCGCGTGCGATGGGACCCGGAGAATCCGTACGCGGCGACGTTCGGCGAGCTGTTGGACGTGTTTTGGGATAGTCACGATCCCACGCACGCGCCGATCGATGATTTGCACGCGAGCGTGGTTTTTGTGACGAGCGAAAGCCAGCGTGAGGAGACGCTGCGGAGCATCGAACAGAAGACCGACGCGTATCGCGACGCGGACGTGCTCACGCGCATGGAGTCGGCCGTCGACTACAGCTTTACGGAGGCGCCGGAGCGATTTCAAAGAAGGTTGCAGCGCGCGAGCGAAGACGAGGGCAGTAGAGAGGGATCGATGCGAAACGGCGGCAGCGCGCGATCGTCGATGGATGAGCGCGGGAGCCCGAATGGAAGTACGAGCGAAGCATCGCAAAGCACGGATGCACCGCAAAGAACGAGAACTCTTTTGGGTTCGGTGAACGCGACGCTTCATTGGGCGGTGGATTGGACGAAAGTGATCGCAGTGCACGGGGCAGCGTATTTAGTTCGAGGCGGCGCCGAAAACGAGCGCAAGACTCCGAGATGATTTCTAGAACTTTTGGAATGACATCACAACGACTTTGACGCGCTACGCACTCTCACTACGACGCACTCGCACTCTCATTTTATATCGCGACGGATCGAACTTGTTCGAGCTTCTTTAGAATTTCGCCCGGCGTACGATCCATTTCTTCCGCGATTCTCCGTTGAACGTCAGCCGGTAAAGCGCCGAACTGCTCGCACAAGTCACCGTCGATGACATTTTTGACCGGCGCGTAGTACGACCGGAATGCCATGTGGTCGCGCCCGACTATGGATGGCGCTTCCTGGCGCATGTGCATTTCTAAATGAGTGAAGAACTCGATCTCCGATCGAGAGCTGAACGGTAACAAACATCCGATACCGCCCATGAAAGTGCCGTACATGATGATCTCGATCCCTCCCGGTTGTAGTGCGCCCTTCGTGAGCGCGCACACCGTCTCCCCGATGTATGTTTGCGCAGAGGTTTCAGACTTGTTCGGCGCACCGTTCAATACACCTTGCGAATAAATGTTCTTACCGCCTGTGGGGTCATCGTCCATGTCCTCACTGACATCCTTCGGTAGGCGATTGACGAAAATATTCCCAAACTTATCCGCACCGGCGAGTGTATCGTAATCTAAAGGCAGCGTCGCCGTGATGTATCGCGGCTTCGTGTCGTCGGCAAAGATGTATATACTACCCTCATCCGCCTTGTACTTGACGTAGTGAATAGACTCCTGCACGTCACCGACGTATATTCTATCTCCCGCCGCGTGCAGAGTGGTGATGAAGTTTGGAAAGTTCCTGTTCTCAACCTTGCGCAAGAGTTTCTTCTTACCGTAGTCGTAAATGCGCAACGAATTGTTCACGCCCGCCAGCAGGTGACCTTTGTATCCACACAACGCCCCGACCGGACCATCCGTCGGGGTGGAGTGCACCAAATTGAGCGTCCTACCATCGTTACCGTATCTGTACAAATGGATGAAACCACCATCGCAGTTGCGCGGCGCAAACGTGAGGTTCACCGCCGTACCGACGGCAAGGAGTAACTCATTCGGGCCTGTCAGGAAGACGTGGCACAAACTGAGCGCGGCTTCACTCTTGTGTAGCTCCAGCACGAACGTCGATTTCGCCTCCTTAGGATCGACGATTCGTACGCACGCCGCCCACGTTCCAGGCGAGCTCTTCGGCGCGCCAAACTGTTCGACGGGTAGCATCTTTGCTTCCTCCTCGTCTTCGTCGTTCGTTTCGGGCGCTTCGTCTGCGGGCGTTGCTTCGGGACCTTCGCGTTCGCCGACTGGAACCGTGCACTGGTCACTTTCGATCAGCGCAACCATCTTCGTATCAGGATTGGCGCTCATCGCGCGCGGAGTGTAACGGAGCTTGACCGTGGTCTGGTTGAAGTTTTCGCCCAAACGCTCGATGCTCGCGATGCGTAACGTCTGGTTTGAAATCGCCACGACGCCTTCGGGGCATTGCTCGCTGTTGAACGAACACACCTCTTCCAGCGGGACGTACGAAATTGGTGCGAGCACGAACGTTCCCTTTTCAGAGTATCCCAACCAAGGTCGAGATGACAACGCGACGAGAGCCGGAGCGCCACGAACGCTTGTACGAACAAGCTTCGGCGCACGAGCGCCTAAAAAGCGCATGCGCATATCACTCAGTTGTCCAGAAACTTGATCAATCGTCGCACGCATCAAAACGCCATTCGCCATGCCCACATTGAGCAACAAACCACCTTGAGTGGACTCCGTACCCGCGGTTTGGAGGACCAACAAGCTGGACGGCGCCGAGCCCTTGAGCGCTTGCACGGCTAACGTTTGCAAGCAGTCATCCGGGTTGAGGCTCATGACGCGCACGGTGCCGTCGTACGAACCCATGGCGAGGAATCTATTTCTCAGCGCACCCTCAGGAACCGGACCGATATCCAAACACGCAATGTCGCCGCTAGTCTCCAGCTTTTCAACTTCAATGAGTTGACCGGCCGAATCTAACTCAAAGTAAATCACTTCGCCGCCGGTGAGCGCGATGACAACTTGCTTGCTGTTGCACGTGCACTTTGAGATTTGCTTGCGTCCAGGAGTGCGCCACTCATTGATGCGCTTATCCGCCTTGATGTGGCGCAAACCGCCCGGATGAATCTGAAGTAAAGATTCATCGCTCATGAGACACGCCTGAAGCGTCGTCGTAGTTCCTAAAATCCCGCTGTCGTTCACTTCACTGACGGTGTCTCCGATGGACAATACCAGCGTTGCGTTCAAGAACGAGACGATGATATACGAATCATACTCTTCCGACGAGCTCTTCTTCACCGTGAAGATGGCGTTCGGCTGGCCCGGAAGTGGGCTCATCGCCAATTCGTTCATGGCGATGCCTTGCCGCAAAATGCGAAGCGATGAACGAGCGCCAGTTCCGCAAAGCGTGTACAATTGTGGCATTTCCTCTTCCGTCAAGTTGTGTGCCTGCATGTCTAGCACAGGACACAAACTATCTATAGTATCGATCGTGTATAAGTTGGTCAAAGGTCGCGGGTCGAAGAATACGGGCTCGTAGCCTTCCTCCGTTTCCATGAGCGATGCCGAGCTGCTTTCAACCGCGTCATCGTCGCCAATGCCGGCAAACTGATACAGCGCGTGATTTCCGAATTCACTCGCCGCGAACAAGAAACCAGTCTTCAACACGCACAAGCTTACACACGGGGGAATAGTGTCAAAATACTTCACTTTGACTTCACTCACTGTTTCCCCGGAGTAGTCGATGGTGAGTTTGTAAATGTCCCCGTACTCTGACTGCGCCAAAAAGAAGAAAGAATTCTTCGATCTGTGGCTCGCGGAGGACACAATCAACACCCCTCGATCAGCCGCCAAAGAATTTCGACGCGGGATCACCGCCCGAACTTCGTCGTGGTTCTGATGTCTGTAAATGACAAAGTTTTCGCAGCACACCAAGACACCACCCGGACCGTCGCTTCCGCCTGGCACGGGAATCAAATGGTTTGCGCCGTTATCGATCGGCTCGCTCCACTTGCGTACGACGTGGTTCAAACCTAAATCGAGTTCGTAGTACGTCAAATGCTTCTGCGCCTCCGCCACGGCTTCGCCACTCGGGTCTGCGTCCGCATCGCCGTAGTCCAACTCGATCGCCGCGAAAATCGGATTGTCCAATCCGCAATCTAACGCGCACATGTGAAACACGATCGTGTGCGACTTATTCGCCTCAAGCGGTGATGAAATAGTCAAGTTTGCCTCATTATCTCTGTTCATCACGTACACCAGCTTATTCTTCTCCACCGCGCCCAGACAAATGGCTCGCCCCTTTGGGTCCGCGCACAAAAACTGCCCCGGCACGATCCTTCGGCATCCCGTCTTCCCATACGTCTCCTGATGCACCTTCACGAACGCATTCTTTTCCTTATCAAACTGCAGCACCACCACCCGACCGCTGTCGCTTCCGAGGACGAGATAATCTCGATTCGCTCCCGCCAGGCGCAGCGTCGCGATCGACCGCGCGATCCCGAACGCCTCCACGCTCGTCACGCTCTGCACCCGTCCGCTCTCATCCGGTCGCAGCAGCTCGACGACCTTATTTCGCAGCACCACGATCTCCTGCGCCTTGCTCGCGCTGAAGTTTCCGTACACCGCGGCGTTGATTCCGCTCGACTTCTGCAGCGTGAGATTGTACAAGTGCACCATCGTTCAGCGCCCCGTTCGGTGCGTCCCCGCGCGCGTCGTTCGGTGCGTCCCCGCGCGGACGTTCACCCGTCGCGCGTTCGCGTCCGCGCGCCGAGGCTTGCGGCGATCGAGCGTCGCGCGCGTCGCAATGCGGTCGGGCGCATCCGATTTGTGACCTAGGCAAAGGCGGCTCGCCGCTCGACACAGCGCGACGCGCGTCTCCGACGCGCGCGCGCGAGCGAACGCGTCGAGACGGCGATGTCGCGCGTCGTCGCGCGCGCGCTGGCGAGCGGCGGGCGATGCGCGCGCGCGACGACGATGGATGCGCGCGCATGGCTTTACGCGTCGACGACGGGACGCGTTCAAACGCGCGCGCCGGGGGCGATCTCGGCAATCGCAGCGGTGCGAGAGGTGATGTGGACATCGAACGCGACGTACGCGACGCTGGCGAGGGATAAGCCCGGGAAAGGGAAGCGACAAGGGACGAATTATGGGATGGGGGACTCCATCTTGAAGCGCGGCGGCGGCGACGCGCGAGGGGAGCCGGGACGCGAACGAAGCGCGGTGAAGGGAGTGATGGATGTCGTGGGGGATGAAAATGATGTTGTCGTGGACGCGGATGATTCGGGAGGCGTGCCGGCGGAGGGGACGAGCGCGTATGATTACATGTTGCCCGTGCGCGCGTACTACGTAGGGAGTACAATCGACGTGCGTGCGTTGGCGAAGCAAATGCCGGCGTATCCGAAAGAGTTTAATCGCGAAGGAGTGATCATACGAATGTCGCCGAAGAAAGTGGCAGAGTTACCGAGCATCGATGGCGACGCCCCGATACCGCCGGAGATGTTGAGTCGGTATTTGGTGGTGTTTAAGTTCGGGAGCGTGGTGTTTTACAACATGGGGCACAAGGAGCGGGAGGAGTGTTTAAAGCTCGCGAGATCGTTCACGTCGACGCCTCTGGCGGTGCCAATGACGGATGATTATCGAGTCGTTGTCAGACCGACGCTCACGGACTGGGCGAGCCTAGAAAGCGATCATATTGTTCTGAAGAGGATGGATATAAACAACATTAGTGTCATCTCGAGCGTGCTGGCACAAACTGTCGCGCTGGAACACTACGAGCAAAAAGTGGACGGGATGGTTGAGATTTTTAGTAAATTGAACAAGAGCACGGAGTTGACGGGGGACCTGAACATTAGCAAGAAGCGCTTGTTCTCGTTAGTCGCCGAGAACAACAACACGCTGACGGAGTTAATTACGAAACTCGGTTTGTTGGGACGCTCCGACACCGCTTGGCAATACGCGCAGTATAATATTGTCTGGGAAGGCTTGCGTCAGGATTTCGAGCTCGAAGATAGGTTTCAAGATTTGGATTACAAGCTCAATCTCATTCAAACCCAAGTGAAATTCTATTTGGAGATTCTACAGAATCGAAAGAGCGACGCGCTTGAGTGGATCATCATCGTACTCATTTCACTCGAGATTTGCGTCTCGCTGTACGACATGGCGGACAAAATTCCCCCAATTCCATGGTAGCTGTTGTTGTAAATTATTTGAGCCACCGGCACGGTATATGTGTAACTTAGTACTGCCGCGCCAAAAAGTCTTCGAGCTCCCTGTCCGCGGCAGCGTCGGCAATTTCGTCTGCGTTTGACCCTTTCCTTTTGACCTGCTTCGCCGGCAAATTTGATCGAAACATGATAGGTTTTCCTGTCTTTTTATGAGCCGGCGCGCGCGCTCGTTCGAGCGAGCGCTGAAACCTCAACTCTTGCTCACGCTTTTGTTGACGTGCGCGTTCCTCTCGAGCCAAACGCCTACGCTCCTTTTCCTTTCGCTTTTCCAAATCAGCGACGATGTCTGGCGGTAACGTATCGATCGTCGCGAAATATTCTTCCATTTTTGCTTCGATATTTGTCAACATTTGCAAAACGCTGATGCTCGGGTCGTAGTCAAACCCACAATCGACGTAGACTTCTGTGACACGCTTGGTCAATTCCTTCAGCTCGTTCTCGATCTCGTCTTCGTCGCCCGTATCGCCGCTCGTGAGCTGCTTTGACAATCGCTCGCCCTTACGTTCCTCCGCGTCGATTGCTTCTTGTAGTTGCTGGATTTGTTCGCGCAATGCGGTCATCTCCGTCTCCATTCGCGTCTTCGTGCTGGTGTGTTTAGATTGGACGGTTTGAAGCATCTCCTCCGCCTCTCGAACGCTCTGAATGAGAAACAAATTTTGTTCCTCCAACGCCGCGAAGGCGCGCAAAAGCTGCTCAGGCTGCGTGAAATACATCGGCGCATTGTCTTTCGCGTGCTGTTCGAACCACTCGCTCGGCGTCAACGCGTCCAAAAACTCCTTATACTTGTAACATTCCTTCAACTTTTCCTCCTTTCGATTCAGCTCTTGCGTCGCGCTCGCGATGTCGTTTTGCAAGCGTTTCATCTCCTTCATCTTTTCATGTTTCGCCCGCGCCTCGCGCTCCGCCGCGCTCACCGCTTCGCGCACTTTCGCATCGTTATCCTTCAAAAATTCATCGAACCGCGCGTGATCCTCCTCGAGCATGCTCTCAGATTTCTTCAACGCCTCCTCCCGTCTCGCCGCCTGCGCCTCGAGCTTTCCAATCTCCTTCAACTTGTTATCGATGTCCATCTGCACCAAGAATATCTCCCGTTTCCGCGCCACGAACGCGCGCACCGATTCTCTTCCGTCCACTCGCGTCGTCTTCACCGCGCGCGCCGTCGCGCTCTCGCCGGGCACGATCGCGCGCGCGTCTCCGTCCACGCGCGCGATCGACGTTTCGTGTCCCCGTCCCGCGACCGTCCCGCTCGCGCGCGCCATCGCGCGTCGTCCGCCGCGCGCGCGCGCGAACGCGCGTCGTCGTCGCGCGCGTCGTCCGAGTCGTGCGCGCGTCGTCGTCGCGCGTCGTCGCGGTCGTCGCGCGTCGCGCGGCTATTTTTGACGACTCGACGAATGTCACCATCGCGATTCGCGATGTCACCGACGCCCGCACACGACGACGCCGCGCGCCATGTCGCGCGTCGACGGTGGCGCGCGCGCATCGCGCGTCGACGGCGGCGCCCGCGCGGCGCGCGCGCGGCCCGGCGCGCGCGCGCGCGCGAGAACGCCGGCGGCGACGGCGACGTCGCGCGCGCGTCCCGACGCCCGCGCGCGCCGCGCGCGCGCGCGCGACGTCTCGCGATGCGCCGCGCGAGACGTCAAGTTTTGCATCGATCGCGGCGGCACCTTCACGGACGTCTACGCGGAGATCCCGCGCGAGGGCGACGCGGGAGAGGTGGCGTTCGTGACCCTGAAGCTGCTGAGCGAGGACCCGGCGAACTACGCGAGCGCGCCGAGGGAAGGCATACGACGCGTGCTGGAGACGGTGCACGGACGAGAGATAAAAAGAGATGAAAAAGTACCGACGGAAAGGATCGAATGGATACGCATGGGGACGACGGTGGGGACGAATGCGTTGCTGGAGAGAAAAGGCGCGGCGACGGCGTTGGTGACGACGCGCGGATTCGGAGACTTGTTGGCGATCGGAAATCAGGCGAGACCGGATATATTCGATCTCGCGATCGAGCGACCGGGGGCGTTGTACGAGCGCGTCGTGGAGGTGGACGAACGCGTGCGAGTTTTAGGGGAGGGGGAGCGCGCGCGAGGCGCGAGCGTCGTCGGCTCGACGGGGGAGACGGTGGAGATATTGAAACCTTTGGATGTGGAGTCGCTTCGCCCGCGGTTGCGGGCGCTTTTAGACGACGGTATCACGTCTATATCAGTCGTGCTCTTGCATTCGTACACGTTCGATGAGCACGAACGCGCAATCGGCGCGTTGGCGCGCGAGATGGGATTCCAGCACGTCGCGTTGAGCAGCGCGCTCGTGCCGATGGTGCGCGCTGTGCCGCGAGGGCACACTGGGTCGGTCGATGCGTACTTGACGCCGTGCATTAGAACGTATATCGACTCCTTTCTGGACGGTTTCGACGAAGGCTTGCGCGACGTCAAGGTTAGTTTCATGCAATCGGACGGCGGGCTCACGCCGGCGGACAATTTTAGCGGCTATCAAGCCATTTTGAGTGGTCCCGCCGGTGGAGTCGTTGGGTTCGCTCTCACGACGAGCGCGGCGTTACGCGACGATGGCGACGACGGACGAACACCCATCATAGGCTTCGACATGGGTGGTACGAGCACGGATGTCAGTCGTTACGATCCGCGGGGCGGGTACGAACAAGTCACAGAGACGACGACGGCGGGCGTCACAGTGCAAGCGCCGCAATTAGATATCACGACCGTCGCCGCCGGTGGTGGTTCAGCCCTAACATTTCGTTCGGGGACGTTTTACGTTGGCCCAGAAAGCGTGGGATCTCAACCAGGTCCGGTGTGTTATCGCAAAGGAGGCGCGCTCGCCGTCACAGATGCGAACTTGGTCCTCGGGCGCATCCTCCCAGAATATTTCCCAAAGATATTCGGCCCGAACGAAGACGAAGCGCTGGACTATGAATCCTCTTACAAGGCATTTGAAGAAGTCACGGCGCGTATCAATGCCGAGACCGGAGAGAGTTTATCGGCTGAAGAGGTTGCGATGGGATTCTTGCGCGTCGCCAATGAGGCAATGTGTAGGCCGATTCGCGAAATCACGGAGAGCAAAGGGTACGAAATTTCATCCCACGTTCTGGCCGCTTTCGGCGGTGCTGGACCGCAGCACGCATGTGCAATCGCGCGCGATCTGGGAATGTCTACCGTCTTTGTACACAGATTTTGTGGTATTCTCTCGGCATACGGCATGGGCCTTGCCGACGTCGTCGCCGAGTCACAAGCTGCGTGCGCTGCGAAGTATGAAGACGCACAAGGATTGAAGCGAGCGATGGACGATATGATAGCACTGAAAGAAAAAGTGATATCGCAGCTCATTTCAGACGGACAGTTCGAAGCGAGTGCGGTGCGATGCGAATGCTTTCTCAATTTGAGATACGATGGCTCCGACACGGCTATGATGGTGCCCGAACCAGACGATGGCGACTATGCGAAGGCATTCCGTGAACGCTTCGTGCGCGAGTACGGATTCGATTTAAAAGGGCGAGCATTACTGATAGATGACGTACGCGTGCGCGGAGTCGCGAATAACTCGCTGCTTACGCGCTTGCCCATCGCGTGCTGCAAACCGGGTGAAAAGCCGATTGCGAACACGAAAACGCGCGTCTACTTTGAGAACCTTGGTTGGTGCGAGACGCCGGTGTTTCAATTTGAAAGTTTGCTCGGTGGAATGTCCATTGAAGGACCTGCGATCATCATGAATGGGACATCGACGTGCGTGATTGAGCCGATTTGCGTCGGTCACGTGACAACGTACGGCGACTTGAAAATCACGGTGCCAAACGTCAAAGAGCAAAATGAAACCGTCGAAGCCGATTACTCTCGTGCCGATGCTATTTTGATTTCGATCTTTAGCAACAGATTTATGGGCATAGCCGAGCGCATGGGCCGAACGTTGCAACGCACAAGCGTGTCGACGAACATCAAGGAGAGGCTCGATTTTTCGTGCGCCATTTTCGGGCCAGACGGCGGACTTGTCGCGAACGCCCCGCACGTTCCGGTGCACTTAGGCGCAATGTCCTCGACCGTTTCTTGGCAACTCGAACACTGGGGATTTGACGGTTTGCACGAAGGCGACGTTCTTGTGACCAATCATCCACGTGCAGGTGGTAGTCACTTGCCTGACATCACCGTGGTCACGCCTGTATTCCGAGACGGGAGAATCGTGTTCTTCGTCGCCTCGCGAGGACATCACGCCGATGTCGGCGGTGCGACTCCAGGATCGATGCCACCATTTTCAAAAACAATCGCAGACGAAGGTGCCGCCATAAAAACGTTCAAACTCGTCGATCGTGGCGTGTATCAAGAGGAAGGCATAATCAAACTGCTGACAAAGCCAGATACTGGCAGTCGCGGTACGCGCAAGCTTGCCGATAACTTGAGCGATTTGAGCGCACAAGTTGCAGCGAATCAGCGAGGCATTTCACTTTTGAACGAACTAATTGACGAGTGTGGGCTGGGTCAGGTACAGGCGTACATGAATCACGTACAAGACAACGCTGAGCTTGCTGTTCGCGACATGTTGAAAACTGCGGCGCAAAACGTCATTGACAATGCCACTCGTCTGGGCGCACAAGTGAACGGCGATAAAGTTACTCTCAGAGCACTCGATAAAATGGACGACGGAAGCGAGGTGTGCTTGACGTTGACTCTTGACGCTGCCCATGGTACTGCTGATTTCGATTTCTCCGGCACGTCTCCCGAAGTGTCAGGAAATTGGAACGCGCCGCCGGCGGTGACAAACGCGGCGGTTATTTACAGCATTCGTTGTCTCGTCAAACAAGAAATTCCACTAAATCAAGGTTGTTTGAAACCAGTGACGATATCCGTGCCCAACGGATGCTTTCTTTCGCCCTCTGAGGATGCGGCCGTCGTCGGCGGAAACGTCCTCACGTCTCAGCGTGTGACAGATGTCTGCCTCGCCGCATTCGGGGCTTGCGCGAACGCCCAAGGATGCATGAATAATTTGACGTTTGGCGATGATAACTTTGGGTATTATGAAACCATCGGTGGTGGCGCGGGTGCGGGGCCAGACTTTAACGGTGCTTCCGCGGTTCAGTGTCATATGACGAACACAAGAATTACAGATCCAGAAATTTTGGAGCGGCGATATCCAGTCATATTGCGCGAGTTCTCTATTCGTCAAGGCTCTGGCGGTGATGGAAATACGAAAGGTGGCGATGGAATCGTTCGTGAACTTGAGTTCCTGAAAGATGTCACCGTGAGTGTGTTGTCTGAACGGCGTATTTTTGCCCCAAAAGGTTTGGCGGGAGGCAACGACGGCGCACGCGGAGTAAACTCGCTGCGTCGCGTGAACGGCGAAGTTGTTGATTTAGGAGGTAAAAATTCCGTGCAAGTCTCCGCAGGCGACGTGTTAAGGATAGAAACGCCAGGCGGGGGTGGATATGGCACGAAAATGAGTTGATTGTGATGAAGAATTGTTTTATAAAAATACATGTCGGGGTTACTCCGGAAGCGCCGTGCCTCGTTCCAGATTCGCCTTGATTTCCTTCGAGTATTTGTCGTAACTCTTCGCGAGCATTTTGTTGAACCGGTCGTTTCTGACGTTGATACCGTCGACGTCCTTTGCGGCGTGAGTCTTTTTTTCATGCGCCTCGGTTCTCTTGCGTTGCGCTGCGGAGATGCCTTGGGCTAAACGATCAATCGCATCTTGTGACGGCTTGTTCGTGTTGTGGTAAATGCTATCCGCACCGCGATAAAAGTCCGGCACGCGCGCTTTTTGCGCTTCGTAATCACTCATATCGATTACCGCGTTGGCTCGCTCTCGTTCGTAGTTGGCGTATTGGCGCTCGGCGCTAAACTGTCCGGCGTCGCTGGGATCATACGTCTGCTTCTTTTTCCCTTTCTTACGACTCGCCTGTTCCATCGTCGCAGTGAGATGAATGGCGTTCGGATCGATACCTTGCTTCACTAGTGAGTCCGTGCGAGACTTATTCGAAGCTTCTCGAATCTTCCGCTTCTGTGCGTTGGCGTATTCGTCCGGCGCGTCGACGCGCTTCTTCTCCTCCACCACCGCCGCCTGATTTTTCTTTCGTCCTTCGTTCAGCTTGAGCCGCAACTCGAAAAGCTTGCGCTGCTTCGCAGACATTCCAGCCGTAGGATCGACTGCGTCCGCACCTAAATGTTCCTCCACTACACCACCCGTCGCCGCGGCGCGCGCGGCCAAGGCTTCGGCCTCTGCCGCCGACTCCTTCAGGCGCCGCGCGGAAGCCGCGTCGGGGTTCTCTGCGCCCACCATTCGCGCTTCTTTATCCGCCAACCGCCTCTCAGCCGCTGCTTTAGCTAAGATTTCTTTACCAGCCTCCGTGAGTTCCTCTTCCTCGATCAGTTCCGCCGCGATCTCCCCGCACTCGACGATTTTCACCGTCTCCCTCGTCTTGCCCGACTTGGACCCGCACGCCTCCACTCGTCGCACGACGTCCATCCCATCCACCACCGATCCGAACACGACGTGTTTCCCATCTAACCAAGGCGTGTCTCCGGTGCATATAAAGAACTGCGATCCATTCGTGTGCGGTCCGGCGTTCGCCATGGACAACGTCCCCGCCCCCGCGTGCTTGAGCGTGAAATTCTCATCCCGAAATTTCGGCCCGTACACCGATTCCCCTCCCGTGCCGTCGTGATTCGTGAAGTCCCCGCCCTGAATCATAAAGTTCGGTATCACTCTGTGGAACGTGCTGTCGGCGTACGACAGCCTGTGTCCGCGCTCGTTCGCGCAGAGCTGTCGGAAATTCTCACAGGTTTTCGGCACGACGTCGCTTCGGAGCTCAATCGTGATCCTCCCGACGCGTTCGCGACCGATCGCGACGTCGAAAAAGACGCGCGGCAGCGGCGACATCGCGTTCGCTTCGGCGCTCGGCGCGACTGAACCTCGCGCGCGCGTCGCTTTGACGCGCGTTCGGTGCGCGGCGACCGCCGCCACGAGTGACATCGCCATAACGCGCCGCACCGCGCGCGCCGCGCGTCGTTCGTCGCCATGGGTAAAAATCGCTTGAAAACCAAGCAATTCGCCGCGGTGAAGCGGATGATTAACCCGAAAGACATCGCCAAGCAGCGCAAAGGCGCGGACAAGTCGGGCGAATCGAACAAGCGGAAAAACAGAGACGAAATCAAACTCAAACGCGTCGAAACGCAGTCGAGCGCGCTGTTCGGGAAGTACAACGCGCTGCTGAAGCCGCCGTATAACGTCATCGTCGATACGAACTTCATAAACTTCAGCATCAAGAATAAGATCGATCTGATGAAAGGGATGATGGATTGCCTGTACGCGGAGTGCGTGCCGCACATCACGGATTGCGTCATGGCGGAGCTGGAAAAGCTTGGACAAAAGTATCGCGTCGCGCTGCGAATCGCGAAAGATCCAAGATTCGAACGGTTGCCGTGCTCGCACAAGGGAACGTACGCGGATGATTGCATATGCGAGAGGGTGCGACAACATCGATGTTACATCGTGGCGACGTGCGACACGGATTTAAAGCGACGCATTCGGAAAATTCCAGGGGTGCCGATCATGTTCATGGGGAATCATAAGTACACCATCGAGCGATTGCCGGACGCGGGTGGGATCGGGAACTCGTGAGCGAGTTGGACGTCGTTTCGAGTAGCTTAGCTTTTGTACATCATCGTGTGATAACATCGTCGAGCGGGCGGTTGGCGCGCGCCACTGCGAGCCGCATGTTCCGAGACGACGACGACGACGGCGAACGCGCGCGCGAGGCCGCCGTCATGCGCCAGCGCGCGTATCTCGCCGAGCTCGACGCGCAGTTGGCACATAAGCGCGAGTTGGCGCGACGAGACGCCGTCTTCGGCGACGCCGCGCCACACATCCATCGCTCGCACGAATTTCAATATCGCGCGGCGTCGGCGTCGTTATATTCGGACGACGGCGAGAACAGACGATGGGAGAAGACGAGGGAATTGGCGTCGTCGCGAAGCGTGGCGCCGCGCGGGATGGTTCGCGAGAACGACGACGACGGTGGCGCTGAGGCGGCGGAGCGAGAGCGCCGACGAGAGAAGGCGCAGCTGCGAGAGGCGTTGGAGCGGCAAATCGAAGCGAAGCGACTTGAGCGCGAGCGCGAGCGCGCAGCGCGGGCTCGAGCGGAGGAAGAGGAAGAACGCCGTTTGCGCGAAGAGCAAGCCGAGTTGACTCGACGGTTTGAACGACGTCGGCGGTTCGGTTTGGCGGATGGTTTAGCGGATGATTTGCACGACGCGTCGTTGAGCGCGAGCGAGGGTGGTTCTGGCGCATCCGGCGCGACAAACGTCATGAATGCGGCTTCGAATGGTGATGCGTTCGAGTTTATCAAAGTAGAGTCGACGTTCGTGGAGTTGTCGCGAGACGACGAAGAATCCGACGCCGACGAAAAATCAAAGCCGCCGGAGGTCATTCACTCGCCGCCGCCGCGGCAGCTCACGGTGGTGGAAACAGTGATGACGGAACCGGCGAAACCGTCTCCGGCGAACAAGACAGAAGACGAAAGTGATGACGACGAACCATTACTGCGCCAAGGATCTGTGAAAGCCATGGCGAAAATGTGGGATACGCCGGTGAAGTCAAAACGAGCTCCGTAGCATAGAATTAGCGATCAAACGAACGACTCACTACTGACTAGCATGTGTAAATTACAACGACCGAACTGGAAACGAAGCTATCGCGAGCGTGACATCGAGTCCGGCGCGACTTCATGACGCTCTCAATTCTCTCGCTCGCAAGTGCAATGCGGGCAGTTGTGCAGCTTTTCGTGAATGTAGCAATCGCAAGCGAAGCAAAACACGTTAGAACACTGCTCACACTTGGATGCTGGATCTGTTTGCTTGATAAGCGCGAGGCATGCTTTACACTCCAACACCTCCTTCGCTGAAGCCTCGTCGCGCGTGTACTCCTTGAACGGGGCGACGGGAAACAGGTGATGGTACGATCGCGCGAGATGTGGTGACGACACGAGCGTCAAACGACACACCGCACACTGCGAAGGAAGTTCATCGATTCTCCCAGAGCACCTAGGACACACGTATTCACCCCCCGTTCCGACCACGAGCGCGTCCTTACTCAAGTGCTTCTTTTGCGGAAATCCCATTTGTACCAAGCTCGACTTCGTCGCGTCTTCGGGGAGCGGCGGCGGCGGTGCGTGCGCCATGATTAAATCATCCAAATGGTCGGCGTTTAAGCTCACCCCGTACGTTCCTCCAGTCTCCTCTGTCAGCCGTCGACTGACGTGAAGCTCCGCCGCCACGGCGACGACGCTCACGCGCACCTTGGCCGCCTTCGTCGCCGCGATCTCTGTCCACACATTTCCAGGATCACACGTCGACAACGAACTCACGATATAGAGCACCTCACGACTTCCGTACGACGGAATCGATTTCAACGACGTCCTCGCGACGTTTAGCGTATTTTGCAAACTAAAATCCCCGCTCGCGTCCAGCGCGTTTCTCAGCGCCGCCGCGTGCGCCTCCGGACTCCCGCTCAGCTCCGTCAACCGTTCGGCCACCCCATTCCTCGCGACGATGATCCCCAACTGCGATAACGGATTCTGATTGAAATATTCCCGTATGAACGACGTCGCGCACTGTCCGACCACGCTCAACCGGTTCGGTCGAAAGTCTTCCTCGTTCGCCGCCCGCGACAGATCGACCACCACGTACGTGAACCGAATCATTCCCTTCGCCGCTCCCGCGCTCGTCGCGAGCGCCGCCATCTTCGCGCGCCGTTCGCGCGCCTTGGCCGTCTGCGCCTCGCTCGTGACGCGCAGGCGTCCCGTCACCGGGTCTTCCTCCAAGTCTTCCCACGCCCGTTCGCTCTGGTACTTCTTCTCCCACGCGCGCAGCGCGCGCTGGGCGTCCTCCGCGTCGACGTCGTCGTCGTCATCGTCTCCGTTCGCGCCCTCGGCGCCGTACGCGGCTTCAACCGACGTCATCGCGCGCGTCTATGCGGCAGACGGCGACGGCGAGAGCGAAACAATCGGCGAATGACGGGCGCGCAGTCCGCGTCGAACGCGTTCAAGGTGCGCGCGATCGCGCGATGCGTCGCGACGCGCGGGCGTCGCGCGCGCGCGCGCGCTCGACGCGCGCGCTCGACGCGCGACGCGGCTTTCGGCGCGAATTCCAATCGAAATTGAACCAATCGCATCGAGACTGACGCGCGCGCTCGACGCGCTCGACGCGCAGGTCGTGCTCCTGGGCGAGGGACGCGTTGGAAAGACGTCATTGCTGCTGCGGTACGTCGAGAACACGTTCTCGGAGACGCAGACGCCGACGGTGCAGGCGACGTATCTGAGCAAGAGAGTCGCGCTGGAAAACGACGGCGCGGCGACGCTCAACGTGTGGGATACGGCGGGACAAGAGCGGTTTCACGCGCTCGGACCGATATATTATCGCGATGCGGACGCGGCCGTGTTGGTGTACGACATCACGGATAGCGATTCGTTCGATAGGGTGAAGAGTTGGGTGAAGGAGTTGAGACAAATCGCCGGGAGCGAGATTTCGCTGGCGGTGTGCGCGAATAAGAGCGATTTGGAACGGGCGAGAAAGGTGTCGCAGAGCGATGGGGAGACGTACGCGAAGAGTATTGGGGCGGCGTTCTTTAGTACGAGCGCGAAGGCGGATAAGGGCGTGGCGCAGGCGTTCATGAGCGTGGCCACGGCGTTGGACGCGAAGCGAGGCAAGTCGGCGGCGGGCGGCGGCGGCGCGGGCACAAAGACGAGCGGTGTCGGTCGAAGTCGGTCGTTGAAGATTGCGGAGGAAGAGATGAAACCGCGCGGTGGCGATTGCTGCTAAGATTACTGCGGACTCTATTTAATCCAACACTAGCCTACGTAGACACCAGAACTAAAAGATGTTCCACATCGCGACGGTGCCGTCTCGAGACGTGCTCACTAAAAACGAATCATCGGGAGCGAACAGAACGTCCGTCACCGTGGCGTCGTGATACTTCAACACCGCTAACAGTCGACCTTTCGACCTCGCTTTGTACTCGAACACGCGGATCTTGCCGTCCCAACAACCACACGCGACGATTTTGCCATCGCGGCGAATTGAACACGCGCTCACGCCCGGTTGCTTGCTCGATGCGCTCACGACATCCGTGTACGGGCCGTGCGTACGGAGGACGCGCACGTTCACTTCAGATTTCGTCACGAACTCGATGGCGTAGCGCACCAGCACGCCGTCGGCACCGCCCGTGACGGCGCCCTCTCCGCCCGCGTCGACGTCGACGCACAGCGCCGTCTCCCCGTGCGCGCGTCTCCTAAACACAATCTCCCCGACCCCACTCTCGAAATTCAACGCCCAAAGAATGACCGTTCCATCCTCGTACCCCGCCAGCAAGTGCGTCGAGCGCACGAACCGCACACACATGACGACGCCGATTTTGGGATCGTCGTCGTCGTCCTCCGAGCCAACCGCCGGCGTCCCGCACGCGACGTTCCCATTCGACGCCCGCATCACCACGATCGTCCCTCGCGCGTCCCCGGCGAACGCGATGAGATCATCACAATCGCTCGCGACTCGACAGAATCCGTGCACGCGCGTGTACACCGCGCGTTCGACCATCTCCGTCGCGTCGCCGTCGTCGCCGTCGCCGCGACGCCAAAACTTCAACGACCCATCCTTCCCTTGCGTCACCCGCATCGCTCGCGACGACGTCGACGCGTCACCGGTCGTCCTGATCGCGACGTCGCGCATGGCGAGCACGCCCGACGCGGGCGCGTGCGCCTGTCGTCGTCCGACTGCGCGGCGCGTCGTCGTGTCCCACGTCACGATGACGCCGTCGGCGTCGCCGGTCTCGAGCGCGCGCGCGCCGCGACGGGCGTCGAACGACGCGCACTGCGCGTCCGTCGCGTGCGCGCGCAAAACGACGGGATCGGGCGGGGGATTAGGCGGCATGGAGTGACGCGCGCGACGCGGCGGTTGGAGAAGGGAGCGACGGCGAAACTAAGAAAGCAAAGCTGGAACTAAACGCGCTACAGCGCGCGAACGACGGCTCGAGCGATTTGTGAAGGCTTGGAAAAGTGCGAGACGGCGCTGGGGAAATCGAACGGCGCGACCGGGGAGCCGCTCGGGGAAATGGAGACGCGCGCGACGGCTTCGGATTTGACGGTCCACTTACTCGTCAATGCGCTCGGACGCCGCCAAGGCGGAATGTCCAAACCACTCTCGCGGAAAGAGTTGATCATGTGCGTCGACATGAAGAAGACAATTTCGCTCAGCTGCGCGTACGTGCCGACGAAGGCTGTGGGCATGGACTCCACGAGGCGCGCGTACTGCGCGGTGGCCCGGCCGACGACAAAGTGCGAGCGCAAGTTGGGCTCGATGATGATGCGCTCGTCCGCAGACGCGTACGCTAGAGCGTGTGCATCGCTATCGCCAATAAGCACGCTCGGCGGTAACCAAAGGAACGAGTGATTGAGCTTTTTCAAGGCGTCGCTGACGTCACCTTCGCGCGGCGTCTCGCTCGTCGCCCGCTCGAGTCGACCAAACTTCACCGGATCGTTTTCGCGCAGCTTCATCATCAACTCCTCTAAACCACTTTCGCGCACGTGTGAAACGCGCGAATCATCCTTGAACGCGTCTAAACCAATCTCTCGGACCGCCCACTTCAACGCCTTGAGCGTGCGATACGCCTCCTCGCCCCTGGGCGTGCACAAAAGTCGAGCGGTGCGAACGACGACCGCCGACACGTCGAACCCGACCGTCGTCGCGCCATCATCGCGACGCGGCGTGCGATCGCGCTCGAAATCCATCGCGTCTTCCTCGAAGAGCATATCGAATTCCATGTCCCCCATCGACGGCGCCGGTTGATTCATCGTCCCGCGCTCGCGCGCGACGGCCGCCGTCTCGACGACGTCGCGTCGTTTCGAGAATATTCTAAGATTATTCCACCCGTCCGCGCGCGTCGCGTCGCCGATCGCGCGCGCGCGCGCGTCTCCGCGCGCGCGCGAGCTCGACGAACGCGCGTTCGCGCTCGCGCCGCGTCCCGCGTCCCGCGCCGCGCGCGTCGCGTCGCGTCGTGACGCCGTCGCCGCGCGCGTCGCGTCGAGAATACTAAACGTCACTTTAAATCCGTGTTTTCAGCAAGTCTTGAAAGACGTTCGCCGCCGGCGCGGCGCGCGCGCGCGAGTCCGCGACGCGCGCGCGCGTCGCGTCCGACGTCGCCGACGTCGCCGATCGAAGGCCGGGACTAGGATCGACGCGCGCGCGACGCGCGCGGGCCAAGGCGCGGCGGCAGACGCGCGAGGCGACGCGAGAGGAGGCCGAGCGCAGCATTCGATTCGAGCGGCGCGGCGCGCGGTCGATGGCTGGTGGTGAAACGCCCGCGACGAGGGCGAAGCGCACGCGCGAGGAAAACACGCCGTCGCCGAAACCGAAGCCGGCGTACGACCCGGCGTTCGAGGTTGAGGTGGATCGGGGAGACGCGGGAGGGGCGACAACGTCGACGGGCGCGGCGACGGAGGAGGAGTATTCGGACGAGGGGCGATCGACGCGCGAGGGATCGGTGGACGAACGCGCGGGACCGTCGAAACCGGATTATTATCAGATTTTGGGCGTCGCGTTCGACTCGACGGAGGGCGAGATTCGAAGAGCGTATTTGAAGAGCGCGCTTCGATTTCATCCGGACAAGCACGGCGATACGTTGGAGGCGAAGCGACGGTTTCAAGAGATTGGTGAGGCGTATCACGTGTTGAGCGACCCCGGGCGTAGGACGGAGTACGACGACGCGGCGGAGTATTACGTCGACGACTTTGGCGTCGAGGAGTATTTGTTGAGGTTCCGCACCTTTGTGCTCACGTCGCAAGGTTTGAGCATCGGCTCTTATTTGGGCGACGAAGAAGACGAGGTGCACGAAGAAATATTAGAATTTCTTCGCGGTTAAGGAAGACGGCAGCGCGCGCCGAAGAAGATGCAGGTCGAAGTTCAGAAGCGCGCCCGCTCGGCGTGCACGACGTTCAAGGCGTTGAAGAGCGAATGGGACGAAGTGCGCGGCGAGGCGCAGGACGCGATGACGGTTTTCGCGAACGCAAACTTAGAGTTGCGCACCGTGGATGATTTGTCGTTCCCCGAGACGTTGTCGGAAGTCGACGTGCGAGAGGCGTTGCGGGCGAAGCGAAACGCGGCGTTCGAAGCGGCGGACAAGCGTCTGGACGAGCGCCGAGCGGACGTCGAGGAGATACGTCGAGACTTTGAAAAGCTCGCCAACGTGGAAAAGTATTTCGCATCGTCGATCGTGGATTACCCGGATGACGGCGCGTTGTTTCGCACGATGACGTTCAAGAGCTTTCGGCGCGCGTTTTCCGCCGTCGCGCAAACGTTTGTGGACGATTTAAAAGCCAAGGAGAAGATTATGGACAAGCTTTCGGCGACGAAGGACGATCGGAGCGCCGCGTTGGTGTTGATTTCTGCGTTTGCGCTCGATCCACTGATTGAGCAAGACTTACTAGACGAGTTCGAGTCCCTCGTATTGAAGAACGAGCTCGGAGGGTGAGCGCACTAGGCGACGCTCGAGCGTCCGTCGCGTCGACCGACTGAACGCGAAAGCACCCTCGATAACATCGCAGCGCTCGACGTGGCGTGATTTAGACATTTCTTTGTAAAAACGACGATGAAAACAAAAAGTGAGTGACCGAATACGGCAAGACCTCGAAAACAATGGACGCTCTCGAGCGTTTGAAGAGCGAAATGGCGAAGTACGGGGACATCGAGCCCAAAGAGAGGGACGAAAAAGCGACGCTCGACGCTCAGGCCAAGGCGCTCCTCGAGAACGCGAAGCGACTTATCGACGCACTAGGCCTGATTGCTCACAATCATATAAGGTATAGCTCGCATCGAGCCGAAAAAGGCGGCGGCGCGGGTGCGTTCCAGGTGGACAGAACAACCGCGCTGCGCGCGAAAGACGTGCGGTACGTGTGGGAAGTCGTGCTTCCTTACGTTCGTAGTGGCCGAACGTTGGTGGCATGGCGGACGGTGTTGAGCAAAAAGACAGAGAACGCGGACATTTCGTACGCGGATACGAGCTCACGGGGGCGGCATTGGTTTGTTCCGACCGTCGGGTGTGACGGCGAAAGTTACGGGTTCCCACGGACAATCGGGTATGGGATGCAGTAAAATAAAATAAAAATAGTCGGTAAATGATGGGGAAAAAAAGTCTACGGTGTGATGCTGAATAGGAGGTTCGAACTCCTGATCGCCTCCTTACTAAAGAGGCGCCTTACCACTTGGCCAATTCAGCTCGCGGACTGATCGACCGAAATCGGCCACAGTACGAATCACTACGACCCAAATGACGCTAAACGTCCTGGACTCGAGCCGAGCCGTGCGTTCGCGCGAATGTTACAGTCCGACGTTACGGTTCGCCGCGCGGCCGCGCGACCTCGTCCCGTCCCTCGTCGTCTCGTCGCACACGCGCGCGCGATGGCGTCCGCGTCCGCGCGCGCGTCGCACATGCGTCGAAACTCCTCCCTCCAGGACGTTCGCGCCTTCGTCAAGCACTTTCCCGAGCATCTGAGCTGGCGCGCGCAGCGCGAGTCGTTCGCGCACGAGGCGATGCAGTACGCGCTGTGGATCCCGTTCGCGATCGGGGCGTACGCGATGCACCTGCGCACGCTTTCGTACTTGTTCGCGACGTGGTTCGTACTGGGTGAGATGATGCTGGTGTACACGCACGAGGCGCACCGGAAAGTCCTTCGCGGACTGCGCTGGTGGCACATCGCGATCGGCATCGGCGCGGGCGTGCTGTACCGAGGCGCGCCGCTGGTGGGGACGTTCGGACGGTTCGTCGTGGATTACGTGTTTTGGGGAGTGATAGCCATGGCGTGCGTGTTTCCGTTGGTGCCGAAGACGTTTCGCGCGGACGTGCCGGATTTGGTGTACATGTTGGGATTCTTGCGGAAACCGACGGAGGGGCGCAAGAGCGCGTAGACGACGCGCCGTCGAACAATTAATTGTCTAGCCTATGAAATGTAGTACCACAATGTCGCTATGCGCCGGCGAGAAGCTCTTCGACGCGCTTTCTTTTCAACTTTTCCGTGATTTCATCCAACAGAAACCCATCCATGAGTGCGTTGACGTCGGAAATCGTCCCCTCGACGCGATGGTCCTTGACTCGACCTTGCGCGAAGTTGTACGTTCGAATCCGTTCGCTTCGATCACCCGTACCGATCAACGAGCTTCGCAGCTCGCTTCGCTCTTTCGCCATCTTCTCGCGCTCTAAGTCGTACAATCGCGCCTTGAGCACGCTGAACGCCTTGGCTTTGTTCTTGTGCTGGCTTCGCTCGTCTTGGATCACGACTTGGATCCCCGTCGGCGCGTGCGTGAGGCGAACCGCGGAGTTGGTGGTATTGACGTGCTGACCACCAGCGCCGCTGGCGCGCATGGTGTCGATGCGAACATCCTCCTCTTTGATGTCCATCTCCACCTCTTCCGCATGCGGAAGCACCGCGACGGACGCTGTGCTCGTGTGCACTCTGCCTTGCGTCTCCGTCTCGGGCACGCGCTGCACGCGATGGACGCCGGATTCAAACTTCAACCTCCCAAATACGCCTTTGCCTAGAATTTCAGCGCTCGCTTCTCGAACGCCCTTACCATCGGTCTCACTCACGTTCAACGTATCGAACCTCCAACCGCTCTTTCTCGCGTGTAAGGCATACATGCGGAACAGCTCGGCGGCGAAGAGCGCGGCTTCGTCGCCGCCCGCGCCGGCGCGAACCTCTAAAATCGCGCCCCGATCGTCTGCGTCGTCGTGAGGCAAGAAAAGCAGCTGCAGCGCTAGCTCTTGATCGGGTAAATCGATGTCAACGGCGCGCAGCTCCTCGCGCGCGAGCTCGGCAAGCTCTTTAGAATCACCCCCGCTCGACGCGTCTCGCACCAATTCCTCGAGAGACGCCTTTTCGGCGCGAAGCTTTTTGACGACTTCATACTGCTCCGCGATGGGTTCAATTCGGCTGAGTTCCTTGTTTGCTTCGACAACGCGATCGATATCGACGCCTTGGCGCGAGATGAGCGCGATCAATTCCTCTCGTCGCCGCAGCGCGGCTTCGCCTCTTTCCTCCAAGGCGTCCGTCGAAGACGTCGAAGACGAGTACGACCTCGTTCCGGCCATCGCGCGCTCGAGCGTCGATCCGACGCGCACGAGCCGAGCTTCTCGGAATTTTGGCGCGATCATTTGCATACCAATGGGTAAGCCGCTCGCCCTCGAGCGCCCAGCGGGCATGGACATCGCGGGTAAACCCGCGAGCGATGCGGGCACCGTCATGACGTCGGCGGCGTACGTTTGCGCCGGACTCAGTGCCTCGACGTCGGAAAGTTTTGGTGCCGTCGACACGCTGGATGGTGTGAGCAACACATCTACGCCACCGCCTTCGCCGCCGAACACGTTTGTAAAGTCGTCCGACACCAATCTTCGAACCTTTTGCGCCTTTTCAAAGTATTCCGCCGCGCGCGCGCTGCTCAGGGCAAACGCGCCGACTGTGACGCGGCGACGAACCTCGTCGCCGAAACCCAAGCTTCGCGCCTTCGCGATGGCGCTTTGAAACTCTTCAGCAAGATATTCTTCTCGCGAAAGGTCACGCGTGAGGTCACCGTAGCGCATACCGTCGTAACGTGCGAGATTACTCGACGCCTCGGCCGGGGCGAGGACGTAGTAACACGGCAACGCCGCCTCGGTGTGCGGCATGTTGACGCGCACAATTTCCGCCCCGAGCGCCTCCATCGCGCGCACCATTTCGTTCCACGCGTCATACACTTCTTGAGTCAATTCGCTCACCGCGTATTCCTCTGGAACGCCCACGCGCAAGCCCTTCAAAGACGCCGCTTTTGGCGTCGTCTCGTCGACGAATTCGAGCGCCGCCGCGTCTAAATCCTCGCACCGCGCCACCGTCGTCGCGTCCAGGGCGTCCTCGCCCTGAATCGCCGCGAGCACGACCCCAGCATCACTCACCGTCCGCGCTAAAACCCCCACCGTGTCCAACGAGCTACAATACGACACGAGACCGAACCTACTCACCCTGCCGTACGTCGGCTTCAATCCGACCGCGCCGCAATACGCCGCGGGCAATCGCACGCTCCCCCCCGTATCGCTTCCGAGCGCGTAAAACGCCGAACCGTTCACAACCGCCGCCGCGGACCCCCCGCTCGACCCCCCGCTCGACCTTTCGCCGTCCGACGACGTCGGATTCAGCGTCGTCTGCCCCGACGTCCGCGTGTGACTCCCCATGCCGAACTCGTCCATGTTCGTCTTCCCAATCAACACCCCCCCCAGCGCGCGCAACCGCGCGATCGCCGTCGCCTCGATCGGCGATTCGTACCCCTCCAAAATCCTCGATCCCGCGCTCGTCGTCCCGACGTTCGCGCACAGATTATCCTTCGCCGCGAACGGGACGCCGTCGAGCGCGCTCGCTCGCCGCCTCGCCTCCCCATCCGCCTCGCCTTCCGTCTCGCCCCGCTCTCGCCGCGCGTCCGACGCGCGCGCGTCCGCCAGCGCGCGTCTCGCGTGCGCGTCTCGCGACGCGGCGCTCCCGACGAACGCGCGCGACGTGAGCGCGTCCGCGTCGACGCGACGCGCGCAGTGCGAGAGCAGGTCGACCGCGGTCAGCGCGCGCGCGTCGAGCGCGCGCGCGGCTTCGGCGACGGTGCGCGGCCACGACGCCGCGGACGTGGACGCGGTCGCGTTCGAGCGCGCGCGCGCGACGCCGCGCGCGGCGCGTCGCGCGTGGACGCGCATCGATCGAGCGAAGACGAGACGGTTGCGGCACACAATGACGCTCGGCGTCGCGCGCGCCGCGGCGCCGTCGCGCGCGCGCGCCGCGGTCGCGCGCGGTCGTCGCGCGGTCGTCGCCGCGCGTCGTCGCTCGGCCGTCGCGCGCGCGATCGTCGCGCGTCGCGCGCGCGAGGTCGTCGAAGTCGACGCCGAAGTCGACGGCGGGCGAACGAACGCCGCGCGAACGACCGTGGCGCTCGCGCTGACGCTCGCGCTGACGCTCGCGACGCCGCACGCGGCGCGCGCGAGGGAGTTCTTCCCGCAGTCGCCGCCCGACGACCCGATCGAGCCGTTCAGCGTGTTCGGGACGGTGGAGAAGGCGTTCAGCGTCGCGGTGCTCGACGAGAGTGGGTCGAAAATCGTGGCGAGAAAACGCGGCATGAGCGTGAAGTCGTGCGTGAACGTGGTGCCGGCGTCGAGACAGGGGCCGAGAGGACCGCCCGAGGCGCTGAGACCGTCGGCGTGCGCGGAGGCGGAGGCGCTGGGGGAGATTCGGGAGCAGCGGGACATGTTGAAGGCGTGCGCGCCGGCGTGCAAGGCGTCGTGCTCGAGGGCGATCGCGGAGTACGACGAGGGACAGAGGAAGACGACGGGATTTGGGTTAGATGCCAAGGCAAAGGAGCGAGTGTTGAAAGCGTGCGTCGTGACGTGCGGGAAGGATTGCGAAAAGGCGGGAAAGTCGTACGATTACATCATACCGTTTCGATTTTGATTGGCGTCGCGCGCGCGGATTCTAGAACGGTTGTAAATCTATTAATATGCGTTGATCTAAGGTTCGCGAGACGATTCGCTGGACGCTGAAAACTCCGCGAGCGCGGCAGCGTACGCCTCTTTCGCCGTCTTGGCATCGCTCTCGTACTTGGCTTTGCGTTCTGGATCGAGCGAGGCCCACCGCTCGCCGAGCGCCTTGGCGACTTCGCCGACTTTAAAGGTTGGATTTTCCGCCTTGACTGACGCGCGTTCGTCCGCCGAGAACGCGAAAAAGGCCGTGAGCGGTTTTTTCATTCCTGGAACTTCCACCTTGGGCTTCGGCGCCTTCTTTGCCTTTGGATATTTGGCTTCCTTCTTTGCCTCTGGCTCCTTCTTCGGCTTTGGTTCCTTCGCCTTCTTCGGCTCCTTTTTCGCCTTGGTCTTTTTCGAAGCGTATCGACCGCGCGTGCGCGGTGGGCGCTCGGCTTTTTTGCGCAACAATTCGACAGCTTCGTCGATATCGACGTTTTCGACCGCACCGACGCGCTTCAATACGGTTTTCCCGATGGATGCTCTGAGAACTTCGCCGGCGACTTCGGACGCGACGTACCAACCAAATGGGCCAATGTTGAGCGAAACGGGCGCCTGCGTCACCGGATGCACACCAAGCACTTTGGGGTATTCAAACATCCCGATGGCTTCCGCGAGAGTGATCTTGTTGACGTCCTTGCCGATGTTTGCCACTCCGACGCGACGAGGTGCAGGCGGTTTCTTCGGTTTCTTTGCCTTCTTCCCATCCTCTGCCGGCGTCGCCGCCGCGAGCTCTTGAACGCCGAGTTGTAAATATGGGCCATAAGGACCAAGTCGGAGAGAAATTTCTTTTCCGGTCGCTGGATCAACGCCAAGCACCTTGGGATACATCACTGCGTCGGGATCTTCGACGGTGGCGACGAAATCTGGATCATCCGTGTCGCTCACGATGGCGCCTCGAATCGGATGCAACGGGTGCGTGAAGCCGCATTCAGGGTAGCGACTGCACCCAATGAATCCACCAGCTTTTGATGGCTTTAAACCAAGTCTGCCAATTTTACAGCTCGGGCATCTCCGTGCTTCGCTCACGACGTCGTCGGAATCGCTTAATTCGGCGACTTGATCCGGGTTGATGTGCACGTGGCCGTCATACGTCGCCTCGCCGAAGAGATGCTGCCCGAGCTTCTCATCGAGAGCGTCGATGACTTCGCTCACGCGCAGCTCCGAAAGCGACGATATTTTATCCCTAAACGGCGTCCACCACTCCTCGAGTAACGGTTTCCATTGTACTTGTTCGCTCGTGATGTCGTCAAGCTTGTGTTCCAAATCCGCCGTGAAGCCGTAATCGACGTACGTCTCAAAGTAATTCGTGAGAAACGCAGAGACTAGACGACCGCGAGTCGTGGGAACGAGTGCGGCACCTTGCTTTGCGACGTACTCACGCTGCGCGAGCACCTTTAAAATCGGTGCGTACGTGCTCGGTCGCCCGATGCCTCGTTCTTCGAGCGCCTTGACGATGGAACCATCCGTGTAGCGAGGCGGCGGCGACGTTTTGTGCTCTGTCGCCTCGCACCCGAGACTCTCACCGTCAGTTTTCACAGACAAACCTTCGCCTTCACCAAGAATAGGTAACCACGCGTCGTCTGAAGGTGGCGCAGCATCGGGTCTGGACGTTCGATACGCCGCAAGGAATCCCGGAAACTTGAGCCTGTGTCCGTTCGCCTTGAGCTTTAAGTCGTTCTCTGCGGAGGCAATTTCAGCCGCTATGCGATCGGTAAGCGCAGGTGACATTTGTGACGCCATAGTGCGCGCCCAAATCAACGCATAAAGTCTCGCTTCATCGCTGCCTGGTCCTATTTGCCGCGCAACTTGCGCGGGAAGCCGTCCAGCCTTGGTAGGTCGAATCGCTTCGTGCGCCTCTTGCGCATTCTTTTGCTTCTTCTTAAAGTATCTGGGCGATTCAGGCACGTACTCATCACCAAAAAGCTCACCAGCGGTCGTACGCAAGCTTTCAATCGCATGTGGGGCGACGTACGTGCCATCTGTGCGCATGTACGTAATCAAACCTTCGCCCGTGCCCGCGCCCTCGTACAGTCGTTGCGCCGCCGACATCGTCCTCGACGCACCGAAACCGAGCTGCTTGTTCGCTTCCTGCTGCATCGTCGACGTCGTGAACGGTGGTCCACTCGTACGCTTGGCTTCGCTGTGCTTCACCTCCACCACCCGCAGCGTATCGCATTCTCGCACGCGCTTGGCGTACGCCTCGGCTTCGTCGTTCGAAGCGATGGTAAACTTTCCAAGCTTAGCGCCATCGACGTGCGTCAAAGCGGCGTCAAACGTAGAGCCGTCTTTTGAACTTAAACTCGCCTTCACCGTCCAATACGGCTCGCTCACGAACGCCTCCACCTCTTCCTCTCTTTCGCACACTAATCGCAGCGCCACGCTCTGCACGCGACCCGCGGACAGGCTCACGCTCGACGGCAACTTACGCCACAGTAGCCCAGAGAGCGTGAATCCGAATAGATAATCCAGCGCGCGTCGCGCCATGTACGCATCAACCATCGGAACGTTAATGTCCCGCGGAGAACCCACCGCGTCGAGCACCGCTGTTTTCGTAATCTCCCCAAACGTCACGCGCTTGACGTCCAAGTCGTCGCGCAACAATTTCTTCTCCCGAAGCACCTCGAGCAAGTGCCACGAGATAGCCTCACCCTCTCGGTCTGGATCCGTCGCGAGCAGCAGCACATCCGTCTTCTTCAACGCCTCCGTGATGTCTCGCATCGCCGCCTTTTGCCTCGACGTCGACGTCCACGTCATCGCGAACGATTCCTCCGGCCGCACGCTTCCCTGTTTATTCACCAGATCACGCACGTGCCCGTAGCTCGCCAGCACTTTCGCGTTCGCACCCAAATACTTCTCGATCGTCTTCGCCTTGGCCGGAGACTCGACGATCATGAGCGTCCGTTTCCCGTTCGTCGTCGTCGTCGTCGTCGTCGTCGTCGTCGTCGCGCCGCTCGCGACCGCGCGCGCCGTCGCCGCCGTCTTCGTCGTCTCGCCCCATCCACCCTCGCGTCCTCCCCACGCGATCCCGCGCGTCGCGCGCGCGCCGACGCTCGCGACGAGCCGTCGCACGCCGCCCGCGCGCGCGCGCGCCGTCCACATCGCCGCCGACGACTGCGAATTCCCAACCGACTCCGCGCGCGACGCCGCGGCGCCACTCGCGCGCATCAACCGCGCCCGCGGACGCGCGCCGCGCGCGGCGACCTCCCCGCGCGTCGCCGCCGCGCGCGGCGCCGCTCGTCCGCGCGGTGCGCGCGCGCGAATGCGGCGAACGTCGCGACGCGCGTCGATTCGCGACTCGCCCGAACATCGCGACGCGCGCGCCGCCATGTTCGACCGCGCGAGCGCGCGCGCGCGGCGCGCGAAGAAGTACGGCCAGCCCATCTACGCCGGCGCGTGGCTGGACGATCGCACCGCGCTCCTCGCCGGGGGCGGCGGGAAGAAGTCGAGCGGGATTCCGAATCGAATCTTGATCGCGTCGTGCGAGCGTGGCCCGCACGGAACGACGCTGGCGGACGCCGAGGCGTGGACGCACACGGACGAAGACGCGCCGCAGCGGCTGGCGGTGCACCCGGGGCGCGAACACGTGGTGTGCGCGTTCGGGGGGACGCTGGGGGTGTTTCGAGCGCGGCGAGGCGCGAACGACGGCGCGGACGAGGGCGCGTCGTCGTCGGGAACGAACGGGGAGGCGCGGTGGACGATCGAATCGTGCGCGAGCGCGTTGGGACTGCCGAATCGCGTGCACGTGACGCCGGATGAGCGGGAGATTAAGTGCGCGGCGTTCGACGCGGAGGGCGCGCGGTTGGCGCTGGGATTGGAGAGCGGGGAGGTAAAGATTCTAGCGTGGCCGTCGTTGGAGGTGGAGAAAGAGCTCGGGGCGCACGAGAAAGGGGCGGTGACCGATATCGCCTGGGCGCCCGACGGCGATGGGCTGTTGACGACGTCGGCGGAGAACGCGACGGCGAGTAACATCGGTCGCGGCGCCGCGGTGTGGAGCGTCGAGCGCGGCGAACGCGTGCTGACGTTGTTCGACGAGTCCATCGTGAAGAAGAGCGGGGTGCGGAACGTGGTGTTTCGCGGCGCGGCGTACGGCCGAGGCACGAACGCGTCGACGAGCGTGGCGTGGACTGGGGTGAATCTAGACGGCGAAGGTTGGGTGGTGAAGTGGGACGTCGCCACGTGGAAAGTCATCAGCAAGGCGCGAGTGTTCAAAAGCGAGCCCATCTCCGGGTTCGCGGTGAACGCGCAGGGTACGCTCATCGCCGTCGGAAGCTCCGAAGGCGAAGTAAAAGTCGTGGACGCGCAAAAGTTTACGCTCATTAAACCGGTGAAGAAGGCGCACATGATTTTCGTCACCACCATGGCGTGGAATCCCAAAGGAAACGTCGTCCTCTCGGGCTCCGCCGACGCCAGCGCTTTGGCGACGAAGATCGAAAAGCAGTCATGGACCTTGCGTTTGGTGCTCTGGTTCACCGTGTTCGTGATGTTGATCGTCGGCTGGATAACGTTGCTGTCGACAATCTTCCCCGACCCGCTCGCGCGCGCGCTCGAAGAGGGCGATTACGCCCGCGCCGCGCAAGCCGTCGCCGACTATTTCAGCGAGACCAAGATCCCGGCCGCGACGTTAGAAACGATCGAGGACGCCGTCGCCGGCGTCTCCGCCCGCGACGAGCTTTAGGTTCGCGCTCCTTCGTCGTCGCGTCGCGCGCTGCGATACAAATACAATCTAATCCGGTCCCGCCGTTCGTCTACTTCCCCTCTCGCGTCTCGCTCGCGATCTCCTCCACGCTTCGCTCCAGCGCCTCGATCTTCTCCTGCATCTCGTCGATCTTCGTGATGATCGCGTCCGACATCGTCTGGAACCGTCCCTGCATCTGTTCGAGCAGCCCCTGCGTGAACGTCGCCAGCGCCTCGCTCGTCATCGCGTCGTCGCCGGCGTCGCGCGTCATCGCGTCGCCTCGCGTCGGCGCGCTTCGCGTCGACATGCCGTTCGCGCGCGCGTCGCGATCGCGTCGCGATCTCCGCCGCGCGCGCGTCGCGACGACGTCCGTCGCCGCGCGAGGGTGTTCGCCAAACGAGGGTCGCGACGGCCCCGCGGACACCCGATCGCGCCGCCGACGGATCGATCGAACGATGGCGCGATCGCGCGCGATCGGCGCCGCACCGCGCGACGCGAAGCGCTTCGACGATGTTCGCTCGAGCGCTGCGACGCGCGTCGAACGATGCGATCGCGCGAACGCGCGCGCGCGGATACAAAGTCGCCGTCCTCGGCGCGGCGGGCGGGATCGGCCAGCCGTGCGGGTTGCTCATGAAGATGAATCCGCTGGTGACGGAACTGGCGCTGTACGACATCGCGGGCACGCCGGGCGTCGCGGCGGACGTGTCGCACGTGAACACGGCGGCGCAGACGAAGGGATACGCCGGAGATGGTGAGCTCGGGGCGGCGCTGAAGGACGCGGACGTGGTGATCATTCCGGCGGGCGTGCCGCGAAAGCCGGGGATGACGCGGGACGACTTGTTCGCGATCAACGGAGGGATCGTGAAGGGACTCGTGGAGGCGATCGCGGATAACTGTCCGAACGCGATGATTAATATGATCTCGAATCCGGTGAACTCGACGGTGCCGATCGCGGCGGAGGTGTTGAAGGCGAAGGGCAAGTACGACGCGAGAAAGCTCTTCGGGGTGACGACGCTGGACGTGGTGCGAGCGAAGACGTTCTACGCGGAGAAGGCGGGCTTGGAGACGGCGAAAGTGGACGTCCCCGTCGTCGGCGGTCACGCTGGAATCACGATTTTGCCGTTGTTCTCTCAAGCGACGCCCAAGGCGAGCAACTTGTCCGAGGCGGATATCGACGCGTTGACCAAGCGCACGCAAGACGGCGGTACCGAAGTCGTCGCCGCCAAGGCTGGTAAGGGCTCTGCCACGCTTTCTATGGCGTACGCGGGCGCTTTGTTCGCCGACGCGTGCTTGCGCGCCAAGAATGGCGAAGCCAACATCGTCGAGTGCACGTACGTCGAGTCTAAGATCACCGACGCCGCGTTCTTCGCCTCCAAGGTGACGCTCGGCCGCGATGGCGTCGACACCATCCACGGTCTCGGTTCTCTCACCGCGTACGAGCAAGCCAACCTCGACGCCATGATCCCGCAGCTTCAAGGCGAGATCAAGAAGGGTATCGACTTTGTCAAGGGCGCGTAAACGAAGCGCTCTCCGCTTCTCAAACAATTTTGATATTGACCGAATATTCTCATCAATGCAACGAATGCATGCTATGCACTATTTTCTATCCGCACCGTCGCGCGCTGCGCTCAAACGACGTACAAGTACAGCTTGTTAAACGCCGAAGAATCGACGCCGCCCGCCGCTCGCTCGCGCGAGCTCGCGAAACTCTCCACGCGCGTCAACTTCTCCCCCCACGTCTCCTCGGGCATCTTGAACAAGTACGTCACCACCCTCGACCCTGGTTTCAGTTCTTTCAGCAATTTCGCCCCCAACTTCGCGTTTCCCTTGGGCAAGAGATACGAAAACACCACCGTCGCCTCGCTCGCGCTCGCGTCGAACGCGGACGCCTCCTCGACGCGCACTAAATCCTTCTTCAACAGCGCGTTCGCGCGCGCCGCGCGTTCGCGCGCGACGGCGCACGCGCCGGGATCAATCTCGATCCCCACGCTTCGTGCGCCGCGTTCGAGCGCCGCGGCGACGCACACGCGACCGTCGTTACACCCGAGGTCGTACACGATGTCATCGGGCGAGACGTCGGCGAACGCCAGCGCGCGCGTCACCATGAGGTCTGGAGTGGCGGATATCGGGCCGAGATCATCGGGTTCATCCATGCGCTCGCGACGACGCGCGGTGGTCGCGTCGGTCATGGCGCGACGACGACGACGACGACGCGAAGTGCGGGCGCGGCGCGGCGGTTGGAGCGGAATCGACTGCGGTATGAAAACAACAACACGAAATTTTGACTAGTTTGTGCTCGCGCGTCGCGGGGAGATCACCAGTTGAATTGTAACTCGTGCGTACCCTCGGTGGCGCCTAGATCGATCGAGAGCGCGCCGGTGCGCGGGTCGAAATCGGGCGAGACGGCTCGCCCGTCGACGTGGACGGATGTCGGCGCCCGCGAGGCGTAACACGCGAGCTCGCCGAGCCCGTACGCGGTCACGTTTGCGGATCTTCCGTTCATGTCTATGCGTAATATGGATCCTCCACCGTTGTACATCGCGGTCAGACCTATGGCGGCGAATTTGATGTCGCCTTGCTCGAGGAGTTCGGCGATGGTGTAAATTTCCCAATCCTTGTGCATGAGCATGATGGACGTGCACTCCTTCAAGCGCAGGATTTCAATGCGCCGGTTGCGATGGGAACGGACCACAAACGATGCACCCTGCGTCGATCGATCGGCGATACCTTCAACGTCTCGTGGACACAGTTCCGCGAGCGTGGCGGAGATTGGTTTCGGCAGACTCGCGAACTGATTCGTGGCGCGCGACCACGAGGCGCCTTGAATGTTGAACACGCCGATCACTGAGTTCACAAAGTTGCGGTTCCACACCTTGAGCGCCGTTCGACCATCGCGAGTGACGTCTCTGAACAGGCAATCGCGGGTTGGACGACCCGCCTGGCGGCATCGAAGTACTCTACCGGATGGGAACACGAGCTGATGGAGAATCTCAAAGTCGTGCTTACCCGGATGATCGCTCACGTACACCGGACACCCACCGATCGCGCGCGTCGCGGCGTGTAATGCACCGGCTACGTGCTGACTCTGAAACATGTCCCAATCGGGCAACACAATCTCGCCCATGAAGATGGAGTTGTACACCACGTTGGCGATGTGCACCGTGTGGCTCGCTTCGTTCGCCGGGTAAAAGTCGTCGCTCGCTCTCGCCAACGCGCTCGACTTGAAGTTATAAATGTTCTCCGTGGAGTGACACATACAGTTGATGATGCCATTATCGGGGAAATGCGCCCGCACGGACTCTTCCAACGCCGCGTGCACGCGCCTGGCAAATGCGGGACCGCCGCCGTTTTTGTACCCCAACGCGCCGATGACGGCTTGCGCGTCCACCTTGACGCCATCAACGTCCGACGCGGAGAGATAATCGTGCGTGACGACGTAAAAGTGCGCCAAAGTCTCGGGACTAGGCACTCCGACCCCGCCCACGGTGAGCGGATCCCACGCCTGGGACGGTTCCACGGTCAACACTCCCGGCGTATGCTTGGGATACTTCATCACCGATCCGTACTTCGCGACGTTTTCCTCATCCGGATGAATACCACCCCAATACCCGAGCAACGCGTGCCAACAGTACACGTACTCCACCCCAAACTCGGTCTTGATCTTACGAACCACTTTAGCGAGCCCATCCACGGACTCGGCTTCGGGAAGAAGGTCCAACTGCGACGGTCGCGCGCTCGCGCCTGCTAATTTTCTACGGAAAAATTTTGGCAGTACGCGCTGGGATAAAGTCCTCGACATCCCGCTACCGATGACGTGCAGCTTTTGAAACTTGTGATTCGCCTTGACGGCGTACACGCGATGATTAAAGTGACTCATGCTCGACACCACCACCTTGACGGTGTGATAAAAGACGTAATTCATCAACAGCCTAAAAATGTGCCACGTGAGGGATCGAAAACGACTGGCGTGCAAGCGGCTCCAGTAAAACGACGCCGCCATCGCCGCCAACACGCCGGGCGGCGGCGAGGCCGACGTCGTCGGTGGAGGCACGACCACCGCGTTCGAGTCGGGAACCGTCTTATCCTTCTTGCTCACCTTGCGATAACTCTTATCCGGCAGCACGCTCTGCCAACCGTCGTCGATGATCACGAATCGCGCCGGCGCCCCACCGTCCCGCAGCGTCTGCACGCCTTGTTCGATCCCATCCGGCGTGACGTCGGTATAAAACGCATCCCACGTGCACCACCCGAACACGTCCACCGTCTCCGGCAACTTTTTATCCTCCAGCAACTCAAACGTTCCCAACATCGTCCGCGTCTCCGCCATCGCTCGTCGAATCGCCTCGTACGGCGATTTCGCGCACGCCATCACCATCACGTTATCCACCTCGATCGCGTTCTCCTCCTCGCAGTTACTCTCAACGATCATCCACACCTCTCCCTTCGCGTTTCCCTCCAGCGTCGTTCGAAAGTGCGCCCCGCTCGTCGGCAGCGCGCACGCGTACCCCGCGCCGTCGCCCAGTTCCATGAGCGCGAACTGCGTCTCCGCTCGCACGTCCTCGCCTCCGTGTCCCCACGTCGGCGTCATCCACCACAGTTTACACCGCGCGCTCGCCACGAACGCCGTCGCGCACATCTCTCCGCACAGCTTGACGCGGTGTCGCGACCGCGCGCGATCGGCGCGCAGGTGAAACGCGACGCAGTCGCCGAGTCCGTCGCGGTCGTCGCGCGCGCGCGTCCCGCGACGCGCGCTCGCGCCCGCGCGCGCGCACGCGACGTGCGGGCCGAGCTCGCGGAACACGTCGACGTCGCCGTCGACGACCGCGACGGCGTCGCCGCGGACGTCGACGCGCATGGCGCGCGCGCGCGCGCGCGAGTGACGCGTCGTGCTCGGCGTCGGCGCGTCGCGCGAGTCCGCGATTC
>Ga0228649_1000018_pt1 | contig 58492 bp, 33 predicted proteins | sample 61DmetaG_FD_190074 | JGI IMG/M metagenome (GOLD analysis project Ga0228649, IMG submission 190074) | Seawater microbial communities from Monterey Bay, California, United States - 61D | ecosystem: Environmental > Aquatic > Marine > Coastal | place: USA: California | collected 2016-10-31 | reverse complement strand
CGCGCCTCGTCATCTCGCGCGCCCTCGCGCCGCGCGATCCCTCCATCGTCCCGTTTTCCCGTCACGCGCGCGTCGCGTCGTCCCCGCTCGCGCCGCTCGCCGTCGCGCGCGACGATCGCGCGTCCATCGCGCGCGCGCGCGCGCCCTTCGCGCGCGCGCGCGCCGCGAACCGCGCGACGCCGAAAGAATCGTTCGCGATTCGAGGTCGCGATCGCGCGTGGCGTCGACGCACCGAACACTAAGTCGTCGGCCATAAAGAGAAGGTCTCGCGAGGGTCCGAGCGTCGACGCGGTCGACGTCGCGCGCTGTGATGTGAGGAATCGTCCACACTCATCGCCGCGTCGCGTCGCGAGGCGCGACCGGGACCGCGCGCGCGCGTCGCGGGCGACGCCGCGCGTCGTCGCCGAGGATGTCGTGGCACGATCGCGCGCGCGTCGACTCGAATCCGGTGGTTTTCTTCGACGTGACGATCGGCGGCGCGAGCGCGGGGCGGGTGACGTTCGAGCTCTTCGCCGACGTCGCGCCGAAGACGTGCGAAAACTTCAGGCAGATGTGCGCGGGGGAGTTTCGCTCGCGCGAGGGCGCGCCGCGAGGGTACAAGGGGTGCGCGTTTCATCGCGTGATCAAGGATTTCATGATTCAGGGCGGGGACTTCGTCAACGGCGACGGCACGGGGTGCGCGTCGATATACGGATCGAAGTTCGACGACGAGGCGTTCGTCGGCAGGCACACGGGTGCGGGGTTGCTGTCGAGCGCGAACAGCGGGCCGGACACGAACGGGTGCCAGTTCTTCGTGACGTGCGCGAAGACGGAGTGGTTGGACGATAAGCACGTGGTGTTCGGACGCGTGCTGGGAGACGGGATGTTGGTGATTAGAAAGGTGGAGAACGTGGCGACGGGGGGCGGGAATAAGCCCAAGCTGCCGTGCGTGATCGCGGAGTGCGGCGAGATGTAGCGGACGCGCGCGAATTTTACGATGGAAGCGGTCGACGCGCCTTCGGGGGCGACGGAAGTCAAACAAAAAAAAGCGTCGGTCGAAAGAAACTCCCTACCGCATCGTTCGGATGCGCGCGCGCGGGTCCGTGGATCATCCCGAGTGCGCGCATTCGAGATGGTGCGCATCGCGGTCAGGGATTTCCCTCCTCCCAGGTGGGTGGTCGCCAGTCCCGAGGGGCTGTCGGCGCCGCCGCCGGAAGGCGAGCGATCGTTCGTTCGTTCGCCGAAATCGGGCGAAGGCGTAGGGCGCGAGGTCCGCTGCGGAGCTCGCATCTCCAAGAATTCCGAAGAATTCGATTGAATCCCGAAGAAAACAATCCGTTCGACCTCGCGTCCTCCAACTAGCCTAGACGTTTATTTTGTAACGCCCCGCGCGCAACACCCTCGTAACACCCTTGTAACACCCTCGTTTTTTTTTGAAAAGACGCAACACCTCCCCCAAACGTCGCGGCGCGCGTTCGTCGCGCGCGCGACGGCATCGCGCGACGCGAGCGCGACGAACGCGGAGCGAACCGAAACCCCCGACGCGCGACGACGCGGCGCCCGCGCGAGGGCCGCGCGCGAGGACGGACGACGCCGCCGACGCCGACGCCGACGCCGACGCCGATGCCGCGTCAGCTTCGCGAACGACGCGCGCCGTCGCGGTCGACGACGCGCGATGGCGCCGGACGTCGATGGGACGCGACGCGAACGATGATGCGCGGGTTGGTCGTCGCGAGCGCGCTGTCGTCGCTGCGAGGGGTCCACGGGGGGTCGTCGCCGTCGCCGCCGAAAACGGATTGTGTAGGCTTTTGGCAAGGGAGTTGCACGGCTTTTTGCGGACCGGCGACGTACTCGCAGACGTTCACGGTCACCGTCAAGCCGCGACACGGAGGACGAAGTTGTGCGTCGATATACGGAGCGAATGAGGGACAAACACGAACGGAGAATTGCGAGCGTATAGCGAATTGTTCGCCGCCGCCGAGCCCGCCGCCGCCGCCGAGTCCGCCGCCGCCGCCGAGCCCGCCGCCGCCGCCGAGCCCGCCGCCGCCGAGCCCGCCGCCGAGCCCGCCGCCGCCGAGTCCACCGCCGCCGCCTGGTGCCGGTGCTGCGATTGAAGTGAGATTTGGTTCCACCACGGAGAGGGTTGCGGCGTACTCGTACGATTTCCAAGTCGCGGTGCATCATCCCGCGTGCGCTGAAGCGAGCGATTGTTTACTGAATGTGAATGAAGAGAGCGTGAGCAATCACGCGCTTGGTCTCCGATGCGATGTTCGCGTGAAACGAGACGATCAGTCGTGTTCCGAGTCGGATTACGCGGATAACTTACCGTGTCGCAAATGGAATGATTTTTTCCCGAAGGCGCTCGCGCTCACAGAGTTGGATGGGACGCACTCGGTTGGATCTCACACCATAACTTATAACTGTCACTTTGTTACGGTCGATGGCATCGTTCCAGGTTCGGAAACCGTTGGTCAACACTCTTTCGAAGTTATCAAGGGTTGCGATTTGCACCTGCCTCTCGGATTCAACGCCGCCGGCCAAGCGAGCGCGAATCAGAATTCGGGGCTTGAAGAACTGGTCCGGTACATATTGCTGAGTAACGATCAATTCAACAACGTGCTGTGCGATGATGGCGAAATTTACAAGACAAAGGAAAGCATCTTTCGTAGGCACGACGTCGATCCCAGCGACGGACTGCTGCGACTGAATGAACTTCAGGCCATGTTGGTGGAACAAAGCGTTTCGAGGTACATTCTCAACGTTTGGAATGACCAATTTCGCGCCGCGCACGACACAGATCTGGCAGTGTCTATTGTCGACGTGATGGAAATCCCCGTTCGACCCGTCAAGTGCAGCGGAGCTCCGTCGAACAGTTTCAGTATCGATAGCATTACCTATCCGACTCTCGACTGGCAAACGGAGAATCGCTGTGTGAGTGGCCTCAACGGGCTCACCACTGCATGGTCGTACAGTCCTAAGCCAACGAACGGCGATTACGTCTGCGCATACGTGGATGGTATACTCTTCAATCAGATCAACGTTGCCGACGGTACAGTCGACGACGTCGTCGATGTGCGCTTTGAAGAGTATGAAGTCGGCGGCACGACGCTTCAACTTCCCATCTCCTTCACGGACATTCGCCCAGCAACGAGTGACTTTCTCGACGAACACGCTTCTCTCGTGGCAGCATTTACGTTTGATGAAGACCCTTTACACGACGGATCGCTTGATTCGGTCGCGCCAATCGTCGACGGACAGTCTTCCGTCCCGATGAGATTGCAGCCGAAATCCGCTCGCACAATATCGGGATGTTCGGGGGGCAACGGATTTCGCTGCCTTCAAGCAGTGGATGATCCTGGGACGAACGATTATTCATACTCTCTTGATAAAGAAGATACGCTTGGGCACGACATCGCGATGAGCACATGGGTGCGCATCGATCCAAGTCGTTGCTCGCAACCCAAATCCTCCAACGACGAATCACTCATGACGGTCGCTCAGTTTCAAGGACAGTTGGGACTTCACGATCACAGACTCCGCGTATACCTCAAGATACGTACGAGCGACAAGGTCGAACTGCGGGCATCTCATCAGGTCAAGGAGTCTGTGGATCCTCCGAGCGCTTTCACATCCTCAAAGGATGTGAAACTTGATTTTGCGTGCGACGGGGAGTGGCACCTCATCGCGTTCGCCGTAAACTCGGTGAATTTCATGACATTGTACGTAGATCCAACGAGTGACGCAAAGGCCACAGTAATCGATGATACGACTTACACGCGCGATGAAACTTGGCCGCTGAGCGCGCTCGAGTCAATGACGGACGTTACACTGCTTGGCGCGGTGGATTTTGAATTCGACGACGTTCGAGTGTATACCGGAGTGATACGCGAAGTGATGTTCATTGATACCGTAAGATGTGGACATTACAAGCGCTGCGTGCTTCGTCAATCATCCGCACCAAAAGCTCGAAGAATTGTGTGTTTAAGTGGCGTCATTTCGGACGCTCGCGAGGAAACTTACTCAAAGTTTGAATGTGGAGGTGGATTGTACTACGATGGTTCTACTATTGACGTCAACGGAAAACTGGATCCAGTAGGAGTCACTTTCAGCTTCCGTGATACCGCCTGGAATGACGTTGGGTTCGAGATTCTTCGTCAAAGCATGCAGGATTCTCTGACGGATGCACCTTATGAGTCAGTGGTGATGATTGACAGTGGCCTCACGTACTGTCATCGATCGTACGCGCCGTTGCTTTTCGCCGACAGAGAGGCGGCGGCAATCCCAGGACAGATTTGGAAGTATAAGGTGGTGACGAAAACATCATCCGGTGGAAGTATAAACTCTGTCCCTTTCAAATTCATCACGCCCTGGCACGGAGAGGTAGGTGGTTACGTGTACGCCGGTGATTCCGCTGTTCCAGTACCCGACGTCCGAATATGCGCTAATTTTCACGACCCGATCGTAATAGATGGGGAGGTCGCAAATTACCGAGGGTCCAGGCCTCCAGACGCGGATGAAAATGAGAATTCGACGATAACTTTACGGCCGGGCGACGACGTCGAATCATCTTCCAGCAATGTCGCACTTTTCAAGCACGCATACTCAAACCCTTTGAATGAACAAGCGTACACGCTCACCGATGGGAATCACATACCTACCGGTGAATCTGTCGTCGTATCGACGGGTGGCTACGCGCGCGTCGATCTTGGTCTTTGGATGTCAATAGGCAGTGTTCAAGTATGTCTACAGCCGCAATCGATCAAGGCACGCCAACTTGCCGAGGGTTCTCTCACCGACCGACTGGGGTATTCTGGCGATACAGGCGATGATCCAGACGTGATCGTTGATCCACCTCGTTACGAGAATGATGTCATCCGACTCGTGCGAGCAGACGAGAAACTCTGGGCGAAAAATACTGATCGACTAGACGCCGAAGCTGGTGATACAGTGTTGTTGGAATGCTGGGTACGCGCCGTCGGGAAGGAGGCGATTATGACTTTCCAGATTTTAGGGTATGAACAACAAACTACAGCAGCAGGCCGTCAGACCGTTGGTGACGCGCTCGTCATTACAGCTGAACCGAATAAATGGAGGAAAATAAGGCTTAAGCACACGTTAGAGGACGCCGCTTTCGTCGGATTTACTGTATCAGCTTGGTCGGAAAGTACGTTCTACTTCACCGGAGCTCATTTCACTCTTAATACTCTCACCGAACGCCTCGAGCTTGTTCAGACAAGCGCCATCAGTCCTTTAACCGCGAGCCCAACTGCGCCTCCACCTGGTTTCGAGGACGTTGTAAAATCGGTGGACGCAGGCGTTTCAGTCACGGTGCACGTTCCTGGCGAGTCTTTGCGCGCCCTGACTGGAGATTCTGTCGTGGTGTCGTTTTGGGCGAAGTCTTTGGGTGGTGAACGCGCGGTGTCAATCGACTTGCGCGGAACATCCGCCACTGACGCCAGTACGGAATCATTCACCATACATGAGGAATCGTGGAGACGTTTCAACGCCACCCTCATATCATCTCAAGATCAATACATAACTTTCCCCGAGATTTCGTTTGGTGCGGAATCGAGCAAAGTTGAAGTAACGGGATTTGAATTTCGGCAACAGGCGAGTCCGACGCTTAGTTTACCGATGAAAGTGCACGTGCATGAAATCGATCCCGAAGACACGACTAATTATGGATATGCATGTAACCACGATCCGTCTGATGTCAGTGATGAATTCGCAGACTGTTTGACGTTTACATGCGGGGGGGGCGGGGGCGACACTGTGCAGGCGATGCACGGGCAGTTTGTATCAGTCGTGGCGGTTCGAGACGTCAATTTGACTGAAATAAGAGTATTGGGTGGTGAGACGCGATGCCCTTTCAGCGCGGTCACTGATTCGGAAGGATCGTTTGTTGTTCATATCACAGACTCCACGGGTATGACGCCAATCAAAACTCACGTTGACATCGGGGCGTACAAAGTGGAAGTTTTTGAAAAGACGACGCAGCCCATCTTGCAAACGTCGGACGTGACAGACCCGCTGAACGTACCCAGTAAAGTCTTATTGGTCTTAAAGGAAGATGATTCGTCATCTCCTGAAACCACGACGTCACTCTTGGGTAGGCAGCGCTGGGGGCGCCGCCTCCTGGGGAACATTGCGCAGTACATACCACCGCCGCCGTCGCCACCGCCGCCGTCGCCACCGCCGCCGCCGCCGCCTGAAAAAGCGGCGGTTGGCAACGTGGTCTGGGTGACGCTTCGCAGAGCCAAAGCGTCGAATCGAAAAGTTTGGCGGCGATCTCCAAATTGGTGGAATTATTTTTCCGCAGCCGGTGCGGTGAGTCGTCGGTCGATCCACGGCCTGACGGACTCAGTGCGCGGAATCTCGGCTCGTTGTGGGTCTGAGTCCGGCCTCAAGTTCATCGGCTTGAATCGGCAGTCCGCGGCAGAGACCGTGTCCAGTCGAATGGACTTCAGCATCAGATGCAATTTTCACTCCGATGCAGTTGAAGTGTACGAAGGTGGTAAAAAAATTAAGGGTGCTGCAGTGGCGTATACGGACAGCGATACACTGCAAGTCGTCATCAACGACGCCGGAGCCGTGGAGTACTTCAAGAATGAAATTCGCTTTTACACCAGTCAACAGACTCCCGAGTACCCGCTGCACGCGGATGTTGCTTTTATTATGCGTGGTTCCTTCAGCGATGTTAAATGGGTCGAGCGCATGGCGTCACCACCACCGCCATCGCCGCCGCCGCCGTCGCCGCCACCGTCACCGCCGCCGCCGTCGCCGCCGCCGCCGCCGCCGCCGCCAGGAAAGGCGGTGGCGGGCGAGATACTTGGTAGCGTCGCGTGGGTATCGCAAGTCGGCGTCGAATCCACAGAAAGTGGCCAAGTCACGCGCACGGCTGCAGTGACTGGCGCTTGGGACGCCGGTGCGGTGAGTCAGCGCGCTATTCGAAATGGTTCTGACTCTGTGCGTGGCATCTCCGCAGTCTGTGCCGGAGGATACAACAACAGGATGATCGGTTTGAACTCTCAGTCGACGACGGATTCGACGAATTATCAAAGTCTTGATTTTGCGATTTTTTGTACGCATACCAAACAGATCAAGGTGTACGAGAAAGGCAAGCGTGAGTATACGATGGCTGGGACTTACTCTTCGTCCGACTCGCTGCAAATCGTCATCAACGACGCCGGAGCCGTGGAGTACTTCAAGAATGAAATTCGCTTTTACACCAGTCAACAGACTCCCGAGTACCCGCTGCATGCGGATATCTCTGTCAAGGCCGGTTCTCTCACAAACGTTCACTGGGTCGAGCGCATCGCATCACCACCGCCGCCATCGCCGCCGCCGCCGTCGCCGCCACCGTCACCGCCGCCGCCGTCGCCGCCGCCGCCATCGCCGCCGCCGCCACCGTCGCCACCGCCGCCGTCGCCGCCGCCGCCATCGCCGCCGCCGCCATCGCCGCCGCCGCCATCGCCACCACCGCCATCGCCTCCACCACCGATGCACGATTTTGACGAGACAGACACAGATGGAAGCGGGGGCATCGATAAGTCAGAGTTGACCGCCATCATCGAGAAAGGTGCGAGTTTTCCAAGCAATGGGTACGCGATAATTTCAGAAGAACTTTGGAATTCGTCGTTGGATATGGACGGTGATGGACTTCTGAACGCACAAGAATTCCTCAGTGTGGCGCATCGTCTGGCTCAACGGACATTGTTTGTCGAGCCAGTGCTCGTATTCCCTCCGCGGAAAATTACATACGACTTCGATTTGTTCACCGTGCAGAGTGTTAGCGCTGCGATCGCCGACGAGTCTCACCAGGATGCGCGTAGCCAAGTGTTTGGCAAAGCGTGCGAAAATTTCATCGTTCGAAGATCGACATCAGCCCACGTTCCGTACTCTTCCGAGGGATGGAACGAGTGGTATGATGAGCTCAGCGCAGAGAGTGGGGGTGATGTTGTGTCAAAAATCGATCACTGTCGCCCTCTCGAAGACGCCGAGTTCGATGCCATTGTCGTCGGCGATGAGACCTCCGTGTATGCAACACCGTTACTTGCTACATCTCCCGGCTCGAATAAGATTTTCGTTGACTTAGATGCCGCACTACTGCACGACGTGGTTCAAGATGATCCGCAGACGCTGTTCGCGCGCGTCACTCGTCCTGGATTGGATGTCGCGCTGTGGAGCACGCAGCAGCTGCCAGAAATCGTGCATGTATTCAACAACAATGACGTCGTCAAGCAAGCTGGAACTTCGGATGACGATGGTGACCTATATGAAAGTGATACCGTATTTTCGGATACGGCTGATATTGATGTCATCAACCTGGAGCTGACCCATAATCATCAGGTAGAGCAGAAAATGCAGGACGATACGACAGTGGTCATTTTGGGTGCCGTCATGTTCCCAATAGAATGGACCGAGTTGTCCGAGTGTGGACTTTTTGAGGCAAGCATTTATGTCAAAGATGAAAGCGAGGCTGGTGCGCCGCGACAATTCACTACAGACGAGACTGGCTGGTTCGAATTCGCAGTCACAAACGGGAAAACCTACACGATAACCGCGGAATATCCCGGTCACGAAATCTGCTATTCGGGAACCACCATCGTGGAAGCTACGAGAATTTGGAGCTGCGACGGTAAACCGACCACAGTTACTCTCCACGCCGTATCATCGAAAAAGTACATTTTCTTCTCAGACACGACGACGGCAAACGTCGATTTGGGTGTCTATCAAGGTGAGTGTGAAAAGCTTTACACAGGGGCGACTTTCAAAATTACCCCCATCAATGGCTGTCACCCACCAGCCATCTTCACTTCGGCTCAAGTATCCGGCTGGACTCTACCTGACCGCGACAAGGAAAACTCAGACGTTATACCAACATATCAAGAAGTTCCGAATGGAAGACGGTGGCCACTCGCCGCGATGGATTACTCGGTAGTGATCGAAGAGGCCCCATCCACAGCGAATTTCACGGCGATGCGCGAGGAGAAATATCCGAACGCGTTGTGTCATGTCGGAGTAGACGGCATCATTCCATACTTCCGCCAGCATCCAACAACGATCGAAAGGCTTGTACCATTACGCACTGAGCACACTTGGTATTCGGCGAGATACAAGTACCACGGTTATTTGTGCGCAGAGTTCGTAGATCTTTCTGTAATCACCGACGATGGCGATTACTGCTGGGACGTTGATGGCGTGAAAGCTGGTGGCATTAGACACAACCACTTTGTTGGGATATCGCCATTTTTTGATGATTTCGGTGGAGAAGGGCTCTACGCTTTGGGGCCGAAACTTGTGAGCGCCAAAGTACTTGAACTGCATGTGGAGAATGGTTCACTCGATGAATGCTTGACACTGCCTAGCGCCGAGAGCGGCGGGATGACGGTGGCCATGTTCAGACAAAGCGTCACCGATATAGCCGAAAATCCATGTCATACCGATCGCAATGGAGGACCATTGTGCGACTTTGACGTTGAGATCGATCCGGAGAGCGACAAACTTTTATTCCCCACGGATGAGGGCGAGAAGACGACGGATCGACTCATTGTCGCGGGAGATCCTAAGCTCTCAGGAAATTACCGCAGATCTGTCGAACTGACTGTGGGTAGATTTGATGGTTCGATGACAGTGACAGTTCCGTTGAAACGAGAGCTCATCTCTCTTGGCTCGAAACCGCGAGGCGAAGGGATCTACGGCGAAGAAAGCGATGACGTGTATTGGGCAACTGTTCCACTCGAAGGTTTGGTGTACATGACGGTACATGATCCGCCCGGTGGCAACTCTTACGCCGAACTTCTTATGGGCACGGAAGTGACCATGTCCGTGGAGCTTTCAGACGAACAAGCGGCGTCTGTGTCGAGTTCACACGAAGGCGGTGGCGGCGTAGAACTCGAAGTGGAGGCGAAACCTGGGTTCGGCGCTGGGTATGGCATGGAGGTTTTATTCCAGCTCGGAATGCCTCTCTTTAAGATAGATTTTGACGCATACCATGAGGAGTCTGGACCAGAATTTTCGGTCGCTCAGAGTTCCGCCGTCGGTTGGGATCTCACGGCTACGATAAATCGTGTCATACGGACAAGTACCGACGTCGCCATCCCGGGACGACAGGGCGATGCGATTCTAGGTGGCGGCGTTGAACTTGTCTACAGGCTAGCCGATACGCTCGATCTTGCGCTAAGGGAAGACGATAAACCGTGCTTGCGGATATCGACGGCGATCACATGGATGCCGAGGAAACCCACGTCCTACATATTCACGGTACACTCGATTGAAGCGAAAGTGATTCCAAACTTGCGGTATTTGCTTTCCGTCGTGGAAAGCGGCCTCATCGTCGGGGATGATTCTAAAATGGAAGCGCCTAATTGGCCACAGTACATCGCTGACAAAATTAACGTGTGGCAACGAACACTTTTGTGGGCTTCGCCAACAGTGTACAAGGTTCCTATGGCGCCGACTGCGGAAGGCGCTCCCGTGTTGTACGGTAAAAACTACGGCGCAATGGAGCGCATCATGGTTCCTTTTATGGATGAACAATCCGCGTTCGGTATGGAAGCCGAGAAAATGGAAACATCGTTCATAAGTGACGCGAGCGGTCCGATTTCTACCCCAATAGACGAGTTGAAGCTTGCTTGGAAGAGAATCGACAGAGTTAGTCCATACATACATGGCGTTCCAGGGGACTTGGGCGACGCGGATGGTACTATAGACACACTTAACGACTTCATTCTCTCGGATGAGACGGATGAATCTCGATTGTCCCAGCTCATCAGTGGCTACGTTAGCAATCCCGGGACTTTATTTTCAGACTTGTTGAGTGGAAACCTTGGGTTCCGCGGTGACGACGACGATAACGACGCCACCCCAGACGTCGGCAAGGTTTTCTGGTCACGAAAGAGTGAAAGGATGAAGCCGAAGTTCCTCGAGCAATTTCAAGAAGCGGATGAGCTCGTCACGACAATGGGGATGAATAGCCCCACTCGTGAAGATCTGAACAACACGGTTTCATCCTGCATCACAGAAAAATGCAAAACGCAGGCTCTAGACGTGTCGTCACAACTACTTCAATCGAGCGATCTTAGCGATCTTACGCTCGGAGAGGATGCATCCATTTACATGAACGATACGAAACGAGTCGATGCGTCGTTTACAGGGCGTATGGGTCCCCGCGGCTACTCCACCACAGATTCGAATGGACCCGCTGATGAAGCAATTTTACTATCGTTTAGCGGCGGTGGTGCTTCGACAGAGTACATATTTTCTTCCAACGAAAACGTCGACGGTCAAGATTACGCATGGACGCTCAGCCTGGACGGCTCAGCTGAAAACGGATACTCCTTCGCGGGTTCAATCGCCATCGTCAAGGGGCATGTAGGTGCTACCACGGATATGAGCAAGTCAGTTTCAAAAAGTCGTGCCTTTGCCTGGGCAAAGTATGAACACATGAGCACGATGTACTCATTAGGTGACCCAGATTTTGGGGATAAGTTTGTGCTCCAGGTCAGTTCCGACAAACGTTTCGGATCTCCAGTGTTCATCACGATGGGCGGCAGAAGTCGATGTCCGGGAGAAAAATGGACGATGTTCCGAGAAGCTGGCGTTACCATAGGTAAGGAGTCGACGCATAACACGAATCTGAACCCAGGAGAGCACGCTTTGATCCAACTTCTCATCAGCAATGAGTCGCCCTACAAGGAAGTGGCCAACATGGGCCTTCGTTTGGTAGATGGAGTCGCCGACTGCGTTGGAAAAATCATCGCGGCTGCTCATAACGCGGCACAGTTGAACGAGGACAACGCAACGTTCGTAAAGAATGCAGCATACGCCATGGCGGATAGCCACGAATGCTTTGCGTCAGAGTCTGATGACATTCAAGACCTGAAGGCGCGGATTGAAGACATCGTAGCGTCATACGAACAGTCAATGAGCGTCAGAGCAGGGAGATTGTTGGCAAACGCAATCGCTCGTCTCACGCAAACCACTACAGCACAAGGAACACTCCTACAGGGAATGAAGTTCTCGATCAATGGTATTCAAATGTGGTCATTCGGTGAAGTCCTACCTCTACGAAGATTGGCTGGAGAGCGTATGGATTCGCAAAGCGTTGTGCGCGAGAGTCGCGTGCTTCTGAGCGTGGAGCCAAGCGACGGAGTGTATGAAAGCTCGTACCTGGGGATTTCCTTGGTGAGCTTGTGTGAGTCGATGATTGAAGAATACATGTATCGCCCGATCATCTCGAGCAGTGTTACACTCGGTGCCATGTCGTGGAGTAAAGATTGCCCTCAAGTTGCTTTTCACTCGTCTACGCTCAGCAAGGAAGCAAGTTACTTTGAGAAGAGCGCAGCGTCTGATTCGAGCGTTTTGAGCATCTCGGTCGTAAATCCGAATAGATATTCTCTCTGGCCCAAGGAAACTGCATCCACGTCCGAAGCGTTGGTGACGAATGGGAATCTCGCCTACGTCTACGTGCAATATCGTTCGGTATCAGGAGGCGAATGGATCACAGCGAAAGACGCCGAGCGCGGTGCCGGCACGAATAAGAATTTCAATTTACTTTGCCCGGAGTCGCGGGGTGGAGACGGTTGCATCTTTGACTGGGATCTAAACGACCCTTACAACAAACTTCTGAGTGGATATAAAGATGGGAAATATGATATCCGATTGAAAACAATGTGCGTGGGCGGATCTCACCTCGCAAAGCCGTCAGTGCACGAATTTGTGAGCGATCAAAATCTCATGGTGAAGATAGATACGAAGGACCCGCTCGTCGGTGATTTCAAATATGTGAGCTCACAGGTAACGCAACGCGTCGATTTCATGGAAGACATTGATTGCACGAAGCAAGTGATCACGGCCAAGCGAGGCAACTCGTCGACGGGTCCCTTCGAAGCCGTTTCCAACGAAGACTTGAGACAGTACGTCCTTCAATGCGTTAACGATGGCGCTGGTGGTCACTGGTTGATGAAGTTTCCATACTTTTCACAAGGCTATCACAAAGTGACTGTTACGGAAGTGACCGACGTCGCAGGCAACCCAGCGGCTGAGTTTGAATTCGTCGCACCTGTGCGCGTCGGCGCGAGCACCGCCGAAACGCCACAACTAGGGTCGTCGGGATCTTCTCCACGACAAAAATCATCTCTCGCATCATCGAGCCCTCAAGATGACATCGACGGCAGTCAAAAGGTCGCAATTTTTTACACTCCCTTCGCGTTCACGCTGTGCGTCGCGCTGTTCGCGTTCGCGTTCCGCGCGCGCGCGCGTCCAGCCGACGCCGAAATGTCCGAACGTACGTCGCTCGTCGCGACGACGTCACGCCAAGTCGACGGCTACAGCTCCGTCATCTGATTGACTTGGACGTAAAATCCAAAACACCGTCATTTTAACTATTTCAACTCTACAGTACAACTTACAGTGCGACATCTTTAATGCAACATCTTTATTGAACATTAACAGTGAGCGCGCTCGCGTCTCGCCGACTGCGGCGGGTTTAGGCCTCCTCGACCGACCTGAGACTCGATCAAGTAAGAGCCCGCACTCGCCGTCGGCGCGGCGCGCGTTCGTCGACGATGTCCGACATCGAGATCACCGCGCCCGCGCGCGAGGTCGACGCCTCGCGAGATCGCCCGCGTCACCGCGCGTTCGCGCGCGCGCGTTGGGTGTTGACGATCGTGGTGTTGGCGACGGGGGGCGCGTTGGCGCTCGCGACGCCGCGCGCGCGCGATGCGCCCGTCGCGAGCGCGAACGATGACCGCGTCATCGACCGCGGCGTCGGTCGGCGCGCGCTGAGCGTGTACTACAACCGAAAAATCGCGGGAGGGCAGCAATTGAGCATGCAACACGGCGCGTCGGCGAGACCGGGGCGCGCGAGAGACTCTCGCGAGGCGAATTGGGTCGGCGACGAGATTAATCGACACGTTAAACTCAACGCCGACGCGGGAGGACCGGAAACCCCGGAGGTCGAAGTGGGATCGTCGCTGGCAGAGTTTGGAGGGATGGACAACAACCAAGACGCCGCGACGGAGGATTATATCCTTCGCCGTCGTCGACGAAAGCGAAGAGCGCAACGGAACAAGGAAGCGGAGAACGAGCGTCAAATCATCAAAACCACGCCGGCCGCAGATGATAACGACGACGCGATGCAGTCGGCGCGCGAGACGTTGGGGGTGACAGAAGGTGCGACGAAAAGGGAGATCACGAAAGCTTTTTACAAACAGGCGAAGCTGCATCACACGGACAAGGTCGGGCCGGCTGGTAAAGAAAAGATGCAAGAGATCAACGCCGCGAAGGATCTTTTACTCACCGCGAGCGATAATTCAGACTCTGATTAGCGTAATGTGTTACGTAAATGTACATATTGTGTAATGTTACTGTACAGTGTTCCAATTATTCCACGGGAAAAGCGCGCGCGCGCGCTTCCCACGCGACGCTTTCAAGAGCGTTGACGTATTCGCGTCCTTCGCGCACGGTCGGGTCGCTCGGACGACGGCGAACGCGCGAGGTGCGACCGCGTCGCGCGGCGTCGGCAAACGCGTACTCGCGCACGTCGTACCGAATGAGAACGCCAGCCCCCTCGTTTTCATAATCGCGCGCGCGCCACGGACGAACGACGCGCACGATTTCCGCGCCAGCAGACGTGTGGAAGAACACGCCACGATCGAGCGCGTCGCCGTGGACGTATGCTTCGTACGTGAGATTCGGATTCAAAGCTTGCGTCGAGCGAAATCCTCGCGTTCGCGTCACCGCGCACGCGTATCTCAATCCCGTCTGCTCGGCGTAGTGTAACACATAATTACGAAGCTCTTGACCGACGGACGCGCCCGAATCGCTCGCACACCTCGCGCCGTAAGCCTGGTCCACAAAAACGTCCAGAAGTTGAACGACATCCGTCGATTTCGGCTCGCGGCGATTCGACTCCTTCGTCTCCCACGTGGCGTCGAGCGGCGCGTCGACGCTTTCGACGTATTGCGTGTACATGACGCCTCGGACGTCTCCACTCTTGATGTCTTCCACAACAAAGTTCATGCTCGCGTTGTTTTGAACGCGCTCGCGCACGGTCTCCGGCGACGTCCGCATCTCTGGCGTTTCAACCCACGCCTCGGCCTCGATGGCGACCAACGCGTCGACGTCTTTGAGCGTCGACGGCCGAACGCGGAATTCTCGTCGCGCAAAACGGGCGGTGATGATACACGCGTCCTCGCGCACGAACGCCTTGAATACGCCGCCGTCGACGAACAGACCTCTCGATGCGGCGCGCGCTAAAGCTTCGCTAAGAAGCACGTCGCCGTCGCACAACGTCAAGTGATCGCCGTAAGTCGAGCATCGAGCGACGAGCACGCAGGCATCCGTCTCCGCGTCGCGCATGGACGACTCCAACGATTCCATAAAAATATCTGCGTCATCGCAGGCGGTGCGCAAGCACACCACGGCGCGTTTCGTTGACGACGCGTCCTCACCGCGCACAAACTCGACAGCATCGACGAAATCTCGCGAGACGTTTCGTTCGAATTCCAACGTGTGCGAAATCTTTCCGGAATCGTCGCGAAGCGCGCACCCGAGCGCGTCCACGACGGCGCCTGCTGATTCCTCATCCGAGAGCGTTTCCCCGCACGCTTCCGCGATGATATACATACATGATAGTCGAATAGACTCGTTGTACTCGATTTTCTGCCGCGCACACGCGTGAAGCGTCAAAATCATCGGTGCGTCGTCGTTCGTCGCATCGTCGCGAAGGGTCTCGCCGCGCGCCTCGGCAAACGCGAGCCAAGTCTTCTTGCCCGGCGAAAGCGCGTTCTTAGCCTCGTTGGGCGCCGACGCCGGGACGACGTATAACGTAAGAAACTTGCGCGTGACCCAATCTTCACGCTCAGCCATGACGTCGGCGTCGCACGCGACGCCGTCGCACTCCACCACCGCGACGTCGCGCGCGGAATGCGCAAAGACTTTGACACCTTCGACGTCGATCGGCACTGCGCTCAAGATGGGCACCGCGCGACACGGCGACATTCGCCAAGCCTCCTTGCGAGTGGCATCGAGCATGAGCGTTCGAATAAACGTCGCCCCATCCGGTTCGCCCGCGATTTCGTTCGCCGCAGTGGTGGCGAAGAACCGGTCGACGACGAAGTCGACGCCCAAAATTGATTCGCGAGTCGGAACATCGAATCTAGTTCTCAACAACGCGTCCACGTCTCGCCGTACGAAACGCATGACGCCGTACACTTTTGTGTCGAACGGGTCGTCGACCTCGACGAAGTACTCCATCGTGCCCGGATCGGAGTTGACCTCGGCGACGTCGTCCTCACACGCCTGTGCCGCGGCGTACCGAGAAGTTTCCTCGCACGTCCCACTCGATCGCAGCACGTGCATCTGATACGTTCGTGCGGCGCAGCATTTTTTCCGCTCGTATTTCGTGTGTGCGCGCGCGACGACGAACGTTTCGCCTTTGAACCGTCGTCGGAGCGCGACGTCGCGGCGGCGCGTTCGAGCGACGACTTCTCTCGCGACGTTGTCGCCATCTAGCAAACGCAAAATACACGACTTCATCGGCCCTTCGTCGTCATCGTCGAAATCGATCGTCGTGTCATCCGCGGAATCGCTCGAAGTCGACCGACGCGACGAGAGCGGCCCCATAGGACTCATCGTGTTGTCGTACTTTGGCGTCGGGACGCGAAGCGCGGGGGGCCTGCGCGCCGCCGCGGGCTGAATGTCACCATCGCGCGCGTCTCCCTTCGCCTGCGCGTCGACGGCGACGACAGCGACGGCATGGACGCCATCGGTCGTCATCGAGCGCGATCTCACTCGACCGCGCGTCGTCGTCTGCGCGCGCCGAGCGTTTTTATCCGCTCGCAAAAAGGTGTCTGTTCGCCTCCCAATCGCTCGAGCGAAAAACTCCTCACTCAAAACTCGCCGCTCTCTCTCACGAACGCCGCGAAGCTCGACCAAACCGACGGTGCGTCCCTTCGAAATCGTTGATACTCATCCTCGGAGACGTCCGCGAGCGGTTCATCGAACCCGAACCCCGTCGCCACGAAGACGCTCCCGACGCTTCGACTCGCGTCGTCCCGCCACCGCGTCCACTTTCTCGGCTCTCCCACCTCCCCGTCCCCGTACTCCTTCTCGCGCGTGAACACCACCATCTCCCGACCCTCGCGCGCCAGCACCAGCGTCTCGTCCCAGCACGCGCTTCGATCGATCGCGCCCGCGCCGTCGAGCAGCGCTCTCAACCCGTCGCCCCCGACCCTGTAGTTAAAATCCTTCGTGTACGGTCCCGGGAACCCACCGAGCGCGCGCACGCACAGTCCGCAGTCGTGCGCGACGACGCCCGCGCACGCGCGGTCGCACCGCTCGAGCGCCAGCGCCGCTTTCGCGACCGCGACTTCTCTGACACTGTTTGCCTGTATCTCCTCGATCGCCGCGCCGCGCCACGCGTCGACGCGCGCCGGCGCGCGCGCGCGGCGCAGGTGCTCGCGCATGCGTCGCAGTTTCCCATCGTTCGTCGTCGCGAAGACGAGCGTCGGCGTCGCGGCGTCGAGCATGGCGCGGTCGAGGTGTGGAGACGACGACACTCATCGGCGCGATGGCGACGCGCGCGAGCGACGACGACGCGCGCGCGCACGAGGCGCTGGTGCGGTGCACGAGGTACGTCGAGCGCGCGCGCGACGAGGCGCGGGAGCGCGCGCGCGAGCGAGCGAGCGCGCGATCGAGCGATGGATTCTGTTGAGATTGACGACGACGTTCGATGACGAACGACGACGCGCGCAGGTGCGCGCTGGACGCCGCGACGGGCTCGGACGATGGTGGAGTGATGTTTCTGGGAGATCTCGCGCGCGAGCTGCGAGAGGAGCGAGGGACGAGCGCGGTGTTGAGGATGACGGGGGAGACGCTGGAGCGGGTCTTCTTCGCGCGGTTGGCGCGCGACGACGGCGGCGGCGGCGGCGCGAACGCGGGGTTCGACGAGCGCGCGGAACCGTACGCGTGGACGGTGGAGACGTACCGGCGGGCGACGGAGGAACATCGAAGGTTGGGGACGAAGAGCGATGGGGCGTCGACGGCGGCGCGGGAGGAGCTGCAGAGTTGCATGGAATTTTGCGCGTCGTACGGAGGGTTGTTGTTGAATCCGGCGCTCGCGGGGACGTTTCCGCAGAGCGAGTGGGCGGCCGGGCGAGGGGCGTGTCAGTTGTTGGACGCGATGCGGACGGTGGGTGGGATACCGCACGGATATTTGGAGCGATTGGCGACGCGGTGCGAGGACGAAGGTTTGGACGAAATCGCCGAGCGCGTGTTCGACGAGTTGCGCGTGTCGACGCGAGGGATGAGTCCGTTGGGGGAGTTTGACGAGCACTTAAAGGTGATGTATCAGCTGTGCTCAGTGAAAGCGTTCGCGACGGCGCTCGTGAAGCACAAGCGGTGGGTGCCGATGAAGAGTCATCTGAGCGCGATTAACGGGAGGCAGTTTGAGACGGAGAGCGTGCTCGGTTGGTTCTTCAGACCGAGCGTGTTGCCGGACATTCTCGGATGCGGCGAGCCCGACTGCGTGGGCCCGTACTTTAGTAACGTCACGAAGCGATTGAAGCGAGACGTGGAGGCGTCGTACGGCATGTTACGAGGCTGCGGCAATCGCCTGGTCGAGGGACTGTATCAGATTCTCTTTGTCATGTTGAAACACGGTGGCGACGTTCGCCAGGGCGTGCTGAACTACCTAGATGCGTTCATGCGCGTCAACGCCGGGCGTGGCAAGATGCGCATCCATCCTCAAGTCGTCGCGTCGCACGGTGGTGCGCACAATTTGAGCATGGTGGCGTTGCGTCTGGCGATGCCGTTTTTGGATCCGCAGAGCGGCAAGTACGACAAAATCAGCCCGGCGTACGTACGAAGTCGCGCGTGCAGGATCAATTTGACGGACGAGACGCGCGTCGCGTGCACCGCGGACGAAGCTGTAGCGGCTAAATTGTCGACGTCGGAAGACAAAGAAGATTGGGGATTCATTTGCGAGTGCTTTTACATCACCGGACGAGCGTTGCATTTGGGCTACGTCAAGTGCATCGCCGAATACGCGGCGTGCACGCGCGAGATCCAAGACATGCGAGAGGCGGTGCGGGATTTACGAGGAATGTTAGACCAGCAATTGATGAGCTCGCCCGAGCGAGAGCGGTACGAGCGCAAACACGAAGAGATGACTGCGGAGATTGAGCGCGCACTCGAAAGAAATTTGCAATTCGACTGCGCGCTTCGCGATCCGCGGCTGATCAGCGAGGCGATGCAGTACTATCGTCTCGTCGCTGTTTGGCTCATGCGTATCGTCGCCACGAATGGGGACTACGAGGCCGGGAACGGATTCACCTTTGCTCAAATCACCATGGACAAGTTCCCTCAGACGTGTCCGGTGGCGTTCGGGTGCTTGCCCGAGTACGTCATCGAGGACTTGGTGGAGTTCATTCTGTACATCTCTCGCTACGCCCCCGACGCGCTCGATCACGAGCCGTTGGATGAGATTATGAACTTCTTCATCACATTCATGGGCAACACGGCATTCGTGAAGAATCCGTACTTGCGATGCAAATTCGTCGAAGTCTTGCGCCACTGGATCCCGTTTGAGGATGGCTACCAATCGCAAAAGCTCATGACCTTATTCGAGGTGAACCCGGTGAGTTTGAAGAACTTGATTCCGAGTCTGCTGTATCTCTACGTCGACATCGAGTTCTCGGGAGGCGCGAACCAGTTCTACGAAAAGTTCAACGTTCGATATCAAATCGGTGAGCTTTGCGAATACTTGTGGTCCGTGCAATCGCACCGAAACGCATGGATCAAGCTCGCGAGCGAAGACCCTGAATTTTACACTCGATTCCTGAACATGCTCATCAATGATGCAATTTACTTACTAGACGAGGCGATGAAAAAGCTTCCGGAGGTGCGCCAGACGGAGACGGACATGCAAGACCAGGCGGCGTGGGAGGCGCGTCCGCAGCAAGAGCGCGAGGAACGCGAGAGCGAGTTTCGCCAGACACGGCGTCATTTGCGATCTAACCTCACGCTCGCCATGGTGCACGTACGCATGATGGCGTACACTTCGTGTGACATCGCACATCCATTCTTACGCCCCGAGATGGTCGAACGTGTCGCTGCGATGCTGAATTACTTCTTGCTCTTCCTCGCCGGTCCCGAGCGCCGAAAGCTGAAGATTAAAAATCCCGAAAAGTACGGCTGGGAACCTAAAGAGCTTCTCGGCATGATCACCGACATTTACGTCCAAATCTACGCCGCGGACAAGGACAAAGCGTTCATCGCCGCCATCGCCGCCGACGGCCGGTCCTATCGCGACGAAGTCATGCTCGAAGCCGCCGCCATCGCGCGCGGTTTGCAGCTCCGCTCCGAGCGGCGCGTCGCCGCGTTCGAGAAACTCGCCGCCGACGCCCGCACGCGCGCCTCCGAGGACGAAGAAGAGGAGACCGATCTCGGCGACATTCCCGACGAGTTCCTCGACCCGATCTACTGCACCCTCATGCGCGATCCGGTCAAACTTCCCAGCGGGCACTCGTGCGACAGGAGCATCATCACTCGACACTTGCTCAGCGACGAAACCGACCCTTTCTCGCGCCAACCCCTCACCGCGGACCAGCTCGTCCCGGACGACGACTTACGCGAGAAGATCGCCGCCTTCATCGCCGATCGCAAATCCGCGTCCGGGCGTTAGCTCGCCGATTGTAATCAACCGAATCTCGACTCGCCGCCGCGCCGCGCCGGTTGGTTTCGCGCGCGTCGACGACTGAGTGACCGATCGCCATTCCTCCGCGCGCGCGACGCCGATGACCACCGCCGCGTCGCCCACGCCGTCGTCGCGCTTCAAACTGATCACGTCGACCCTGCTCGACGCCGGTCGCGTCGACGACGCGCCGCTCGACGCCGCGCTCGACGTCGACGCCAGTTCGTCCGCCAATCTTCCCGCGCGTCCGCTCTCGCGCGCCGACTACTTCAGGCGCCTGCGCGCGTTCAGAGACTGCGTGCGATGGAACTTCGACAAGCCGAGCGCGCTGCAAGGGCCCGCGTGCGCGGCGCGAGGGTGGACGCTCGAGGCGAGAGATTTGCTGCGGTGCGAGACGTGCGAAGCGCTGTTGGCGTACCCGGGAAACGTGGATAAATTAGACGAAGACGCGCGAAAAGACGTCAACGAACGCGTGATGAAAGACTTAGTCGACACGCACGAGCGCGGGTGCGCGTGGCGGGAGACGGGATGCTCGACGAGCGCGCGCGGATTTCCGGCGGCGAGCGCCGACGAGACGCGCGCGGATTTCGCGAGTCGAGTAGACGCGATCGCGCGTCGAGGAGGGAAATTACCCATGGTCGTGGGAGCTTTAGAGGACGAAGGACGATCGCGACCGACGAGCGAGGCGATCGGGGACGGGGAGAAGGAGAGGATTCGCGCGTTGGTGCGAGACGCGCGGACGCACGCGGAGGAGGCGGAGACGAGCGCGAGCGACGACGCGGATGACTTGACCCCGCTCGAGCGAAGGTCGGCGATCGATTATGCGACGGAGATGGGGTTGTTCGGTTGGTCGCCGACGGTCGTGGATGGGGATTTGGAGACGGACGCGAAGGGACGCGCGGCGTATTGTTGCGCGCTTTGCGGCGTGCGCGCGCCGGAATGGACATTCACACCTCTGATTGCGAGTCGTAAGCAGCTCGCGATGGCGCAGAGTTCGTCGAGCAAGAAACCAAAGACGACGCTGGCGGCGCTTCGAGGTGCCGCCGGTGGGACGTACGGTTTGGGGACGTTGCGGAGCGCCGTCGCCGCCGCCGCCGCCGCGCCGTTCGCCCCGAAACTTCACGAGGAGAAACCGGCGCACTCGCCGAGCGTCAAGTCGAAATGGGTCGCCGCCGTCGCCGGCGCGAGCGTTCTGTCCAAGCTCACGGCGAGCATCGCGGGCGGTGGTGCGAGTGATGCGAAGGTGGATTCCACGCCTTTTGGTTCGACGACGTCGTCGACGCCGTTATTCGGTAGCCCGCGTCCGGTGACCACGATGACCGACGCTACGCCGTCGGCAACGCTCGATTCCGAACAAGGTTCAAAGTTTGCGTCAATCGTCGTCGCCGCGGCGACGAAAAAACTCGCCGCGGCGAAGAAGCGCAAACGCGTCGCCGTCGACGAAAACGCCAAGCTCAACATCCCCGCGCTCGCCGTGCGTTTCAACGTCATCGACGAGCACTTGCCCTACTGCCCCTGGATCAGCACTCGACTCGACCATCGCGACGTCGACCCAGGCTGGCGCGCCACGCTCGACGTGCTCGTTCCGAGCGCGGCGGCCGACGCGCCCGACGCCGCCGCGCGCCGACGCGCCGACAATTTCAAAGTCGTCGATTACGCCCGCGCGCGCGACATGGTTCGCAAGTACTTACCGTCGTCTTAGGTTTACGTTTCAAAAAGGTTTAGGTTTAAATCAAACATCGCGCGCGCTCGATTCGCCCGTCGCGTTTCGCGGAAACGAATCGCTCGTCGCGCGCGTCTCGCCGCGTCCGCACACTCGGCGCGCGAGCGCCGCGAGATGCCCGACGCCGTCGCGCGCGCCGCCCCCCCGCGCGCGCCGGCCGCCGCGCCCCGATCGAGGCGTCGAAACCGCGTCGCCGCGCGCGCCGCGAACCGCGACGCGTCGTCCGACGACGCCGCGCTCGGTCGATCTCTCTTGGCTTTGGCTCTGGCCGCGACGCTGAGCGCGGCGCCGACGCCCGACGCGCTGGCGGCGCTGAGCAACCCGAACAGTCGCCTGCCGCGCAACGCGAAGGCGGCGCTTCGACGCGCGGTGCCGGCGGTGAACGAAGAGACGCGAGAGATCCAACGCAAACTCGAGGACGCGGCGTACCTGATGCGCATACCGCAGCGCAAGCCCTGGGCGACGATGGCGAAAGACGTCGATGAATCGCGGAAAATAATGCTCGAAAAGAAGACGGATGTGTTTGAAAACGTACGGCCGAACGATCGAGCGGAGGCGGAGGAGGCGTACGCGCGATTGGATGACGCGCTGGAACGGTTGAGTCGGGCGGCGGCGACGCAAGACTTTGATACGTTTGACGCGAAAATCGCGCAAGCGTTGGATTCGCTGTCCGTCGTGCAGATCGCGCAAGCGCCGGGACTGCCGTTTCAAATTCCAGCGAAATATCAGGCGTTGCCCAAACTCGTCGGGCGCGCGACCGTGGAATTGAAGGTGCGGAACGCCGACGGCGGCGGATTTGGGTTGCTCAACGGGGATAAGTTGGATGAGGCGACGATCGAAATCACCGTCGATGGCTACAACGCGCCGGTGACGGCGGGAAATTTCGTCGATAACGTCAAGCGGGGGGTGTACGACAACGCACCGTTGCGACGAAGCGAGACGAGCATCATGGGCGGCACGAACGCCGACTCGCAGGAGAGCGTGCCGCTCGAGATTAAATCGAGCGATTCGTTCGATCCTTTGTACCGCTCGCCGCTCGACGTGCAATCGGGCGAAGCGATTCCGAGCATTCCGCTCAGCATCAACGGTTCGGTGGCGATGGCTAGAAGTAGCGACGGGCAGAGCGATAAGGAGCAATTCTTTGTGTATTTATTCGACAAGCGAAGCGCCGGGCTCGGCGGTTTGTCGTTCGAGGAGGGGGAGTTCGCCGTGTTCGGGTACGTGACGAAGGGCGAAGAATATTTAGGTTCAATCGGCACGAACGCGCGCATCACGAGCGCCAAGGTTACGAGCGGAGGGGATAAATTGGCCAACGCGAGAACCGTCGTCGAGCCGGTGCCGAGCGATTTCTCCGCGCCGGACGTGGCAGTGTGATGATCGCGCGCTGTACTAGTACTGCTCGTTGCTCGCCGCTTGTTAATACATTTCATTTTCGTTACGCATCGCGCGTCGGCCAGCGACCGCGGGCGCACCGCCCCGAATCGTCACGCGGCGGCGTCCGCTCGACTAACGTTGGCGCCCCCCACCGACGAGCCGAACGATCTAGAAATCGCGCGTCGCAACGCGCCACCCGACGACGACGACGACGAGAGCGACGACGACGAAAAGAAGGACGACGACGACGACCGCGCGTCGCCGCCGCCGCCGCCTTCTTCAACGAACGGTCCGTCGGCGAACGCCATCATCGCCGCCGCCGCCGCCCACAGCGCCACCATCACCGCCGCCTTCACCCCATCCCCCACGCGCGTCGTCCGCGCCCCCTCTAACCGCGCCTCGCTCGCCCGCGCGCGTTCGACCGCCTCCCGCGCCGCGGCGAGCCACGCCTCGCTCGATCCCCAACTCGCCGGCGCGTCGCTCGCCGGCACGCTCGCCGCGTCCCGCGAATCGATCCTCCACCGCGTGTAATCCCCGCACGCCCCGTGACACGCCCACGTCGCGCTCGACAAGGACGTCGGCGACGCCATGTACCGCCACATCGGGTGCGGTATGCGCTGCGCGCCGCCGCACCGCTCGCAACGATATCGCAGCGCCGCGCGTCCGCCGAGCGCGCACGCCTCGCACGTCTCTCCCGTCGCCCTCGCCTGCCGGCACACCGCGCACCGCCGAAGCGGCGCCGCGACGAACGCCCCATCGACGCGCGCGATCGCCGCGCGACACCGCGGACACGCGGCGACGCCGTCCCCCGTCTGAATCAAAATCTCGACGCATTTCGCGCAAAACTGCGTCGTCGACGCGCGCGCGCGCGCGCCGCAGCACGGCAATCGCGCGAGCGACGCGTCGTCGACGTCGTCGTAGCACACCGCGCACGTCGGCGCGCTCCGCGCGTCGTCGTCGCTTCGGGACATGATTCGCGCGCTCTTCGCGCTCGGCTCTGGCGCCACTTCGCGTCGACGCGCGCGCGGCATGCGCTCGACGCGCGTCGCGCGAACCGGCGGCGCCGCGCTCGACCGTCGCTCGACGCGGCGCGCGGACGCGACGCGCGCGTCGGGCGGCGCGCGTCGAGCGCGTCTCGGATGCCGCGCGCCTTATCCGCGGGCGTCGCGTTCGCGCGCGCACGGCGACGCGACGCGACGCGCGCGGCGCGCGAGCGCGGCGTCGAGCGACGCGACGGTATTCGACGCGTCGTCGGTGGAGTGCGCGCTCGACGCGGGCGAGGGACGGGACTGCTGCGCGTACGCGGTGAATCTGCGAGCGCACACGCGGGTGCGGGCGGCGACGGACGAGCGCGACGAACCGGGGCTGACGCTGAGCGATTACATGCGACTGCCGGTGTCGCAGTACGTGGACGTGCCGCTGCCGCTGGGAGCGACGATGGCGAGGCTGGGAGAGGGGACGGTGAGAACGGCGACGGCGAGCGAGACGCGGGACGAAACGTTTGAGCTGACGATACCGGGACTGAAGTTTTTTTCGTTGGAGGTGGCGCCGGTGATCACGGTGCGCGTGCGGTGCTTGGGAGACGAGGAAACGGTGGAGACGTGGCACGGGCGAGCGTGGGACGAGGGCGTGGACGGAGAGGCGGAGGTGAAGGCGGGACGGAGACCGGAGACGCGGAGAGCGGCGATGCGGGGGCCGTGCGTGTTGATCGAGATAATCAGCGCCAAGGTCGAGGGGAAGCTCGTGGAGAGCTTGGGGTTGAACGACATGTTCGTGAATCGCGGGACGACGGCGTTTAGGTGGCGATCGATAGGGGATGGGAGTTTGGATGGACCGGCGTTGACGCGGACGGGGTTCGTCGACGACGAAGACGCGGCGAGCGAAAAGGAGAGCGAGGGCGCGTGCATCATGGGATGGACCGATATCGGCGTCGGCGTCGATCCTCCCGGTCCGTTTGCGAAGGTTCCGAAAGGTGTTTCCCAGCGCGTGGGCGACGCCGTGCTCGGAACGACTTTGCGAGTGCTTCAATCCGTCTTCGTCGGAGGTTTGGCGCAAGACTATCAACGCTGGGCGTACGACGAAGAGTACAGAAGCGAGCGCGCGAAGCACTGAAACCGACGCTGTAACGATTAATCAAAGCCAACTTTTGTTTTTTTACATCGCGCGCGCTAATCGATCGCCACTTTCGCCCTAAATCCGCGACGACCGAGCTTGGCGCGAGCCGCGACGTCGACGCCGCCTCCGGCGACGGAGCTGAGCTTTTTAAACGATCCGTCCACGAGAACCAAGATGCCGAGCGCCGCGAGCGCGGTGCATTGCAGAAACGCACAACCTCCGGCGACGTATCGCTCGCGCCAAATCAACGGAACCCCTTGCGCGGTGAAAATCACGAATGGAAACGCGAGCAACCACGCGGCGCCGATGACGAGCAAGTTTCTAATAAACTGCGCCAGAGCTTGATCTTGCGATTTCGCCGTCGCGTACGTCGATCCGCCGGCGACGATGAACAACACGGCGAACGCGACGCGCATGAACACCAACGCGTACCCGGGCCAGTGATCGTGATCGTGAAATGCCTCGAAATCCTCGTGATACTTGCGCGACATCAATTCGAGCGTCAAGTGCACCAAGGCAAAGAAGACTAAGATGACGACGCCAATCGTAGTCTCCGCGCCGCGTTTGAGCATGTTCACGGGCGAACGTAACGCACCAGCGACGAGATCAACCCGATATTTCACCGCTGGATCGTCAGCGTTTACCTTGAAGAAGGATTTCAGCACGCTCGTCAGCATCGCTCGAGTCGATTGTCTACCATCGGCGCCGGACGGCGGATGCGGTCGCGCGCCGTTACCGCCTGCACCTGACTCGAGCGACGCGAACAGGCTCCCCCCGAGTCCACTCACCGTCATCGAAAGCGTGGTCCAGCCGCACACGAGGAACAATAACACGAACTCGACGATAAACTCGCTTGCGCCTTGCAACATTTCCGCCGCGAAATCCGCGGCAAACCACGTGTATCGCCAACGTAAACCTTTCCCGTTCATCGCGAACACGGTGATGTGCATGAATTCCAACCCAAGCGACGTCAGCTGACACGCGTGCGCGAGCATGACGACGAGTACGAGCGCGTGCACGCTCTTTGCTTTCGAGTATTCTTTGAACGCTAAAATTGAAAACACCGCCAGCGCGCCCGCCATACCGAGCCACGCGATCGCGTAAATCACCCCGAGCCCTCTGAGTTCTTCCGGTAAGTGTTTGTTATTGCTCTTCAATTCCAACTCGTAATGCAACGCCGGGGGCTTGGCTTGGTAAAACTCCAACGCGCAGTCGCTCAACACGACGAACCAATTACTCGCCACGCCGTATTCCACCACTTTCGCCCGCGAATTGGTCGTTTTCGTCTCCTTCAGCTCCACCGATAACGACGTCTCTCGATGCACGATCGCGGACGCCTTCTCGTGATGCGCGTTCGGGTGCATCCACGTCGTGTTCCCAGTAGACAAATCCAAACGATAGCTATCGCCGCTCTCCGGGTCGATGAAAAATTCGTACCCCAACGCTTGATGCGTCGCCCCGGGATGCGGCAGCGCGACCTGGTGCCTTCGCGACGCCAGGGCGTTCCGATCGCGACACAGAGACCCTTTCTTCATCATCGCTCGCCATTTGAAGTATTCTTCGTCGTTCAACACCAAAAGTTCGAGCTGATGCGCGCCGCGTTCCCAACCCGTCTTCGCCGTGGTCAGCTTCAATTTCAGCGACCCGCCGACTTTGGATACGCTAAATTTCGTGAGCACTTTCTCCGTCACCTCGCTGTTGAGCACCACCGTGCCTTGCGCGAGCTTGGCGGCGACCGGGACGACGCCGCAGATTAATCCAACCGCCGCGACGGCGAACGCGACGAGACGACGACGACGGCCGTCGCGCTCGCGCGGTGCGCGACGCGAGAAGTCGCGCGACATCGACTCCGACAGACTCGCGTCGCGCGCGGATGGACGACGGAGGCCTGGCGAGGCGCGGTCTGCGGTCCGCGGCGTCGCCAGCGGTCACTCGAGCGAGGCGTCGAACACTAATTTCGGGTGGTTGACGCCGAACCAACGCTCGTGCGGGTACCCGAGCGCGCATTGAATATATCGCACACCATCGACGCAGCGGTCGACGTTTAAGTGCGAGTGGCCGAAGACGTGAACGGTTGATTTCCACTTTTTGGCGTCCGCGTCTATTCTACAGCTCCCCATCACGTGCACCAGATCGTAGGTCCCTCTATACAGCTCCGATCGCGGAATGAAATGAGAGTAAGTGATGACGTGTTTTATCGGCGAGTTTTGATCGAGCGCGGCGTCTTGAAATCGATCGAGAACGCGATCGTTGACCGCCCGCATGAACGCTCCGATGGCGGGCGAGTGCGAGTTGCGAGCCTCGCTCGGCGGATTGATGAACGACGGCCACGAGCACGCGCAATCGAACCTGCGCTCCAAGTCGGAATATTTCGCCGGGATCTCGCCGCGCGGGGCGAAAAGATCGTCGTACCATCCGTAGATGGGCACTATTCGCACGCCGGCGACGCTCAACGGTGAACAGCACACGCCAATGTCGGTACACAAATCAATCAAACGAAGCATCTTTCCGATCGAGTCACACGGATACTCTCGTCCGTTGTCTCGGCACCACCGTTCCGTCGTCGCGCACCACAGCTCGTGATTTCCCGCGGGGAGGTAGCAGACCATGTCGTGGGCTTTGCTCAACAACCGCAAGGTGAGTTCGACGCACTCCAGATTCGTGCCGACGTCGCCCGCGACGACGATCACCGACGCTTCGTTCGTCTCAGATCGCGCGCGACGCGCCGCCGTCTCGCGCTCGACGTACTCTTCCATCACCTGCATGTTTTTCGGCATGTCGGTGTGTAAATCGCTCGTCGCGAAGACTTTGATTCGCTTCTCGTCCAGCTCGAGCTGTTTCTGCGCCTCGAGCGTTTTCTCGGCGTTACGTTCTAAAGCATCGATCACGGCGTCGAGCGCGCGCGCGCGCGCCGCGCGCCCGTCCTCGACGCGGCTCGATCGCATTTTTTACGCGCGTCGCGCTCGAAACCTCGCGAGAAAACCCGCGACGCGCGCCGCGTCGTCGTGTGACGCGCGCGTCGATTTTCACATTGGTCGCGTCGTCGGATGAGAAGAGTCTAAAATTGAGTTACACGACGGACGCGACGCGCCGTCCACCGCGCGGCGCGACGCGCGATCTCCAAACTAAACCGCATCGCCCCGTCACGCGTTGGCATCGATGCTCTCTAAGACTTCGAGTTGTTGCTCCAAAATCTTGATCCGCTCCTTCGTCACCTCCCGCGCGGCGTAGATGCCGACGAGCTCGGGCTTGTCCTTGAACGACGACCACGCGTCGTCGTGCGCGCTCTTCGGCGCCCTCTTCCACGCGTGCGACTTCATCCGCTTATAAAACCCACCATCGCACTCGTGAAACACGATTTCCTCGTACCGCTCCTTGATCAACGGTTTCTTCGTCGTCTGCGGTCCGTGCCTCGCGATTTCCTCCGCGCTCGGAAACAGCTTCAACGGCGTCGTCGTCGTCACCGTTCTCGCCTCGCCGCAATCGCTCGAGAACGTGATCTTCACCCCGATGTCGAATTCACCCCATCCCGTCTCCGTCACCTCGTACGGCGCCTGCGTCAGCACCCGCGTCGGTTCGTCGAACGACGGGTGCAGCGCGAACTCCACGCTCTCCACGCAGTGCGACAAATCCTCCCCGTCCAGCCCTCTGACGTACACCGTCCATCGATGGCTGTGATACTCGTCCGCCCTCTTCCCGAGGTAATGCGCGATCGTTCCGACGATGATCGCCTGCGTCCGATCGCGCTCGTCCGCGCCGCGCGCCATGCGTCGCGCGTCGTCGTCGTCGCGTTTCGATTCGATTCCGATTCGATTCGACGCTCGATTCGATTCGATTCGACGCGCGCGTCGGACGTCTCGCGATCGCGATCGATCGATCCGACCGCGACGCGCTCGACGCGCGCGCTCGCGCTCGCGCGACGCCGTGTGCGGCGTCGGCGTCGCCGTCGGACGGCGACCGCGGCGCCGCATTCAAAACATGGGCGTTTTCCTTCTTCAATACGTATAGACCCCCCCCGCGACGGTTCGTGATTCGTCGATCGATCGCGCGATCGATCGCGCCCGCCGCGCGCGCCGCAGACGGCGACGCGATCGCGACGCGCGAGACGCGCGCCGACCGACGGCCGCGGACGTCGCGCGAACGAACGCGTCGCGCGCGCGTCCGACGCTCGATCGACGCCGCGCGAGCGCCATGCGCGCGCACCTGCGCGATCTCGCGCGACGATCGGCCGCGATCGCGTCGCGCGCGTCCGGCGATAAAACCTCGACGCTCGCGGCGCTCGGCGCGGCGGCGTGCGGGATGACGGCGGCGGTGGCGGTCGCGGACGAGGCCGAGCACGGGCTGGCGCTGCCGCGGTACGAGTGGCCGCACGATGGGTTGTTCTCGAGCTACGACCACGCGAGCGTGCGACGAGGGCATCAGGTGTACACGCAGGTGTGCGCGGCGTGTCACTCGTTGAATCAGATTGCGTACAGAAATTTGGTCGGCGTGGCGTACACGGAGGCGGAAGCGAAGGCGCTGGCGGAGGAAGTCGAGGTGAGGGACGGGCCGGACGATACGGGGGAGATGTTCGATAGACCGGGGAAGCTGAGCGACGGGATACCGGCGCCGTACGCGAACGAGGAGGGGGCGCGATTCGCGAATAACGGCGCGTATCCGCCGGATTTATCGCTGATGACGAAGGCGAGACACGATGGGATCAATTATGTGTTCGCGCTGTTGCTCGGGTATCGGGAACCGCCGGCGGGGGTGGAGGTGCCGGGGGGGATGTATTACAATCCGTACTTTCCCGGGGGGTTCATCGCGATGCCGAAGATGTTAGTCGACGGGGGGGTGGAGTACGATGATGGGACGCCCGCGACGGAGACGCAGATGGCGAAAGATGTGACGACGTTTTTGGCCTGGGCGGCGGAGCCGGAGATGGACGATCGTAAGCTCATGGGGGCGAAGTGGATCTTTGCCCTGTCGCTCGTCGCGGTGCAAGCGGTGTACTACAAGCGCTGGGCGTGGAGTCACTTGAAATCGCGCAAGCTCGTCGTCGATGTGGTGCGATAACGCGCGAGCGGGCGAGCGCGAGTCTGATTTCGTTACTTACGAGACGATAAAACACAACGACAACTTCTTAATTACTCGTCGACGTCATCCGTCGGCTTTTGAAATTTCACACATGCGCGAAGCGCGCGCTATCAAATCTAAATATCCTCTCTATCATCTACGTCGCTCGTTCATTCGCTCGATCCCGTCGCCGCGCGAAGGAGCGACCACTTCCACTCTGGCGTCGCGTCGAACGCACTCGCGTGCTTTTCGAACGCCTCGACGCTTTCGCCCGCTTTTTTCGCTCGCTCGATAAGTTCTCCCAGACTCGTCTCGGCGTCAACTTTCGCGCGAGATGCGGCGTCGACGGCTTCACTGACGACGCGCTGTAAGGCGCGCGCGTCGTCTTCGTGTCCTAAACTCACCAGAAGCTCGAGCAACTCGCCGATTTCTTCCAGGGTTTTGTTCACGGGCGCGAGCGCGATGACGTGAAGCGCCAAGTCGCGCTCCTCCGTCGGAGACCCCGCACGTAATCCGCTACGATTGTTTTTATTCTTCTTGTCTTTTCGTTTCTTGCCTTTGCGACCGCCGATTGTGGATGCCGCAGACGTGCCGCTCACGACAGACGTCAAGCCTGTGCGATCGGTGTAGGCGCTCATGTCGCTCGCGAGGCTCGGCGCTTCGCTCATCGCGTCGTCGTCCTCCAATCCGTCGGCGCCGACGCCGGCTCGAGGGCGACCGCCGAGTTCGGACCATCCGCCGTCGTCGAGCGCTAACTCAGCTCGCTCGCGGTGTTTGCGCAAATCACGAAGACGCTCGACGTACTTTTCCGAGCGCAACTTGTTTTCCTTGAACGCGTCGAAATGTTCCTTCGCCGCGCCCGCGCACGCGGGTGCGATGGTGGTTTGCATCAAATCTGCGCGATTCTTCGCGTATGCCGTCTCGCACGCTTCTCGCCACGCACCAGCGTTTGCGAATAACTCAACCGCGCGGTCGATGTCTTGAAGATACCCGCTCGCCACGCGCGCGGCGGCGAGAGGATCCGACAGCGTGAGAGACTCGCACAGCTCTTCCGCGATGTCGCGCACCGCGTTCGTGGGCATTTCCAATCGGTTCGCCAGCGCGAGCGCCTGACGCCACGAAAGTCCGGCGCGGTATTCGTCTAATGCTCCAGTGAGATCACCAGCGGCGAGGCGAGCGATCGCGGCGTCTTCAGAACGCATGCTCGACGACAAATGTTCGGCGTGCCGCAACAGCAGTGCGCGCCGGGCGTCCGCGAGGTTCAATCGTTTCGCTTCCGCGAGTGCCCAAGGGAACATTTTACGTTCGGCGGCGACGCTACCAGCGGCGGAGACATTATCATCCAACAAGTATTCCGTGATGGCGTCCTCGTGACGACCGAGCCGTTTGGCGATTTCGGCGCGGCGCTCGTGCTCGCGCATGGCTTGGAATTCTTGCAACTCGGACATGTACTCCCCCGGGTCCATCTGCGCGTGTTGCGCGACGAGATACGCCAGCGAAAGATCGCAAGTACCCAAAGCAGCGGAATATAGAGTCTTGCCGCCGACCAAAAAGAGTAAATGCTTCAACGCCGCCGCCGCGTCGACGGCGCGCCCACCTTCGTTCTTCGACGACGACGAGACGAGCGCGTTCGACGCCGCGTCTTCCAACTCGCGCTCACGCAATACGGCGACGCGACGAAGCGCTGAAGCCAAATCGGGATTCTCGCCGGAAGCGTAAGATGTCAATGCGGCTAATTCCCAACGACCGACACTCGCGGCGCCACCAGTGCCGACGTGCGTCTCGATCGCCGCTCTGATAGCCGCGCACACGGCTTGTACCTTGGATTCTTTGTTCGGCCGCTCGTTCGCGCCTGCGCCTGCATCGCTCGAGCGAGGCGGATACAATCGTACGAGATCTTCGTAAATTCCACCAGGCGCCGTGACATCGCCGTCATCGAGCGCTTCGAGAAGTTCCATCACCGCGTCCGCGCTGTCGACGTCTCGCACGAAGGCGTCGGCGGCGTTCAAGAAATTTGGCCACCCGTAATCGACGATGAGATTCAAATCCACGCGCTGCCTCGCTGCGAGCGCGTAGGCATCACCATATCTACCTGCGCGTAGCGCACACGCCGTCGCGGGTAACACCAAAGCCTTCGGTGCCACCGTCTCTAAATTCCCGCGCGGCATTTGTAAAACCACGCTCGTCGTTCCCGGCGCGCACGCGACAATGCGAGCACCGTCTTCGACTTGTCGTGTCGTCGCGTCCGCGGCAACTTTTGCCGCTTCGGGGCGCATCGCACGGCGCATGCGCATGTGCAAATCGCTAAACGCGAGCTCGCCCATGCGTGCGCCATCCGCCGCAGAACGCTCGGCCAGCCAATTTCCAATGTGCGCGTCGTCCGCAGCGACTTCACCCACGACTCGGGCGCGTCCTCCGCCGTTGGCTATCACGTCGTCGACTTCAGCGACAAAGAGCTGATTGTCTCGGGTAATGTAGCACACGCGTGCCGATGGGACGGCGTCAGGAAGCCAACGCGAGGAATCGCGCGCCGCCGCCGCCACCTCTGCACTCTCCTCGGGCGTCGTCACCGCGCATCCATCGGCACCGAAAACGTGCGTCGCGAACGACGTGACTCTGGGCGCAACGAGTATGTTTCCAATTCTGAGATTTCCTCGATCGTCAAGCGTGACCAGCGCCCCGCTTGGTCGATCCGCGGACGTTCCCAGCGCCGAGGCGTAGCGATCGCCAACGTCTAATCCTCGCGAGGAGATTATTTTCAGAGTCTCGCCGCCCGCGCTTGGCACGCCGTGCGAGCGCACGAGCCACGCATCGTCAAATGCGTTGCCTCCCGCCGCGATGGTATCCGTCACGTCCACTTGGTATAGGTCGGCGGAATCTCGCGCCACCGCGAACGCGACGCCGTTGGCGCTCGTCAACGCTCCGACGGCCACCGGCACGATTCGTCGACTCATTGCGTCTTCGCCCGGCGTTTTCGTTTCGTCGAAAGGCACGAGCAATAATTCGGTCTCGTGTTCGCGCGCCGCGGCGACAATCAAGTGGTCATCGCGCACCCAAGCCAAATGCTCGACGGCGGCGTCGGCGACGGCGACGCTCGAGTACGGCGTCGCGGGTATTTCGTTGTCGCACCACCGCGCCCAGGTCGCGGCTCGTTCACTATCGGCGAAATTATCTGCCGTCAACGCCCAATCCGTACCGCTGTCGCTCGTCGCGTACGCGAGTTCGCCGGTCGATAACAGCGCGACGACTGTTTCATTTCGCGAAGCTCGAGCCGGTTGAAACGCCGCGGCGATTACGGGGGCGCTAAACACCACCTTGGCCGCGCACATCGGCGGCGGCACGGGCGTGCGAAACATGGGCGTAAGCATGAGGCAGTCGCCGTCGATCACCGCGCACGTCCCTCGATCGCTCACCGTGGTTTCCCAAAACAAGTCGTAACGATGGATCGCTCCGCGTTCCGTGTACGCGCGCAACACGTCTCCGCGTTCGGCGTCCCACTCCATGCGCACGACGCCCTCGCGCGCGGGATACCGCGTTTCGTGTTTCAAGTACCAATGCATGTTTGATCGCGTCCAAATCTGCACCGCGTGCGCGCCGTCGCGATACCGCGTCGCCGCCGCTAAGCACGCCGAATCCGCGCTCCACGCCAGACTCGTAATCTCCGCGCCTTCCCCTGGAAGCACGAAATCCCCCCGTCGCAGCCCGTTCCGCTCGTAAAACACCACGCGATCGCTCACATCACCTTCTGATCGCGCCGCCGCCGCGATCAACGCCCCTCGCGGCTGCCAAGCCAACGCCGGCGTCCCGTCGCCCGCCGCGAGCGTCGCCGGCGTCCCGCTCGACGCCGTCCTCGTCTCCCCCACGCTCTCCACGCGCGCGCCCTCGCGCTCCCACACTCGCATCGTAGTCTCTCCCGTCTTCGCGTTCGTCGAGCTGCACGCGAAATACCGTCCGTCTCCCCGCCACGAGATCGTCGCTCCGCTCGTCGTCTCGTTCGCCGCGTCTTCGTCGTCCGCCCCGCCGTCCCCGCGCGTCTCGCTCACCGGATAAAAATCCCTCGTCATGATCACCACGCGTCCCTCCGCGCTCATCACCGCGCACGTCTCTCCGTCCGGGCACCACGCGAACGCGCGCACGCCGCACGGTATCTCACCGACGACGTCGCACCCGTCGTCGTTCGCGTCCCGAGCCCGCGGCGTCGCCGCGAATTCCCCCGACGCGAACGCCGCGACGATCTCGTCCGTCTCTCGCACGCACGCCACGCCGACGCACGCGACGTCATCACCGCGCGTCTCGCACGCGCGCGCGGGCTCGAGCTCGACGCCGTCGGCGACGCGAAAGCGTCGCAGCGAAATCACCGCGCCGCCGGTCGTCGCGCATCGCGTCGCCGTCGCGGCCTCGAGCGCGTCGCGCTCGTCGTCGAACGCGCCGCCGAGGACGCGCGCGTCGTCGCCGTCGCCGTCGCCGAGGCCGAGGCGCAGGCGCGCGCGCGACGACGCGACGCGGCAGTTTCGCATCGGCGCCGGGACGACGCGCGCTTTTTCGCGTCGGATTCTGCGGCGTCACGACGCCGCGCGCGCGGGATGACGCGCGGCGCGGAGAGGTTCAACATCGCGGTGAGCGCGACGGCGGCGCAGCGGAACAAGGCGCACGTCGCGCGCGTCGTCGACGCGTTCGTGCGAAGCTCGAGCGCGGGACGGGAGAAAAAGTTTGAGCTGCTCGAACTCGGGTGCGGCGTCGGCGCGCACGCGGCGGAGATCCTGCGCGCGAGCGGCGCGGCGTGCCTGAAGAGGTATTACCCGACGGACGTGTGCGACCACGACGGGTCGTTCGCGGCGGTGATGGAGAATTGCGCGGACGCGGGGGCGAGCGGGACGTGCGCGGCGCCGCGGACGATGGACGCGACGACGATGGCGGACGTCGTGGAGGCGGAATCGTTGGATGGGGTGCTGATGGTGAATGTGGTGCACATATCGAGTCGCGCGGCGACGCTGGGGATGTTTGCGGGGAGCGCGAAGGCGTTGAGGAAGGGTGGATTGGTTTTCGTGTACGGGCCGTTTAAAGTCGGCGGCGAGTTTCGATCCGAGGGCGACGCCCGGTTCGACGCGTCGTTGCGATTGAAGGATCCGGAGAACTTTGGGCTGGTGGATTTGGAGTGGATGGACGAACAGGCGAGATCGGTCGGGCTGACGCCGGCGTCTGTGGACGGGATGAAGTCGCCGGTGGAAATGCCGGCGAATAATCTCACGCTCGTGTACGCGAAGTAGAGTACAACAATTAATTTTAAGAATTACAGGCTATGCGCTAAAGCAGACACGCCACAGACGCCGCCACGGCGGCGGCTTGCGATTTTGAGAGCTCCACGCGACCGCCGGCGACGTTGAGCGCGGCGGCGACGCCGACGCGTTCGGACGGTTCGCCGCCGTCGTCGTTTTCGTCCTCGTCGTCGTTTTCGTCCTCGTCGTCGTCGGCGGCGTCGTCGTCGTCACCGTCGTCGCCGCGTGGATACGTCGCCGATTTCGTGGCGCTTCGATACCCCGCGTCGCTCGACGCGCTGACACCGGATGTGACGCGAATCGTTCGCGACGACGGCGCGACGTCGACCAACGCGCGCGCCGAGACGCCCGCGACGACGCCTATGGGTGACGGCGTCCAATCTTCCGCCCGTTCCCAGCGCGAATCGCGCTTGCGTTTACGACCGGACTGAAGCGTTGCGCGAAGCGCCTCGATGTCGGCTCTCGCGCTCGCGAGCGCGTCCGCGGGCGCCGCGCCGCGACGCGACGCGGATTTGATTTCATCCTTTGACACGCCGGCAATTTTTTGCAGCGTCCGGATCGTTCTCTTCGCCACCGCCGGGTCATCGCTCCAATCGTCTTCGTGCACGCTCGCGAGCGCGCGTTTGCACGCGTGGATCGCGGCGACGCGCTGATCGCCGTTCGCGGCGAAGTCGCCGCTCGCCGCGACGCTCAACAAAGTTTGAAACCCCACATCGTTTCCCGGTTTCTCGCCTCGAATCGCGGCGTCGAACAGATACGCGAACAAACCGGTCCATTTCTGACACAGTCGCTCGAGCGTCGGCCGCCAATCTTCCGCGCTCGCGCGAAACGTCGCTTCGTCGGCGTCGTCGACGTCGCTCGCCGTCTCGTCCTCCACGACGCGGAGCCACCCCCCGTCGAGCAACGCCTCCGCCACGACGTGCGCCGCGCCCTTCGGACACACGCTGCTCAACGTTCCGATCGCCCGTCGTCGTCGTTCTCGCACGTCCTTAAACGACGTCCCGCCCTCGCTCTCCCGTCCCGCGTTTTCGCCCTCGCTCGCCCCGTCCTCGTCCATCTCCTCGCTCGACGACTCCACCGCGCCCCGTCCCTCCCGCGCCCGCAGCCCTCTCGCGTCTTTTTCGCACGCGCACATCGCTCGCACGCATCCCCGCACGCGTTCGAACGCCGCGTCGAACGCCCGCGCCTGTTCGTCCCAATACCATCGTCGACACCACGCCAACGCTCGCCGCGCGCCCCTCCGCAGCGCTCCCGCGCTCGGCATCGTCCCGTGCGCGCACTCGTGTCGCAGATCCACTAAAAATCGCGGCAGTCCCACCTCTCGCGCCAGCGTCGCGATCGGCGCGGCGTACCGTCCCTTTTGCTTCGGGTCGACGACGCCGTTCACCAGTCTCGCGAGCGTCATCGCCGTCGCCGACCGCGCCGCGTCCGCGTCGCCTCGATCGACGCCCTCGCGCGCGCGCGACGCGCGCACGAGCATCGCGGTGACGTCCGCGGCGAGCGGCGCGCGCCCGCGCGCGCGCCACGCGCGCACGACGCCGAGCGCGGCGTCGATTTCAACGTCCCCGGCGGCGCCGCGTCGCGCGCCGTCGCCGCGCGCCTCGTCCTCCGTCGCGCGCGCGAGCGCGTCGCGGACGTCGCGCCACTCCCGGACGCTCGCCCACGGCTGCAGGCGCGCGCTCATGGCGCGCCGCGGCGCGCTCTGACGCCGCACTGCGCGCCGCGGTGCATGTTGACGCGGAGCGCGCGGTCGTTCGGCGCTTCGAGCGCGTCCGTCGTCGCGCGCGCGTGTCGAGCGATGGCGACGACCGCGCGCGACGTCGCGCGGGCGCGAGGCGCGACGACGCGCGACGCGCGCGAGAGAAGTTGGCGAAGACGCGCGATGGGTTCAAATTTCAAACCGACGACGACGCGAACGACGCGCGCGACGGCGCGACGCGCGACGCGAACGTACGCGACGGCGACGGGAAGCGCGGAGGAGAAGATCATCGACGTTGAACTGGCGAGCGAGGCGAAGACGTCGTACCTGTCGTACGCGATGAGCGTGATCGTGGGGCGAGCGCTGCCGGACGCGCGCGACGGGCTGAAGCCGGTGCATCGAAGGATCCTGTACGGCATGCACGAGCTGGGATTGCGGGCGGATAAACCGCACCGAAAGTGCGCGAGAGTGGTGGGAGACGTGCTGGGGAAGTATCACCCGCACGGGGACGGATCGGTGTACGAGGCGCTGGTGCGGTTGGCGCAAGATTTTTCGATGTCGGCGCCGTTGGTGGACGGACACGGGAACTTTGGGTCGTTGGACGACGATCCGCCGGCGGCGATGCGTTACACGGAGTGCCGATTGAATAAGTTGGCGGAGAAGGGGTTGTTGGCGGACATCGGGAACGAGTGCGTGAATTTCACGGAGACGTTTGACGGGAGTCAAACGGAGCCGGAGGTGCTGCCGGCGCGGGTGCCGAATCTTTTGATCAACGGCTCGAGTGGGATCGCGGTGGCGGTGGCGACGAACATGGCGCCGCATAATCTCGGTGAGTCTGTCGATGCGCTGTGCGCGCTGGCGAAAAACCCGGATTGCTCGTTGGACGAACTCATGGCGTTGCTGCCGGCGCCGGATTTCCCCACGGGCGGGGTGGTGACGAATAAGAGCGGGATGAAGGAAATTTACGAAACCGGCAAGGGCGGGGTGACGCTTCGCGGGCGGGCGACGATCGAGCGCGTGTCGGCGGCGCGCGGTTCGCTGGATAAGGACGCGGTGGTGATCAGCGAGATTCCTTACCAAACCAACAAGGCGAGGTTGGTGGAACAAATCGCCGACCACGTCAACGGGCGCACCATCGACGGCATCAGTGATATTCGCGACGAAAGCGATCGCGATGGCATGCGCGTCGTGATCGAGATTAAGCGTGGATATGATGCAGCGAGCGTGCTGGAGGAGCTTTACGCCAAGACGAAGCTCGAAGTGAAGTTTTTTGTGAACAACGTCGCGCTCATAGACAACAAGCCGACGGTGATGCCTCTTCGCCAGATTCTCGACGAGTTCATCAAGTTTCGCGTCGATACGATCGAGCGACGGACGAGATTTATGCTCTCAAAGGCGCAAGATCGCAAGCATCTCGTTGAAGGCTTCTCGATCGTGCTCGCCGACGCGGATGGAGTGGTGAAGATTATCCGAAAATCGAAAGACGGCCCGTCGGCGTCGAAAAAGTTGCGCGAATCGCACGGTTTGTCCGACATCCAAGCCGACTCGATTCTCGCCATGCCGCTTCGTCGATTAACCGGACTCGAGGCGGATAAGTTAGACGCCGAGCTCAAGGAGTTGAACGAGCAGATCGCACACTTCCAAGGTTTGTTGAGCAACAAGTCAAAGGTCATCGACGTCCTCGTGCAAGAGGCGATGGAGGCGAAAGAGGCATTCGCGCGTCCTCGACGTACGTCCGTCGAGCAAATCGAATCTTTAAGCGGCGTCGAAGACGATTCGCCACCAAAGGATAATATTTTGACCCTCTCTGAGCGTGGATACGTCAAGCGCATCTGCCCGAAGAACTTTGGCGCGCAGAATCGAGGCACTCGAGGGAAGCGCATGAGCAAGCTCCGCGCCAACGATGAGCTTTCCAAAGCCATGCACTGCAAAGACAGCGATCAAATATTATTCTTCTCCGATCGAGGGCGAGTCCAAAAGCTCAGTGCGAAGGCGATTCCGCAATCCGAACTGAACACGATAGGAGTTCCAGCGACCAGTCTGTTGAACACGTTCGCAAAGCGCAACCAAAACGTCACCGCCATGTTGTCGACGAACATGAAACAGGATGAAGTAGCGGACGACCAAGTGGTGGTGATGTTAACAAGCCAAGGTAAGGTATCCGTGGCGTCCGCGGCGTCCATGCTCGGGCACAAGGGTAAGAAGGTGATCACGCTCGACAAGGGCGATAGGTTGCAGCAAGTGATGTTCGCGCGCACGTCCGACCATCTCTTCATCACAGGCACCGGGAAAGCTGGAAAAGGGCTCATCCTTCACTGCCGTGTCGGAGACTTCCGAGTCGTGAAGTCGGCGTGCAGGCCAATCTCGGGCATCAAAACCATGGGCGAGAAGAAGGTGGCAGAAGCCGTCGTCGAAGACGCGGGCGACGACGAAGACGACGACGAAGACGACGGCGAACTTTTGCCGCCGAAAACTGTCGGTATGGCTATCGTCCCAGGTGAACGCATGGTGTCCGCGAGCGAAGAATTCGGTCCGTTTATCTTATTTACGACGAAGAAAGGTAAAGGCAAAGTGGTCGCCGCGAACTCGTACCGCCTGCTCGGCCGCGGTCGCTCGGGCGTCATGTGCATGAAATTCAAAAAGGGTGACGACGACGCCCTGGCCACCATCACCCTCGTCGACCGCATCGGCGACGACGTCACGGATGAAGTATTGCTCTCCACCACGGGCGGAATCTCCAACCGCATCGCCGTCAACGATTTACCCAAGCGCTCGGATCCCTTGGCTCTGGGCGCCGCCATCATCAAGCTCGACGCCACGGACGCCCTGAAATCCGCCAATTTACTCCCGAGCGAAGTCGCGAGCGAGCTCGCGTGACGCGAGTGTTGTATTATTATTAACGTATTTTCCCAAGTCCCGGCGTCCACGCGTCGTCGCGCGTCGCTCTCGTCGTCGTTCTACCTCGCGTCTGGCTCGAGGCCAAATTTCAGCCGCCGCCGCCACGCGCGTTCGCATCGTCCACGAACCTCACTTTTCGCCCGCGCACGGCCGCCATGGCGGACAGCGCCGCGATGGAGAGCAAAATGGAGATCAAACGCGCGTCCACGACCGCGGGCAAGCGCGCGTTGCTCGCGCGCGCGCCGAAAAAGGTCGAAAAGGCTGGCAAAACCACCCTGTGTCTGCACGGGCAAAACAGTTCCGAAGTTTTGAAGCGTCTCCTCGCCGACCTGGCGCGAACCAAGGGCCAAGAGGCGCACAAGATGACGCGAAAGAACCCAGGGGTACGTCCGTTTGAGGGCGGGGGGGAGACGTCGCTGGAATTCTTCGCCAAGAAGGCGGACGCGGGGGCGTTTCTGCTCGGGACGCACCAAAAGAAGAGACCGAACTGCTTGACGGCGGGCAGATTCTTTGAATATCACCTGTTCGATTGCGTGGAGATGTTGGTGAGGAATTATAAGTCGATGCAATCGTTCGGGGGCGAGGGAAAGCACGCGGTGGCTGGAAGTAAGCCGTGCTTGTGCTTTCAAGGGGAGGATTTCGAGACGCACGACGGGTTGCGACTGGTGAAAAACGTGCTGAGCGATATATTTCGAGGACGAGTGGTGGATAGGATAAATTTGAAAGGAATCGATCGGGCGATCGTGTGCACGGCGTTGGCTAATCCCGGGGGACCACCGATCGTGATGTTTCGACAGTACGCGATCAAGTATAAGAAATCCGGCACGCGGTTGCCTTTGATCGAGCTCGCCGAGATGGGACCTAGTTTTGATTTCACGTGCGGACGTCACCGCGAGGCGCCACCGGACGTCAAACGCGAGGCCTACCAACGAGCTCGCGTGGCGAAAAAGCAAAAGAACGTGTCGCACGACATGTTGGAGGGCAAGGTGGGTCGCCTGTACGTGGAAAAGCAAACCGGATTAGAGGCGCTCGGCGCGGCGAAGATGAAGGGCATGAAGCGCGAAAAACGCGACGCCGCCGCCGAACGCAGCGCGGCAAAACAAGAGGCGTCGACCGCCGCGCCCGCGTCCGGGGCTGGCGCGTCCAAGCGCTCGAAGAAGGCGACGTGATCGACGGCTCGGCGCCAACCGTACGATTATTAGAACGACGACGAAGAGAACGACGAAGAGAACGACGCCTCGGCGCACCGACGAATCCTCGCGTAACCGATGTCAACGCATGTACTCTCATCATCACGAAGAACCTTTTTCGCGTCGACGCGCGTCGTCGTCGTCGTCGTCGTCGATCTCGCGTCGCGTCCCGACGCCGCCGTCCTCGTCCAGCCTCGCACTTTCCTCGTTCCGCATTCCGCGTCGCGCGCCTCGCCTCGCGCGCCATGAAAATCCCCGCCCTCGTCGTCGCCGTCGCGGGCGCGTTTCTCGCGCTCAACGCCACCGGCTCCAACGCGCGCAAATTCGCGAAAGCGGCGAGCAAACTCACCCAAGTCTCGGTGATCAAAACCGACATCCTAAAGTTTCATCATCTCAAAAACCCGAAAGCCGTCTCGCTCGAGGAGAAGAGCCTGATCGACGCGTGGTTGTACGCCCAGCGAGACGAGGTGAACATGTTCGGCGACGCGCGCGGGACGAAGTACGAGCACGGGACGCCGCTGAAGAACGAGGACGGGACGAAGCGAAACGACAAGTACGCGTACGTCAAGTGGCGACGAAGCGACGCGCCGTGGATCGCGCGATTCCCGAAACACTGGGGCGAGGAACCGAGACAGCAGACGAGAGATTACGTGAAATTACCGGGCGCGTACGGATTCGGGAGCGGGACGCTGAAACGGTGGATTGAAGAGAAAATGGCGGAGGACGAGGCGGCGGCGGCGAAGGAAGCGGCGGCGGCGTCGCCGCGGAGAGACGCGGAGAAGACGTCGGAGACGACGCGCGAGGAGGTCGTCGAGGCGACATCGGCCGAGGCGGCGACCGAAGGCGCGGTGGAGACGACCGCGGGGGAAGGCGCGTGAGCGAACGACCCGAAAGATCGCGCCGCCGCCTCGCGCTCGCGAAGGAAATTTGTAACGCCGAAGACGAAACGAACAAAATCACCCAGCCTCAAAATTACATCGCGCGCGATCGCGCGCGCGCTCAGTCTTCGGAAAAGAAATCAAACAACGATCCACCGTCGGATCCACCGTCGCCGAATCCGTCGTCGTCGTCGAACTCGCTCGCGCCGAAATCCGGCGGCGCCGGCGCCTCCGTCCCTCCCGCCTCCCCGATCGCGCCCTCGCCGCCGCCGACCCCGCCGACGCCGCCGTACCCGCCGTACCCGAACATCCCTCCGATCGCGCGGTGTCCCAACGAGCTCCCCATCCCCCACGCCGCGCCCTGCGCGATCATCGACCCGAATCCGCCCGCCGCCGACCCTCCCGCCGCGCCGAGATCTCGCGACGGCGGCGGCGCGCGCGTCCCCGATCGCGTCGGCGCCGGCATCGTCGGGTCGAGCGCGCTGTACGTCGTCGGCCGAGGCGCGCCGAGCGGCGTCGTCTCGTCGGTCTCCGTCTGCCAGTAGTAAATCTGTCCGCTGCGCGCGTCGCGAACCTCCTCCCAGAGCGCGTCGACGGACGTCATCGGCGGCGGCGGCGCCCGCGCGCGCGTCGCGAGCGCGGCGGCGCGCGGCGAAGGCGCGCGCGCGCGCGCGCGCCGCGCGAGGGCGCGCAGGACGGACATCGCGCGGCGCGGCGACGCGACGATCTGTGCGGACATCGCATCGACCGGGTGTTTTCGGTGAAAACGTCGAAAACGCACGAAGGCGACGGACGCAGATCGCGACGCGGCGCGACGCGGGGCGACGCGCGGCGCGACGCGCGCGCGCCGCGCGGTTCGGTAAATTACGCCGCGCGCGGTCGAGCGCGACGGGAGCGATGCTCGCGGCGCGCGCGGCGTCGGCGTCGGTGTCGGTCGACGCGAGATTGTGCGCTCGGGGGCGTCGGGACGGGCGAACGCGCGTCGACGCGCGACGCGCGGTGGGACGGGACGGCGCGCGCGGGGCGCTGGAGACGATAACGAGACGTTTGGGGGAGGCGTGCCTGAGCGACGCGCGATGCGCGGTCGTTTTGAGGGCGGAGTCGGGCGGCGGCGGGCCGACGCCGCCGGCGCCGGATGACATGACGTGCCGAGCGTGCGGGACGGACAGAAGCGTGCGGTTTTACGATGCAAATAGAGGCAAGTACTATTGGCAACATGCGCACACGCGCATGTGCAGGAAGTGCCACGATGCGCACGTCGGCGCGATGACGCCCGAGGCACGAGAGGAGTTCGACAAACAGTGCGCCGAGGAAACAGGACGGCGTAAATCGAAAGCTCTGATGGAGCGTCGCGGGCCGACGCCGCCGGCGCCGGAGGGCATGACGTGCCGAGCGTGCGGGACGGACAGATGCGTGCGGAGGTACCGTGCGGATCGCGGCAAGTACTGTTGGGAACGTCCGCACACGCGCATGTGCGTCAAGTGCCACGAAGTGCACCTAGACGCGATGACGCCCGAGGCACGAGAGGAGTTCGACAAACAGTGCGCCGAGGCAGCGGGACGGCGTAAATCGAAAGCTTGGATGGAGCGTCGCGAGCCGACGCCGCCGGCGCCGGAGGGCATGACGTGCCGAGCGTGCGGGACGGACAGATGCGTGCGGAGGTACCGTGCGAATCTCGGCAAGTACTATTGGATACATCCGCACACGCGCATGTGCGTCAAGTGCCACAAAGCGTACCTAGACGCCATGACGCCGCGAGAGCGAGACGAGTTCCTGCACGAGTGCGCAGAGAAGAACCGAGAAACGAGGACACGTATCATACGAGAAAGTTGTCCGTATGGCTGAGCACGCTCCTCGCTCGCGCCGCGCTCGCGCCGCACTCGCCCGCTCGCGATGACCACCGACCTTCGCGCGCGCGGCAACGACGCCCTGAAGAATAGCGACTTTAAATCAGCTCTAGACCTGTACGAACAAGCCGCCGAATGCGCCTCGACGCCCCTGGACGTCGCGAAAGCGCGCGCCAACGCCGCGGCGGCGCTGATGGCCATGGGACTGGGACAACACCTCAACGACGCCGTCGTCGCCTGCGCGCGCGCGTGGGCGGCGTGCGAGTCGTACGAACGCGCGAAGACGCGCCTGGAGTCGTTGTTCGTGCGCGCGGGGACGCTGGACGGGGCGGTCGAGGGATTGAGAGATTCGTCGGAGGCGCTCGCGAAGGGGAAGTTGGAACGCTTGGCGGCGGCGCGAGCGCTCGGCAACGATAAATTCAAGGCGGGCGATCGCGAGGGCGCGGCCGAGGCGTATAGCGAGGGATTAGCGAACGGTGGAAGCGATGTTCCAGGGGCGAGTCTGTTGTTTTGTAATCGCGCGGCGTGTAAGTCGGCGTCGGGCAAACACGAGGACGCGCTCGCCGACGCGAACGAAGCGTTGGCGAGATGCGAAACGTATCAAAAGGCTTCGCTGCGCAAAGCGACGGCATTGGCGGCTTTAGGGAAATACGCCGAAGCGGATGTTGTATTCACGAGGCTGTGGGAGGATTTGCCGGGAGATGTGAGCTTAGTCGCGAGTTTGAACGGATGTCGAGCGGCGCTGAAGAAGCCGCAAGTCCAAGCCGGATGTCGAGAGGTGACCGAAATGGCGGAGTACCAACGTTTGACGAAAACGATGAAATTAGTCTTTGTGGATTTCACTGCGACCTGGTGCGGGCCTTGCAAGATGATTGGGCCGGTGTTCACGTCGCTCGCGACCAAGTATCCGGCGGCGCACTTCATCAAAGTCGACGTCGACGCGGCGCAAGACATAGCGGGTTACGAGCGCGTTTCGTCCATGCCCACGTTCGCGGTGTATTGCGAAGGGCGCAAGGCGGAAACATTTAGCGGCGCCGATGGCAATCGTTTGAGCCAACTAGTGGCGAAATACTATTCATCGCTCGGGTTGTGATTTTACAAGTCTCTTGGTGTCATCTCTATCAGTATCGTTTGCCCAACAGCGACGCGTCGACGTACTTGAAACGGTACAAATCTCTATCCACTTCAACGACGACGCGATACTGCCTCTCAGGTTCGCCCAAGTTCTTTGGCAACGGCATGCGAATGAGCGCCTTGAACACCTTCATGGGCGTGATTTTGTTTGCCTCTTCGATCTCCTTCGCCGCGGCTTCCGCGGGATAATCGCGCGGCGGCCACTCGCACACCGCGGGTTCTGCCTGCGAGACGTCCACCGCGCTATTGCTCGACGACTCCGTGCCGTCCACTCCCTTGCCGTCCTCGCTTTCGTCTGAATCACCCGCCTCGACGACGCCCCACGTGTACATATTATTCGATCGCTTCACCGCGACGTATTCGCCGACGCTAAAAGTATTATCTCTTGAAAAAAAGAACCGATGCATCGTCGACCCGATCCACCCGTTCCCTAACCTCCTCCCCGTGATTTCTTTTCCTAGCACGATATCTCGTCGCGCCATCTCCGCCGCGAGTTCCGCGCCGTCGGCGCCTCGCGCCGCGAGGAACGATCGCGACCTCGGGTCCTCCGCCGAATCCCCGAGCGACCCCAAAAGCGCGTTCGGCAGCTCCGACACCCGTCGCTGCAACAACCCGGCCTCGGTCAGAATATTCGACGTCGTCGTCCCGATCGTGTTCGCTTGCTCGAGGAAATCGTCCACCTTGGCGCACGTCGCGTCGATGTTCTTCGTGCACCTATCCACGCTCGCGCACGACACCTCTATCGAATTCGCACAGTTCCGCACCGCTCGCGACGCCAGCGTCGCCTCGCGACACGCGCGCACGAGCTCTCTGAGCGTCAGCAGACACCCGAGCATGAATCCAATCGCCGTGAACGCGAACGCGCCGAGCGTCGCCGCGAACGCCGCGGGCGGGACGAAATCCGCCACGCGCGCGACGTACGCATCCATCGTCTCGATCGGCGCCCGCGTCGTCGCCGGCGCCAGGGACGATGCGCTCGAGCGCGCGCGCGCGATCACGATCGCTCGAGACGCGTTCGCGCGGCCAGGGCGCGGCGTCGCGCGCGGGACTGAAACTCGACCGGTCGGCGGTCTCGACGCGCTGGCGCCGCCGCGCGCGACGCGCGTCGCGCGCGCGCGCGCGCAAACGGCGACGCGCATCGCGCGCTCGCGCTCGGCGCGCGCGCGGGCGGTCGCGCGCGGTGAGGCCGGCGCGCGGTGCTTTGCAGCGCAGGTCGTTATCAACGATAAGATATTCGCCGAGCGGGACAGATTTCATTCGCGGAGGCTAATTTCAAGTCTAGAGCTACGACGCGCGCGCGTCGAGGCTAATGCGCGCGCGTGGGTGACGCGTAAATTTACGTCTCTGCGCTCGCGCGCTCGGTGAGCGCGTCTGGCGGAGGCACGCCGTGGAATTTCTCGTATCGCTTGCGACGCTTCGCCTCGGCGGGGACTTGGTCGTACACCAACGCGCGCATCCGTTCGATCAAATCCGGCTCGTCGCTCGCCGCGCGGGCGGCGACGGCGTCTTCGCGCGCCTTTCGCGCGACTTCAACGTCGTAGGGGTGTATTTTTTCGTACGTCACGAGACGGCGACCCCAGATTTGGTTGAAGGTTTCTAGAGAGTGCCATCGCAGGCGAAGCGCCGGGTGCGCGGGGAGGTCGCGAATCTCTCGTTCGGCGTCTTCGGTGGAACCGGGGAGGAAGAACGTGAGACGGCCGCCGATGGAGAGAAACCGAGCGGCGAGCTCCATCAAATCGTCGTTCATCTCGGCGAATGGATAGGGCGCGGTGCTCGGAATGTGCGTTTCTCGCATCTCCTCCGGGATGGCGTAGTCTTCGGGAAGCGGTTTGCGCCCACCGCTTTTGCGTCCGCCGGCGCGGACGCCGTACGGAGGGTCGGCGACGATACCTTGGAGCGTACCCTCTAAACCAAACCGTCGCGTCGGCAACGCGTGCAAATCGCCGACAAACAACGCCACCGGCGGTTGCAAACCGTACTGCGCGAAATTCGTCCACACGTCCACCGACGAACCATCGCTCGCTTTTACGCCAAACTTCGAGCCGCTCTTGCGCGCCGATTTCCCATGCTTGATGACGCGAATGTCTATGTCTATGCCCATCGTCATCGCACCGTAATGCGCCGCGGCGACGAGCATTGATCCCGTGCCGCAAAACGGATCTAATATCACGCCGCCAGGACGCGCCTGCGCGAAATTCGCCATCAAAAGCGCCATCTCCGCGTCCATGCTCGTCGGCCCTAAATACGAACGTTGCTTCAAGTCGTACCTTTTCAACGTCGAGCGATCGCTCTGACCGACGACGCGCCCGAAGAAGCAATGCCGCGGCGTTTGCGGTAAACTCGGCGTCTCCTTCGTGTCGCTCACCACGCTCCAAAATAAATGTTCCGGATTCTTAAGATCCGCCTTCCCTAGAAACGGCAATCCCAAGTCGCCGACGCGCTTTAAGATGTCTTTCGACCCGCGCCTGACGCCGAAATCCTCCACCTCCACCTTAAACGTCGTCCCCGGCGCTAAATACGGCGTCTTTCGCGACTCGTCGTACGCCGCGACCGCGTCCCGCAGCCCACCCTCGTCCGGCGCCGAACCCCACGCCTCTAAAATCGCTTTGACTAACAGCGCGCGCGATGCGATCGCGCGCGCTGTGCGCTCGTCCGGGAGCTCGACGTACCAAAACGGCGTCTCTTCGCAGTCGCCGCCGTCGGCGCGCGTCCACGCCAAGTCCTCCACGTTCGACACTCCGCACATTTCCGCCACGGATTCAAACTCTGCGCGCCTGCGCGTGCGTGAATCGCAAATACGTTATTGTTGTCAGTCGTTCGCGGTCGCGCGGTCGCGATTCACGCTTTGTGCGACGCGCGAGACGTTCGGGACTTCCGCCGCCACCGATGGGACAAAAAGTGCACTCGAACTCGAAACGCGCGAGAGAGCGCGCGCGACGCACCTGAAGTCGTTGTGACGATGGACAAAGTACACGAGAAACCGCATCGTGCGAGTGGGCCACGCGCGAGAACGCCGCGCGCCGACGCGCGCGTCGGTGTGAAGTTGTGACTACGCGTCGACGCTACAAGGCTAGGGGAGTCGCGCGCGCTACGATGTTTGCCTAAACGCCGGTAAAACGTCGCGCGCGAGTCGCGCGGCGTGCTCGTACCCACCCGCGGTCACGGGCATGACGTGTAACCCCGAGGCGCGAGCGAAGGAGATGGCGTGCACCGCGGCGAGCTCGACGCGTTCAAACGTCCAGTCGTCGAATCGTTCCCGCGTCATCGTCCGCGCGCGTTCGACGTACTCATCGCGAAGCGCGCGCGCATCGGCGTCCTCGACGTCGACGCCGGTCAGTTTATACCAAAACTCCAAACTCTTCGCCGTTCTCGCGGTGGACACGCCCAGAAACAATCCCGCGAGCGCGCCGTCGCCGCCGCCGTCCAAGCCGTCCAACGCGCCGCTTCTTTCGCACGCCTCCCGCCACGCCTCGAACCGATTTTGCAACAGCGCCGGCTGCGAGATGAATCCATCCGCGCCGCATTCCCTCTTTCGCAGCATCCGCACCGCCTCGGACGCGCCGAGCATCGGATTCACCGCCGCGAGCAGCGTCGTCTCCCGCGGCACCTCGCCCCGCGCCCGCATCCCGCGCGCCTCCCTCAACACGTCCTCGCTCGTCATCCCGCCTCCCCGATCGCCGTCGCCGCTCACGCACAACAGCGCGAACCGTCCACCGCCGCCCTCATCGCGCCGTCGCGCGACCGCGCGCGAGATTCGCGCGCGCGCCGCCGCCGCGTCCCGACACCGCGCCCCCGACACCGACCGCACCGACGCGCGCGCGCCGTCCTCGCCGCGCGCGTCGCTCGAATCGTCGTCGCCGAAGTCCGGATGGACGATCGCGTCGCACGCGTCGAGCGCGGCGCGCTGATGGACGACGTCGACGCTCGGCGACCGCTCGACGAGCAGCGTGAAACTTCGCGCGCGCGCGCGCGTCGCGTCGCGCGCGTCGTCGCGTCGCGCGATCGAGGCGACGCGTCGAGCGCGTCGGACGCGCGACGCGCCGACGCGCGCGACCGGCGCGCGCGGACGCGCGGCGACGGCGCGCGCGATGATGATTGCGATGCCGCGCGACGTCATCTGCCGACGCGCGCGCGGCGCGATGCCGGGATCGCTCGCGACGGCGGCGCGCGGCGCGGACGCGCGCGCGCGACCGCGCGCGACGCCGCGCCGCGACGCGCGACGCGCGACCGCGCGCGACGCGAGACCGCGAAGAAGATGCGCGACCGTTAGCGCGTCTCGCGACGACGAAAACGGAACGCCGCGTCGCGCGCGCGCGTCCTGGGACGACAGGTTCGACGAGGTCGCGCTGTTCAAGTCGATGCACGGCGCGGACGTCGCGCGGTTGCCGCGGGAGCTGAACGCGCAGCGACGATGGTTGGCGAGGCAGCGGTACCTGGCGCGGCGAGGCGAACTGAGCGAGACGCGAATGGAACGATTGCGGGCGCTGGGGGTGACGTTCGAGCTGCGAAAGGCGATCACGAAGGTGCCGGAGGAGATATTTACGTTTGATGCGCGGTTGAGGGAGCTGGCGAGGTGTTATGCGTCGGATGGGGCGGTGCCGCGATCGAAGGCGTTGTCGCGGTGGGTGAGTCACTGCGTGGCGGATCACCGCGACGGGTCGCTGTCGCGCGAAAAGTACGAGGCGTTGAGGGATTTGGGGGTGGACTTCGATGGTGTGGAGGAACGGAGGGTCGTGCAGTGGGAGACTCGGTGCGAGGCGTTGGAGGCGTACGTGAAGACGCGCGGGCACTGTCGCGTGCGCGAAGACGAGGAAGACGGTCTCTATTTCTGGCTGCTCGACCAACGCAAGGCGAAGCGGGACGGGAAGCTTTCTAAAGAGCGGGAAACAGCGCTCGAAGCGCTCGGTGTGGAGTGGGACGTGCGCTCCACCGTTCACAAATCTTGGGAAGATCGGTTGTCTGCGATGCGATCGTTTTACGAGACGCGCGGCGCGTTACCGCGATCGAGCGAAGACGACGCGCTGTTTCAATGGATTCGGCAGCAACGACGGCGGTTTGAAAAGGGGGAGCTCGAGCTCGAACGTGTCGAAGCGCTCGATGGCGTGTGTGTGGAGTGGAAGGTGAAGCGCGCCGCGGGATTTGAGAAAAATATAGCGCGTTTCGCCGAGTACGTCGAAACTCATGGTTCGCCGCACGTCCTCGCCAGGCGCGATAAAAAACTCCACCAGTGGATTCGTAAGATGCGAGTGAAACGCGAGGCTGGCGAATTGAGCGCGCGAAAAATCGAGGCTCTGGACGCGCTCGGAATGCATTGGACCGTTCCGCCGATCGACATCGACCGAACGGACCGTGCAAAGGGACAGGGTCTCTTTGGCTCGTTTGAATCGAAAGAGGAAAATTGACAAGAGCTCGAGATCGTGCGACCGGGAAAAGAAGACGTCAGTCATCATCGTCACCGATTCTGGAGACGCGTCCCGCGGCGACACCGGCGAGCTCATCACCATCGATGGTGTCGACGGTGTCGTGCGTTTAAGTAGCACAAATGACGTCGTACTCTTAGACATATCTTGCATTTCAAAGAGAACGCCGGCGGCTAAGACGCGGCAAATCTATCGGCGCCGAATCTAAGCGACGATCCTCCATCGCTTCTCTCGCCCATTTCCACAACCGAATGGCTCGGAGACGCCGCGTTGTCGCTCAGCTGCGTGGCGCGAAACGCACCCTTCTTTGACTTTGACCGCGTCGACGACGCAACCGGCGGCGGCGCCGATGCCACTTCTCGTGGTACTGTCGCACCGCAAATCGTGTCCCGGTAGAACAACAAAATCAGAAACGAAACGCTGAACAAAGCCGCGCTCGTGAACGACAGCCCCTCCAACGCCTTGCTTCGATCCGACTCCGTCTTTCCATAAATTCCCGGATTGTTTTGCGACACTTGGTAGTCGTGAATCGCCGCGAAATTCGGATGAAACGCGCCCGCAAAGAGTCCTTGACCTATCATGATGAATATCATGTAAAACGTTCCGCCGAGAACGAAACCGTACCACGGCGTCACGCCACCCTTTTTCGTCGTCTTGTACAAGAGTGTGAACAACGAAATCACGTGAAACGCCACCACGGCCACGCACACGCCCGCCATGTAAGACCTCATCGCATGAATTGGTTTCAACAAATCATTCGCCGTGACCGGGTCCACGACATTTTTTATATACTGCGCGCGCGAATTGAACGCATTCAGTCAGTCTTTGTCGTTTTGAGCGCCCGAATGAAATTCGCTTCGCCGAGCGCGCGCCGAGCGCGCGCCGAGCGCCGAGCGTACCTTCGCCGTGAGCGCCACCAAACACACACTCGCGATGTTGATGCTCGATAGGATGATCCACAAGCCCCAGGTGATCATCGTCCACGGTAACTGCGCGTCATCGGGCGCGTGCGGTCGTCGTCGTCAGTCTTTGTCGTCAAAGTGTTTCAAAGTGGACGTCGTTACGCTTCTTCAGTCTTTCGAGCGCGCGCGACGACGGCGCGAAGGCGCGCGCGCGAGATCGCGCGCGTACCGGAGAGCGACCCGTGCAGGAGGGCAACCGCGGGCAGCTGGGCATCGTGGGATGAAAGGTTGGACGCGGTGTGAGGATCCAGATTCGGCGCGCGCGAGACGGCGTTTTCGATGGCGTCCTCAACGCGCGCGCGTGCGACTGACGCTCGATGAGGGCTACGATTCTATAAAGATTACAAAGTTTTATACGCGTGGCGCGCGGCGGCGGCTTCGGTGGCGGCCATTTGTGCCTTGAGCGCGCGCTCGAATTCGGCGCGCGTCTCGAGCGCCTTGCGCGCTTCGACGACGTTCGGTGGCGGCTTCGCCGATTTCGATTGCGTCGACGTGTGTGCGATCGAACCCATCATTCCTTGCTCCTCGTCCGTGGTCATGAGGTTATTGTACGAGGCTTGGATGACGGCGAAGCGCTCCGCCGCGGCGACGCGCGCCGGACCCTCGGGATGTTTGTCGGGGTGCCAGCGCACGGCGAGCTTTCTATACGCCGACTTCACGTCGTCCTTCGATGCCCCGAGCGGAACTTCTAAACGCTCGTAATCAGCGGCGTGTCGCAAGTGGTACATTCGCCGCTCCCGCGCGCGCTGTTCTTTTTTACGCTCGCGATCCTCGCCGCGGCGTTCACGCTTTTCCTCGACGGCGCGTTGGAACAATTCCTCGATCAACCGCTTCGCCATCGTTCGCGCCTCTTCACTACCGTTGATCATGATTTTTGTCATGGCTGGTGCATCCGTCGTGGTTTTTGTTTTCGTCGCGTTCGATGCTTTATCTTTCGGCGCTAAAACGTCGTCGCCTTCGCCGGCGTCTTCCTCGCCGACGTCCTCGCCGACGGCGACGCTCGCCGTAATCGCGTCCAACATTCTCTGCGTCGCGACGCGCGCCGCCGCGTTCGCGGCGTGTATGTCCATCCCCGAAAACCCTTCATTCATCGCCCCCTCGCTCTTCAGCACCTGCACCATCGCCTTACTCTTACGCATCACCTCCTTCACGTTGCACCCGCCGGCGCCTATCAGCAACTTCACCTTACCGCTCGGAATCTCAATCACCTCGTCCGGCGTCACCGTCGCCTCCGCCTCCGCCTCCGCGCGCTCTAACATCACCACGTCCTCTCGCGCGCGCACGCGTTCGCCTCGCGCCTTCGCCTCGGCGATCTCCATCGCGCGTCGTCGCTTCGCCTCCGCCGCCGCCGTCGCCTCCGCGCGACGTCGCCTCTCCACCTCCGGATCCACCTCGCGCGCCATGTACGCGTCCAACGAGTCCACGCCATCCAAACCCTCATCTCCCGCGTCTCTTCCCTCGTTCGCGTCCTCGTCGCGATTTCCGCGCTTGACGCCCAACAGTCGCCGCGCCGCCTCGAGTCGCCGCCGCTTTCGCAACGCCTCCTCCATCGCGTTCGGGACCGCCGCGCCGCTCGCGCGCTCGCGCGACGTCGATCGCGACCGCGACGACCGTCGTCGCCGCGCGGCGTCGCGATCGCGCGACGCGTCGCGCCGTCGCGAGCGATTTCGCGCGCGCGACCGCGATGCGTCCGACGTCGACGACGACGCGTCGCGAGACCGCCGCGAGCGGCGACGCGCGCGCGCGGACGCGCTCGACGACCGCGAGCGCGAGCGCGCGCGGCGCGCGCGACGCGGCGAGCGCGAGCGCGAGCGCGAGCGTCGGGACATCGCGCGGCGAAGTGATGCCGCGCGCGGCATCACTTTTCGACGCGCGCTCGCGCTCGCGCGTCGACGCGCGCGCGAGAGGACCCGCGGCGATCGTTCGTTTGAACCGCAGCGTCCCGACGCCGCGCCGAGCGACGCGAGGGCGCGCGCGAGGGAGACGAGCGCGACGCGCCGCCGCCGCCGGGACGCTTTTCGACGCGCGGCGCGAATCGACGCGGTGAGACGCGCGACGGCGACGAACGCGCCGGAGACGAGCGACGGCGACGAACGATGTCGACGCGTAAACCGATGGACCTGCTGACGCTGCAGAGCGCGTGTAAGCGCGACCCGGAGGGATACGAGGAGGATTTCGCGCTGCAGCTGCGACACTACGAGGCGCTGCGCGCGCTCTTCGCGATGAAACCGTCGCGGGATCATAAGGAATTCAGTGAGTTGGTGTCGTTCATCGCGCACGTGAGCGTGGTGTATAAGGAACAGACGAAAGGGTTCTCGAAAGGGGTGGTGGAGGTGCTGGAGCGACATTACGCGATACTGGACCCGCACTTGAGGAAGAATTTGACGAGCGCGTTGATTTTATTGAGGAACAAGGGCGTGATCGGTGTGGAGGTGACGCTGCCGTTGTTTTTTAAACTGTTCCGGGTGAAGGACAAAAATCTGCGGGTGCTGATGTTCAGACACATCGTGAGCGACGCGAAGGCGGCGAATAAGAAGAGGACGGATGACAAGTATAATCGCACGGTGCAGTCGTTTTTGCACACGGCAATAAAGGATGAGAACGAAGCCACGGCGAAGAAGGCGCTCGCGGTGCTGACGGAGATGTACCGGAGAAATATATGGACCGACGCGAAAACGGTCAACTTGGTGGTGGAGGCGTGCAAGCATCCATCGCAAAAGATCTTAATCGCCGCGTTGAAGTTTTTTGAAGGTCAAGACGAAGCCGCCGAGGCGGCAGCCGAAGCTGGGGATGGGAGCGATTCCGACGACGATCCGTCGACTCGCGAATCGGAGATTAAATCGCGCACGCAGGTTTCCAAGGAAGACGTTTTCAAGGCGTACAAGACGGTGCGTGGTGCCTCACATTTTCATCGCTCTTTTTTTTCAAACACGACGACGTGCAAGCCGATGATGTTCAAATATATTTGCTACTCTCGAGGCTCGACAGTGACGACAATCAATCACCAAGATCTCTGAGGCTTTTCTCGCGACGTTCGTTTGCTCTTTTCTTTGCGCCGCGAGCGAGTGTTCGAAATACTGACGAAAATTGTCTCGCTCGTTTCTTTCGATCGCGCAGGGCGTCGCCTCGTCTAAGAAGAAGAAGCAGAAGAAGCTAAAGCGGACGATTAAGACTATGCAGCGCAAAGAACGCAACGTGGACAAAGCGATTGATTCTCGGTTCGCCGCGATGCAGCTCATCAACGATCCGCAAGCGTTTGCTGAGTTGCTGTTCGGAAAGCTTCAAGTCGGGCACATGTCGTACGACACGAAGATGCTGTGCATCCTCATGATGTGTCGCATCATCGGCATGCATCAACTCATCATGCTCAATGTGTATCCATTTTTGCAGCGCTATATTCAACCGAGTCAGCTGGAGGTACGCATTGATTCATCGAGCGCTCGACGACGCGCCGCCCGCTCGCGAATGACGACACAACTCAAGGCCAAGGGCATTCCAAATATGACCCATACCAACGCCTCCGCTTAGTACCTGACGCGAACGCATCGAGCGGTTACGTTTACGCATAATCGAATGCGCGACTGACGTTTGATTTCCATCATTTACGCAGGTGACGAGACTTCTCGCCGCCGCCGCGACGGCGTGCCACGAACTCGTGCCGCCGGACGCGCTCGCGCCGATGTTGCGTCAGCTCGTCAACCAGTTCATTCACGATCGCGCGCGCCCTGAAATTGCCGCGGTTGGTTTGAACGCGGTGCGTGAAATTTGTGCGCGCTGTCCTTTGGTGATGGATGAAGATTTACTTCAAGATTTGACGCAATACAAAAAATCGCGCGACAAGCCGGTGTCAAACGCAGCGCGAGGACTCATCGCTTTATTCCGAGAAATTGCGCCCGGCCTCCTCGACAAGAAGGATCGTGGGAAAGCGGCGGATATGTCAAGAACGCTCAAGGGTTTCGGTGAAGCTGAAGTGGTGGGTCGCATCGACGGCGTCGACTTGCTTCAACGCGACATTTTGAAACGTAAACGCGAAGAGGAAGCCGTCGAAATGTCTTCAGAGGAAGAGTATTCCGACGAAGACGAAGACGAAGACGAAGACAACGAAGAAGAAGAGGAAGAGGACGAAGAAGAAGAAGAAGACGCGGACGAAGAAGAAGAAGACGAGGTAGAGCCGCCAGCGATTGGCAAACGCGGACGCGAGAGTGACGAAGAAGCGTCCATCGATCCCGACGCGCCGCCGCCAAAGATTCGTAAGAATGGCAAGTTGTCGCTCGCCGAACTCAAGCGTCGCCACAAGGCAATGATGCAGAGGCGTAAAGAAGAGGAAGAAGCCGAGGCGCGCGCCGAGCAAGAGGCCGAGGAAGCCGAACTGGGTGGACCGGTGGAGCAAGAGCGCATTCTCACCGACGAGGATTTCAAGCGCATCAAGGCGCTCAAAACGGAGCGGCAACTCAACGCCGCGCTCTCCAAGGCGGGCGCGATGAAGGCTTCGAACGTCGCGACCGATCACATTCGATTAATGCTTCGCAAGGCGGATCGCGCGAGTGATCGTCGGGTGAACCCTGATTCGCTCGCCGCGACGGGCTTGAAGAAGGCGCACGACAAGGCGTCGCGTCTCGCCACCGTCCTCGCCGGTCGCGAGGACAACGAGTACGGCGCGTCGAGCGCGCGCAAACAAAAGAAGACTGGCGGTTCGAGCAACAAGGAGAAGGACAAGAAGAAAGCCTTACCGCTGGCGGCGCGCGTGTTCGCCGCCACGCGCAGACGAAACGCACCCGTGCAACGCGGGAAGCAACAACGCGGGAGAAAGGTTTGGAAGTCGTGACGCGACCGTCAGAAAGAATGATGGATGTTTCAAATTTCCACAACGTACAGTAGTTAGTTCAAATTCTTTAAATCTTGCGAGCCTTGTAACACAAGATGTAGGACATGTGGTGATCGCCTCCGCCCTTGAGCGCCAACACGTCTTCCTCTGTTCTCGGAATGGGCGTTTCGTCGTCGAATTCCGTCCACGAGCCGTCGTCCTTCTTCACCCACGACACGTAGTGACCGCTGTCAGCGCTGCGACCTTTGTGCGTCAACACCGAGACGAGGTCGAAGAAGCCGGTGAATCGAGTGCCCTCGAGAGGGTCGACGACTTCCATCGACGCCGGCTCGCTCGTCGTCGCCGGTTCGCTCGCCGCCGCCGCCGTCGCGGCGCCGTCCGTCGATGCGTCGCCCTCGCCGCTCGCGGTAGCGCCGACGTCTTCTAAAGCAGCCTTCTTTTCGTTCACGCGCTTCAGAGCTTCGTCGTCCTCGCGCTTCAATTTTAATTTTCTCGCCGGCTCGAGCTCCGCCTTGAGCTCGTCGGTGCAAAATTCGTACACGTCCAAGGTGATCGGGAACGTCACCGCGCGCAAAATTTTCGCCTTGGCGCGAATGTCCGCCTTGTAATAAAACCGCACGAGCTGCGTCGTGAGGTAATCCGGGAGCTTGGATATCTTCGACTGCCCTTCGAACACGGCGTCGGCGCCGAGGACTTCGGAGCGCAGCTCGCGCGTGTCGTTCAGCGCAATCTTAAACCCTTCCGTCACGTGGTTCACCTCGATCGTGATGTTACACTTGAACGTGTACTCCACCGAATCCTCCACGCGCGTCTCGTTCGTCGCCGCGCACCTCAACTCGCGCCGCATCCCGATTCCGAACAACCGTCGCGTCTCCTCCGGCTGCTCCGTCGCCAGCGTGTGCATCACCGCCGACCAGCACTCCTCCGCGTCCTGCTGCATCGGCACCCCCTGCGGTCCGTGCTGCGCAAACTGCGGATACAACTGCCTCAGCACGTTCAAAAACCGCACCGGCATCACCGTATCCTTGGCCGTCTTCACGTCGCCGAACAAATCTCTCAGCGCCGTGGTCAGCGCCGCCGTCCCGCCGCGCGCGTCCCTCCCTCCCGCGTACCCCCCCAGGCTGTCCCTCAGCCCCTCCACCGCGTACAGGCACTGCACCACGCTGTTCGCGTAGCACGTGTTCCCCAAATTCGTCAGCCCCGGTCGATATCCTTCCCCCGCGTTCGCCGCGTCCCGCTCCCCCTCCGGCAAATCCTCCAAAAACGCCACCTCCTCCGCCGGCTTCGCCAGCGTCGCCGCGCTCCCGAGCATCAGCAGTTTCTTCCCTCGTCGCGCCAGCGCCTCGACGCCCTGCGTTCGCATGTCCGCGTCGTCCGCGAGCGGTCGTCCGCCCTTGAGTCCCGTCACCTTGATGCGCT
>Ga0228649_1000017_pt1 | contig 58625 bp, 43 predicted proteins | sample 61DmetaG_FD_190074 | JGI IMG/M metagenome (GOLD analysis project Ga0228649, IMG submission 190074) | Seawater microbial communities from Monterey Bay, California, United States - 61D | ecosystem: Environmental > Aquatic > Marine > Coastal | place: USA: California | collected 2016-10-31 | reverse complement strand
CACGCGCGCCCGAGCTCCTCGCGCGATCGTCGCGCGTCGGCGCGTCGTCGTGTGCGGCGAATCGCGTCGCGCCGGCCAATCGCGTCCCCGCGCGCGCCAATTCGATTCGCCGCACGCGCGCGCGCGGTGCATGTCGACTCGAGCGCGCGTCGCGCGCGTCGCGGGCCGTCGCGCCGTCATGACGCTCGCGAGCGCTGACCGGGGCAAGCGCAAGGGCGCGACCGGCGCGCGCGCGAAGACGACCGAGACGACGACGACCGAGACGGCAAAGGCGAAGAGGACGAAGGCGAAGGCGAAGGCGAAGGCGAAGGCGAAGCCGTACCCCGACGCGCGCTCGGTGACGGTGAACGGGGAAAAATACCGAAGGTGCGCCGCCGCGCTCGTGTTCAACGATCGAGGCGAGATTCTGTGCGGCGAGAGGAGCGATCGAGCGGGGTCGTGGAACGCGCCGCAGGGCGGCGTCGAGGCGGGCGAACGCGTCGAGGACGCGGCGGCGCGAGAACTGTTCGAGGAGACGGGCGTGCGCGCGATGGACGCGACGACGCCGAGCTCGAGCGGTGTCGTGCGATTGATCGGGGCGCTGCCGGAGAGCGATGGGTACTGCTATCGCGTGGAAGAAAACACGTGGCTCGCCGAGCGCGGACTCGCGGGACAGAGACTCGAGTTCGCGCTCTTTCACTGGCCGGGCGTGGACTGCGACGCCGACCCCACGACGCACCCGGCGGTGAATTTAGCGGGCGAAAACGGCGAAAGTCGCGAGTTCGATCGCTTGCGCTGGATAGATTTCGACGAGATGGTTCGCGACGTGTGGCCGAGCAAGCGGGCGCCGTACGCGCTCGCGCGCGACGTCGCCTCGCCGTTGATTCGCGACGCCCTCCGCGCCGCGCGCGGCGATTCCGAGTAGATTTTTTCGTGATAGACACGCACACCACGCTCGCGAGTCGCGCGCGCGTCCTCGTCCTCGTCCGATCTCGCGTTTGACGTCGTCTCGCGTCCGTCGAGCAAACAGTTGGATGAAAAAAAACCCGAACGGACGCGGCGTCGACTGCGCTCGACGTCACAACTCGCGCGAGATCACGCGACGATGAGCGCGATGACTTTCGCGTGCGCGCGACCGATGGTGCTCAACACCGCGAGCGCGACGAAGCGAACGAACGCGCGCACCACCGCGCGAGGTGCGAGCACCGGGCGACGGCGACGCGCGCGCGACCGAGGCGCGCGACGCCGACGTCGGCCCGATGCGCTTTTCGGACGACGCGAACGTCGACTGACCGATGACGCCCGACGCCGACGAGCAGGCGCGACGAACGGTGCGGCGCTGAGCGCCCGTCGTGGATCCTTCGGAGGTGCGCGACGAAAGCGAAGACGCGCGACGCGCGACGCGAAAGCCCGCGACGCGATGGACCGTGGACTGGATAAAGATGGTTTATTCCTCGAGGACGCGAGCGCGCGACGGCGGAGGGGCGACTGGGCGCGCGCGAAGGCGCGATCGAAGGCAAAGAATCGTGAAAAATCGCGAATGAAACCTTTGGCGATCGCGCGCGAAGAGCGGGCGCGCCCGTGCGCCGAAGACGTGGCGCCGTCTCGCGCGACGCGAAACGGACGACTGACGAAGGGTATATTCACTTTCGCGAGCGCAGCCAACGCGTTGAGCAAGAGCGCGAACGGCGCGACTTTCGCGAACGCGCGCGCGGCGCGCGTGCGTGGTGCGGTCACCATCACGGCGGCGCACCGCCCGGACGCGGACGCTGAAGATGCGGGCAAGGGTCAACGCGTTATGATCATCGGCGGCGACGGCTACTGCGGCTGGGCGACGGCGTTGCACTTGTCCAAGCGCGGCTACGCGGTCTCCATCGTCGACAACTTGTGCCGTCGTTCTATGGACGACCAGCTCGGTTTCAACTCTCTGTCTCCGATTAAGGGTATCCACGAGCGCGTGCGCAAGTGGAAGGAAGTCAGCGGCCGCGACATCGACCTCTTCGTCGGCGACGTCTGCGACTACGAATTCTTGGGCGCCGCGTTCAAAAAGTTTGCGCCGACGGCGTGCGTTCACTTCGGTGAGCAGCGCTCCGCGCCGTACTCCATGATGGACCGCACCCGCGCCGTGTTCACGCAAACGAACAACGTCATGGGTACCATCAACGTGTTGTACGCCATCAAGGAATTCGCCCCGGAATGCCACTGCATCAAGCTCGGCACGATGGGCGAATACGGCACCCCGAATATCGACATCGAAGAAGGTTACATCACCATCACCCACAACGGCCGCACCGACACGTTGCCGTACCCGAAGCAAGGTGGTTCTTTCTATCACTTGTCCAAGTGCCACGACTCCGCGAACATGTTGTTCTGCACCAAGGCGTGGGGCATTCGCACCACCGACTTGAACCAAGGCGTCGTCTACGGTCTCTCCACGGATGAAACCGACATGCACCCGGACTTGGTGAACCGCCTCGACTACGACGCCGTCTTCGGTACCGCGCTCAACCGCTTCTGCATCCAAGCGGCCGTCGGTCACCCGATGACCGTGTACGGTAAGGGTGGCCAAACCCGCGGTTTCTTGAACATCAGAGACACCGTGCGCTGCATTCAAATCGCGTGCGACAACCCCGCGCCGCCGGGCGAGATGAAGATTTATAACCAATTCACGGAGCAATTCTCCGTGAACGAACTCGCTGCTATGATCACGGAAGCCGGTAAGAAGGTTGGACTGAATCCAGAGGTCATCACCGTGCCCAACCCGCGCACGGAGATGGAGGAGCACTACTACAACGCCAAGAACTCCAAGCTTCAAGATCTCGGCCTCGAGCCAATCGCGATGCGCGGCGAATTCTTGGAGGGCTTGTTGAAGCAAATCATCACCTACAAGGATCGTGTCGACCAGCGACTCATTCTTCCGGGAGTGAACTGGAAGGAATCCGCTTCCGTCGCGGAAGTCATTGCTAAGTAAGCATTTAGGAGGCCTATAGCGAGTCTCGCGAACCAGAAAAAGTTGTTCAATCAAGCCGTTGTCAATATGACCCAACATCATTCATCGAGCGCGCGGTTCGAGCGACGGTTCGAGCGTGCACGAGGACAAGATCGATAAAAGTGTTTCACTGTAGTGTATTACTGATACGAATGAGCGGCCAAACGCGGAAATTCTCCGCGACTAAACCACGACGAGAGCGTCGCGCGGCGCGACGCGGCGATCGCGTTCTTCTCAACGGGAACGAACAGAACTGATCATTCCCAGTTTGCTGCGCATAATTCCGCCAAGTCCACTACGCGTTGCGAATAGCCCCACTCGTTGTCATACCACGCGACAACCTTCAACATGTCGTCACCCATGACCATGGTGAGCGCGGCGTCGATGGACGTGGAGACGTCGGAGCACTTGAAATCGCAAGACACGAGCGGCTCGTCGGCGACGGCGAGGATACCCTTGAGCTTGCCGGCGGCTTCTTCACGGAACGCGGCGTTGACTTCGTCGGCGGTGACCTTCTTGGAGGTTTGGATGACGAGATCGACGACGGACACGTTCGGCGTCGGGACGCGGAGCGCGATGCCGTTGAGCTTGCCCTTGAGTTGCGGCAAGACGAGCGCGACAGCCTTGGCGGCGCCGGTGGAGGTCGGCACGATGTTCAAGGCGGCGGCGCGAGCGCGGCGCAAGTCACGGTGAGACGCATCCAAAATGCGCTGGTCACCGGTGTAGGAGTGCGTGGTGGTCATCAAACCCTTGACGATGCCGAATCGGTCGTCGAGAACCTTGACGAACGGCGCGAGGCCGTTGGTCGTGCACGACGCGTTGGAGACGATCTTGTCGGTGTTCTTGTACTGGTCGGCGTTGACACCGAGGACGTAGGTCGGGATGTCGTCACCCTTGGCCGGGGCCGTGATGACAACCTTCTTGGCGCCCGCGGTCAAGTGCTTGGAGGCGCCCGGGGTGTCGATGAAGACGCCGGTACCTTCAATGACGATGTCGACGCCGAGAGCCTTCCACGGCAACTGGAGCGGGTCACGGGAAGACACAATCTCGATGGACTTGCCGTCGATGGAGATGTGCGTGTCGTCGATGATCTTGACATCCGCCTCGAACGTGCCGAGGACGGAGTCGTACTTGACCAAGTGGCTCGCTTGCTTCACTCCGCCCGAGTCGTTGATGGCGACGATGTCGAGCATGGTGTTGGCGCGTCCGTGCCAGCATCGCAAGAAGTTGCGGCCGATGCGGCCGAAACCGTTGATGGCAACCTTGCATTGCTTACCCTTCATCGCCGCGACGGTCTTCGCGCCAGTCGCCTTGGTGGCGGTTTGGCGCGCGACGCGACCGGTGAAGGTTTGCTCCGCCTTGGTGGGGAGCGCGGTAGAGGTGAGGCCAGTGAACGACTGTAAACAACACGAAAAACACGCGCGCGCGTTCGGTCAGTCTCGGCGCTTCTCGCGGTCGATTCAACACTATTCGTCGCGGACGAGGAGTCGCGACCCAGCCCCGACCCCCTCGACGCGCGCGCGGGTGGTTTATCCACCCCGCGCGCGCGCGATCGGCGGCGCCCGCGCGTCGTCGCCCACGCCGCGCGGCCGTTCGACGCTCCGAGAGCGCGAGACGAGCCCCGTTCGTCGCGCCGCGCGTCCGCGTCGCGTCGCCCCCGCGCCGTCTTTCGTTCGCGCGGCGTCGGACGCCGACGGCGCGCTCGATCGCGATGTCCCCGTGGCGGTGTCCCCGACGCCCCATCGCGCGCGCGTCCTCGCGTCCTCGCGCCCGCGTTCGCCCTCGACGCGGCGTCACTCGACGCGCGAATTTTTTCCCCATCATTCGCGCGCATCGCGACCCCCACGGCGTCGCGCGCGACGCCATCGCGCGTCCCGATCGTCGCGCTCGATCGCCCACGTCGGATAACGCGACATCCTCGTCCCGCGTCGTCCCGTCCCGAACCCCGCCGCGGCGCCCCGCGCGCGGTCTCGCGCGCGCGCCCTCGATCGTCCTCGTCCTCGCGCGCGCGTCGCGTCGCGTCGCGTCGCGTCGCGTCGCATCGCGCGCACCATTGGCTTCGTCGATGCGTAAAGTGACGACGCGATCGCGTCGCGCGGCCGACGCGCGCGCGACGGCCGACGCGCGGGCGTGGCGATCGCGCGATCGCGGTTTTGGTGGCGTGCGCGTCGTCCACGATGCGTATTCGGGTCGTTCTGAGTCCAATGCGCACGGGACGCTCGCGCGTAAATGTGAAATCCACGATCGCCCCGTGACGTGGCCGCGCGGCCGGGTGTCGGGGCGTCGGCGCCGACGCCACACGACGACGCGCGCGCGTCACCGCGCGCGCGCTCGATCGCGACGACGCGCGATCGTCGCCCGCGCGTCCTCGACGGCTCGGCGCGGACGGCGTCGCGACGACGACGCGCGCGGGGCGGCAGCGCTGGAGACGGCGTGACGTCGACGCGAGGGCGCGCACCGATGGCGGCGACGTCGTCGAGGGACGCGGAGGCGTCGACGCGCGCGGCGACGCGGACGACGAGCGTGGATACCTCGCGACGACGCGCGCAGTCGATGACGGAGATGAACGAGCGAAGACGACACGGGACGATGGAGACGCGGACGCGGCGAACGAGCGCGACGAGCGGCGGCGACGGACCGACGGCGACTTCGGACGTGCACGTGCTCGTCGTGGACGACGAGAGGATATGCCGGACGGTAACGTCGTCGTTATTGCGAAAGTGTGGGTATCGCGTGACGACGGCGGAATCGGGAGAAGAGGCGCTGGAGCTGTTGAGACGAGGGACGGAGTTTCACTTGTTGCTCACCGACGTCATGATGCCGGGCATCGACGGACCGGCGCTGTTGCAAATAGTGCGCAACGACGAGCGATTGCGAGACATGCCGGTTATCATGATGAGTGCGAACGAGCACAGCGATACGGTGTTTAGGTGCATTCAATACGGGGCGGAAGACTATTTGCTTAAACCCGTGAGTAGAAAAGCCGTCAAGCACATGTGGCAGCACGTGTGGAGAAAGTCGCAGATACAGTCGTCGCGCGCGGTGCCGCGGTTTGAAAACGGGGAAGAGATTTTAGAAGACGAAGACGAAGATAGAGGGGAGTTAGTGCACGGCGTGCCGGCGGTGCCCGAGCACGTGCCGGAGGGGATGGGTAGCGAAGACGCCAACGCCGCGGCCAAGTCGCCGTCGCCGACGCCGTCGCCGACTTTGCCTAGAAACAACTCCACGCTGAGTTTCGCCGCGACTGGAGCGAGTGTCAAGGCGGATGTCGCCGCGTATCCGTTTGCGGCGCCTACTGCGGCGCAGCAGATGGATAATGTGTCGCAAGGGAGCGTGGTGAAAATGGTCATCGACGCCGCCGACGCCGGCAAAGGCGACGAGGCGCGAAGTCGCGTCGTCCCCGAGTCCATCGTGCGGCCGTTGCCCGCGCCGTTGTCGGGATTAGAAAACGGCTCCCGACGACTGAGGGAATGGCTTGACGACGAATCCGCGGGGGCGCAAGCGACGCAAAAAGAGGAGCGTTGGCACGTCGCCGGCCAGATTCTCGCCTTCGTCGACGCCGTCAACGGTTGCGGGTACGCGTCTTACGAGCTATTCGACGCCAACTGCCTCGACATCAGTCCTCAAGGTGCGATCTCATTCGCAGCGCGTTCTCAAGTGGCAGCGGACCAAGACGAGTACACATTCGTGGAGCTCGCGCAAGAGCTCGGCGATCAAGACCCTCTGTTTGTTGTCGGCTTGGTGATTCTCAACATGTTCTGGCCCGACGTCTTCGTCACGATGTACGAAGCTGACTACCCGGCCAAGGCGCTGGAGAAAGTCATCACCATGAGTGGATTCGCAAAGCGCGCGATGACGGCCGAGCTCTCCGCCGCCAAGGTTGTCGTCTCCCTCCTTAGACAAAAAGATCGCGCCACCGCGAGAGACGCGAGCGAGCGGTTGCGAACGGTGGCGGGTGATGCGCGCGCGCACGGCGTGGAGACTGAGCGACGCTTGGAGACTTTGAAGCGTCTTGAGACAGTGTTGGAGACTTTACGAACGGCCAGAGATTCTCAACTGCGCGAGTTGACGCAATCTCACGGAATGCTCGACGTTTTGCTCGCCGAAGCAGGAGTCGCCAAAGGGAGCGCTTCAGAGCACTCTGATTCGCCTGATCGCAAACGCGCGAGAGTCGTCGAACACGCGATGGAGTGCTACGACGACGAGACTCTGACGCTCAAGGATCTTGATTCAGTCGTACACACGGCGTTCAAGTCGCCCAAATCGCTCGAACCGGCCGTGTTCGCGGATTTAGAGCGCGGTCTCTTCGACAAGTGCGCCGTGGCGATAAAGGAGGGCGGCACTAAGGGCGATTCGGACGCCGCTTGGTTGAAACGCGTTCGAGCGGATGGCGTCGATACTACGGCCGTTCGTGACGCTCTGGAAGAGTTTGAGAACGAAATATGTTTGGTGACTCGCGCGGTTTCCATCAAGCGGTGCGCCTCGATAGGCGGCGACTTCGCCGATTTCGCGGCGAATAATTCCATGGTGTGTTGCGCGAGCTGGGATCGGGATGGCGAGCTGTTCGCTACGGCGGGTACGAGCAAGTCCATTTGCGTATACGAGACGAGTGCGGTGATGACTTTAGGAGCGCGCGTGCACTGCCCAGCGGTGGAGTTTGAAGCGCACTCCAAGGTTTCGGCGTTGTGCTACAACCCGTACGTGAAGCAATCCATCGCGTCTGGTGATTATCAAGGCGTCGTACAACTTTGGGATGTGCAGAAAGAAACGTCCACCTGGGAGAACACCACCCACAGAAGACGAGTGTGGAGTATCGACTTTAGCCACATCGACCCGACTAAGCTTGCCAGCGCGTCTGACGACGGTACGGTTCGCATCTTTTCCACGACGACGAAGGAAGGCGTGTGCACGCTTCAAAACCGCGCCAACGTGTGCTCGGTGAAATTCCACCCGACGTCGGCACATATGCTCGCCATCGGAAGCGCCGATCACAGGATCCATGTGTACGACCTTCGCCAGCCGAGCACGCCTTTGATGACGCTGCAAGGCCATCGTAAGGCCGTTTCTTACGTGCACTGGGTCGGCGATGAGTTGGTTTCGGCGTCGACGGATAACACGCTCAAGCTTTGGGACATCAAGAGAAACGATCCCAGAACGGCGTGCGTGCGAACGTACGTGGGCCACACCAACGAGAAGAACTTCGTCGGGTTGAGCACCAACGCTGATGGGTACATCGCGTGCGGTTCGGAAGACAACATCGTGCACGTGTACGCGAAACATGCATCCTCTCCCGTTGCGCACTACGGCTTCGCCGACAAGCCGACGCCGATGTCGCACAACAGACGCGACAAGGGTGGATTTATCTCATCTGTCGTGTGGTCTCCGAACTCCAAACACCTTCTCGCCGCCAATTCCCGCGGCCATCTGAAGATTCTCTCCCTCAACAAGGCTTCGTAGAGTTGCCAAAGATTTTTTCCCGAGCCATTACTCGATTGATTACATTTATGTTCGAGCGTCCGAACACTCCTAACTTTAGTAGCAAAATATATTGCTTTAGAAGCGATTTTATTACATTGTAGAACACAGACACCAAAAACGTCGATTATTATCAAAACTCGCTAAAAAGTTAGTACGGCCGCGAGCGATATCCACCTCTATCGTCGCGATATCCGCCTCGATCGTCGCGTCGGTCACCCCCGTACGAGCGTCCACCGCCGCCGTAGCCACGTCCACCGCCGCCGCCGTAGCCGCCGCCGCCGTAGCCGCCACCGCCGCCACCACCACCACCACCCGAAGACGGTGGTGGCGCAGATTTCGGCTTACTTTGCGCGATGGATACGTGGAGCTTCTTCCCGTTCAACTCGTACCCGTCGTAAAAGCTCGGCGCCGACTGCGCGGCGTGCGGGTCGTCGTACGTAATCACCGCCTCGTCCTTCTTTTGTCCTCGTTCATCCAGGTATATGCGCACCGCATACGGCCATTGATCTGGGAATCCCGTGCGCTGCCGCACCCTGGAGATGATCCCGATCCCCGAGAACACCTCTCGCAAATCGTCCTCGCTCGTGCTCGCGGCGTCGAAACCTTTAATAAAGATTCGATTCGTCGTGTCCTCCAACCCATCCAACAACCACCCAGCCTGCGCCGCGCGCTCGCGCTCTTTCAATTCCTTCGATTTCCCAGCCCCGCATCGCTTACAGCTCTTCCGCCACGAAAAATTCGAATTATTACACTCCGCGCACCTCCAATCCGCGTCCGGGTCGAAGCGTTCCCCTCCCCCCCGTCCGCCTCCCCCGCCTCGATCGCGCTCGCGCTCGTCCCGTCGCCCGAACCTATCGCCATCCCGTCGTTCGCCTCGTCCTCGTTCGTCCTCATCGCGCGCGCGTCGTTCGTCCCGTCGCTCGCCGTCGCCGCCGTTCGATCCGAATCGCGCGCCGTCGCCGCCGTCCCGTCGTCGTCCGTCGTCTCGATCGCGTTCGCGCGACGTCGCGCGTTCGCGCGCGTCGCGTCGATCGCGATCGTCGTCGTCGCGTCGCGACATCGTCGCGCGTTCGCGCGTTCGCGCGTTCGCGCGTCGCGTCGTCGCGTCGTCGCGTCGTCGCGTCGTCGCGTCGTCGCGCGATCGACGCGGTCCGTGTTTTTGATCCGTGTTTTTGATCCGTGTTTTTGATCCGTGTTTTTGATCCGTGTTTTTGATCCGTCCGCCGCCGCATCGCATCGACGATCGATCGCCGTCGCGCGATCGCGTCGCGAGTCGACCCGACCCGCGCGCACACCGAGACGCGTCGCGACGATGGCGCCGCACGCGAATTTGCGCCTGCTCGGCATGGGGAACCCGCTGCTGGACATCTCCGTCGCGTGCGAGGACGACGCGCTGCTGAAAAAGTACGACTTGAAGCTGAATGACGCGATCTTGGCGGAGGCGAAGCACGCGCCGCTGTACGAGGAGATGGCGACGCACGGAGACGTGGAGTACATCGCGGGAGGCGCGACGCAAAATACCATCCGCGTCGCGCAGTGGATGATGCAGCGAGAGGGCGCGACGGCGTACATGGGGTGCGTGGGAGAGGATAAGTTTGCGACGCAGATGCGGGCGTCGTGCGAGAACGACGGGGTGCTCGCGAATTACATGGTGGACGCGTCCACGCCGACGGGGACGTGCGCGGTGATCGTGAAGGATGGCGAGCGATCGCTGTGCGCGGCGCTGAACGCGGCGAATAATTACAAGGCGGAACACTTGGACGCGAGCGAAAATTTCGCCCTCGTGGAACGCGCCGATTTTTATTACATGGCTGGTTTCTTCATGACGGTGAGCCCGGAGAGCATCATGCGCGTCGCCAAGCACGCGTGCGAGAATAAGAAGACGTTCATGATGAACCTCAGCGCGCCGTTCTTGATGCAAGTGCCGCCGTTCCTGGCGACGCTCATGGAGGCGCTCCCGTACGTGAACATCTTGTTCGGTAACGAATCCGAAGCCGTCACGTTTGCCGAATCTCAATCCTGGGACACCAAGGACATCAAGGAAATCGCTCTCAAGATTTCCGCCATGCCCGTGGCGGAAGGCAAGCCGTCTCGCACGGTTGTCATCACGCAAGGTTGCGACCCGACCGTCGTCGCGCGCGACGGCGCCGTCGAAGAGTACGCCGTCATCCCGCTCGCCAAGGAAGACTTGGTGGATACCAACGGCGCGGGTGATGCTTTTGTCGGTGGCTACATCTCGCAACTCGTGCAAGGCGCGGACGTCGCCAAGTGCTGCGCCGCGGGTAACTACGCCGCGAACAAGATCATCCAAGAGTCTGGCTGCAAGTGCCCCGGAGTGCCGTCTTTCACCGCGTAATCCGCCTCGACGAGATTTGATTAGACAGTTGCACTTTTGTTATTTATCATTCTTCTTACAATCTAAATCTACATCTTCTCACAATATAGTTGCTACCGAAACTCAATTGCGCCCGAGGGAATATGTTTCGCTCTCATGTTCGGCGCCGTACATACATCTATATTTCGCTACTTTTTCACGCCACGGGAGCCGGCGACGCCGTCGCCATGGGAGGATAAGCCTGAGGCGCGCGCATCATCGCCGCAATCGGTGGCGGGCTTCCATCAACCGTGTTCCAAGCGTGTACCATCTCATCCCACCCACACGACGCCACTAATCCCTCCACCAAACACGACGTGTCTAGCCCGACGGCGAACTCGGTGTGATGCCCCCAACGATTCAGCAGCGGCGCGGGTGACTTCCAATCCCACATTCCCACCGTCATGTCGTACGAACACGTGTACACGACGTTTTCCGCGTGTGGCGAGCACTTCACCCGACGCACGGCGTAATCGTGCCCGACCAAAGTGTGCAACTCTCGCGACGGGTTCCGAATATCCCACAACCGCACCGTCTTGTCCACGCTCCCCGTGGCGATCACGCAGTCGTTCCACTTGTTCCAATCGCAACACAACGTCTCATAATCGTGCACAGGCACGCTCAGCGTCGCGTGCGGCTGTCGAAGATCCCAAATCTTCAGCAAACAATCCCCCGACGCGCTCGCGAAAATATCCGCGTGGTGCGGGCTCCACTCCGCCGCGTACACGCAATACGCGTGTTCCGCGAACGTCCGCATGCTCTCACCGCGCTCTAAATTCCACAACTTAATCGTATCATCCCATGACGCCGTCAAGAACGTGTCTCTTCCGCCCGCCAAATTCCAAGACGCCGCGTACACCTCGTGCGTGTGTTCGTGCAGGCTTCGCAGCGGGTTCGCCTGCGGCCCGTTCGCGATGTCCCAAACCTTCACGCTCCCGTCTCCGCACGCGCTGATGATGACATTTTCGTGTCCTTCGCTCCACGCGCAGTCGTACACCCCATCGCGCGTGTGAAACCGGCACAATTCGATGAAATTTCCCGTCAGCGGGTCGACATCGCCGATGATTTGCGCGCCGTTACCGATGATTCCAAAGTTTTGCGACGCCGATATCGCGATTCTGTGCGGCACGAACGGGGAAAACTTCACAGCGTAGCCGTTGAACCCGACGGTGCGGTACGACGACGGCGGCATGGCGCGCGCGCGTCCGAGTGTGAGGATCTTTCAAATCTTCAGCGCGACGCGCTCGGCATTTGCGAACATCTAAGGCTATGACTACAACGCGCGTTTGGCGAGACAAATGAATCGCGAACTAAATCGTGATGGTTTTCAACGCGCGCGCGCACGCGTCGGGAGCGCCGTCTTCGCCTCGGTTTCGTCGGTCCCAGCCGTCCTCGCGCGGCGAGACGTAAAACGTCTGATCTCCCTCGGGCTTCACGTCGACGAGAGGCTTGTCCAAGACGGCGGCGTCCATGACGTCGACGCAACACTCCATGAGGTTGACGCTGAATGGACGGTCATCCGATGGGTCGGGTGGAATGGCGTCGTAGCGCGCGGCGAGCATGGCGTCGCCGGCGCGATGGAACATTTTCGACCCCGTCGACGTGCCAAAGGTGACGCCGGAGACGGCTTTGAAGAGCTTACGCGCGACGGCTTTGCGAGATTTTACGTCGATGTCCGCGCCTCTGGCGGCGTACACACCGTCGCCGAATTCACCGTAACGCTGAATCACCGACCGGCGCGTCAGCGCTGGCTCGCACGCGGCGTCACCGAAGATGACTCGATCGACGTCGGCGAGCATGCACGGATGCTTGTAAAACGCCCGACCCATCATCACGCCCGCCAACTTGCCGTCTTCGCGATCGAGAAGCTCTTTCGCCTGCGCCAGCGAGTTTACGCCACCGTTTAGCGTGAAATCACATCTTCCGAACTCGTCGCACAGCGCGAACACTTCGTCGTATCGCAAAGGCGGAATCTTTCGATTGGCGTCGGGATTCAATCCGCCCATCACCGCGCTTCGCGCGTGCACGATGAAATGCTCCACTCCCGCCGCCTCGTGTATGGCCTCGACAAAGTTCACGACGTAATCGTAACAGTCCGTCTCTTCGTGTTTCATCATCGTCTTATCGTACCGCACCCCGAGTCTGTGTTTAATCGTAATCTTCGCTCGATCCGACGCCTCCGCCATGCGTCTCGCGCACTCCGCCGCGCGTTCGACGTCCAGCATCATCGACGCCCCGAACCGTTTTTCCGTCTCCCCCTTCCCGCACACTCGATCGCTCGGGCACCCACAATTTAAATTCACCTCATCGTATCCGTACTCACCCTCGCACACCTCCACCGCGCGCGCCAATCCGCTCGGATCCGCCCCTCCCAGCTGCGCCGTCGCCAGCGTTTCGCCGCGCGTCAGCGTGTTTGACTTTAAGCGTTCCACCGCGTCGTGATGCGCCATCTCCGTCCACACCCGCGCCCGTTTCGTCATCGCTCGCGCGAGCGCGCGATAATACGGCGTCGTCACGTCCAATCCGGGCGCGATCGCCAGCGTCGATCCCTCGCTCGCGCGCGATTTCCCTCGCGACGCGCGCGCCATCGGTGCCGTCGCGCCTCTTCCGGCGGCGGCGTCGTCGAGGCGGCGTCGTCGCTCGCGCCGAGGTCGCTCGCGCCGAGGTCGCTCGAACCGAGGCGCTCACGACGCGTCGCGGGCGTCCGTCGTCGTCATCGCGCGTCGCGTCGCGTCGCGTCGCGGTGTCTCGACCGAGACGCGCGCGAATGAATGAGTGAGTGAGTGAGTGAATGAGCGAACGTGCGCGGCACACGACGACGCGCGAACGGCGCGCGGGCGACGACGATGCGCGCGACGACGCTCGCGACGGTGAACGTCGCGGTGCGCGCGCGAGGACGCGCGCGCGAGGACGCGCGCGGTGCGAGGACGCGCGCGCGCGCGAGGATCTCGTCGAAAGACCCCTGGTGGGAGAAGGGCGGCGGAGAAAACATGATCGAGTGCGACGACACGATGGCGTTCCTGGGCGTGCTGAACGAACACAGCGATAAACTGGTCGTCGTGGACGTGTACGCGCGATGGTGCGGGGCGTGCCGAGCGCTGTATCCAAAGCTGTGTAAAATCGCGGCCGAGTACCCGGACGTCGTCTTCGTGAAGGTGAACTTCGACGCGAATAAGGATCTGTGCAAATCGCTGGGGGTGAAGGTGCTGCCGTATTTTAAGTTTTATCGCGGCACCGAAGGGTGCGTGGCGCAGTTCTCGGCGTCGATCGCGAAGATTAAGATTTTACGCGCGGCGCTCAACGAACACTCCGCGGAGCGGTGCGCCGTCGTGGAGGGCGCGCGCGTGGAGTACGACGACGTGGACGATTTGCGAGAGCTTGAGGAGATGACCGAGCAGGAGCGTCGAGACGCCGAACCGAGTCCCGTGGCGTCGTGATCTCGCGCCGCGTTCTCATCTCGCGTCGCGTTTTATTCCCGCCAGCCGCAGACGCGGCGCTTCCCGCACCCACGCCTCGCGCTTCGCGAAATCGACATCACCCCGCCGCCAGCCTGCCTTTGCAACGCCACAAAATATGCGCATCTGCGTTTCTCGAACTCGCGCACCGCTCGATCCTCGAACGACCGAATGCCCTCGCGAAGCGCGCGCCGCGGCCGCGTCTCGCCGTCGCCGCCCAATCCAAGCTGCCAATCCGCACTCGGCGACGCGCGAAGACCTCGACGCGATGACGAACGAGGACGCGCGCGAGAGCGGTTCAGGCGCGCGGTGTCAGCACAATTACGTCGTCACGGTGCGCGCGCGCGCGTACGACGCGAAGCGACGCGACGCTCGATCGTTGACGACCGAGCGAACGACCGACTGCGCGACGCTCTGCGCGATGACGAGCGATCGACTGACGACGACGACGACGACGACGCGTGGTTTCCGCAGGCGCACAAACCCACCGTGGTCACGCACTCGGCCGTGGGAAAGTTTACGTCGAGCGAGGCGACTGATTTAATCGTCGCGAAGAGCACGCGACTGGAGGTGTATCGCTTGCACGCGGAGGGGCTGAAACCGGTGCTGGATGTGCCGATAAATGGTCGAATCGCGACGATGTCGCTGTGCCAAACGGGATCGGGCGATGGGAAGGCGCGGTTGTACCTGACGACGGAGAGGTATGGGTTTACGGTGCTGTCGTACGACGAGGCGAACGAAGAGTTGAAGACGGAGGCGTTCGGGGACGTGCGGGATAATATCGGTCGACCGGCGGAGAATGGACAGATTGGGATCGTGGATGACACGTGTCGAGCGATCGGGTTGCAGCTGTACGACGGATTATTCAAGGTGATTCCGTGCGACGAAAAGGGCGGGGTGAAGGAGGCGTTTAACATTCGCCTCGAGGAGTTGCGCGTGGAGGACATCAAGTTCTTGCACGGCACGCCCAAGCCGACGATCGCGGTGCTTTACCGAGACACTAAAGATGCGGTACACATTAAGACGTACGAGATCGGCATTCGCGAGAAGGAATTCGTGTCGTCGCCTTGGGCGCAGAACGATTTAGAGGGTGGCTCGAATAAAATAATTCCGGTCCCCGCGCCCATCGGCGGTGTCGTCGTCTTGGGGCAGGAAATTATCGTGTACTTGAACAAGTTCGAAGACGACGCAGATGTGTTTCTCAAAGCGATCAACATCCCCAACATCCCCGATCGGACGAACATCACGTGCTACGGCGCTATTGATCCGGACGGCTCGCGCTACCTGCTGGGCGACGCGGACGGCACGCTCTACTTGCTCGTCATCTTACACGACGGCAAGCGCGTTCGAGAGCTTAAAATTGAGAGACTTGGCGACACGTCAATCGCGAGTACGCTTAGCTATCTCGATAACGGCGTGGTATTCGTCGGTAGCACGTACGGCGACTCGCAACTCATCAAGCTGCACGCGGAGAAGACGAGCATCGATAAAGACGGCAACCCGACGTACGTGCAAATTTTAGAAGAGTTCACCAATCTCGGTCCCATTGTAGACTTTGCATTCGTTGACTTAGAGCGGCACGGTCAAGGGCAAGTGGTTACGTGTAGCGGGGCGTTAAAAGATGGGAGTTTACGCGTAGTGCGCAACGGCATAGGCATTGACGAGCAAGCGGTGATTCAGCTTCCCGGTGTCAAAGGCTTGTTTTCACTTCGCGATAGCGACGATAGCCAAATGGATAAGTACTTGGTCGTCACATTCATAAACGAAACTCGCATCTTGGGCTTTGTCGGGGACGAAGGGGACACGTTGGACGAGACAGAAATTGCGGGTTTCGACGCTGAAGCGCAAACTTTGTGCTGTGGCAACATGCAAGGCAATGTTTTCCTTCAAGTGACGCACAGGGGCGTCCGCCTCGTCTCAAGAGGTGGCGACTTACTCGATGAATGGAAGCCAAAGGACGGTGCGGAGATTCTTTCGGCGAAGTGCAACCCGACTCAAATTCTTGTTGCAGCGGCGGGCGGGCAGTTACACTGCTTGAACGTGGCGAAGGGCAAAATCGTCCTCTTGGCGAGTAAGACATTCGAGAACGAAATAGCTTGCTTAGATTGCACGCCCATGGGCGATGGGATGAGCTCGCCGGTGTGCGCGGTTGGTTTGTGGTCCATGGATATCGTGCTCGCGTCAATGAGTGACTTGAGCGTCATCACGAAAGAAAGTACAGATGAAGACATCATCCCTCGATCGACGTTGCTGTGTTCGTTCGAAGACATTCCATACTTGTTCGTAGGCTTAGGTGACGGTCAGTTGATCACGTACGTTTTAGATCAGAACACTGGGGCTTTGAGCGGGCGCAAAAAATTGAGCCTCGGTACCAAGCCGATTACGTTGCAAACGTTTAAGAGCCATGCGACGAATGTGAGTAGTGTGTTCGCGGCGTCGGATAGGCCGACGGTGATCTTCAGCAACAACAAAAAGCTAATCTACTCCAACGTCAACGTGCAAGAGGTGTTGCATGTCTGTCCGTTCAGCAGCGAAGCGTTCCCGGACGCTCTCGCGTTGGCGGGCGACGAAGATTTAACCATCGGCGGGATTGACGACATTCAAAAGCTGCACATTCGCACGATCCCACTCGGTGGTCACCCGCGTAGGATCGCGCATCAGGTCGACACGAACACATTCGCGGTCGCGGTCGAGCATTTGATGTCGAAGGGTGATCAAGAAGTCTTCATCAGACTCATCGACGACGGTTCGTTTGACACGCTCCACCAGTTTCGATTAGAAGAGCACGAATTGGCGAGTTCCTTGACGTCGTGCTCGTTCGCGGGCGATTCGAGAGAGTACTACGTCGTCGGTACGGGGTTTGCTTACGAGCAAGAAGATGAACCGTCGCGCGGGCGCATTCTCGTCTTACGCGTTGAGGCGGACGCCCTTGAACTCGTATCCGAGAAAGAAGTTCGAGGCGCCGTGTACAACTTGAACGCATTCAAGGGTAAACTTCTCGCGGGGATCAATTCTAAGCTAGAGCTATTCAAATGGACACCGCGCGAAGACGACGCGCACGAGCTGGTGAGCGAGTGCTCGCACCACGGCCAAATCATCACGTTCTCCGTCAAGACGAGAGGCGATTGGATTCTCGTCGGCGATTTGATGAAGTCCATGTCGCTGTTACAGTACAAGCCCGAAGAAGGCGCGATCGACGAGATCGCGAGAGACTTTAACGCAAATTGGATGACTGCGGTGGCGATGTTAGACGATGACGAAACCTATCTCGGCGCCGAGAACAGCTTGAACCTGTTTACCGTCGCTCGCAACATGAACGCTATGACGGACGAAGAGCGTAGTCGTTTGGAAATCACGGGCGAGTATCACCTAGGTGAGTTCGTCAACGTGTTCTCTCCTGGTTCACTCGTCATGAGCCTCAAAGATGGCGACAGTTTAGAAGTCCCCACTTTGCTCTTCGGCACTGGTAACGGCGTCATCGGCGTCTTGGCCAGTCTGCCGAAGGACGCCTACGATTTCGCCGAGCGCCTTCAAACCTCCATGAACAAGCACATCCAAGGCGTCGGTGGCTTGAAACACGCGGAGTGGCGTTCATTCCGCCACATGCTTCGCGGCAAGAGCGATCCTTCGAGGAATTTCGTCGACGGCGACCTCGTCGAATCGTTTCTCGACTTAAAAGTCGAGCAAGCCGACGTCGTCGCCGCTGACATGAAGTGCGATCGCGCCGAAATCATTCGTCGCGTCGAAGAGCTTCAGCGCTTGACGCATTAACGATGAACGTACACGTAGCGTAGCGTAGCACTGAATCGAACCGAACCGAACCGAACCAAACTGAATCGAAACGCGTCCCGACCTTTTTCAGTGGATAACGACGTCACATCTGACGTCACATATACTCACGCCGACTCGCGACGCGATGGCGACGACGATGGCGACGGCGACGCGAACGACGACGCGAATGACGACGCGAACGACGACGACGCGGCGCGCGGCGAAGAACGAGCGTCGCGTCGCGTGCGTTCGCCGCGCCGCGAACGATGATGCCGCGAACGATGGCGCCGCGCCATCGCCGTTCGTCGCGCCGAGCGAGGCGCCGGCGTTGACGAAACGAGGCAAACCGATGCCGAAACCGCAAAAGCCTCAAAGGCGTAAGGCGAAGACCGGTGGGAAGCAAGGGGAGCAGATGAAGGCGAAACCGCCGAGCGCGGAGGAAGTCGCGGCGTCGGAACGCTTCGACGCCATCGTCGCGAAGGGTGGAGCGATCTTCGAAGTGTTCGTGCGCGCCGCTGGGCCTAATCAATGGTTCCCCGTGGGACCTCTCGCGAGCGAGAGCCCGCGTAATATCAAGAAGGAAATTTGGGCGGCGGAGAAGCCTTTGAAGGAGGCGGCGTTTAAGATGTATCCCGCGTTGGCGAAACCGCCGGCGTTCGGAAGAGTTGAGTACGGTTATCGCGAGCGTGACGAAAGCTCTAAGATCACCGAGGAACAGATTCGTGAAAAGCAAGGTCAGAAGAATCCGTTCGACGACGTCATTTTACTCACCAAGGATGACGATTCGACGACGGCGGGCGCGGAAGAGAATGACTTGTTGTCCAAGTTCAAAAAGATGCTGAACCCGTACGATAACTAATTGGCTTAGTCAGCGTTGCGATATCGAATTCTATTAAATGTAGGCACTCACCGCCGAGCGAACGGCGAAAGGCTCGCAGCGTTAAATGTAGCCGGATAACCGTTTCCTTCCCTGTCGAGCGAGGAGCGCCGCGCCGTACGCGGCTTCGTCGCACGCCGATCGTTCGACAGGGATATCTCCCATGGCTTTCGAGCGCATGCCACTCCACACGCCGTTCTTCGCCCCACCTCCCGCGGTGTACACTTTGCGCGCGCCGTGCGACGCCCCGAGCGTTCGCATGCGCTCGTAGCATCTCGCCTCGACGTTGGCGATGGAACTGAGAATGTTCACCACGAATTGCGCGTCGTCCGCCGGTCGTGACTTTTCCACGATCGCCGACGCCTCGTCGACGCTCAGACCGAAACCTAGCATCACCCCGTCGAAATAATCCTCCGTCGCGACGTAACCTTCGTTTGCTATTTTCTCGCTCAGCGACTCGAGGGCGTCGTTGGAAAAGAATCTGCGTAAAATCCATCCTCCCAGATTCGACGCCCCGCCCACGAGCCACCGACCGTTGAGACGGTGCGAGTACACGCCCGAGCTCAGGTCGTCGACGCGCGTGTCGGAGATGAGTTTCAACGCGAGCGTGCTCCCGAGACTCGTCGCGCACTCTCCCGATTCGGCCGCCTTCGACGCCACGAACGCGGCGACGCTATCCGTCGTCCCTGCGATGACTTCACACGTCGACGGAAATCCTAACCGCTTCGCCACATCGGCGTCCATGACGCCGAACGACGTTCCCGGCGCGCGAACGTCCGTCGGCAACATGTACCCAAACGGCGCGTCTCGCAACCATCCCGGAAACGCCTCCACCCCCGGCGCTGGATCGAACCCAAGCTTCAACGCGTTATTGAAATCACTCATGCCCATCTTCTTGTGCAGCAGATACGCCAACCAATCCGCGTGATGCAACAGCGCCGCGTGCTCTCTGTCTCCCTCCGCGTCCACGCGAAACCATCTCGAAAGTTTACACGCCGCGCTCGACGCGCTCTCCGTCGAATCCTTCCCCGGCCCGTTCCTCAGCGCTCGCACGCGTTCTACTTCGTCTGGAAACGTTTCGTTATACATGTACGGTTCTCGCAGCGCTCGCCCGTCGCGCGCGTCGACGATGACCACCGTCCCGCTCGTGCCGTCCACCGCCACGCCTTGGCACCGCTCGCGCTCCTCCGCGTCCATCGCGTCCTCGAGCAGCTCGAACAGCGCGCGCTCCCACGCCCGCGCGACGCTCGCGTTCGCGTCGTCGTACGCCCTCGTTCGCACGCCGACGAGCGCGCCTCGATCGTCCACGAGCGCCAGGCGCGCGCTCGACGTCCCAAAGTCCAAGCCGCAGTACAACCACCCATCGCTCGCGCTCGCGCGCGCGCGCCGCATCGCGCGCGCGTCGCGCGCCGTTCCGCGCCTCGAGACGCGCGCGCTCTCGCGCGTCGCGTCGCGTCGCGCGCCGCGCGTCGCGTTCGTCGACCGCGTCGACGTCGAGCGCATGCGCGAGGCGCGGCACAGACTGACGCGTCGTCGCCGATGGCGCTCGCGCGCGTCGCGGCGCGCGGTCGCGCGACGCGCGGCGCGGTCGCCGATCGCGCGACGCGCGCGTGGATCGCGCGCGCGCGCCCCGCGCGCCCCGCGCGCCGCGCGCGCGCGCGCGAGGCGGTCTCGATGCTGACGTGGCGCTCGAGACCCGCGCGCGCGCGTTCGTCGCGCGCGCGAACGACGCGCGCGCTGGACGACGACGCGGACGACGCGCGCGACGACGACGCGCGCCCGCGAGAGGACGCGCGCGACCGAGGACGCGCGCTCGAGGACGGGCTGCTCGTCCTCGGCGACGTGACGGTGCTGTGGCTGTTTCTGTTGTATAAAAAAGTCTCCGCGGTGAGCGCGGCGGCGGATTTCCCAGGATGGTTGGCCCCGATCGAGGTCACGGCGCGGAGCGCGGCGGCGTTTTCGATCGACGCGGCGTGGTCGCTGATCTTGTGGGTGGTGGTGAGCGCGGTTTTGACGAAGAGTTACGAAATCGACTGGGACGAGACGCCGTCGGTGCGGCGCGCGACGAGCGAAGTCGTCCAAACGTGGGCGGTGTGGGCGCCGTTGCAAGCGGTCGGGGTCGTGTTCGCGACGAAAGGCGGATTAGCGCAAGAGGCATCTCACGGGCTGCTGGTGTCGACGCTCACCGCGCTGGGGGTGATGCTCGGGTGGCGGTGTTACGCCAAGGTGTTTTCGTTGTTGGCGCCGAGTCGATCGAGCGACAACGCGGCGAGCGACGACGTGGAGTGGGGGGAGTTTTATCGCGTGTTCGGCGGCGTGGCTGCGTTGTGCGTGGCGTGCGCGATGGCAGAGATGATTCATTACGGTGGCGGCGACGCTTCGCTCGAGTTTTAGTTTGTTGTATCATTACGTTGTATCATTACGTATACAGTCTTCAGTCAGTCAGCACGCAGTCGATGAAGTGTACGGCGCCGTCGCGCGCGAAAATTTGTTCACCGATGACGGCGCATCCGTTTACGAAGACTTCGCCTCGTCGTCGCGTCTCCACGTACACGCGACTTTGATCGTCGTCGCCGGCGACGGTGGTGAGCGATTTCAAGGCGCGCCCGGTGGCAAGTTCAGAGATTTCGTGGAATCCGAGCGCGACGTGGCGAGACAGCATGTCTCGAAAGACGCCGTCGTCGTAAAATGTCGCCCCGACGCGTGGATCTCCCAAGAATCGCACGAACGCATCGTTCGTCGGCGCGAAGACGGTGAACCTACGGGATTCGTTCCAGAGCTCGGACATCAACGTCGAGCCCGCCAACGCGTTGGCGAACATCGACACGCTCGGCTCTGACGAAATATATTGCGCCAGCGTGCGCGACGTGGGTAATGGGTGCCGCGGTGGTAGTAAAACACAATCGATATAGTGTACGACGCCGTGGTCGCCGACTCTGACGTCGCGGCGATTCGCCGCGGGATGAACAAAGCATCCGTTGACGCGAACGGGAACGTTCGAACGCCTGCTATCGGTATACTTCTCCACATGCAACTCTTCGTCGTCGAGATCAGTCATAAGCGAAGTTCCGAAACCCATGTTTGAGGTGTGCGCGATGTCGCGGACGATGTGGTATCGAAGCGCGTCGGCCAGCCAAATCGTGTCGGCGAACAGTTCCTCCTTCGTGACGCCGAGACGGAAGAGCAGGGCGTACCACGCCTCGTTTGTCGGCACGAAAACCGTTGAAGTTTGATTGGAATCCAAGTCGTTCCGAACGCCGGTGAGCGTGAGAGCATCCGCCGTAAATCCAATCTCCGCGTCGCGTCTGGGATCGAGTATGAAATTTGCGATGGTTTCTCGTTCCGGAGGCGCTCGCGTTGGGAACAGCGGCGTCGGCCGACGATCGGGTGGTGGCGAAACTCGCACGTCTTGCGTGTAATACTCAATCTCGGATAACTCCAAATCGCGATGTGTGTGTGTGTGGTCCATCGGCGGCGGCGGCGCGATGACGCCGTCCCACTCGGATCCGTCGTCGCCGGCGACGTCGTCGCACGCCTCACCCTCCGTGAGTTCTGCAGAGCACGAACCAATCGCGAAGTCTCGAAAAAACTGGATGCCGTTTTCTCCAATCACTAACTGAATCGTCGTCATAAGTTGATTGTCGCAAAAACAGCGTTTTGCGTTCGCTTTGTCGAGCGCTCGACAACACGCGTCCTCGCTCGAGCTCTGTCCGCCGTTCAAGTTGCACGACGTGGAAAGCCCGGAGAACACGAGCGTTTGGCACGATGACTCCGCGGCGTCGCCGACGTGGAACGACGAAAAGGCGATGCATACGACCACGCAAAACACGGGGCGACGCATCGCGCCGGCGTGTGACGTGAAGTCCCTCGCGAGCGCGAACAATTTCTCGGCTTTCGATGACACGGCTATTTAGACAAGTAGTAGAGCAGGACGAACGTCGTGCACGCGGCGACGACGGCGGCTAAAATCATCGCATCTTTATTCTTTTTCCGCTTGATCGCCAGCACCAAGTTATTCAACACCGGAAACTTGCTCGTCATGGTTAAAATTTTCGCCCCGGCGTTTTGTAAAATTCCGCGTTGCGCGAAGAGCTCTCGCGCCGTGTTCTGCGCCACGCTGATGATATCGTCCATCGCGCTCGCGCTCCCCGCTATGCGCGCGCGCTCACGAATCAACCTCGCCTCCGCGCTCTCGTCGGGTCCGCCCGAAGCGCTCGACCCCGCGCGTCCTCCCAACAAACTCTCCCGCTCCGCCGCGTCCTCGGCGTCTCTTCTCAACCGCCGCAGCTCGTCCGCGTATTCCTGCAGCACGTCTCGATGTCTCTGCAGCGTGTGTCTCCGCGAGTCTCGATACCCCGCGCTCGTCGCGCCCTCCCCCTCCCGTCCGCTCGCGCTTCTCGCCCGTTCGTCATCCGCCTCCAGCGCGCGCGCCATGTCCTCGTCGATCGCTCGCAGTCGCGCGATCTCTCGCTCCACCCTTTCCATCGTCTCGACCGCGTCCCGCGTCGCCGCGCGCGCGTCCGCGCCGCCGTACCGCGCTTTCGCGCCTATCGTCCGTCACCGTCGCCGCGCGTCAATCGCCCGCTCGCGCCATCGCGTCGCGTCGCGTCGCGTCGCGTCGTCGGATGGTCGCGTCGCGCGCGAATCGCACGCGTCGTCGGATGGTCGCGTCGCGTCGCGTCGCGCGCGCACCGAGCGCGCTCAGCTCCCCGAGCTCGCGCTCTATCGCGCTCTCCGTCCGTCGCGCATCCTTGCGCAGATCCTCCCACGCCCGCGTCGTCGCCGTCGTCGCCATCCGCGCGTCGCGTCCTGGCGCCGTTCGCGCCCGCGCGCGCGATCGATCGATCGCGAAACCATCGCGCGATCGACCGCGCGACGATCGCGCGATCGATCGATCGACCGCGCGATCGATCGACGCGGGCGTCGAGCGCCGTCGATCGCGCCGCTCGACGCGCTTTTTCGCGAAAAAGCGATCGCGACGGCGACGATCCGACGCGGCGTTCGCGCGTCACAGAAGCGCGACGCGACCGCGACGCGCTCGGCGCGCGACTTCGGGCGTCGGTGCGGTCCTTCATCGCGCGCGCGCTTCGTCGCGAACGCCGGATTCGGTCGATCGCGACGAACGACGACGGCGACGATTCATCCATCGATCGCGCGATCGGATTGATCGCTTTTTCGCGATTGGCGATCTGATTCGCGATGGCGACGCGTGCGATGCGTTCGGGCGACGCGCGGGCGTCGCGGGCGGTGACGCGGACGCGGGATCGTCGCGGGGGCGCGCGCGCGCGGCGCGCGGCGCGGTGCGCGGCGCGCGCGGGCGGCGCGGGGGAGGACGGGAACACGAAACGGTTGAGGACGACGGCGGAGGCGTTCACGGATCCCGCGCTCAGGAGACGAGCGATGCGGCTGGACGAGAGGTTGGCGGACGCGATCGCGTGTGAGAATTTTGCGGCGGCGGCGAACGTGCGGGACGAGCTGCGCGCGCTGCGACGACGCGATCCGCTGGCGCGGGCGGAGGACGACTTGGCGGAGCTGATTTTGCGCGAAGACTACGAAAAGGCGGCGAGCGTGAAGATGTTGATCGAGGAACTCGAGCGAGACGCCGTCGTGGACGGGCTGTCGCCGTGCGAGAGCGATCGCACGACGCGCGGCGTGCGCGTGCGGGTGAAATCGCGATGCGTGATCGATCGAAGCTCGCCAAAGGAATCTATGTGGTTTTTCCAGTACGTCGTGACGATTACAAACGTCTCCGACTCCAGCGTCAAGTTGTTGAGTCGAAGCTGGTTGATCACGGACGACGAGGGACGAACGGAAGCCGTGCGCGGAGCCGGGGTCGTGGGCAAGCAACCGACGATCAAACCGGGCGCGAGCTTCGAGTACGCGTCGTCGACGCCTTTGAAGACCAAGCGCGGTACGATGGAAGGCTTTTACAGATTCGTCGCCGTCGACGCCGAGGAGGCGTCGCGCGCGGAATCCGTGACGATGGACCTCGCGCGCGAGGACGATCCCAGCGCCTTCAACGTCGAGATCGGCGTTTTCGGCTTGTCCGAATCCGCGACGTCTTGATCGCGACGCGTTCTCGCGCCGCCGCCGAAACGCGCGCGGCGCGCGTCCCGCGTCTCGTCGGCGCCGCCGCTCCCGGTCAAATTTTCTCCCCCGTCGTTATCCCTCGCGCGAGGTTTCCCTCACGCGCGTTGTTGTTGTGTTTTAAATCTCGCGAGCGCCGGCTTCGCGAGCCGCGCCGTCCCGCGCGCGTCGTCCGCGCCCGGACGCTCTTGTAACGCCAGTCGTCGTCGCGCATCCTCACACCCCGCCGCGCGATGACCTCCGCCGCGACCGCGCCCTCGCGCGCGCGCGCGACGCGCGTCGGCGTCGTCGCCCTCGCGCGTCGCGCGTCCTCGCGCGTCTCGCGCGCGTCCCTCGCGCGCGCGCGCGCGCCCCGTCGCGCCGCCGCCGCCGCGTTTCGCGACGACGACGACGCGCGCGCGTCTCGCGCGCGAGGGACGCATCGGCGCGACGACGCCGACGAGCGCGCGCACCAGCGCGACGCGCGCGAGCGCGACGCCGAGCGGCGAGGCGGGTTTCGAATCATCGAGCGCGGCGACGGCTCGCGGCCGGGCGACGCGGACGCGAGGCGCGGCGACGACGGCGACGACGGCGACGACGCGCGGCGAGCGCGGAGAGAAAGAGACGACGGATTCGCGCGGAGAGAAAGAGACGACGCGCGGTTCGGGTCGAGGTTCGAGGCGGACGGCGGTGGACGCGCGCGCGAGGGAGGACGGCGGGGTCGCGGCGGTCGCGGCGGCGCGCGCGAGGGAGGACGAGGACGAGGACGAGGACGAGGACGAGGACGAGGACGAGGACGGTTCGACGGCGCCGAGCGGGACGGCGAACGCGGGCGGGGACGATTTGGACGCGGAGCGGTCGGTGACGACGGCGCGCGCGGACGCGAGGGCGGCGCGCGAGGGTTTCGAGGCGATGGCGACGACGCGTACGAGCGGCGGGATAGGTATTACGACGCGAGGAGCGAGTACGAGGGAGGTGACGACGTGATGGACGAAGACGATCGCGCGTTCGATGACGACGATGACGATTGGTTGTTGCGAGGGCTGGAGGACGAACTCGAGGACGGACGTCGATGGGGCGAGGAGAGAAAACAGTACCTCCCCGAACTCTTGAGCAAGTACGTCGAGGACGACTTCGAACCCATGGTGTACACGCGCGAGCCGGATGATTTGGACGAGTACTCGTTCTTTTCCGGCGCGCGGTTCAACCAGCTCGGCGCGAGCGACGAGGTGCGCGCGGCGTTGAAGGAGAGTTTCAAAATAGATCGTCCGTCGCACATTCAAGCGCAATCGTACCGCGTGCTCAGCGGCGACGTCGCGGGCGCGTCCGCGCCGCGCTACGACGGCCACGTTTTGTTGGCCGATCAAGCGGGAAGTGGAAAGACGTTGGCGTACTTGTTGCCGCTGCTGCAGCGCGTGCAAAAGATCGAAGTCGAACAAGGGCGAAGCAAATCGAAAAAGCCGCGGCTTTTGGTTTTGACGCCGACGAGCGAGCTCGCGACGCAAGTGCGAGACGTCGTAAAGCAACTCTCTTTCGGCGGCCTTCGCTCGCGCTCGCTCCTGGCAAACAACGTCAGTAAGTCGCGAACGCAAATTGAAGCTCTCGTAGACGGCGTAGACATCGTCGTCGGCACTCCCGGGCGCGTGGCGAGGCTCATCGAGGAAGGCAAAATGTTCACGGACGACGTCGACGCGGTGGTTTTGGACGAGTGCGACGTCTTGCTCGGTGAAAGCTTTGAGTTCGCCGAACAAGTCGCGCCGATTCGAAATGCGGTGAAACCAAACACGCAGTTCGTGCTCGTCACCGCCACGATCCCAGACGAAGTGTTGAAGCAACTGAAAAAGTTTTTCGAGCGCGATATTCGCGTCGTGCAAGGCCCGGGTCTTCATCGTCCTTCGGCCGGTATGCTCGAGCGTCTCATCGATTGTAGCGGTGGTGACGTCTTCGATGACCAATCGGGATTTTATCGCAAGTTCAAAGCCTTGCTCGATTTGCTCGAGGTCGACAAAGCCGACCGGGCGTTGCTGTTTTGCAACAAAATCGAGACGTGCAGAAAGCTCGAAAACATGCTCACGCGCGCCGATCGCGACGGCGACAAGTACAAGATACTACCGTACCACGCCGCGCTGTCGCGCGAGCAGCAGCAGAGAAACCTGAAAGAGTTCATCACGTCGCCGTCGAAGATGCCGCACATTCTCGTGTGCACGGACCGCGCGTCTCGAGGTTTGGACGCTTCGCGAGTCAAGCACGTCATCTTGTTTGATTTCCCGCGCGACCCGAGCGAGTACGTTCGACGAGTCGGGCGCACCGCGCGCGGCGCGTTGGGCGAAGGGCGCGTGTCTGTTCTCGTGCTCGGTCGACAAGTGCGTCTGGCGCGCGAGATCATGCGAAGAAACGATCGCGGCGACCCCGTCGAGGCGACGCCGACGAATTTTTAGCGTCGAGCGCTCGAGTGTTGTAAATGTATTTATTTCATTTCATACAGCAATAACGTCGTTCACTTCTTCTTCGTCCACATGAAATAAGGATTTCTGCACTCCTCCCCCGCGCACACCGGCATGCAGTTACACACAGGTACGTACGCCAAGTTTCGAGCCACCGAGTCGCCGCGCCCGTCGTTCATATTCTTGCGCATGTGATACTCCCAATGGTTTTCCGGAATTTCTTCGTCCGCCGCGGCTTCCCACACCGTCGGTCCGGTGACGAACTCCCCGTTCACGATTTCCTCCTCGCTCTCGCTCTCGCCGTCGTCGTCCTCGTCCTCGTCGTCCCCCGAACCATCGCGCGCGTCCTCGGTGATTTCATCCGCCAGCGCTTGCAATTCCTTCATCTCTTCGTGCCTCGTGCGCGCCTTTCCCAGCGTCGCGTCCCCATCGCGCCCGTCGTCGACTTCGGTGATCTTCGCCATGTCGTTCGACGCCTCGCGCGTCGCGTCGCGCGTCGCTCTGTCGCGCCTCGGTCCCGCGTCGTCGTCGTTCCCGACGAAAAACGCTCAAAAAACGCTCCATCGACGGTTCAGGACTCGAGCGAGGGGACTCGAGCGCGCGCGCGTCGACGCGCGCCCCTCGACATTCACGACCGCCCGCCCGCGCGTCACGACGCCGCGCGCCGCGACGCCGCGCCGGTTCGTCCCGACGCTCGAACGCGCGCCGACCGCGACGCTCGACGCGCGACGCGCTCGCGACGCGCGCGCGACGCGCGCGCGACGCGCGCGCGTTCGCACTCGTAACACCCTCCGGAATGTCGCGCGCCGCGGCGGGACGTCTCGCGTCGTTCGACGCGCGCGCGCGCGCGAACGATGACTCGGGCGACGCGCACGCGTGGTTGAGCGAGGACGAGGGCGACGCGAGCGACGACGGTCGACGGGGACGGTCGACGAAGCGATTGAACCGACGCGACGCGCTCGGCGCGGTGTACGCGGGACGGTCGGCGTCGCGACACAGCGAATACGAAGCCGAGAACGAGGCGATCGAGATCACGCGGGCGGAGCTGGAGAAATTGCGGGAGAAGATCGATCAGGCGAGGAGCGAGGCTGGGTACTCGAGCTCGAGCGCGCGGTCGAGTCGACGGGGGTCGCGCGCGAGCTCGAGGCACTCGAGTCGAGGGCCGCGCGGAGGGTCGATGCTCGCGAGCACGGAGAGCGTGGATCCGGATTTCGCGGACGAGCGAAGCACGCAAGATGGGAGCTCCGTGAACGTGGGCGTGAACGGTTTATTAAACGCGTTGGGAGGGGAAACCCCAAAGATTTGGGACGACGAGGACTTGGACGACGAAGCTACGAAGAAGCGACAAGGCGCCCATCACATCGGCTCCGCCGTGGTGCCGCAGAAAGTTGTGGAGAAATACGACAAGGCGCGGAAAGATTACGAGGCCGCACTCAAGGCGAAGAAGGATAAGAAGGATAGACTGCGACGCGAAGCCGCCGAGGCGGCGGCGGCGGCGAAGAAGGAAAACGCGTCGTCGTCGGTGGATGCTCTCGCCAAGGAATTCCAAAGGGCGATATCGTTCTCGCACGAGGACGATCAGCGCAAGGTGCGCCAGAGGATGGACTACAAGAACACCGCGGTGTATCGGAAAAAGGCGGCGCGTCTGGCGAACGCGAAAAAACCGCCGGCGACGTTTTTTGAGCGCCTCTCCGGCGCCCTCTTTGGCTGCTGTATGCATCGTTGAAGGCACGATTAGCGTTTTGTATTGCATATATCTTTTAGTTTGTAGCGAACGCACTCATTCGTCGTCGTCGACGTCGTCCGCCGCGTGATCTTCGTCTTCGTCGTCTTCGTCGTCGAAATCGAGTTGAATGAAGCCGCCGAGAAACATGTACGAAATCACCGACGCCGCGGCGAAACCGACCGAGTACCACGCCTTCCTGCGCATATCCTTATCTTTCTCGCTCATTTTCTTCGCCTTGGTCGTGCGCGGTTTCCATCCCGTTCGACGCTCGGCGTGATTCGAGTCGTACCTGTCGCCCCACGCGCTCGGATCCACCGTCGGCGCCGTTCCTCGCGAGGGCTCGACGTCGTCCGCGTTCTGCACCAGCGTCTTCTCCATCTCCACCAATCGTTCCGTGACATCGTTCACGTACTGTATCAACCGCGGATACCGCTTCATCTCCGCTCGCAGCGGCCCGCACGAGGGCGACCGCGCGTGATAACTCAACTGCGCGTACGCCGCCGCGTCGCAGCTCCTCGGTTTCGCCCCGCACAACCAATACCCATCTCCGTGCCTCGCGTTCGAGTTCACCAATCGATTATTCAACGCCCCATACGCCTCCACCGCCATCGCGCACGCCCGTTCGCCGTCCACGCCCGCCCTATCGAGCTCTCGCTTCGCCTCCTTCGCCGCGCTTCGCGCCGTCCACGCGCTCAGCGGCCACGGCAGCGTCTTCGCCAATTCCTCCTTTCGCGCCTCGTATCCCACCGCGTCGACGTACGCAAAGTATTCGCTCGCCAGTCTCAAATTTTCTCGCGCCAGCGCGTGCAATCCCGCGATCATCGCGCGTTCATCCGCGCTCGCGTCGCCGTCGCAGTCTCGCGTCCGCGTCCGCGTCGCCGTCGCGCATCTGTGCGCCGCCTCTCGCGCGCTCCGCGGCGCCGGTCCCGCCCCCCAGGCGTCCCCGTCGACGTCACCATCGATCTCCACGCACGGCAGCGCGCCCGAGGGCGAGCTCGCCGCCGTCGCGCACCGCTCGACGCGATGTTCGACGCTCGACGTCAGCAGCAGCGCCGCGACGTGCGCGCTCTCCACGCCGTCGTGCGTCGGCGCGTCCCCGATCGAGCGCTGGCGCGCGTACAGCGTCACCGCGGGCATCGGTCGCGTCGCGTCGCGCGATCGCGGCGCGATGCGGGTCGGAGTGCGGCGACACTTCGCGTCGCGATGCCGCGCGCTGGCGATGCCGACGCCCCGCGGCGACGCATCGCGCGTCTCTCGACGCACGTCGCGCCGACGGCGCGCGCCGACGTCGCCGTGCGCGTCTCGGACGAGGTGCGCGCGACGCTGGCGCGCGGCGGCGCCGTCGTCGCGCTCGAGAGCACCATCGTCGCGCACGGGATGCCGCATCCAGAAAATCTCGAAACGGCGCGCGCGGTCGAGCGCGCGGTGCGCGCGCGAGGCGCGACGCCGGCGACGGTGGCGATCGTGGACGGCGTCTGCGTCGTCGGCGCGACTGACGAGGATCTCGAGCGCGTGGCGCGCATGGGGACGGCGTGCGCGAAGGCGTCGAGACGAGACCTGAGCGCGGCGTGCGGGACGGGAAAGACGGCGGCGACGACGGTGAGCGGGACGATGGTGCTGGCGCGCGCGGCGGGCGTGGACGTGTTCGTCACGGGAGGGATCGGTGGCGTGCACGTGGGGGGGCAGGACACGATGGACGTGAGCGCGGATCTGATGGAGCTCGGAAGAACGCCGGTGGCGGTGGTGTGCGCGGGGGCGAAGTCGATTCTGGACATTCCGAGGACGCTGGAGGTGCTGGAGACGAACGGGGTGACGGTGTGCGCGTACGGCGTCGACGAATTTCCAGCTTTTTTCACGAGATCGAGCGGATGCGAGGCGCCGGCGCGCGTGGACACGCCTCTGGAGGCGGCGAAGGTCATCGACGCGGGACTGCGGCTGAATCTAAACAGCGGAAGCGTTTTCGCGGTGCCGATACCGCTCGAGCACGAGGCGCTGGGGGCGAGCATCGAGAGCGCGACGGCGCGCGCGTTGCGCGAAACCGAAGAACGAGGCGTCGCGGGCCGCGACGTCACGCCGTACGTCCTGAAACGCGTCGCCGAGCTCACGGGCGGGGCGAGTTTGAAGGCGAACATCGCGTTGGTGATGAACAACGCTAAAATCGGCGCGGACATCGCGTGCGAGTTGGCCAGGCTGCGGTCGTCGTGAAGGAAACGTCGTGTTGGTACTGTATTCGTAATGTGAAAGATAGCTAGTCATAGTGTGTCCGTCGTACATCGTCGCTCCTCGTCGCTCCTCGTCCTCGGGCGTAAACTACTTGGGCGAATCGTCCTCGTCCTTGAGCTGAATGACGATGATCGTCGTTTCGTCCTCCTCCGCCGCGTCTTCGCTCGGTTTTTCCGCCTTGGCCTCGGGCGCCTTGGGCTTCGGCGCCTTGGGCTTGGCGCGCGATACGACGGCCACCGGTTCTTTCGCCGGAGGCATCCCGATGAGCGCGCGGATTTCGTTCCCCGTGAGCGTTTCCTTCTCCATCAACGCCTTGGCGATGGTGTGCAAATCGCTCAGGTTGGATTTTAACAGCTTTTGCACGCGCGTTTGCGAATCCTTCAAGAGCTTGATGACTTCGCCGTCGACGGCGGACTCCGTGGACCCAGAAGCACCGCGTCCGGCGTTTCCACCGCGAATGCTCGAAAGATGCACCGGACCTAAGTTGGTGTTCATGCCGACGTCGCTAATCATGTAAAACGCCAAACGTGTGGCTTGCTGCAGATCCCCGCTCGCCCCCGTGGTGACTTCGTCCGAGCCAAAGATGAGCTCCTCGGCCAAGCGACCGCCCATGCACACGTCCAAACGCGCCATGAGTTGCTTGCGATTCACGCTTGTCTCGTCCTTGTCGGGAAGTTGCATCACCATCCCCAGCGCCGACCCTCGAGGCATGATGGTGGCTTTATGAATCGGAAGCGCCGCGTCGGATTTCAACGCCACGAGCGCGTGTCCGGCTTCGTGGTACGCCGTCAACTTTCGGTTTTCTTCGCTCAATACCGCGGATTTGCGCTCGGCACCCATCAACACGCGATCGCGCGCCCAATCAAGATCCGCGGCGGTGATCGCCGGCGCGTCTGCCATCGCCGCTTGCACCGCCGCCATGTTCACCAGGTTGAACAACTCGGCGCCGCTAAATCCGGCGGTGCCGCGCGCGATTTTGTCGACGTCCACGTCGCTCGTCGTCGGCTTGTCGTCCAAGTAATGCTCGAGGATCTCGCGGCGGCCACCGATATCGGGATTAGGCACGTGCACCATGCGATCGAATCGCCCCGGACGCGTGAGCGCGGGGTCGAGCGACTCCGGGATGTTCGTCGCCGCCAGGACGATGATGCCGTCGTTTTGCTCGAACCCATCCATCTCCGTCAACAACTGGTTCAGCGTCTTTCGGTGCTGGTTCTCGATGGACTTGCGCGACGTACCGATGGAATCGATTTCGTCGATGAAGACGATGCACGGCGTCTTCTTCTTCGCCGCGGCGAAGAGCTGGCGAACGCGCTTGGACCCCACGCCCACGAACATTTCTTCGAACTCGCTCCCGCTTCGATAAAAGAATGGCACGTCCGCCTCGCCCGCGACCGCGCGCGCGAGCAAGGTCTTACCCGTTCCCGGTGGACCCGTGAGTAAGACGCCCTTCGGCAACTTGCCACCGAGTCGCGTAAACTTTTCCGGATTTCTCAAATACTCGACGATTTCCGCGAGCTCGTCCTTGGCCTCGTCGCACCCTTTGACGTCGTCGAACGTCTTCAAACTCTTCTCCGGCATCGTGTCTTTGTTGAACTGCTTCGGGTCAAAGTTCGGTCCACCACCGTTCGAACCCGGCCCCAAGCTCGAAGACGCAGACGAGCCCGATTCGTCTCGCGGCGCCGGCAACGAGTGACTCGAACTGTGACTCGGCCCGCTCTCGATGACGCGAACCGCGATGTGACGCAACGCCAGCGTGCTCAAGAAGCTTAAACTCGCGATGAAGAGCATGAAACCTAAAAACGCATTCAACAATCGCCGCCCCGCGCTTTGCGGCGGCGCCAATCCACCGACACCACCGACAAAGGCGACGTGCAACGGCGCCTGCGCGCTCTTCCCCGTCTCCAAAGGCACGAGCGCGTCCGCGCCTTTCGAGCGTTCGGAGAGATCGCCCAACAAATCCGGAAGCTTGCGATACGCCGTGGACTCGTCGAAGCTCGGCAACGGCTTCCCGAATCCCGCATCGCCGCCCGCGACGAAGTGTTCCAATCTATTCGTCCGCACGAGCGCCGTGACGTACGCGAGCACCGACACCGGCCCGCTCGCGTACCGTCTCGTCTCGAACCGCTTCATCAAATCATCGTTCCTATCGTACGCCAACAGCTCTCGCATCAACACGTCCTGCTTCGCCGCGTCCAGCGGACTCGCGTCGGCGTCGGCGAAGAGCGCGTCCCACTTCTTTTTATTCGCCGCGAAGGGTAAACCGTCCGCGAACGCCTTCGCCTTCGCCCTTATCCACGACGCTTTCCCCCCCTCGCGTCCCGTCGCCGTCGCCGCCGTCTCGGACGTCGACGTTTCCGAGCCTCCCGTCGTCGTTTCGCTCGATCCCTCCGCGCTCGCGCCTCGCGCCTCGTCCTCGCCCGTCTCGTCCTCGTCCTCGCGCCCTCGCGCCTCCCTTCGCGTCCGTCCCGAGCGCGCGCCCTCGCGTCCCTCGCGCGCGCGCGCGCGCCCACCGACGACGACGACCGTCCCGCGCGTCGCGCGCGTCGTCGTCGTCGTCATCGCGCGCGCCATCGCGCGCGTCGTCGTCGTCGTCGTCGTCGTCGTCATCTTCGAACGCTTCGTCGTCCTCGTCCTCGTCCTCGTCGCGTCGCGTCGCGCGTCGCGCGCGGGCGCGCGCACCGCGACGCGCGCGAGCATGCCGCGCGCTTCAATGTACGATCGATCGACGCGACGGGCGTCGACGAAGCCCGACGCGCGTCGACGCGCGCCGACGAGTGACGAATGACGCACGACGCGCGACGCGCGACGGCACGAAAAACCCGTAACTCTACGCGCGCACGTCGCGAGGGCGACCGCGCGGTCGCGCCTCGAGGCGTCGCGCGCGGTCGCCGTCGCGCGCGGTGCGAACGCGCGTTCGCTTTTTCGCGAATCGACGCGCGCGCGTCGAGGCGTCGCCCCTCGCGTCGTCGTCGTCGCGTCGTCGTCGACGTCCGTCGTCGTCGCGACCGCGCGTCGCGACGCGTCGGACGCGACGTCGCGACGTCGCGACGGTGAAAACGGAAAAAAAACGCTCGCCGAGACGCGCGACGACGACGCGAGATGGCGACGCGCGACGACGACGACGCGAAGGGCGCGACGCGAGCGGGCGTCGCGCGACGAAACGTGCGCGCGCGCGCGGACACGGGCGCGAGTCGCGGCGCGGCGGTGTACGGCGAAGCGCGGGTCGACGACGGGCGCGACGCGCTGCGAGACGCGCTGCGCGCGTTCGAGGCGAAGTGCGATCGCGACGACGCCGCGCAGATGGCGGCGCTGGAGCGCGTGCGCGAGCACACGCGGGCGCTGGAACGCGGGCGAAAGGTGTGGGATCGTCGAGGGATGCCGGGCGTCGAGCGGGATTGGGGCGAGGCGCGAGAGGCGACGACGACGCGCGCGCCGCGCGAGGACGCCTTTTACGCAGAGTATTGCGAGTACGTCGAGCGACGGGACGGCGGGTCGAGAGAGCGGCGGCGCGCGGTTGACGCGCGCGCGGACGAGGACGCGCGCGCGCGCGTCGAGGACGACGACGACGAGGCGCGCGCGCGCGGTGTCGAGGCGACGTCGGCGTGACGACGGGACGACTCGACGCGAAGCGCGTTCGCCGCACATTCGGTCGCGCGACGCGCGTCGCGATGTCCGCGGCTTTCGCGTCGACGTCTACATCGACGTCGACGTCGACGTCGCGCGCGCGGTTGGACGCGGCGGCGCGGCGGCGCGGTGGACGACGCGCGAGCGCGCGCGCCGCGCCTCGGGCCTCGCGCCGTCGCGAGGCTTCGCGCGTCGCCGCCGCCGCGCTCGACGGCGGCGGGCTCGGTGGGTTCGGTGGGAACGACAACGACGGCGCGCGGCGTTGGCGCGACGACGACGACGATCCCGACCACGACGGGGCGTCGAGGAAGTTTAACGCGTGGATGAGGTTGTTCGCGGGGGCGGTGGCGCTCAACTGGACGACGCACGAGGTCATCGCGTGGAACGATCGACCGGCGCACGACGCGCCCGATGACGACGCGTGGGAGCAAAAACGCGTCTCGATCGTGGTCCCGGCTCGGAACGAAAGCAAGGCGATCGGGCGGTTGTTGAAACAACTGCGACGCGCGCTCGAGCCCGAGGCGGCGGAGGTTATAGTCAGCGTGGGCGACTCGGTGGATGACACGGCGGCGATCGCCGCCGCGCACGGCGCGATCGTGGTTTCGGGAGCAAAGGGACGAGGGAATCAGATGAACGCGGGCGCGCGAATCGCGACTGGGGATTACGTATTGTTTTTGCACGCGGATACGACGCCGCCGGCGGACGTCGTGGACGTCATTCGTCGACAGCTTCGCGATCAAAAGACCGTCGTGGGCGGGTTCGTGTCGCTCATAGAGACCAAGTCGCGCACGTTTTGGGCGATGTCGTATCACAACGTCGTCAAGACGACGTATTGCGCTGTGATTAGTCGCCCTTTTGGCTACCTTCGAGGCTTTCGCATCCTGTTCGGCGACCAAGCCATGTTTTGTCGCCTCGACGATTTTAACGCCGTCGGCGGCTTCGACGGTTCGCTGTCCATCATGGAAGACGCGGATTTATGCGTGCGCATGCACGTCAAAGGTCGCGGGCGGTACCGCGGACGAGTGAAGCTCTTGGACCGCGTCGTCACCACCTCGGGCCGACGTATAGAGCAACTCGGCAACTTCAAGGCGACGTGCATACACGTCTTGATCGCGTGCAGCTGGAACTTTGGCGTCGGTCCGGAGAAATTGCGTAAACTGTACGACTGGTGTTACCGCGACGTGCGGTGACGCGCGCGGCGTCGGCGCCCTTTGGAAAATTATTAGCTCGCGTGTAAATCGACCGCCGCGTTCGCCTCACTTTGACGCTCGGTGATGATTCCACCGGCGTCCTCGTCCCCGTCTTCGTCCTCGTTTCGTGAAAACTACATCGGAGCGACGATACGCACCACCACGCGCGACGGGCGCTGCTTCGTCGGCACCCTTCGGTGCGTCGACAAGCAGAGGAACATCGTCGTCTCCGACGCGCGCGAGTACGCCTCGCTCGACGCCGCGATCGCGGACGACGGTTCCGAGGCCACCGCGCCGCAGCGCACGATCAACATGATTCTCCTGTCCGAGATCCAGCGCGCGTCGTGCGAGGTCTCGAGCGACGGCGCCGTCGCGGAGGCGCTCGCGGACCTCGCGCTGTGAGCGCGGCCGCCCGCGCGGCGCGCGGAAAACCCATAACTTTGGCGCCGCCAACTTTACGGGGGCGACGGCGACATCGTTTGGCATGTGGAGTAGTTAAGGCGACGTGAAGCCCATCAGTTTCCGTCACGGTCTTATAGTGTAGTTGGTTATCACTCTGGACTTTGAATTCACACGCAAAGTGTCCATACGCGAGCGCCGGTCGAACGGCGCGCTCTCGCCCTCGGATTGCGCACGCAGTAATCCAGCGACTCTGGTTCGAATCCAGGTAGGACCTCGTTTCTTTTTGTCGTGTCGCGCTCTTTTCGCCCGCGCCTTTCGCCCACCGTTCGCGCGCGTCGAATCGCCGAATCGCCGATCCGCGCGCGCGCGCCACACCGCGCCGCGCGTCGCGCCGATCGCGAGTTCGCGTCGACGCGCGCGATGTTCGCCGAGACCGCGAACGGCGCCGCCGCGAACGGCGCGCGCGACGACGCCGACGACGCGCGCGCGACGCGCGTCGACGCGCCCGCGACGACCGGTGACGACGAAAAGACCGGTGACGACGACGACGACGCGCGACGGCGCGCGCGCGAGGCGTCGAGCGAAACGGACGACGACGCGTCGAGGTACGTGTACGACCCGAACCGGGACGACGCGTCGATGACGACGTCGACGTCGGGCGCGAGGACGATTCAGGTGTGCCAGTACAACGCGCTCGCCGACGCGTTGGCGCTGAACGACGCGTTCGCGAGCGCGTACTACGGCGAGGACGACGCCGAGGCGAACGAGGAAATGTATGATTTGAATTGGACGAAACGGTCGAAGGATTTGCTTCGAGCGATCACGTCGAATGATTCGACGACGGCGCCGGACGTCATTTGCATGCAAGAGTGCGATCACTACTACGATTTCTTCGAGCCCGAGCTGAAGAAACTCGGGTACGCGGGGTTGTACAAGGAAGATCAGTGGTCGCCTTGTCGTAAATTCGGCGCGCCGTGCGATGGCGTGTGCATCTTTTACAAAACTGACAAACTTGAGCTGTTGTCGTCGCACGCGCCGGGGACGCCGCGCGCGCGCAAGGACGACCCGGCGCTCAACGCCGGGAAGACGTTAATGGCGAGGTTTCGGTTGAAGAAGGATCCTCGAAGCGAGTCTGGAATCCGCAACGCGATCGGTACGCTCATTCGCGGCAACGCCAAGCCCGTGTTCTCGGGAGAGGATCTCCAAGAAATCGTCGTCGTCACCACCCATCTCGAGTCGGCGAAAACCGTCGACGGCATCATCACTCGACTGGAGCAAACGAAAGAGTTGTGCCGACACTTGAACGCGTTCGCCACGAGTTTGTGCGCGGACGTGGATAAAGTCCAAATCATCATCGCCGGAGATTTGAACGCGACGCCCAACGAGGCGTGCGTGGTGCACTTGCGCGGACGCGGCATGCGCAACGCGTACGAGGACATGAGCGCGGCCCTCGGCGATAAAAACTCAAACAGATTTTCGACGTGGAAGACGCGCACCGGGTTGTTCAAGACCGGAGAAGTCAAACAAACGATCGATTACATCCTCTACTCGGCCCATCGAGGAAGCAAAGTGGTGAGCGTGGCCAAGCTACCGGACGAGAGCGAAATCCCGAGCGACGTCGGATTGCCGACGTTTGGATTTCCGAGCGACCACCTTCCGTTACAAGCGCGCATCGCGATCCCGCCGTGACGTGATGGAATAATATGCTGCTAAACTATTCATTGATTTTACACCGCGTCTAACTTTTGCTTCAGCGCGCCGACGACGGCTTTCATCTCGTCGTGCGCCGACGCGCGGACAGTCAACCGCCTCGACGCGTCGTCTCGCCACAACAGCGCGCCTCGTTTTTCCGCCTCGCTCACGACGGCGCCGTAAAAAGTACCGGCCTGCGGGAAATCGCAGTACAGCACGCATTCCTCTGCTTCCATGCGTTCCATGTCGCGCGCCCAAAGACGAATTTGGTCGCACACCGTGCTCGGTACACTCGGCTTTTTTCGGCGAACTTGCTTGTGCGCGTGCGCGCGAATGTACCCCACGATCTGTTCTGCGTCCACACCCGCGCGAAGTGCGTTTTGCACGCTCTCGCGCGTCAACATACCGACGTACAAGTTGGGCAAGCGATAATCCGCGCGCGTGAACAGCCGCAAAATCTCCATCTCCACGGCGCTGGACGTGTACGCGTACACGCGATAATTCGTCTCGACTATGATGTGTCCTTCCGCCGCCGCCGCCGCCGCCTTGGTATCGCCGTCATCCCCGGTGAATCCGCCGGACAAGCCACTGGCGAGGAGCGTGGGGACGTAGTAGAACTTTTTCTTCACCTCAAACGTGTACAGCAACCCGAGATGCGTCAAATCGAGCACGACGTCTTGCTCCGTGTCGCTCAGCACCCCCGTCATCGCGTACGCGCGCCCCGGTTCCTGAAACGTCAGCCTGAGCAAGAAACTGATCGCGCTCGTCGCCGACGTCTTCTGCGAATCGCGTATGTACTGCGTCAACAGCACCCATATTTGCTCTTGCGCCGTCTGCAACAAAAACGCGAATCCCTCCGCGGTGACGCCCGCGTTCTTCAACCGCTTCTGTCCGCCCTTCTTCAGCGCCGCCGTCGTCGCCGTCGTCAGCCCCGCGGCTCGAAACAGCGCCTGCGCGTCCAATCGTCCCTTCACCTTGGCCCCCGGCCTCGAGAACGCGTTCGACGCCCCCGTGAGCGTGAGCAGCAAGTCTTCCCACTTCGCCTTCGCGTACGCGTTCAGCGTCGCTCGATCCGGCACCTTGGCCGCCACGCCCGCGTCCTCCCGCGCGTCTGCCCCGTCGCCATCGTCCAAATTCACGAATCCTCGCTCGAGCGCGCGTCGCAGATTATTCGCGAACGCCTCGTTCGCGACGACGCGCGCGTCTTCGCCCTCGCCCCGCGCCGTCGTCACCCTCAACCGCGCCAACCGCGCCATCGCGCGCTCCAGCGCGCGCGCATCGCTCGCGCCGTCGCCGCACCACTTCGCGCACTCGCGCGCGTCCGCGCCGTCGTCGACGTACGCCAGGCGCAGGATGATTTGTTTCGCGATCGAATCGCACGCGCGCAGCACCGCGAGCGCGCTCCACGGCGACGACGCGTACAGCGCGTCCAGCTCGCGCGGCGCGAGCGCGCACAGAAACGCGACGAACGCGCCGTCGGCCGCGCTCGTCGACGCCGTCGCCGCGTCGCGCGCCGGCGCCATGCCGCGTCGCGTCGATGAGTGACGACCGCAGTTCGCGTCGCGCTCGCCGTCGCGCTCGCGCGTCCAGCTCGCGCGGCGTCGCGACGCGGCGCGCGTCGATGCCCGCGCGCGTCGCCGCGGCGTTTCGCGACGCGTCGTGCGCGTGGTGCGGCGAGACGACGCCGTGCGCGGAGCAAGGCTTGTGCCTGGACCCGACGAAGATTTGCGCGACGAGCGTCGAGCGCGTCGACGGCGGCGCGGCGAGCGGCGCGAGCGACGGAAGCGCGCCTCTCGATGCGTTCCTGATCGAGGGCGCGCTCGTGGTGGCGCGAGAGGATGGGTCGTGGGCGGCGGCGCGGGCGACGAGCGCGACGACGACGACGACGACGACGGGACGCGGGGCGAAGGCGGAGGGCGCGGCGCGCGAGGAACGCGAGAGGATGATGGAGCTGTTCGGCGCGATCGGGTGCCCGCCGGACGTGGAAGAGGCGCGGGCGCGGTTGGTGGCGAGGAAGTGCGAGACGGTGCCGCACGACGACCACGTCGATTTTCTCGTGGGCGAGCGGTTGGTGCATTTTTCAAACGCGGACTGTTGCGGCGACGGGTGCGCGTTAAAGACGAAGACGCACGTGGAAGATCACGGGTGGGTGAAGGTGTTGCGACATCGACGCGGTGGGGTGGATGGGGGGGATTACAAGCCGTTTCCGTCGACGCGGGAGGGCGCGAACGACGCGGACGATTCCGACGCCGTCGTCGCGAGATTGGCGCTGGAATCAAAGGGCGGGACGGAACAGAGCACGCACACGCGCTTGCTCGTGAACGGAATATGCTGTCCGAGTGAGGTACCGCTGATTCATAGGGTTTTAGATAAGATGGAGGGCGTGCGAGACGTCAAAGTCGTCTTGCCCACGAAGACGGTGCTCGTCGAGCACGCGGCGTCGGCGGTGAGCGCGGAGACCATCGTGGACGCTTTGAACGCGGTGCGTTTGCAGGCGCACGTGAGCGATACGAAAGGTCCGAGCGACGGTACCTCAGCTCGCGATGACGCGCAATCGAGCGATGCGTTCGCGAGGCCACCGTTTCGAATCACGTTGGCGTGCTTCTTCTTCGTCGTGTCGCTGTTTCACTACTTGGGCGGAGACGCGCGACATTTACGCTACGTCGCTCTGGCGTCCGTTGCGGTTGGTATTCCCGAAATCGCCCTGAAAGCGTTCGGGAGCTTACGAAATGGTATCGTCGATATTAACACGCTGATGGGGATCGCCATCGTCGGCGCTTGTGCGCTTCAAGATTTCGGCGAAGCCGCCGCGGTGATGGCGCTCTTTGCGCTCTCAGAATGGCTCGAGGCGCGCGCTATGGCGAAAACGTCGCGCGCGATAGGCGCAGTGCTGGCGCTTCGACCGGAAACGGCGCGGCGTCGAGGCGATACGGCACTCGTGGCGGTGGAAGAGGTTAAAGTGCGTGAAGTCGTCCTCGTCAAGCCTGGAGAGAAGGTGCCACTCGACGGCGAAATCGTCGCCGGCGCGAGCGCGATTGACGAAAGCGCGCTCACGGGCGAGTCCATGCCCGTGCCTAAACGTGTCGGTGACGTCGTGTACGGCGGCACACTGAATCAAGGTGGGATCTTAGAGATTCGTGTCTCGTGCGTCGCCGCGGATTCAGCAGTCTCGCGGCTCGTCCGTCTCATCGAAGAAGCGCAAGCGTCGCGGAGCTCGAGCGAGCTCGCCATTGAGAGATTCGCGAGGGTCTACACGCCGGTCGTCATCATCGCCGCCGCGCTCGTCATGATCGTACAGTACAGTTCTGGGGTCAAAGGGAACGAGCCGGCGTATTTGGCGTGCGTCTTACTTGTCATCGCGTGTCCATGTGCGCTCGTATTGAGCACTCCCGTCGTTGCCGTGAGCGCACTCACGGTGTGCGCGCAACGCGGCGTCTTGGTCAAGGGCTCTGCGCACCTCGAAAGACTCGGCCGCATCGAGCGCGTGTTCATGGATAAAACGGGCACGCTCACGCGCGGTTCTTTCACGCTCACTGCGGTGCGTTTGGTGCGTCCGGCGAGAAACGGCGACGAGAACCAACGTCCGGCGCTCGGCGTCGGCGCCCTCCTTCGATGGCTTTGCGCCCTGGAATCGCGTTCGTCACATCCGCTCGCGCACGCTGTCTTGCGTGGCGCCGGTGCGGCAGTCCGCGTAGCTTCGGAACAATGTGTCGTAGAAGACTTTGAAACTATCGACGGGCAAGGCGCGAAAGCTATCGTCGACGGCAGGCGCGTCGAAGTCGGCAACGGCGAGCTCGCGTTGGAGAACGCGTGGGACGCGAACGATGTCGAGCTGACGAACATGGCGAATACGTGGGAAAGCGAAGGAGGTACCGTGGTATGGGTCGGGGTCGACGGTCGTCTCGCGGGCATCATTCGATGTGATGACGTCGTTCGCCCTACGGCGGCGAAAGCGGTGGATGACTTGAGAAAAATAGGCGCAGAGGTGGAGATGATCACTGGAGACAATCCTGGGTCGGCCGAGTACTTGCGAGCGCGAGTAGGCGTCAATCCAACGCACGTACGTGCTTCACTCAAACCGCAAGACAAACTCCGTATCATCGGCGAAGCGATCGAGGCGTTAGAGAATAAGTCGTCCAAAATCGCCTTGAAGCTCTTCGGCCGAGGCACGGTGGCGATGGTGGGCGACGGAATCAACGACGCTCCAGCGTTGACTGCGGCGGACGTTGGCGTCGCTATGGGCGTCGCCGGTACGGCTGCGGCGATGGAAACCGCCGACGTGGCGTTGATGACAAACGATCTGAGTTTACTGGTGGACACCATCGTGCTCGGTCGCGAGTGTGTGCGCAAGATTCGACAAAACGTCATCTTCTCCGTCACTACCAAGCTCGTGGTCCTCGTTCTCTCCATCCTCGGCTACACGGGCTTGTGGCAAGCGATCGCGGTAGACGTTGGAACAGCTCTTTTGGTTATTTTCAACGGTATGAGCATCTTGCGCGAGCGAAACAATCGCGAGGAGTTGAAACAGATTCACTGCGTGGGCGAATTCGAAAGACTCGAAGAAGAACGCGAGTCCGCAATCGCGGTCGCCATGACGACGAAACAACCGGTGGCGATGGCGAACACATCGTTTCCCGCGAAAATACCGTTCACGCTCCCGGCGGCGAAACGAACGGCGACGGTGACGGCGCGAGACAACAGCGAAAATGTCTAACAGTAATGGGCGGCGAGCTTTGTTGTAAAATCAAGCGGTTCATTCTTTCATCTAAGCTATGCTATACCTGCTAGTTCATCATCCGAATGCTCGTCTACTTCGTCGCTATCTTCGTAAGCGAGTAAATTCCGTTCAATGTCGACTAAATTCATGATGGTCATCCCCGCTCGCCCGCTCCGCTCGCACCACTCGGCTTGCTCGTCCGCGAATCGACGCACGCCGCGGCTGGAGCCCAAGTTCACGCCGATGCTTTCGAGTAAACCGGGCAAATCACCCAACGTGGTAACGCTCACGAGCTGGCCGCGAAGCGCTAGACCTACCATGGACTTCAATGGTTCGCAACACTCGCGCGGCAAGGCTGCTTCGTCGCTCAGCCGACAGTGTTCGCGAGCGTCGAGCTTCTTCTGAACGTCGGCGTCGTCGACGGGAACCCATCGATTCGTCGTCGAGCACCGCAGCTCGCTCGGCGCGTAGTCCGCTTTATATTTCATCTTTTGACAATCGTGAATGTAATACCCCATGTAGTAGAACTCAAACTCTCGCGTCGCCTCTGGCCGTCGACGTCGCTCGTCCGCGACGAACTCAATTTCTTTCAGCGCGCTGACTTTGCCCAGACTCAACTTCGCGTACTCGGGGTCCCAGAAAAAGTACTTCGAACTCAAACCTTTCGGCAAAATGTCGACCACACCCACGGCGACGAGCTTCCCATCGATCCTGTACTGCTGATGAAACGCGCCGAGTCCGATGCTCGGCGCAGACGTCTCGTTCGGCGTCTCGTCCTCGACGAATGGCGAGTCCACTAAAAATCTTCTAAAACTCGCTTCCTTGAGTTCCGACGCCTCGTCTCCGTGCACGGCGGCTTGATACTTTTTCCACAATTCAAATTCCTCGCGCACGAACGTCGAACGCGCCGTCGTTATCTCCAACTTTCGCGCCGCTCGCGCGCCGTCCTCGTCGCCGCCGTCGCTTCCCTCATCTCTCTCGCGCCGCAGATACGCGTCCAGTCTGCGCAGCACCTGCCGCTGCTTTTTGGACGGCCTGAACGCGTCCACGCTGACGCGAATCGTGTGCTGCGCGCAGCACGAGACGTCGATCGCGGGCTTGTAAATCCACGTTCCGCTGCGTCTCCAGCCGTCGTCAATCAATTCGCCGTACCTCTTCGTCGACAGCCCGTGCGCGACGGCGCCGTCGCTCACGGACGCGTCGGGCGACGCGCAGTACCCGCAGTCGCTGACGTTTCGCCCGACGTAGGACACGGCGTCGGGAACGCGAGGCATTCCCGCGCGTCGCCGCGTGAAGTCGCGCCGCGGGTGGACAAAAGTCTTCTTTGTGCGTTACATACAAAAATCAAGGCGTCGCGATTAGACGTCGTTCGAGGACTTTCCATAAATCCTTGGTCCGCAGACTTTGAGTAGAACAATTTGCGTTACAAAACAAAACTGTACTCGGCTGATGCTATGTTTACTTTTGTCAACAAAGGTCAAAACGGCCACGTCCTCGCGGCGCGCGTCGTGTTGAACAAGAGGGACGTCGACGTACGATGTTCAGAGTCTGTTTTCCCGGGAGAAAACAGACGAGCTCCCGCCGCCTAGCTTAGGGTAGAGTTCCCAACGCGAAAGTCGTTGTGTACCCGCCAGATCGTCTCTCCCAGAAGGTTACCGACGCTCAAAACCGTGAGCTGCGGGAAATCGCGCTCCGGCGTGTGCGGAATGGAATTCGTGACGATGACTTCGGTGAACGCACTGTTGGAAAGTCGATCAACAGCGGGTGGGGAAAACACCGCGTGCGTCGCGCACGCGTAGACCTCACGCGCGCCACGTTCGCGCAACAGCTCGGCGCCCGCGAGCAAGGTACCTCCGGTGTCAATCATGTCGTCGAGGAGCACGGCGATTTTGCCATCGACTTCGCCAATCAAGTTCATCACTTGTGCCTTGTTATGACCGGTGCGTCGCTTATCGATGATGGCCAACGGCGCATCGTTGAGCTTTTTCGCGAACGCGCGAGCGCGCGGGACGCCACCGACATCCGGAGAGACGATGACGATGTCGTCTGGATGAAAGTCCTTCGACGTGAGATAGTCCAAGATGACCGACTCGCCGTAAATGTGATCGACGGGAATGTCGTAGTACCCGATCGTTTGCAACGAGTGAATATCCATCAACACGCATCGCGTCGCGCCCGCCTCGGTGAGCAAGTTGGCGACGAGCTTAGCGGCGATGGATTCGCGTCCAGACGTCCTTCGGTCGGCGCGCGCGTAACCAAAGTACGGAATCACAGTCGTGATCGATCGGCAAGACGCGCGTCTGCACGCGTCAATCATCACCAACAACTCCATCAAGCTGTCGTTCGTCGGCGGACACGTGGGCTGGACGATGAAGACGTCGCAACCGCGAATCGACTCTTTTATTTGAACGTAAATCTCCCCGTCGGCGAAACGCTTAATCGTCGACTTCCCGAGCTCTATCCCTAAATAATTCGCAATCTCCTCACTCAGCGACGTGTGCGCCGTTCCCGAAAACACCTTCAACCGACGGCGCAGCACCGCCTCACCGCCTTGATCTTCGTGCTCGTCGTCGCGCGCGCCGAACCTCGAGTTCGCCATCTCGTTAAACACCCCCGACGTCGCTCCCGGTCGGAAGTTTCCTCGCGAGAACACGTCTTCGCCCGCCGCGGCGCGCACCACCGTCCGCACCTGTTCGATTCCGCGCGTCGTCAGTCTCCGCGATCTCTTTTTCGTCGACGCGTCCCGTCCCGCGCGTTCAAACGCCTCGCGCGTCGTCCGCGATCGCCGTTTCCGCGCCGCCGCGTCCGCGCGCGCCGTCCTCGGCGTCCGCGTTCGAGCGCGTCGATCGTTCGCGCGTCTTTTTCCCTCCTCCCTCGCGCGCGTCCGCGCGCGTCGTCGACGCGCGCGTCCTCGAAGCGTCTCGCGCGTTCAAACGCACCGCTCGCGCGCCGCCGCGTCGCGTCGTCGTCGTCGTCGCGCGCGTCGCCGACGCCGCGCGCGTCGCGCGCGCGCGCGGCGCGACGCCGCGGATCGCGCGCGCCATCGGCGCCGTCGTCGCCATCGCGCGACGGCGTGTGCGGCGCCGCGCCATCGCGCGCGACGCATTGGCTCCGGGACATAGCCGTCTCACTGTTTGCCCATACAAAAGTGCCCATACAAAAGTGAGAGGGTTTGCGCGCGCGCGCGACGCGAGAGCTCGACGCGCGCGACGCGACGGCGGCGCGCGCGCGCGGAACGACGTCGATGACGGTCGCGTCCCCGGTCGCGTCGCGCGCGGCGCGATCGCGCGCGGCGAGCGCGTCGACGACGCGACGACGAGGACGACGCCCGGGGACGGGGACGCGCGAGGGCGCGCGACGCGAGGGCGCGCGACGCGCGCGCGCGGCGAGCGCGCGCGTGGAGAACGACGAGGGAAAGGCGGACATCGAGATCACGCCGGAGACGAGGTTCGAGGCGGTGATCGGGATCGAGACGCACGTGCAGCTGAACTCGAGGACGAAGGCGTTTTGTCGGTGCGCGTACGAGTACGGCGCGGAACCGAACACGAGGGTGTGTCCGACGTGCATGGGACATCCGGGGACGCTTCCGGTGCTGAACTCGGCGGTGGTGAAGAAGGGGATCGCGATCGGGACCGCGCTCGGGGCGAAGATACGAAGGACGAGCAAGTTCGATCGTAAGCAGTACTTTTACCCGGATTTGCCGAAAGGGTATCAGATTTCGCAGTTTGACGAGCCGCTGTGTTACGACGGATCCATCGACGTGGTTTTACCAGTGGAAGACGGCGGAGAGGTGAAGCGGGTGGGGATCACGCGCGCGCACTTGGAGGAAGATGCGGGAAAATTGACGCACGCGAAGGGCGAGGATGGGAAAAAGTACTCGTACGCCGACTTTAATCGAGCGGGCGTGGCGCTGCTGGAGATCGTCACCGAGCCCGATTTGCGCACAGGACGCGAGGTCGCGGCGTACGGTTCGGAATTGCGACGAATAGTGCGGTTTTTGGATGCGTGCGACGGGGACATGTCCCGAGGGTCGATGCGAAACGACGTCAACGTGAGCATCCGACCGGTGGGTCGCGAGCGATTCGGCACCAAAGTCGAGGTGAAGAACATGAACTCGTTCAACGCGATGGCGCGCGCGATCGACTACGAGATCGCGCGCCAAGAGGAGCTCATTCGATCAGGGCGAGGCGATGAAATCGTGCAAGAGACGCGCACGTGGGACGAGGCCGCGCAGAAAACCGTCGCCATGCGCAAGAAGGAAGGCTTGGCGGATTATCGCTACTTCCCAGAACCGGACATCCCCAAGCTGAGGCTATCGGAAGAGTTCATCTCGAACGTCGTGGCGTCCATGCCCGAGCTGCCGTCGATGGTTCGCGCGCGATACGCCGCGCTCGGCTTGCCGCCCGCCGACGTGCAAGTGCTCGTCGAGGACAAAGAGCTCGTGACGTATTTCGACGCCGCGCTGAGCTCGAGCGCGAAACCATCGGCGAAACAAGTCGCCAACTGGCTCACGGGAGACATCATGGCCCACCTGAAGAACTCAAAGATGGAAAATGTTTCCCAGCTCCCGCTCTCGCCCGAGGCGCTCGGCGAGTTTTGCGCCATGATCGACGCCGGAGAAATCAGCGGTAAAATCGGCAAAGATCTCCTCCCCGAGCTCTTAGAAAAAGGCGGAAGCGCGAAAAAACTCGTCGCCGACCGCGGCTTGTCCCAAGTTTCCGACCCGCGCGAGATCGAAGCCTTGGTCGACGGCGTCCTCGAAGCCAACGCCGGGCAGCTCGAGCAGTATCGCGCCGGCAAAACCAAGCTCAAGGGTTTCTTCGTCGGCGCGTGTCTCAAGGCCAGCGGCGGTCGCGCCAATCCATCTCTCGTCGATCGCATCTTACAAGCCAAGCTCGACGGCGTTCCGATCGACGTCGCGTGACGCGCTTTAGCCTCTTGTGATTAGAACGGCGCCAAAACGCGGAGCAGCGCCAAAACGCGTCCAGACCCGGTCGACCGCCAACCGTCGGGGATCGGATCGCTTTCTTGAGTCACGAACCGTCGCGAGTCACCCCTCGAGTCACCCCTGGAAAAAGATTATCCACTCGTCGCGACGCGCGTCGCGCGGCATTCGCGCGCGCCTGTCGCCGCGACGCACCCTCGAGCGCCTCGCACGCGCCGACCGCTTCGCCCGCGCTCTCGCGCGCTCAAGACCGCCCGCGCGCGATGTTTCGTCGTCGCGCGAGCGATGCGTTGACGCGCATCGCGCGCCTCCAGGGGGGATCGGCGCCCGTCGCCGCGTCGCCGTCCGTCACGAGCGCGATCGGCGCGCCCGCGGGCGCTCGAGCGCTCGCGAACGGTCGCGCGTACGCCCACGGCGCGCGCGCGGCGATCGCGCGACGCAGCGCGGGCGTCGCCGCGACGACGGCGCGCGCGAGAGGGGGGATGACGTCGCTCATCGCATCCGGCGCGCGGGCGGTCTCGACCGAAGCGCTGAAGCCGCTGGACACGTTCGAGCGACGACATAACTCCGGAACGACGCAAGAAGTGGCGGAGATGTGCGCGACGATCGGGTTCAAGGACATCGACGCGCTGATCGACGCGACGGTGCCGGAAAATATTCGCCTGAAGAAGACGATGGACATGGGCGAGTACACGCAGCCGCTCACGGAGAGCGAATTCTTGACGATGATGAAGAACATGGCGAGCAAGAATAAGGTTTTTAAGAACTACATCGGGACCGGGTATCACGGCACGCACGTGCCGACGGTGATTTTGCGTAACATTTTGGAAAATCCGGGGTGGTACACGCAGTACACGCCGTACCAGGCGGAGGCGTCGCAAGGACGCCTGGAATCGTTGTTGAACTTTCAAACGATGATTACCGACTTGACCGGCATGCCGCTGTCTAACTCGTCGTTGTTGGACGAAGGCACGGCTGCGGCGGAGGCGATGACGATGTGCTCTGCGTTGAACCGCGGTAAGAAGCCGAAGTTCTACGTGTCGAACAAGTGCCACCCGCAAACCATCGCGGTGGTGCAGACGCGCGCCGAAGGTTTGGGTCTCGAAGCCGTCGTGGGCGATGAGAACTCTTTCGATTACACCGCGAAGGATGTCTGCGGCGTTCTCGTGCAATACCCGGCCACGGATGGTTCGATCATCGACTACAAGCCCATCGTGTCCCAGGCGCAAGCCAACGGCATTCGCGTCGTCGCCGCCGCCGACTTGTTGTCGCTCACCATGTTACAACCTCCGGGTGAATGGGGTGCTGACATCGTCATCGGTTCATCTCAGCGATTCGGCGTGCCCATGGGCTACGGTGGTCCGCACGCTGCCTTCTTGGCGACGACGCACGACTGCAAGCGTTTGATGCCGGGCCGCATCATCGGCGAGTCCATCGACGCCGAAGGCAAGCCGGCGCTTCGCATGGCGATGCAAACGCGCGAGCAACACATCCGTCGTGACAAGGCGACTTCGAACATTTGCACCGCGCAAGCGTTGTTGGCCAACATAGCTGCCATGTACGGTGTTTACCACGGTCCGGAGGGCTTGAAGCAAATCGCCAAGCGCTCGCACGACTTTGCCGCCGTCTTCGCCGCCGGTGCCGAAAAGCTTGGCTTCAAGAACACCACCCCGGAGTTCTTCGACACCGTCACGCTGAAGTGCCCGAGTGGCGCGGATGCCATCGTCAAGGCGTGCGCGTCCGCTGGCATCAACATTCGCAAGATGGACGCCGACCACGTCTCTTTGGCGTTTGACGAAACCACAGAAATCGCCGACGTCGACGCTCTCTTCAAGGTGTTCGCCGGTGGCGCTGCCGCGCCCACCGTCGCGCAAGTTGCGCCGTCTGTGAACACGACCATGCCGATGGCGCGTAAGTCTGAATTCATGACCCACCCGGTGTTCAACCAGTACCACAGTGAACACGAGATGGTGCGCTACCTCAAGCGCTTGGAAGAGAAGGATCTCTCCTTGGTTCACTCCATGATCGCTCTCGGCTCTTGCACGATGAAGCTCAACGCAACGACTGAAATGATTCCGATCACGTGGCCGGAGCTTGCGAACATTCACCCGTTCGCGCCGAAAGATCAAACGCTTGGTTACCAAGAGATGTTCCGCGGTCTCGAAAAGCAACTCTGCGAGATCACCGGCTTCGACGCCATGTCCCTCCAGCCGAACTCTGGTGCGTCTGGTGAGTACGCTGGTTTGATGGGTATCCGTGCCTACCACCAATCTCGCGGTGACCACCACCGTGACGTGTGCATCATCCCGGTTTCCGCGCACGGTACCAACCCGGCGTCCGCCGCGATGTGCGGCATGAAGATCGTCGTCATTGGCACCGACGCCAAGGGTAACATCAACGTCGCCGAGCTCAAGGCTGCGGCCGAAAAGCACTCCGCGAACTTGGCGGCTCTCATGGTTACGTACCCGTCGACGCACGGTGTCTACGAGGAAGACATCAAGGAAATTTGCGAAGTCATTCACCAACACGGCGGTCAAGTGTACATGGACGGCGCCAACATGAACGCCCAAGTCGGTTTGACTTCTCCGGGTTTCATTGGTGCGGATGTGTGCCACTTGAACTTGCACAAGACTTTCTGCATTCCGCACGGTGGTGGTGGCCCGGGTATGGGCCCGATCGGTGTCAAGGCGCACTTGGCGCCCTTCATGCCGGATCACCCGTCCATGAAGGATGGTGCCGTCGCCGTCGGCGGGGACAAGCCCTTCGGTGTCGTCGCGGCTGCCCCGTACGGATCCGCGCTCATTTTACCGATTTCCTTCTCTTACATCGCTATGATGGGTTCCGAAGGTTTGGCGAACGCGTCTAAGCGCGCCATCTTGAACGCCAACTACATGTCCAAGCGCTTGGAGGATTACTACCCGGTGCTCTTCAGCGGCAAGAACGACACGTGCGCGCACGAGTTCATCCTCGACATGCGCCCGATCAAGGATGCCACCGGCGTCGAAGTCGCGGACATCGCGAAGCGCTTGATGGATTACGGTTTCCACTCGCCGACGATGTCTTGGCCGGTCGCCGGTACGTTGATGATTGAGCCGACCGAGTCCGAGTCCAAGGCGGAGCTCGATCGATTCTGCGACGCTCTCATCGCGATTCGTGGTGAAATCCGCGACATTGAGGACGGTAAGGTGGACCGCGAGAACAACGTTCTCAAGAACGCCCCGCACACCGCGGAGGTCGTCACCGCGAAGGAGTGGAACCGCCCGTACCCGCGCGATCTCGGTGCGTTCCCGGTTGAATGGACTCGCTCTCACAAGTTCTGGCCGCAAACCTCTCGCATCGACGACGTCTACGGCGACAGAAACCTCGTCGCGAGCCGCGCGGCTGTGGAAGTCGCCGTCGCTCAAACCGCTTAAAAATCACATTTTGCACTCGTTAGGAGAAATGTAATTCATCACGCTTTAATTCACTATTCTGACAAGCTAAAAATTCTAAATCAACCGCAAGTGTTCTTGTGCGTCGTCCCGGCGCCCATCCGTCGATGCGTAAAACGTCCCCGCGGCTAACGCCGAGGCCCACACCACCACACACACGCACGCCGCTAGTTGTAAGTACATCGTGGACGAGCTATTCTCATCCACTGATGTGTCCTCTACGTCAGAGTATTCCTCCAGACCGGCGCGACCGCCCTTGGTCCACGACTCGCCCTCGCCGTCTAAACCTTGTGAGTCGTACGTCGATCGTCCCCACTCTTCGCGCTCCTCACCATCATCGACTGCGTCTTCGTACTCGTATTCGCCCTGCCCTTGCGCGACCGCCGGTACGACCGGAAGATCTGGACAACACGAGTGCCTTCGACCGCCGTCCGCGGGACAGCACCCCGCGCTCGCGCCGCAACACGCCAAATCATCCCCATCGGCGTTCGGACAGCACCCATCGTACGACGGCCCGGAGTACCACACCCTTGATCGCGCTCTATTGTGCTCCTCGCTCCCTTGTTTACTCTCGCAGCACGCTAAATGTTTCCCGAACCCGCCGCCGGGCTCGGTGCTCGGACAACACCCTCCGCTCGAGCAGCACGCGAGCATCTCCTCGCCGCCTTCGACCTCGTTCTTCCCGGCGAGCGGGCAGCACCCGTCGTACGCCGGACCCTCGTACACGATGACGTCCACCGCGCGCGCGGAGTCCTCCAGCGCGAAGTCCGCGCGGAGTTTGGCGTCGTCGACGGACGCTTCGGACGATGGTGTTGACGACATCGCGCGCCGCGCGTGCGTCGCCGAAGCGTCCACGCGCGCGGCGCGCGCGATCGCGAACGCGCAAACGACGAACAGTATCGTCCGCGCCGACGCGAGACCGCGCGCGCGCGGTCGATCGGGGATCGACATGTTCGCGGCGGCGACGTGTGAAGACGCGACGCGCCCCACAGCGCCGCGCGCGGATCGAGCGCGCGCGTCCTTCGACGCGCCTCGACGCCCATGCCCGACGAGGACGCCGACCTTTTCGATCGCGCCCACAGCGCGTGGTCGCCCACCGCGGGCGGCGACGGCTCGGACGCGTACTGGTGCGTCAGCGTCCTCAACGAACCGCTCGACCTCGATCGCGCGATGGCGTGTCGGTGCGCGCCGTCGGCGCGGGACGACGACGGAAGTCGGCGGAAACTCGATCACGCGCGCGCGTGCGCGCTTTCGGTCGCGCCGAAGAGCGCTGAGATCGAGATTTTGTCAGCCGTGGCGTCGCGCGTCGACCCGGCGCCCGACGAGCGAGGACTGAGCTTCGCGTACGCGTCGGGAGAATGCAGCTCGACGAGCGAGACGTTCGTGGTGGAACACACGTGGACGCCGGAAGCGCTTCGAGGACGCGGATTGGGGAAGAAGGCGGTGCGAGGGTGCGTGGAGTTCGTCGTCGCGCGCAAGATTTTCGGCGAGCTTCCGGGCCGGACGCGCGAGGATCGCTACAAGGTGGCGCTCGCGCGACACGTGGACGCGACGTGCTCGTACGCCAAGCGAGCCCTCGAGGAACTGCGACGCGAGGCGGGCCTGTGATGTGTGTAGTCTGTGATGCGTAGTCTGTGTGTAATCTATGTACGAAGGAAGCGCGCGCGCGGAGACTCAACGATACGGTAACTTTGGCCAATGGTTGGCGACGAATTCGCAGTACTTCGAGAGCCATTCGCTCGGATACTCGACGCCGAGAACTTCGCTCGCGCGTTTCACGCACTTGTCGTAGAATGCATCGTTGATGTCCCGGTCCGATTTGTTGTCTTCGCACAGACTCGCGCTCTGCGTGCCGCGAACGGCGTCGAAACCGAGTTTGATGTCGGCGCCGAGATAGCCCAGCTGGTCCACGGCGTCGCGGTGCGGTTGTCGCACTTTGTAGGATGTGAAAAGCAATTCGTATCTGTTATGGCGCGGCGACACGCGTTGAATGCTCGTCGGGGTAAGGTAGAAATCGTCGCCGGGCGCCAGCGTTTCTCTGTCATCCGCGTCGTGTTTCGCTATGAGTCGATGAATCAGTTCAATCTTCGCGAGCGCGTTGATGAACTCATCGATCGTTTCGAACGGGACCGTCGCCGCCATTGTCGGCCGAGCGCGGTGGTTTGCGGTTAGAAGTTGGGTTCGCGTCGGGACCTCGGAAATCTCGTTGTTACACCGCGGCGGCTAAGCGCCTTGGACGGCGAGATCGTTTCGCACGAAACTCACGATGTTACGCTGGTGTCGTAGCGTGACGAGTGTTATGGAGGAAGCACCAAACGCCTCATCGCGGACGACGGCGAAAGAGCCGTCGCCCGGGGCCGTCGATTTCGTCGTCGTCGATCCCGCGAAAGGCTGCGCCGCGTCGTCGTCGATCGATTCGTCGATCGATAGCGACGCGCTAACTTCGTTCGCGAGCTCGTCGCGATCCATCGCCATCCAACCTTCGACAGCCTTTCGCAAACCTCGCGCGCGGGCGCGTCTCGTGTCTTCGTCTGTCGGTCGCTGGAACTCGGCGTCTTCGTCCGATGCGCGCGGATGCGAGGCGTAGGCGAATAAATCTTCATCCCCTTTCGCAGCGGCAGGCAGAGGCAAGCCTTCGGCCTCGAACGTCACGTACGCTGTCGTGACTAAGCCGGCGAAGATCTTTGGCGCGTCTGCGGCGCGACCGAACATCCCTCGCTGCGTGCCCTCGACGTCGAATTCCGGGGCGTCGAGCGCGCCCGTGATTTCATCCGCAGAGATCCCAGCCTCGTACGCGCTTCGCGCCGCGCGAACGAACTCGCGGTACCCCACTGGATGGTTCGTCAAGACGCTGAAAAACGCGACGAGCATGTCCGCCGCGAGCTCTCGCGCGGGCGTGCGCTCTCTCGTGCACCACGCCAACGCCAACTGCTGTTGCGCCTCGATTTCAATAATTTCAGTCTCGTCCACCGTCGCGTCGACGTCCTCCATCGCCTCCAGCCCTCTTCTCGCGTGCGTGATCCCGCGTTCGAGTTCTATCATCTCCCTCGTCAACAGCGTGAGCTTGCAATTCATCCGCATGATGGACTCGCCCGGGGTCGGCGTTCGCTTTTCGCCCCCGCTCGCGAATCGTCGCTCGAGCTCCATCCTGCGAAGCGTGTACCCCTCATCCGCGTTCTTATTCGTCATCTCGATGTACTTCAACATCCCCATCGCCTCCTTATCCTCTTCCACGCGCTTTCTCGCCTCCTCCAACGTCCGCGCGCTCAACCTTCCCTCTCCCTCTCCCTCTCCCTCTCCCTCTCCCTCTCCCTCCGCCTCCCCGCCCTCGGCTTCGATTCGATCGAACCGATACAGCGTCAGCGTCACCATCGCCACCGCGCTCGCGAACGCGTCCTGTTCGCTCGTCCCGAACTTCATCGCGCTCGACAGCCCCATCATCGCGCTCTCCAGCCTCGCGTCCGTCACCGAGACGCCGCGCTCGCGATGCGCCCTCGCGCACCGCGCGCAGAATTCTTGGTGCGCGAATCTCGACCCGCGCCGCATGGCTAAAAAGCTCGCCAGCAGCCCCCCCGTCGCGCCCGCCGTCCCGCTCGCGCGCGCGCCGTCGTCCGAATCGATCCCCGACGTCTCCGGCGTCGCCTCGGCGCGCGCTCGCGCGTCGCGCGCGCCCGCGCGTCCATCGAGACGTCCATTATGCGCGCGCCGACGACGCGATCGATGATTACGAATTCGCGCGCTCGAATCGCGCGTCGCGAATTCGCGCGCTCGAATCGCGCGTCGCGCGTCGAACGTTTGAATCGCGATCGTCTCGCCGCACCGCATCGCGTTTTGGTCGTCGCGTCGCGATGCGCGGCGTCGCGATTCGCGATCCGCGCCGTCACTCCATGCCGCGTCTGCGAATCTTCGAATTCGCAGACGCGCCCGCGGACGAGACGCGCCGCGCGTAGATTCGCGTTCGCGTCTTTACTCCATGACGCGTCGTCGCGCGTTCGAATTCGCGCGCGCGCCCGCGGACGAGACGCCGCTGGACTGGCGCACGATCGCCGTCGTGCAGATGTTCTCGATGCTCTCCATCGCCGGGACGACGGCGCTGTTCAGCACGGCGTACTTCGCGGCGCGCGCGCTGCGGCCCGAGGCGAGCGAGGCCTCGCGCGCGCTCGTCGCCGGCGCGCTCACGGCGACGAAACCGCTCGCGAGCGGGGCGTCGTCGCTGGCGTGGGGACGGCTGGGCGACGCGCGAGGGTTCGAACGCGCGATATGCGCGAGCGGCGTGGCGCACGCGATCGCGACGGCGGCGTTCGCGATGGCGAGGACGACGAGCGGCGCGTTCGCGGCGCGCGCGTGCCAGGGGCTGGCGGACGGGATGGTGGTGATGCAGAAACCGGCGTTGGCGCTGGTGAGCGACGAGACGAACGTGGCGAGGGCGTTCGCGACGACGGGGGTGGCGTACGGGGTGGCGAGCGCGCTGGCGCCGGCGTTGGCGGCGGCGTTGAGCGAGCCGTGCGAAAATTGGAAGGCGTTCGAGGGCGAGCGAGGCGCGCGGTGCCCGACGTTTTTGAGGCGACGTCCGTTCTTTTTGAGCAACATATGGATCGCGGCGCTCGCGGCGCCGACGTTGATGGCGTACGCGAGGGGGTGGATGCAGATCGATAAGCATCGAAACAGAGACGACGTCGAGGTCGTCGTGGAATTGGAGCTGCTTCCGGATGCGAGCGAAGACGACGCCGCGGCGGAGACGACGGCGGTGGACGCGGACGCGGCGGCGGCGACGAAGAAGGCTGTGGAAAGTATAGAGGACGAGGTCGTGTGGTGGCGCGACGTGAACGTGCGCGCGGCGATCGCGTCGCAGGTGGGGTGCACCGCCGTCGTCTTGTGCGGGGCGGAGATGACGCCGCTTTGGATGGCGACGTCCGTCGCGAACGGCGGTTTGGGTTGGACTTCGCTGGAAATCGGTGCGTTCGGCACCGTGATGGGGTGCGTTATTTTACTGTTTCAAGTGTTTCTGTTCACCAGACTCTGTCGCGCGTACGGCATCGTGACGCTGTTGACGTACGCGTTGCTGGTGAACGCCGTGGCGTTTCCGCTGCATCCGATCGCGCACGTCGCGGCGAAAAAGTCCAAGGCGTGGACATGGGTCGCCGTCGTTTGCCTCGGTCTCGCGCGTGGGATGAGCGGTCCGATCATCATGGGCGGGAGTTCGCTGATTTTGAACAACGCCTCACCCAGGGACACGCTGGGCGCGGTGAATGGCTTTAGCGGAACCTTTGGCAACGCCGCTCGAGGCGTGGCGCCTCTCATCGGCGGTTCCTTGGTGGCGATGATGGTGGCGATGAAACCGGGCACGCCCGGGCGAGATGTTTGGCCTTTCGTGGTCATAGGTTTAGGATTCGTGTCGCTGACGGTATTAAGTCGTCGACTTTCGCTCGATCTGAACAAACCGCGACGGCCTCGGCGAACGTCGAGTCGAAGCGATTTCAGCGCCCAGCCGTGAGCGCGGAGCGATTCATTCTTTGTATTCTTTGATTTGATTCTGTTGTATTGAAAGATTTGTATCGGTAGTCATCATGGTCTTGATTGACGACGCTTTCGCCGTCCCGCGGGCGAGAACTCACGCCGCCGCACTCAACGCTTTGTGCAACGCGAAGTGCTTCGACTTTTCGCGATAGTGCTCGACGACGGACATGAACGCCGTCGCGCCGGCGACGACGCAAATGATCGAGTGCGAAGGCTTTTTGAGATCGATCTCGTATCCTTCCGGCAGACAGTCCCCGATCGCCGCGTTCACGATGCTCGGAAACAAGTGCACGGATGGATGCAACTCCTCGTAAATCACCTCGTACGTCGCCGATCGCAAACCGCGACGACGGATGGCGTCGAAATGTTTCGGCAAGACGTTTGCGGCGAGCGCGACGAGATCCAGCTCACCCGAAATGCCCTCGACGGGAATCATGCGGCTGATGTGCGTTGGACGTTGCAAGAATTTCGCGCCTTCGCCCAATTGTTCGACGATCCACGTCGCCAACGCGCCGACATCCGTCGAACAATCGCTCGGTTCCAAAGCGACGTACGCCGCGTTGTCGACGTCGGGCAACGAAACAATCTTCGCGCTCTCGTACGGCTTCGCGTCGTCCTTGCCGTGTCCTTTCTTCCACTCCGGCGCCGCGCTTTCGATGATTTTCTGCGCTTCATCGCTCGCGAGCGCGATTTCGCTCGCGCCTTGTCGCGTGATGAAGAACCCGCGCTGACTCGCGCCCGCGGAGTTCAACCACTCTGGCGCGGCGTATTCGGGAAGGGTGACGGCGCCTTGCGACGGCGTCGGTTGCGAATCCATCGGTTGGCTCTCTTCGGGTTGCGACATGATTTCGGTGCGAGCGCGCGTTCGTCGGTTTTCGTTCGCGCGCTGTCGTCAGAGCGTGCGTCTTGAAGTGGCGCGCCGCGTCGGCGCGCGCGTTTGCGTCGTCCATTACATCGCGATCGTCGTCGCGTCAAAGTTACACTACGGTACTGTACAGAGAAACACCCATTCGTCGTCAAAGTCGACGACGTCATCGAGCGTCGTCGTCAATCGATTTCAAATTCCACCCGTCCCGTCGGCGCCTCCGCGCGCGTTCGACACATCGGACAACAATCCCGTCGCGCGAGCCACGCGTCGATGCACGCGTCGTGAAACTCGTGCGAACACGTCGACGACGCCCGCTTCACCACTTCCCCGTCCACGAACGTCTCCAGACACACCGCGCACACCCGCGTCGTCATCGTCGTCCCTCTGTACTCTCGTCTCGGCAATCGCGCGAGAACGTTCGCGCTCGCGCCTCGCGTCTCCGCGCCCGCGCCCGCCTCCAGCGCCTCGTACGTCGACTCCAGCTCCAGCATCGCGCGCACGACGTCGCCGAACCGCATCGCTCGCGGTATCGACGTCTCCACGACCCTCAATCGTCCTCGTTCGTCCGTGAACACGCGATAGTGCGCGTCGCGCGCGTCGTCGAGCGTTTCGAGCAGCGCGCGCGCGCCCGCGAGCGCGCCTCGCGCCGCGCCCGCGAGCGCGCCTCGCCGCGCGCGCGCGCCGAGCACCGCGCCCGCGATCGCGCCGAGGCCCGCGCCCGCGCCGACGCACGCCGTCTTCGCGCACGCGCGCGCGGCGACGCGCGCGAGCGCGCCGACGCGCGTCGAGGGCGTCGCGCGCGCCATCGAGTCGCGTCATCGCGCGACGGTCGACGATCGCGGTCGCGACGCGCG
>Ga0228649_1000013_pt1 | contig 67215 bp, 46 predicted proteins | sample 61DmetaG_FD_190074 | JGI IMG/M metagenome (GOLD analysis project Ga0228649, IMG submission 190074) | Seawater microbial communities from Monterey Bay, California, United States - 61D | ecosystem: Environmental > Aquatic > Marine > Coastal | place: USA: California | collected 2016-10-31 | reverse complement strand
CCCTCCGCCGTCGCGTTCCCCCCCATCTCCCGCAGCGCGTCCCGCCCGTCCCAGTTCGCGCCTTTCGCGCGCTTTTCGAGCAATCTCGGCGACCTTCGCGCGTCGCTCGCTCGCGTCGTCCCGTCGCCGTCGCCGTCGCCGCGCGTCTTGATCGGCGTCGCCTCGATCGCCTCCCCATCGCTCTCCCCATCGCTCTCCCCCCCCTCGCGCAGCATCTCGCGCATCTCGCCGTACGTTCGCGTCGTCCCTTTCCTCGGCGTCGCGCGCGCCGCGTCCCTCGCGCCGTCGTCGTCGCGCCTCCGTCGCTCGTCTCTCGCATTTTTATACGCTCGAAACATTAATCGCGCGTTCGCGTCGCGCTCGACGTCCGCGCGCGTCGCGCTTCGCCCGTGCGTCGTCGAGAACGTCTCCCGCCACGTCTCGCACGCGTCGCGCATCGCGTCGACGCGCCGCGACATCGCGGTGCGTCGCGATGTGTCGCCGACAGCTCGGATTCAAATTTGAATTCGTCGCGACACATCGCGACGCCGCGCGCGATGAAGTTCCGCGCGACGCTGGGCGACGTCGGCGCGCGCTGGCTCGATCGCTTCGCCCCCGTGTTCGACAGGCTTGGCGGCGAGGCGACGCTGCTGCTGACGCCGACGACGGTTCGCGTCGTCCAGAGCTCGCGCGTCGCCGACGGCGTCGCCGCGCACGCCGACTTTCGCGTCGACGAGGTGTTCGAGCGGTGCAGGATCTCGTCCGCGTGCGACGATAAGATCGCGGTGAAGCTCGAGCCGAGCGCGCTGGCGGGGACGGTGCGAGGGATGATCGCGCTGGAGGCGACGCGGGCGGAGTGCAGGCTGATCAAACGGCGACGAAGCGCGGCGAGCGCGAGCGCGCCGTGCGTAAACTTTAAGACGACGGAGGCGAGCGTGGAGGTGGAGCGGGACGTGCCGGTGGTGGGACCGCTGAGGGGGGAGGAGGTCAGGGCGTGCGAGGCGGCGGTGGAGGCGAGCGTGCGGGACGTGGGGTATTGGTTGGAGTGCGACCGGTTCGCGTTGGAATCGCTGCGGGAGTGCGTGGAGCGGTTCGCGCGGGTGAGCGATGTGGTGGAGGTGACGACGACGCGGCAGGGGGCGCTGTACATGAATGCGAGCGGGGGGAGCGTGCGAGCGCTCGGGATGGAGTATCGCGGTCTGCGCGTGCTGCCGGAGGAGGCGGACGAGTACGACGAGGGCGCGCCCGAGGCGGGGGGGGTGGCGGCGAGATTAGCGGAGATTAAGAGCGCGGCGATCGGGACGAGCGTGACGCTGAGCGTGAAACATCTTCAGCGCGGGTTTTTGGGGTGCGCGAGCCATCCGAGCACGCTGTTGTTGGGGATTTCGCACAACGCGAATTTCTTCGAGCTCGTGTTTCGGTACGGCGCGCAGACGGAACGCGAGGGCGACAGCGTCGGATTCATGGTGCGCATCCCGGTCGTGGACGCGGCCGATGGCATCGAGTGAGACGAACGCGAGACGACGAACGAACGATGACGACGAACGAAACGACGATTAGACTACTAGGAATATTTTTCACGCATCGAACGACGCTCGACGAACCAAACTCGTCAATCCTTCTTCCCGCTCACGAACGTGTCTTCCGCGCGCAAGTACTCCCCCACGTCCGCGAGATGATACGCCACGATCGCGCTCGGGTCTAATTTACGACAATCCTGCGTGCTCTTCGCCGCGACGCCGAATCCCACCGGCACGTCCGCCATCGAGTAAATCACCACCCCCGCGTTCGCCGGCGTGTTCTCCGATATCCTCCCCAACCCGCTCTTCAGCAGGTGATTCCCGTACATGAACCCCATCTCGCTCGTCGGTTTCACCCACATCTTATACTTGGCGTGCGCCGCCAGCACGTCCAGCGCCCCGATCGTCAACCGAAACTTATCGCTGTGCGTAAACTTCCCCAGGCACGTCCCCAGCGCCACCAACTGCTCCCGTCCGACGCTCGTCGCCCGCCGCATCACCTCGTCCCGCACGTAGTACACCCGCTTCTTGTGCAATCGCAGCGAGTGCGGCGCGTCCGCGCGCCGCAGCACCCGCTCGATGTTCTTCCCGACGAACTGGAACAGCTTCGCGAGCACCTGCTCGAGCTCGGACTCCTCGAGCGGGCGCATGGCGCGCGCGCGCGGCGCGTCGAGCGCGCGAACCGACGCGAGGCGCGCGCGAGGCGACCGCGACGCGGCGTTTCGCGCGCTCGACGCGCGCGGCTCGGCGACGGGGCGTCGACGCGCGCGCGGCGAGGCGCGAAATGCGGCGACCGGCGGCGGCGGCGCGACCGGGACGCGGCGCGATTCGCGTCCCGGTCGCCGCACAGCGCCGCGCGACGCTCGAAAAAGCGCTCCGAGCGCGCGCGAACGCGCGAAAGAAGCGCGTCGACCGTCTCGCGCGCGCGCGCGCGCGCGAGGGCGCGACGCGCGACGGCGCGAACGAGAAGGCGCGACACCGCGCGAGGCGTCGACGACGATGGCGAGCGTCGGTGGGAGCGCGGGTGCGTTCGCGCGCGATTCGACGGCGACGCGCGACGACGACGAACGCGAATCGCGCGACGAGCGACGCGCGCGGCGCGATGCGCGCGCGATGCGGCGACTGACGGACGAATGGCGCCGATCGCAGGCGGGCGAATCACCGCGGGCGCGGGCGTGAACTTGCTCGGGCAGCACGGCGCGGATAGGAACGCCGAGGCGACGGTGTACGTCGGGAATCTCGACCCGCAAGTCACGGAGGAGGTGCTGTGGGAGCTGTTCCTGCAGGCGGGACCGGTGACGAACGTGTACGTGCCGAAGGATAGGGTGACGAGCACGCACCAGGGGTACGGGTTCGTGGAGTTCAGAAACGAGGAAGACGCGGAATACGTGCGTCGAGCGACGCGACGCGACGCGACGCGACGCGATGGGATGCGAGATCGGTGACGATGATGATAAAAATATCCGCGCTTCTGATGAGTTCACGCTCGTGAGGTTAGACGATATTATGGTTGAATTTCTTCGGCTGAGTCACCGCGCGATGGGAGACGCGACGCGATCGAAGCTCGACGTGGAGACTGACGAGACGGTGCGATGGCGATGTGCGCGTGTAGGGTATTAAAATTTTGAACATGGTGAAACTGTTCGGGAAACCGATCAAGGTGAACAAGTCGGTGGGCGACAGACGCGACGAAGTCGGCGCCAACTTGTTCATCGGTAACCTCGATCCAGACATCGACGAAAAGCTGTTGTACGACACCTTCAGCGCGTTCGGGGTGGTGATTAACACTCCTAAAATCATGCGCGACCCGGATAACGGGGCGAGCAAGGGATTCGGATTCGTGGCGTACGATTCGTTTGAGGCCTCGGACGCCGCCATCGAGGCGATGAACGGACAGTTCTTGTGCAACAAGCAAATCAACGTTCAGTACGCGTACAAGAAGGATAGCAAAGGCGAGCGTCATGGGTCACAAGCCGAGCGTTTGCTCGCGCAATCGATCGAACGACCGACGATGGTTCGCCCGCACACGTTGTTCAGCGCCGGCCCCTCGAGCACGCCCGCGGCGATGGGCGGCATGATGGGTTTGCCGCCGCCTCCGCCCGGAATGGTCGGCATGCCGCCGCCGCCGCCGGGAATGATGGGTGGAATACCACCACCACCCATGATGGGCGGTTTCGCCCCCGTCGGTGGGTTCGCGATGCCGCCGCCCGGCGTCGCGCCGCCGCCCGGGACGATGAACGCGCCGCCGCCGCCCGGGATGATGAACGTGCCACCGCCGCCCGGGATGATGAACGTCCCGCCGCCGCCGCCGCAATAAAAAAAGCGGTAAAGAACGTTCGAGCGTTTGACCGTAGCTAGCCGCCTAGTGATGTGATGATTACAACAAATTATTACAAAGGCTCGCCGCCGCGTCGCCCGCCTTCGTCGCGCGCGCGCGTCTTCGCGCGTCCCCGCACCCCCCGCTCGCCGAACGCGCGCAACCCGATCCCCAGCCCGGCGAAGAAAAACACCGCGCGCACCCAATCGATGTTCGCGCCCGTCGCTCGCGCGCCTTCCTCGAACCCTCTCCCGCGCCGCGTCGTCGCCCGCGCGTCGCCCTCTCGCGCCCCCCCCCGCACTCGTCGACGCTCGTCGACGCCCGCGCTCGACCGTCGCCCTCGCGCGCCGTCGCTCGACGTCATGCACGCCGCCCTCCGTCGCGTCGCGCATCGCGCGCTCGCGAACGCGCCCGCGCGCGCGCCGTCGACGATCGCGCGCCGGTCGTACGCGAGCGACCCGAACGCGCCGCCCAAGGTGCCCTACCCGTGGCACGACCCCATGAACCCGAGCAATTGGAAGGAGGAGCACGTGCGTCTCGCGACGCGTCGCGCGCGACCGCGACGCGCGATCGATCGCGCGACGCCGCGACGCGCGCGATCGATCGATCGATCCGAGACGCCCTCGACGCCGATGCGACGCGAATTCCACGACTGACGCGCGCGACGCGACGCAGGTGGTGTTCGCCGTGCTCGGCGGATGGGCGGTGGTGATCGCGGGCGCGAGAAGCGCGCTGTCGTAGCTCGTAGCGCGCGCGACGATCGATTTGTAACACGAAGAAGAAGACCGACGACCGCGCGACAGATCGCGGCGCGCGCATGCGCGACGCGAGCGACGCGCGCGACGCGAGACGCACGCGCGCGGTGGAATACGGAAACCTCTGGCCGATCGCGCTCGCGCCGGCGATACCGGCGCTCGGGATCGCGGTCAGGCGGTCGAGGGATTCGAGGATTAAGATCGGGGCGCCGGTGGGCGCGGCGCTGGCGGTGCTCGTGTTCGCGCACGGGTTCGCGCTGCGCGCGTCGACGGCGACGAAGTGAGCGGGGGACATGCGGGCGTCGGGACGCGCGCGCGGACGGCGTTGGACGACGATGCGGTTGGTCGCGGCGTGCGCGTGCGCGTGCGCGTGCGCGCTCGCGGCGGGACGCGCGGAGGCGAACGAGGGCGTCGCGGAGTGCCAGAGGCACCTGAGCGCGATGCGGCGGGACGTCGGCGCGGCGAAATCGGAGGCGGCGAAGTTTCGAGGCGAGGCGATGCGGGAGCGAGCGCGGGCGAATTTCGAGGCGGCGGAGAAGAAGAAGGCGCGGGCGGAGGCGGCGAAACTGGAGGAGGCTCTGGAGGAAGCGCGCCGAGGCGCGGGTGCGGCGGAAGTGGTGCGAATGGCGAAGGATGCGGCGAATGAGGGTGTGAAACGCGCGAAGACGCTCGTTCGCGATGCGAAACCGTTGATTGAAGACGGGATGCGTAAGGCGGCGCCGGCGCTGAAGAACGCGGGCGAGCGCGCCAAGCGCGGGTACGCGCGGCAAATCAGAAACGTACAAAGCAATCTAGCGCCTGTGCGTCGAAAGATGAAGGCAAAGATGAAACAAATCGATCTTCTGAAGCCTTACGCGACGGATCGACACATAAACACTTTGTTTCAGGCGACGTACACGCTCATCTTGGCGCTCTGCGTGCATCGCACGCTGGGAGTGTTGCATCGATTCGCGTTCGGTCGGCGCTCGCGAAGCGTGCCGCGCCACGTGCGAAGCAAATCCGTCGAACTTAGACCTCTTTCGCCCGATCGTTAGTCAATCGTTAGTCGACCCATCGAAATTCAAGATTCATGAGTGCAACGCACAAAAATTCACTAAATATTTAAAAACGTCTACCAATTGCGGTCCAAACCCCCTCGCACCGAAGCTCACTAGTATTATTTCGTAAGCGGTGTAAGTGGTATCCGATTTCGCGCTGTTATCATGGCATCCGCGTCGGAACGCGTGTGCGCGTGTAAGGACGCCGCGTTGCCGAATGCGGGACCGGATTCGTGCAAGCCGGCGAATTCCATGAAATTCGAAGCGCTCGCCTCGCCGGTGTTGGACAACCATTTGTTCTCCCGACCATCTTCCATGATTTGGTTGTCTTCGTCCACCTCGTACGGTTTTGCGCCCTTTGCGTCCAAGAGTTCGAGCCATTCCGGCGAAAACATGTTGAACTTCTTGAACAGTAAAATGCGAAGCGGCATCAACGCTAAAATAAAGATGGGAAACGTCAAGGCGATCGGCGAGCTTCGAATACCCCATAGCACACCGACACACGCGATTTGTACGCACGTAAATGCGTGCACGCGACTGAGCGGTACGTGCCTGACGTACGACGTCGGCGGATGCAAGCGCGGTTCCATGAACGCGATGGTGATCCGCTCCCAGAAATGGTTGTCGTACAATCCCATGATGCCGGTGTAGATGAACAATCCGAAGAGCACACTCATGGGGATTGATTTTAGCGCGGGTATCACGACGAAGCTCAGAGCTACGAGAACGTTGACAAGCAGCGGACTGAGTCGCTGTTCATGCACCTTGATGACTTTCGTGCGCGTCTCGCCGTCCACGGTGTACTCTTCTACGTCGCTGAGCGCCAACACGTACTGCGGCGAGTGCGGCAGCGATCCCGTGGGAGGTGGCAGTCCGAGCATCGAGGTGATGAAGACCAATATTGCGAGCACGGCAAAGTTGTAATGATAAGCCGCGCCCTTACGCATCTTCAGGCGCGGCGTGTTGCAAAGCAATGTCGCCACGTTCATGTCGACGTAGTACAACGCCGTGAGCATGAGAGCTGGGAAGATTGCAATCAAGGGGATGAACTTATCGCCTGAACCCAAATCAATCCACCAATCGCGCTGCATAGAAGGTTCAAAGTTGTTTGAAATTTGTAAGTGCTCCAGCCCCGAAATCTTCGACAGCTTCGCCGTGACGCTCGCGATGATGACGGCGGAGGCCAGACCAAAATCCGCGGTGAGTTCACGAATAGTCGCGTTCATATACGGCGAACTGCGAAGATGCACCGCCCACAGACCAAGTTGTAACGTCATGACACCTAACATCAAGCTAAACAAAGCGGCTGCGGTTGAGTATTTGTCGTCTGAAAAGTACGTGAACAAGTTTTTGAATCCTTCAAAGATGAAAATCGCGCACACAAAGAGACTGAATATATCTTGCGTAAACTTTGTGCACTTGTTCGCGACCCAAGCGCACGCGTCGAATGAGGCAATACATAGCATGAAAATCCCAGTCCAAACCCCGACCCACGCAGACGTGACGAGGAAGTCGATCCTCCACGCCTTGCATCGTTTGAACAGTTCTATGAGGAACACCGTCTGCGGACCCGCCGGGCGTAGCACGATCTCGGGCTGTCCCGAGAACACGGCCCATATTATCCCACTGAGCGCTTGGCTGCACAAATATTCCATCGCCCCGACGTGCCCGTCCGTTTCTTTATACGCCAACCCCCCGAACGCGATTGCAGGTCCGAGACAAGCAAAGTACATGAAGAGCGTCGCGCTCAAGCACTTCGTCGGCGCCTTGAATCCATCGACCCAATCACTCTTATACACCGCCCATCGTCGCTTGAAATCGCTCACAATACCCCCAGCAAATTTTCCTGTGAAATCGGCGCCTCGCTTGGACGCCATCTGCGCCTCCGCCTCGGCTCGGCGAAAATGTTGTCCGGTGAGCACCGAACACGCCTCCTCGTACGCGCTCACAACTTCCGAAGCCATCTTCGCCCCTCTGCAGGCCCGCACGAAATCTGTCTCAGCGATCAATTTTCTAAATCCCATTTTCATCGTCTTCAGCGCCTCCAACCGGCTCAGATCCTCCAGCGCCCCTCGCGGGTGCAACGACTGCGGCACCGTCACGAAGAGCACCACCTTCGTATTTCTCCCGTCCACCGCACCCAGGTTCACGTCCCGCTCCAGCGTGCTCACCGCCACTCGGCACGTCCTCTGTCGTAATCTCTTCGCCATCACGTCCCCATCCCTCGATATCTCGTCTTCACCGCCGAAATCTTCCATCTCCTCGCCCACGAGCGCCGCGCAGCCGCGCTCGTTCGCCGCCGTGAACACCCTTCCGATCTTCACCGTCCCCGTCGTCCGTCCCGCCACCTTGCGCACGAGCGAGGACACGATGTCGATCTCCCGCCACGTGTGCGAGCGCACCGCGATGGATTCCGCGCTCAATTCGCCGCGCAGTTCGCACAGAAAGCGCGTCCAGAGCGGCAACGCCGTTTCCTCATCCACGCCTTTCGCGCGCGCCGTCGACGCGTCGTCGCGCCCCGCGTCGTCCGCGCGATCGACGACATCGCGATCGACGCCCGCGTCGTCGGAGGCGCGCATCGCGCGCGCGGGCGCGCGTCAGTGCCGATGGATAACACGCGGCCGCGCCTCATACCGTGACGCGCGCGCCGTCTGCCCGTCGATGCTCGCCCAAGGCCTCACCGCGACCGCGCGAACGACCGTCGTCTCCAAAGCGCTCGACCGCTCCAAGCTCGCGCCCGCGCGACGCTTCGCCAAGGCGCGATCTTCGACGACGAAAACCATGGCGCTGAGCCAAGACGAACTGAAGAAACTCGTCGGATACAAGTCGGTGGACGACCACGTGACGAGCGGTATGGTCGTCGGCCTCGGTACGGGATCCACGGCGTACTACGCGGTCGAACGCGTCGGACAAAAGCTGGCGAGCGGGGAGCTCAAGGATGTGATTTGCATCCCGACGAGCGAGCGCACGCGCGAGCAAGCCGAGTCGCTGAACATTCCGTTGTGCACGCTGAATGAAAAGAGCGAATTGGACGTCGCGATCGATGGTGCGGATGAGGTTGATCCGGCGTTGGCGCTCGTGAAGGGCGGCGGTGGTGCGCTGCTGCGAGAAAAGATGGTTGAGGTCATGGCGAAGAAGTTTGTCGTCATCGTGGACGAGTCCAAGCTTTGCAAGGGTCTCGGACCGGGTTTCCCTTTGCCGGTGGAAATCACGCCGTTTTGCCACATGCACACGCTGCGAACGATCGGTAAGCTTCCGGCGTTGGCTGGGTGCGAACCGATCTTGCGCATGGGGTCGTCGTCGAACAATAAGAACGACGGCGATAACATCGCGGTGACGGATAACGGCAACTACATCGTGGATTTGCACTTCAAGACGCCGCTCGCGGACCCGGTGGCTGCGGCGAACCAGTTGAAGAACACCGTCGGCGTTGTCGATCACGGTTTGTTCGTTGGCATGGCGTACCAAGTCATCGTCGCCGGAAGCGACGGTATCCGCGTGGCGGGTACCGACGGCGAAAAGGCGTGGTGGTAGACGATTCTTCCCGCGGCGTTTTTTCCGTCGACGCCTCCGGACTCTTTCGAAGAGCGCGACACGCGATGACAAATCAGTTTTTAATAAACAACACGAGACGTTCTAATTTTTGATACATGATGGGCTACGTTTCTACGTTTTAACGTCGTCTACGAGCGCGCTTAGATTGCCTTGCGAAAGTCGTTTTCGAAGAATCTCGAACTCGCGCTCCTCCATGTGCACGAGATAACACAGCAAACGGTACAACGCGGACAGCTCTCCGAGCTGTTTAGCGGTACGTTCGTTGATTTTCGCCTCAATTTTGATTCCTGGTACGGCTTGGAGCAACACACGCGGCAACGGTTGGGAAAATGCCCGGCACCTGTGCCACAACTCAGTGCCCTGTCGACCGACTTTACCCGGAAAGATGCACGCAACCGTGGCGCCGACGAAGGCGACGAACGCTTGAACTACGAGCTCCATGTAAACGAGCAAACAGGCGGCAATTTTGAGAACCAATCTGAAGGGTATGATGGTACCCTTGCCGACGACGACAAACGCGTCTAAGGTGGCGTGCGCCGCGGCGTCGGCGCGCTCTGCGAAATTTCTGTCACCCTTCTTCATCTCGCTCACGCTTCGCGCCGCCGCGGACGCAACCTCGGCTGCTTTGAAACTCATGCGCGTCACGAGCTCGGCTTCGTGCTTCATGAAAGATCCAAACTCGTCGGCGTGTTTTGCCGCCGCACGACGCGCGGATTCAGCCGCAGCGGCCGCGCGGCGAGCCGCCGTCTCTGCGCTCTGGCTCGCCCACTCTTGACAGTCTGTCGCCCAGCTTCGCGGCGGTTCTTCGTCTTCCGCGGAAGCGCCGTCGTCGCTGCCCACCGCTCGCGTTTTGGGCGACGACTTCAATGTTTTCGCTAAGCCGTGCGTGCGCTCGTACCAATCGTGCGCGTCTGCGTATCCCATCTCGAAGAGCTGCTTCAATTTGTACGGCTCTGGCGGGTAAAAGCACCACCAAACCGGGATGTACTTGCTCGGCTTGATGTCCGCCCGCGACGAATAAAATGGATTGACGATGACGATGTTCGGGTTCGCCTCCTTGCAATGCAACTTGCTGAAGGTGCCATCTTTCTTAAACCCTTTCCAAACCTGCATGTCCGTCACAGCACCGTCCAGGCACAAACCGAAACCTCGCAACCACATCGGCAACCCGCTCAGCGGCACGATGCACGCCGAGCACAACAACGCCTGAATCAAAAAGTCATACGTCGGAAACGAACTGATTCGTAGATTCTTCCACGACGGCAGTATTCTCGTGATCGACACTTCAAACCTCCCGGACAGTAACTCATGCGCCTTGGGATCACAAAACTCCGTCATCGCGCCTCGACAGTACGCGCGCAGTTGAAACGCCCCCAACACCGACCGCCGCGCTCGCGCCGCGCAAATGTACACATACTGCGCCAACGCGTCCAAATCGCAGTCCATGAACAACAACGCCCCCGAAAGTGCCCCACCAGAGGTCCCGTACACCTTCGTTTTACTGCGCGCATCGTAAAATCGCCGCCGTTTCGTCAGTCATCCGTCGTCGCGCGAGACGCGTCGTCCGGCGTCGGCGTCCCCATCTTACGCCACCGAACCACCCTCTCGCGCGCCGTCGCGTTCCGAACCGCGCGCGCACCGCGCAAACATCTTCAACGCGCACCTCGCCATCCCTCGTTCGCGCATCGCCTTGACGACGCCGACGTAATACACGAACAACCATCCACTGCTCCCCAACGCGATCTCATATTCGTATCGCGCGTCGCGTTTCGCCGACGTCTCCGGCGTCGACGCGTCGTCGCGCGCGTCCGACGCGCGACTCGCGTCGTCCGTCGTCGTCTCGCGTCGCGCGCGCATCGAGTCGAGCGCGCGCGTCGCCGTGTGTCGACTCGACGCGCGAATTCCTCACGTCGATTTGATTTTGACGAGTCACGACTCAGCGAGATGGACTCGTCTCCAGTTCCGAGAGACTCGGCACTTCGCGCGAGGGGAAAGAGCGGTCCGCACACGACGACGCGCGTCGCGCGACGACGCGCGCGCGCGCGCGAACGAAAGAAATCATCGCGACGCGTCATGTACGCGCGTCCGCGTCGGGACGCGCTGCGCGCGACGACGGACATAGAACCTTTAGACACGGCCAGAGCGTTTGATTTCAAGTGCGTTCGCAACGGTCGCGCGGGAACGACGGTGTCGCGCGCGACGCGACGGACTGACGCGAAGGCGTCGCGACGACGCGCGCGTCGTAGGTATTTCAACAGCATTCAGAGCGAGATGCTCGAGTTTTTGGTGAACACGCGACGGAGCTTCGTGATGAGTGCGTGACGCGACGCGAACGCGAGACGCGCGGCGAGTGCCTCGTTTTGGAAAGGACTGACGAATGAACGCGTGATCGCGCGTCGAACGCGAACGCAGGCGCGCCGACGGGGAGCGGGAAAACGACGGTGTTTGAGTTGGCGATGTTGGCGGCGTTGCGAGGACCGAACGCGACGGAGGGGGGATTGAGCGCGGCGCGAGGGCGGAGAAAGGTGATTTATCTCGCGCCGAGTCGGGCTTTGGTGAGCGAAAAGGCACGCGAATGGCGAGAACGATTAGGCCGGATCGGAATCACGTTTGCGGAGTTGACGGGAGATAACGATTTTGGTGGGGACGTGTGGGGGGAGATTGAGAATGTCGATGCGATTTTGGCCACGCCGGAAAAATTCGACCGCGTGACTCGTCTGGACGCGAACCGCGGCGGGATGTCGTTCTTCAGCGACGTCGCCGCGGTGTTGATTGATGAAGTGCATCTCATCGGTGACATTCGTGGAGGGTGTTTGGAAGCCATTGTTAGTCGTTTAAAGTTGCTGAGCAAGTCGTCGGCTCTATTGCAATCGCACTTGCGAAGCGTTCGCTTTGGCGCCGTGAGTGCGACGATTCCGAACATTGAAAACCTCGCGAATTGGCTCGGCGCCAATCGCGATGGCACGTTTGTGTTCGGTGAAGAGTTTCGACCTGTCAAGTTACAGACGTACGTGCGCAGTTTTCCGGACACAACGAGCGATTTTTTATTCAACAAGTATCTCAAGCAAAAAGTGTTTGCGGTGATTCGGGAATTCTATCGCGGCAAGCAGACGCTCGTGTTTTTGGGCAGTCGCAATGACGCGCAGCAGACGGCGAAGCAGCTCGTGGTGGACTCTCGTAGACAGTTCGTAAACCCACAACTCTCCCAATTCTTGCTCGAAGCGTCCATGCAAGCGCAGAACAAACATCTTGCTGAGTGTATCACCGCCGGCGTAGCGTTTCATCACGCCGGGCTGGAACGAGGCGATCGCGAGTTGGTCGAGGGATTGTTTTGCTCTCGCGCTATTATGGTTTTGTGCAGTACGAGCACTTTAGCTGTGGGCGTTAATCTTCCAGCGTACTTGTGCGTCGTCGCTGGTACGGATATTTACGACGGTGGTGGCGCGTACAAGGAAATATCCATGGACACCCTACTTCAGATGATCGGCCGCGCGGGGCGACCTCAATTCGACACCGAGGGCGTGGCGGTGGTGATGACGAAGAACTCTTTGCGATCGCGCTACGAGGGATTAGTTCATGGCAAGTATCCGCTCGAGTCAAGTCTCGGTTCATCGCTGCCTGAGTACTTAAACGCTGAAATAAGCTGTCGAACTGTGAACACGGTGGACGACGTCCTGGAGTGGGTGCAAAGCACGTATTACTATATTCGCGTTTGCGCGGAACCAAGAAAGTACGGAATTAAGAACGATGATACGGTGACAGAACACGTGAAGCGGTTAATCAAGGCGACTTTGGATGAGCTTATTGCGTCAGGAATGTGCGCCGTGGTAGGAAATAGCGCGCTTCAACCGCTCAAAGCCGGAGACATCATGTCTCTTCGTTATTTGCGCTTCAAAACGATGAAGAACATCATGCGAAACGTCGCGACACCGTCGTACGCGGATCTTTTAAGAATGTTGTGTGAGAGTTACGAGTTCAAAGACATCAAGCTTCGCCGAGATGAAAGGAAGTTGTTGAAGCAGTTGAACACAGATCAAAAGATTATTCGCTTTCCCGTGCAAGAGACTACTGGAAAGTCGCAAAAGTTGTCCGTAGCGAAGGTAATTCGTACGCCGGGCGAAAAGCTGTATCTTTTGGCGCAGTATATTTTAACTGACGTGGTCGAACCGAGCATCACGCTCTCGCATCCGTCGATGCGAATGGAAGGTGATAAAGTTCTTCAGCTCGGAACTCGCATCATGCGCGCGGCGTCAGAGTACTATCAATCCACGTTGACGTTTACCGCTGCAGCGAACGCCTTTTCGCTCGCCAAAGGTCTCGACGTGCACATGTGGCCGGACACGAAAGTGCAAATTCGACAGCTCAAGCACTCGCGCATGAAAAAAGTTATCGAAAAGCTCATTGAAGCTAGAATTATGACGCTCGAAGACGTTGAAGACGCAGATCCGCGTCGCATCGAAATGAAGCTCGGCAAGTCGTTTCCGTTTGGCAACACCCTTCAAGGTGACGTAAAGGATTTTCCATCCGAGCTCAAGGTTGAAATGACGCATCACGCCATGTCGAAGGAGTCCTACAGCGTCGACGTCAAGCTGTCGTTTAAGAATACTTCTGAGAGCCGCTTGAGCACGAATCATCTACCGGCAAAATACCCGGGGATGCTCTTCATCGGCTCAGAGCACGACGACCGGTTGTTGTACGTTCAGCGTTTGCCGACGCGAGAGTTTGATTTGGATGCTAACATGGACGCGTCCGCGAACATCGTCTTCCACGGCCGGTTCACGTGTACGAACGTGCCGAGCGGAAACGTCCCGCTTTGTTTCGTGGCGCGTGTGATTTTCGAACGTTGCATCGGTCGCGACGTCGTCGAATACCACGTTGTCAATCGCGGCGGCGCGAGTCCGCGAACTCCGGACAAATCAGGTGTTTCTCCCGCGAAGTCGCCCACGTCGACGACGCCCGCGTCAACGATGAAACAAACAAAGATTATCGCTGACGCGCACACCAAAAAATTCAGACTGATGAATTCGGACGACGAAGTTCGCCGGAAGGTGGCATTCGAAGACTTTAAGCTGTCTAACGAATCGTCGCCGAACTCGAGTCCGCGTGAACGCAAAGCTACGTCGCGTTCAGAAGATGTTTGCAATAGGTGCGGTGTCAAAGGCCATTGGGCAAAGGACTGCTTATATCCCGACAATCGACCCGAAGAGCTGCGACCAGGGCCGAAACCGACGGACAAATGTCGTAGATGCGGTGAGCTTGGGCACTTCGCTCGCGATTGTTCGTTCGACGAGGACACATGCAAAATTTGTCAGCAGCACGGCCATCGGGCTCGAGATTGTCCAAGCGTGGCCGACGTCTTTGCTTCGCTTGACGACACGACAACGACGGTGAACGACGCATCCGATTCGGACAAGGAAGAAAACTGGGAGTTCGTCTTTGGTTGAAACGCTTGATGGAACATGAATGAAGAAACGATTACTGGTAATGAAAGACATTCTATTTTTTTACACTGAACAGAGTATACACTACGGCGACGCGATCTCGTCCGTAGCTTCTTCGAACTCCAAGTCATTTTCCACTGATTCGATGCTTACGCGCAAATCTTGAATCGCGCTCTCGAACAACCGCTCCAAATGTTCCGCTTGCTCCAGCTTTTGGTGTGTCTCAAAAACTTTCACGCACGCTCGGTAAAGTTTCCAAAGCGCTTGCACTAACCCCAGGCTATCTGATCTCGATAGTGGTGGCGCCGGCGTGCTCGGTGATAGCGTTGTTGTAGAGATGGGCGTTATTAGCACTGATTTTGCGACCGAGGCTGGAGACGGTGGTGGTGCTTTTGCGCTCGGTGATGGCGTCGGATACGATGCGCTCGTCGGCGTGTCGAGCGGAATGCCGGCACCCATGGGGACGGCATTTTCACTCAAGCCTCGCTTGTGGTGAATCATCGGTAACCTCGGCGTCGAATGGCGCGATGATGGAGTCGGCGTTTCTGGCGAAACTTCGACAGCGCGCGCAGGCGTCAAAAATTCAGCCTCACGCATCGCTTCACCATGATACGCTACCGCGCTCGGCAATTCGGTTCGAAAAAATGAATGTATCAACGACGGTACGCCGCCGTTCACGCCAGCCGCAAGAGATCCTTGTAGTAACCTTTGTAAGAGCTCAGCGTGAGGTCTACGAGCGTGCGCCGCTGCTAATAACGCGATGGTTTGCTCCTCGAGCATTTGAATCGCGCTCTGACACGGGTTCATTTCTTCGACAGTGGTGTCAATAATGGGCGCACGGGGGAGAAGACTTGGGAACTGCCCATCGACCGTGATAATCGTACGGCGTCGTCCTTGATAACGAAGGGATGCGACGACTGCACCTTGCCCTTGACTGACCTCACCGTCTTCGGTGAACAAAACTGGAGTGTCAAACATGAACCGCCCACACCGTGTGAAACCAGTGCCGCCAACGCCGCCACCAATGGCGGCTTGATTAATCGACTCTAAGTCTCTCTGCACCGCTGTTATTTGCACACCGGCACATCCTTCTTCGATCACACTTTCTGCATTCGTTGACATTGCCGTGACGCGTGTACCTGAAGGAAGATACGGCGAAAGTTGCGAGATGATCTTTTTATTCATGTCGCCGAGCGTTCGATCTTGGCTCTCGCGATAGACCCACTCCAAACCTTGCATTTTATCCCACACATCACCGAGTAGACGTATACGCCAAAATGTCGCCGACTCAGGTGGTGGTTTACTCGTGATGTCCCATTCGTAGCGCTTGGGATCGCCAACGCCAGATGTCGCGTCGAGACGGCGGAAAAGTTCAGCCATCATGGCGTGTGATTCGCTCAGCGAATCAAACTGTCTGTGCGTCTCCCATGCGATTTGCGCGGTTTCGTTGACGCGGATTGCAGCTTCGAGGTGACCACCCTTGGTAAACAAGTCCACCGCTCGAGATAGATGAGTTAATATTTGTGCCTCGCTGATTTCTTCCGTGCCACAGCGGATGCCGGCGACAGCAGGAACTGGCGATGCGCCGTCGGGTAAAGCAAAGAATGAGTCTCGCAATGACTGCACATCGTGATCGAACCACACACACAACGTAGGAGCGGCAATTGAGAAAGCTTGCATAGCGATGATGCCGGCAGCCGTCGATGCTTCCGCGGCTTCCACCCAGTGCTCGTTCGCGGCGAGTCTATTTGACAACGAATGCAACACCTTGACGTGCGCCGCGGGAGAAGACTTGAGAGCGAGCGCAAGCGATGACTCGAGCTCAACCGCACACGATACATCGAACATCGAACTTGGATTCATCGTCGCGTTTGCTAATTTTCGAATGCAGATCTCCGCATACTGAAGCGTTTGCAGCGTTTCCTTGACCGAGTTGTTCCAACCCGCCGGGCTCACCTCGTTGCCGGATTTGAGAGCCTCCAAGGAAATTGCCACACCATCTGCGCATGAAATGGGTCTCAACGGAAAGAACGCGGCATGCATGGCGTAAATCAGCGTCGGACACAGTTGTTCACTCGTACCAAAGATATCCACAGCGGCCTCGAGCATCGTTCGTAAACTTGCCACTGCGAGATCACGCGTGGGCGGTGGACGCGCCGCGGCTTTGAACACCGCGATGGCGGCACCTTGTAAAAATGCGTACGGACTTACTCCTGGTGCCTTCGCGGGCTTCGGTGGATAATCTTCTATCGGAACATTATCCTTACGTTGGTGCAACGACGCCATGAGCACCTTTCTGTGTTCTCTTAAGAGTGAATTCAAAATTGGCGCCGACAATTTCCAAGCGGCAGCGCTCTGCGGCCTCGATAAAATAGCGAGCATCACGCCCAAGACGCCCTCCAACGCGTTGAACGATTCAACTTCACACTCCTCGTCGCCCTGCGTGCCTTCTCTGGCAAAATCGTCGAACGATAACGACTCCGATGGAGATAATGACACAGACCTCGTGATCTGCACCGTCTCATTTGGATCTGGAACTTTGCTGCGATAGCCCATCGCTCGAGCCGCGACGCGTATGACGCCCCAGTTCGACTTCGAGCTACCACGCGCGTGCCATTCGCGTATCAGACGCAAAACGATCATGTACACGCATGTGTTTAGATGACCTGCGCCCATGCGTCTGTCCGAAACGATTTGAGAATCCAAGACGTCTACGGACACCGGGCCGGCGGGCGACCACGCTCCCTTTTCGTCGCGCTCGTAGGCAAAGTCTTTAGCCGCCATCGAAAGGATGCTCACGAAGTGTTTCATTCGTGAGGCGTCGTCACTGAGCCAAGTCCAAAGTTTATTCGCGTCGGAATCGCGAGCTAATGAGAGAATGCTCACCAAAGCGTCTCTGCGTGCCACTAGGGGTAGGGTTTCAATGGTTTGACGTTGCGCGATGAGTAAGCGCAGGAGCGGCGCGTACGCGGCGGCGATGGATCGACGTGCGCCCGTGGACTGCCACGCGCGATCCCATGCATGCCTCGTGAGTGCTGACGCAATAATCCGAGTCGCGCATTCGGCTCTTTTGACGCCGTGCGGTCGCATGGGATCGGTTGTCAGCAAATTTGACTCCATTGCATCAGTAAAGGCGTTGACGAGGACGTCACCGGCGCTAAACTTTGCCGTCTCTTGAGTCCAACCATTCTTACCTTCATAGACGGCAGATGCTGTGATGATGTCCAGTATCACCGGTGATGCGCACAGAGTATCGAAGAACTCGCGCAACAACGCTGTGTGCACAGCGTTGCCTTCGCCGAGACTCTTGACGTGCAACGCCGCGAGAGTCGTCGCCAACGGCGCAAGCGGACCAGCGCGTCCCAGAGTTTTGACGTCTTTCGCACCGTCCATTTGCTTCTTGATCCCGGGAACAGTGAATAACGCTGTTAAGAACATGGCGACCCCACAGTTCAGATTTCTCGCCTGCTCGAGATCGGCGTTCGAGGGCGACGTGCGCTCGCCGCGAGTCTTCACTTCATTCGACAGGATGTCGACAACTTGTCTTAGCGCCGCGTCGTCGTGTTCCATAGAAATCGTATCGCTCGGAGACTGAGCGCGGTCGAGCGCAATGGCACGGTATATCATACCGAGAAAGAACCACGACATAGACAACGCCTCTTCGTAAGGAATGTAAGACTCTCGTGTTGCTCCCAACACGGCTGAATATCGCTTGGCAAGGACAGCGTGCACTGGGACGTTGCTTCGCGACGTCCCGAGCGTTTGTAACTTTGTCAACTGTTTGCTTGACGACCGTTCGAGAGAACCGAAGGCGAGTGTAATATAAGCTTCAAGAGGAGGACTATGACTCACGACACCGGCGACGGCAGGCTTCGGGCCAGGGTCGACGCGTTGAACCGCGGCCACGACACGCACAAGGGTGTGGAACGCCAAGGTTCCGATGTCTTGAGTTTCATCAACGCGTTCGTTCTTCGAAAGCGACGAAATGAGTGATTGCTGTTTGTTCGCGATAGTATCGATGCTGCCCGCCAAATCGTCGCTCAGTGCGGCTGAGGCGAGGGAAATTGCGTCGTCATCATCATCTCTTCGCGAATCCTTGCTCAAACGTGAGCTAAGTTGTTCCTCTGTTTGGTCCATCTCTACTTCTGGATCGGCGATTCGCAGCGTCAAACTCACCAACAAGTTCAATATCGCGGGCAAGTGTTGAATCAATGCGCGATCACTCGCGAGAGAGAGTTCGCTCACAGCGATTCGTAGCTTATCCTCCGTTTCGGGCGTTTGCGCGTTGCACCACGCCGCAGAGGCGGCAAAGAGAGCGCCTATGTGAACGTCCCCCGTGTGCATGGTAGATGCGAGTCGAAGTCTCACATGCACACACTCTTTTCGTTCTTCCCAGTACGGCATGTGCGTTCGGACGTTCGACTGCAAGTATTTCGGCAAGAGCTCGCGCACGGCGACGAGACTTAAATCGCCACCCGTGGGCGTCGTCGCACTTGCAATCTTCGACGCTAACGTCTCTGGTTGCGAGCAGAGATTGATGACCGAGTGTCCGAGCAATTCTTCTTCTCCAGCGCCAGCGCTAAAAAGGCCGGTCGAGGCACTCTGTGCTCCAAAAATACTCAACACTAGGTGATGTGACGGATTCAATCGCACCGGCAAACGCACTCGCGCCTCGTGGTAAAAAACACCCCCCTTTGATCGCAAGCGACTCATCGCCGTCCAACTTTCGCGACAAAGTCCGCGCCCGCAAGGTGATGGAAATGCGAGCAATCCTCTACCGTCTATGTCTAAATCATCGTCTCTGAGCTGCATGCGCACACGAAGATCTTGTCGTTTGCCGATGTCAATCGTCTTGACGTACACGTACAAATCTCTCGACAAACCGTCGTCTACGGCGCCACCCCATGCGGTTTCCCAATCGAGCTCACCATTTTGCGTGCGAGGACAAAACGAAAGCAATTCTTTGACGTGCACTAAACCAGGAGGGAATTTAAACGCGTTCGTCTCCGCGCCCGGCGCGGGCACGTCGAGCGGATTCAACAGACAAACCAGCTTGCATCTAATCGGTTTGTGAGACTTCAAAGAGTGGCTCGTCCCGCTCGAGATCGCCGCCTCCATGAGTGAGAATTCGGTGTAAGCCTCTTTCACACGGTACATCTCGCTACACTTCGTTTCGCTGAGTAGTGTGGCTCTGTCCGGCGCGGCGCCCGCGCGCGCGTCGAAAATCGGCAGCACGGCCCACGCGAGCGTGTTCCGCCTCTTGGAAATGTTCGGGTTCTCGACCTCATTCGCGGCTAACTGAGTGCTGCCGTCGGATGAGTGCACTGATGCAGCTGACTTTTGACTCGCTTGCGCTTCATGCTGACGAAGCGCTTCCATACCGAGCACGCGTTGCCGCTCCTTCTCGGCATGCACCTTGGCCTTGCGCAAATCCTTGTACGTGTACACCTTGTCCTCGATCCCACCCTCATCCGCGGCGAGATGAGTGAAATGTACGAGAAGACGAATGTTGAGCGTGAGCGACTCGGCGGGTACGGTGAACGCCGCGATCGTGCTCTGTTTTGCATTCGGCCAAGAGAAGTGGAAATTTTCGCTCACCTTTGTGCGCGTTTGTACGTCGTAAAGCGCCATCGTCCCTTCGATGGTCTCCAGCGCCCCGACTTCAAAGTAAATCTCCGCGATTTCCAACGTGAATCTCACGGTTTGCCTTTCGCGCGTCGCCGCGCTCAAGGAAACAGCGGGCATTTTCCCCAACGCGCTCGCCGGCGTCTTCGGAAGCGCGAGCGAACCGGGCAGCGGGTGCGTCCCTCGAATGCCCGCGTCGTACAAACGCATCAGCGACCCATCTTCGCTGACATCATCGTTCGCACCGGCATCACTCTCACCCTCGCCCGACGTCGACGTCGACGCGGACGTCGTCTGTCTCGTCTCGTCCTCCTCCTCGTCGTATCGCTCCCTCGCGCGTTCGCTCGTCTCCGCCCCTCGCGCCCACCCATCGTTCGCTCCCATCTCCAGCGCCAACCACCGCGCGCGTTTCGACGCCACCAACGCTTCCACGTGCGGCGCGTCGATCTCGTTCGCATCGATCACCGCCGCTCGAAATCCTCCGCCGCCGTCGTTCGCCGCCGCGCCGCTCGTCCCGTTGAACGACCCGCCGTTGGACGACATCGACCCGTGCCGCGTCCCCGTCGCCGGCGCGTGCATCGATCCTCCCCGTCGTATCGCGCGCCACGTTGATCCCGACGTCGTCATCGATCCCGTCGCCCCCCCCGCGCGCGCGTCGTCGTCGTCGCGCGCGCGCGCGTCCCACAACTGTCGCGTCGATAATCACCGTCGCACCGCCGCGTCTCTCGCGTCCGCGCGCCCGTCTCGCCCGATCGCGCGCGTCTCGATCCCCGATCGATCCGAGCGATCGATCCACGATCGATCCGCGCGCGCGACGCGCGTCTCGCGCGTCCGCGCGCGCGAGATTGATCGCCGACGACGATGCGATTTAAGATTCCCTTCTTCACGAAAAACCCGTAATTTCCATCCGGGCGCGGCGTCCGACGCGTCCGTGTAGATTTTTTAGCGCTCGATCGTCGTAGTGCGCGCCGAACGGCGCCATGAACGTTTCGCCGGGTCACGTCGCGGTGGCTTGTAACTCCGCGCGGAGGGCGAGCGCGCGTGCCGCGTCCGCGACGCGTCGACGGCCGCGGAATCCATCCGCGCGGATCGCGCGTCCGCCTTCGAGCTCGCGGTCCGCGTCGCGGCGTCCCTGACGGGGCGCCGCGGCGCGGTTGGAGCGCCGGACACCGCGCGAGGCGGGGAACCGAACTGCGTCACCGGCCGCCGCGAGCGGCGAGCGGGGAGCGCGCGAGAGCGGGCCGCGGCGCGGTCGGCGCGTCGCCGGCGCGAAGCGCGCGCTGTTTCTTTTGCGACCGGCGGCGCGCGTCGACGGTTGCGAAGCGAAACGGTTGCGTCGATCAATCAATCAATCAATCAATCAATCAATCAATCAGACATGACGACGAGGCACGCGTACGCGATCGCGAACGCGTTCCCGTCGGCGACGAAAGGCGACGACAGTGGGAATCCCGCGGCCGTGGTGCTTTTGCCGGACGATGGACCGTGGCCGCCGGACGCGGTGATGCAGGCGGCGGCGAGCGAATTAGGCTTGAGCGAGACGGCGTTCGCGAAGCGGGCAGACGTGGAGGTCGTCGGCGCGATGGCGCATCGGATGTACGACATACGGTGGTTTACGCCAAAGTGCGAGATCAATCTGTGCGGGCACGCGTCGATGGCGACGGCGCACGAGATTTTTCGAGCGCCGGGGAACGAGCACGTCACTAAGATTGGATTTTTATACGGCAAGCCGCGTGATGTGTGCGATGGAACACAAGTGAAAGCCGCTTACGAGTCGTTGTTCGTGTGGAAAGATTTGGACGGCGGTGTAGAGTCGTCCTACGCGATGGCACTTCCGGAGGAACGCGCGAGATCCTTTCCGGACGCGCTTGGTGAGGATGGGTTCTTACACCCTCAAGAAATCGTGAACATGATTCGAGGCTGCTTTGGCGACGACCACGAGCGCTCGAACTCGCAGAGCTCTGCGACTTCCAAGGCGAAGTACGAGCTTCGGTACAACTTCATCGGCGACTTGTTTTTCATAATCGACACGGATGATGCACCCGACGAGGTGTTTGAGGCGTGTTTCGACCGCTTCATGAATCACGCGCCCGATCTGAAGGCGATATCGGAAGTGGGGAGGTGCTTCATCGAGGAAATGAAGTACGACTTTGACATGGTTCAAGGTTTTCGTGGTTTGTGCGTGCTCTTGACGGTGAAAAATCGGCCGAATCATTCGTACGATTTCTACACGCGATGGTTTGGGCCGGATGTCGGTATCGACGAAGATCCCGTGACGGGTAGCGCGGCGAGCGGCTACGCTAGATTTCTTGATGACAAGTTGCCCGAGGTCGTCGGTAAAAAGCGCGGTTGTCAAATGTCGAAACCCAGGGGCGACATCACGGTGAGTCTCTCGGACAACCCCTACCCCGACACGGATGTTCATGTCGAGGTTGTCGGCAAAGTTGCGACGAGATCGAGTGGTGTTCTCGAGGTTTCTGTTCTAAAGGATGGTGATATATCAGTCGTGAATCGACGAAACTCCTAGTTTGTAATTTTAATCGCTAAAACGGCTATCTATTGCGTCGTCGGATTGGCGCTCACCGCGCGATAGAAGTGCGGCGCGAGCTCGCGCAACCAATCGGCTTCGACGACGGTGACGTCGCGCATGTACTCGCGATCTGTGCGAACGGCGGAGCAATACACCACGCATTGCGGTCGCGAGCGGAACAGCGCGGAGCTTGGATGTATTCGGAGCTCTCGAGCACGCGCGCGCGCACTCATCGCGCGGAGAGAATGAAAGACGGAACCATCGGGGCCGCCACCGTAGGGCGCGAGCGTTGCAGCGTTAGCAAAGAACCCAGCAGCAATCGCACGTCGAATTGGTACCGTATCATCGCCGCAAGACGAATTCGTGACGACTCCCAGTCTAGCGAGATGCTTTTTCAATTGACTGCGTACATCTCCAGCCCGAAGCAGCGCTCGATGATTGAGCATGTTGTTGCTCGCAAACTTTGCCTGGTTTCTCGCGTCACAGTACGCGTCGTGGATGTTCAACATCATCACTGCGTCTCCTTCTTCCACGGCAAAGCGGTCGCGCATCTCATCTAAGCGTTTCTTTTGCCCGCGATGCGTGACCCACAACGACTGCACTTGCATGTACGCCGCGACAGTCAACGCTTCCCTTACGCATCCCATCTCTCCACTCACGAGGAGCATCTTCCCTAGCTGCGGCTCGAGTGGGATTTCGGCTAAGTGCACGCCGAGCGGACTCGTGAGCTTGGCGTCGTCGTCCAAAGCCCTGAGCGCGTATAAAAGCTCGAGCGCCTTGATCATGTTCGCCGCGGGCGGCGGCGACACCCACTCAAAGTTCATGATATTATCAATACCCATCGCCTTGATCTGCAAAACCGTACTCGCGAGGTCACTTCGAACGATCTCCGGAGCCGTGACGTCGGCCAACGAGCGATAGTCAATCTCGGTGCACAAGCGAAAGCATTTACCCGGACGCACGCGACCGGCGCGACCGGCGCGTTGGTTCGTACTCGCCTTGCTCGCGGGTGCGACGAACAAACTCTCCATGCCGCGCTCTGGGTCGAACGCCTTTTGCTTCGCAAAGCATGAATCTATGACGTACACGACACCTTCAATCGTCACAGACGTTTCGGCAACGTTTGTCGCCACGACGACTTTGCGCGCGCCTCTGCGCGGCGGTCGAAACGCCTCCAACTGCGCCGCAGGATTTAATCCCGCATACAGTGGACAAACCACTAAATCCAGCGCATTGTGTGACCGTCTCGGATCGCGTTTCATCTCTCGCGCTTCCTCTTCGAGCAAGTTGACGGCGTCGTCGATCTCGCCCTCGCCTGTGAGAAAGATTAATATATCACCTGGTCCTTCGTTTCGATGCACTTCCAACGCCGTCTCTACCGCGCTCAACACGTAATCTCCGGTCGGTTCATCCAGATAATGAATCAACACACCGTGCGCTCGACCTTCGACGGACATGATGATGGGCTTTCTCGAAGGTCCATCGCCGTCGTCGTCCTCGCCGCTCGCGTCAAAGAACGCCGCGAATGATTCCGCCTGAATCGTCGCGCTCGACACGATCAACCGCAAATCCCTTCTCGCGCGCTGCACTTTCTTCAATAATCCTAACAACACGTCCGTCGCTAACGTGCGCTCGTGCGCCTCGTCCACTATCACCACCGAATACTTTGTCAACAACGGATCCTCCGCGAGCTCGCGCAACAGCGCTCCATCCGTGCAAAATTTAATCTCCGTCTTCCCCGGCGTGCACACGTCCTCAAATCGTATCGCGTACCCAACTGTATCCCCTATCACACACCCTACCTCCTCTGCGACGCGTTGCGCCACCGTCTGCGCCGCCACTCGTCTCGGCTGCGTCACCGCCACAGTCGCGCCGCCGCCGCACCAGCCGCCGTCTCGCAGGTACTGCGGTATCTGCGTCGTCTTTCCGCACCCCGTGTGCCCGACGACGACCGTGGTTTGATGTTTCTCGACGCAGTACATCAATTCGTCCGCGTGCGCCGCGATCGGGAGCGCGCGACGACGCGCGCTCAGCGACGCTTTCGGATTTTTCTCGAATTGAATCAACGTCCCGGTGGCGTCGGCATCGGCGTCGACGTCGAGAGTTAAGAGAGTCGACGGCGCGGACGTCGAGGGAGCGTCCGCGCCTGGGCGCCAGAACCCGGCCATGGCGCGGTTGCGCCGAGCGAGGACGCGCGGCGTCGAACTCTGGAGAAGAAAGAGGCGAGCGGGACGCGTCGAGCGCGCGCGAGCGGCGGAGAGACGCATTCTCTCGTCTTTACGTGTCTACGTCTCTACGTATTATTAATCAAGACTATGCCTGGTGCAGTCTATTCTACCGTCACCGATTTCGCGAGGTTGCGCGGTTGATCGACGTTGTGCCCGCGCAAGACGGTGAGGTGATACGAGAGCAACTGCAAGGGGACGATGTTGATCAAAGGTTGCAAGCAGTCGCACACCTCGGGAACCTTGATGATCATGTCTTCGTTCGAGGCGAATTTGTCCAAAGAATCATCGTCTTCGCTGACGATCAAGATGCAGCGCGCGTCGCGAGCGCGAAGCTGCTCGATGACGGACTTTTGCTTGAGGTAGGAGGAATCGCGCGTGGCGATGACGACCAAAGGAAGGGTCTCGTCGACCAACGCCAATGGACCGTGTTTCATCTCACCCGCCAAGATGCCTTCAGAGTGAAGAAGGGCGACTTCTTTCACCTTCAGGGCGCCTTCGAGGGCGGTGGCGTAGTTGTAACCACGACCGAATAACAGCAAAGAGTTCTCGTCCACGAGAGTGCGGGCGAGCGCGAGCATTTTCTGATCGAGCTCGAGCGCACGGCGCATGGTGTCTGGCAATGTGACGACGCCGCGCATGATGTCCATGCGGCGATCAGCGCGAGAGCGAGAATCTTCGCTGAGAGCCAAGGCGAGGAGCACCATGGAGGTGATTTGGCACGTGTAAGCCTTGGTGGAGGCGACGCCGATTTCGGCGCCGGCGTTGATGTGGAGACCGCAATCGGTGGCGCGGGAAATCGCCGAACCGACTACGTTGACGATCCCGATGCACAACGCCCCCTTGGACTTCGCGTACTCGAGAGCGCGCAAAGTATCCGCGGTTTCACCGGATTGCGAGATGAAAATAATGGAATCATCGCGGAAGAACGGGCACTGACGATCTAGGACGTCCGAGGCGAGCTCGAGCGTCACCGGCAACTCGGTCAGTTCTTCCATGAGCTGACGAACAGCGATGGCGCTGTTATAACTCGTCCCGCATCCACACAAGATTATTCTACGTGACCGTCGAATGGTGGACAAGTAATCAACCATGCCACCGAGGAACACGCGTTGCACGTTTCCGTCGGCGTCGAAGACGACGCGACCGCGCATCGTCTGCTGAATCGCGTCCGGTTGTTCGTGAATTTCCTTCTTCATAAAGTGATCAAAGTTTCCCTTCATGATTTGCTCAACCTCCATAGTCAGCGTCTCAATCGTACGCTCGACTTCAGCGGATTTCACCGTCGGAGCATACGCCAAACTCGGCGAATCTTCGCCCTCGGTGTGAATCTTCTCCATGCGATAGATGCCGTACCCTCCGTTGTGAATGTGCGCCACGTCGTCGTCCTCCAGGTGCAACACGCGCTTAGTGTGCTCTACCATGGCCGATGCGTCGGAAGCGAAGTAAAATTCCATCGACGTCCGCTTCGCGCGCTTAGACGTCGGCACGAAGCCTTCGCTCGTCACCAACGCGTGCTGCTCTCCCGGATGCGGTCCCTCGGCGATGCCCAAGAGCAACGGCGACCCGCGCTTCGCCGCCACCAACTCCCCCGGGTAATGCCTCGATTTAAACGCCAGCGCGTACGCCCCTTGCAACTGTCTCAACACCTCCATCACCAGCTGTCTGAACGAGCACTTATCGTGAAATTTATCGAATAAATACTTTGTCAACTTTGGAATGACCTCGGTATCCGTATCGCTCTCAAACATGTACCCCTTCCGCTGCAACGTCTCCCTGAGCGCCTGATGATTCGTTATGATCCCGTTATGCACCACCAAAAAATCATTCTCCTCATCGCTCGTGTGCGGGTGCGAATTCTTCGGCGCCGGCGGTCCGTGCGTCGCCCATCTCGTGTGCGCGATGCCGCAGTGCGACTCGAACACCAAATCCCCGTGCAGATCCTTCTTACTCGCCTCCAGCAACCCCTCCAGGTTCGCGATCTTCCCCGTCTCGCGAAACACCTTCGCCGTCGTCCGCGACACGTCCTCCCCGTCCTCGATCGCCAGTCCCGCGCTGTCGTATCCGCGGTACTCCAATCGCTTCAGTCCCGTGAGCAGCTTCTCGACGATCTCCTTCTGGCTCTTCGGGCAGTTCCAATTACTGTACGCGAAGATCCCGCACATCGCGACGCGATCCGCGATCGAGCTCGCGTCGTCGTCGCGCGCGCGCGCGCGTCGCGTCGCGTCGTCGCGCGTCGGCGCGTCGGCGTCGGATCGCCTTTCGGAACGCCGACACACGGACCACGAGGTCGCGGCGACCGACCGCTTTACACTCGTATGCGCAAACAGTACGGAAACAGACGCGTCGGGCGACGGCCGGTCGCGCGCGCATCGCCGCGAATCGCCATCGCGCGACGCGCGACGCGACGCGACCCGCCGACGACGCGACGGAGGCGCGGTGACTCGCGACGTCGCGCGTCCATCGATCGACGGCGAACGCTCGGACCGATGGACGATACACGCGATGGGAAGCGGGCGACGATGGATGGGACGACGACGCCGCGTCAGCGCGCGCGAGGCGACGCGCGGAGGCGCGCGGGAGAACGCTGGGCGCGAAGCGACGCGCGAGGGGACGCGAGCGGACGCGGGAACGCGCGACGGAGGCGACGGGAGCGGTTCGACACGCCGGTGGGGTCGCCGGAGACGTCGGGGGGGGCGGGGGACGCGCGCGGGCGGGACGCGTTCGAACGCGCGGCGCGAGGACGACGGGAACGGGACGGACGACGACGGTGGGAGGGACGCGCGAGCGAGACGGCGCGGGATGTGGGTGGGAAGGAAGAGGTGCGCGCGGGAGGGGGGAGCGAGATCGAGAATTTGCCGCGGGATTGCTTGGCGCACGCGTGCTCGTTCGCGGACGCGGCGACGGTGGAGGCGCTCGGGTTGACGTCTCGGACGATGCGAGAGGCGACGCTCGATGATTCGCTGTGGAAGTCGCTGTGTGAAGCTCGATGGCGGTGGCGGGCGAGCGGGACGTGGGCTCGGAGCGCGCGGTTGCCTTTCGAGTCGGTGTTTGGCACGAGCGCCAACGCCGAAAAGCGCCGAGATATTTTCCGCGGGGGGGAGGGCTGGCGACGGGCTTATAAGGAGCGTTTGCAAACCCGAGGAATCGCACGAGTGGCGGGTAAGCGCGTGATTCGAGTTGAATGCGACGGAGGAGTCATGCAGGCGAGCGCGCTGCAGCGCGTTCTCAACGCCACCTTGCCGGGCGACGTCGTTTGCTTGGGCAAAGGCACGTACGAAGGATCGTTAACCATTCCTCGCGGGATCGAGATTGTGGGTGTCGACAAACGAGAGAACGTGCTCATCGTGAGCGACGAAACTCCAGCGATGATGACGTCGACGGCGATGAACGCTTCCCGTTCCGTCGCGTCCGTGGTTACCAACGTCACGCTGTTGCGACGGGGCTCTGCGAAACGCAGCAGCTCGTCTGGATACGGCCACCAGGCGTGCGTGTACGTTTCCGACGGCTCGCGATTGCGACTTGACAGTTGCGATATCGTGAGCGCTGGTGAAGGCGTGGTGGCGACGGCGCAAGACTCCGCGGTGCACGTGCACGCGTGTAACATTCACTCAGTGCTGTCGTCGTTTTTAAGCACGTCGCGACGCGGCAGCTCGCTCACGGCGTGCAGAATCACCGCCGCCAAGTCTAGCGTCGAAGACGCGCACGAAGAGGAAGTCATCGATGAGATCGAAAGCTTACCTTCGTCTTTGGGGTACGATCGTTTGTTTGCCGCCGTCACGGCTTTGTCGGGCCCGGTGGAGATTTGCAACAATCGCATCGTAAACGGGTTCGCGCATGGCGTCGTCTTGTTTGATTGCGCGCACGGCAATATCCACGACAACCTCATCGCGAACAACGTTGGCGCGGGTATTTCCGTGGGTGTATCTTCCACGGCAAATATTTCTAACACGATAGTCGCGAACAACTCCAGTGTCGGTATCGCAATGTGCGGTCGGGGCACGATTCGGCACTCTGAAGTCCGAGGCAACGCATTCAACGGGATCGATATCGCGCAGCGGTACACGAACCGCGACTACCTTACTGCGAGATTTGACGCAGGTATTGACGAAGAGCTCGATCTTGAAGAAGAATTTTCCGCATTTCTCATGGATTTAGACTCGGATGACTTCGAAAACGAAAAATCTTCCGAGGAGATTGACGTCCTCGTCGAGGGGTGCCATGTTTCCAAAAACGCGAACGACGGCGTGTGCGTGTCTGGTGGCGCGAATGTTGACGTGATTCATTGTGAGATCAACGGAAATCTGTGCAACATCGCGATAGATCGTGGAAACGTGCGATGGAGCCGCGTGCTTGTGGAGGGAGAAAGTATGCACGCCGACGCGCCAAACGTGCGCGTCGCCGAGTCGCACTCGACGTTGATCCCGATGCCAACAAGCATCGAAGGACCGCAGTTCGTCGATGCGACAGTCATGCCTAAGCTCCGACGATTCATTCCGAATCCGTCTCCGCTTACTGTCGTGCTGTGAAAAGCTGTACACTTGTAAACACATATGTATGTTACATTACATCACTCGTCGTCCGCGCTCGAAATGGCCTTCGCCGCACTCATTCCTGCCAGTCTACCGCTACACCACGCCCATAGAAAATTAAATCCACCGATTCTGCCGAACACGTCACAAACTTCACCGCACATATAAATTCCCGGCGCCTTCAAGCTCTCCATCGACGCCGTGTCGAGTTCATCCAAAGCTACGCCGCCACCCGTGACTTCAGCCTTGCGATACCCTTGATGACCTTTCACCGCGATTTCGTATTCAGTCAACACGCGCAGAAGCTTCGCGCGATCGTCCTTTTTCAGTTCGGCAATTTTACATCGCGAATCAACGCCGGATTCAGCGACGAGGGCGTCGGCGAGGCGACTCGGAAGCGCTTCGCGTAGTCGGCTGACGACGAGCGCTCGGCCCGGCGGCGCTGTGAGGCGCTCTTGCCACTCTTCTCGTTTGATGCCGCTCCAATTAATCACCATTCTCGGCGACGACGACGTCGGAGCGTCAAAATCTTCGTCTCGTAAGCTTCCACCTTTGGATTCGTTCGCTCGCACCAGCGGCCGTACCAGGTGATGGCTCAGATCCAAAACGCTCGGTCCAGAATACCCGCGATGCGTGAAGAGAAACCCCTTGCGAATCGCTTGCGCCTTCTTCTTCCCACCGCCACCGTCGGCGTTCGCCGCCGCTACCTTCAGCTCGACTTCGACGGAGACCCCTGGTAAGGGTTCGCCGCCCGGATGCGGTCCCGTCAGCGGCACCAACGCGGGATACGGCTCGTGTAACGCGTGTCCTAAATCCCGCCTCGCGATGGCGTACCCGGTGCCATCCGTTCCGACGGCGGGAAAACTCAGCCCTCCCATCGCGAGCACGATCGCGCGCGCGCGTTCGTCTCCCGACCCTCGCACTCGAAGCGTCCATCCCATCCCATCGCTTCCTCGCACCACCCCATCGACGCTCGTCTCGTACTTGAATTCCACTCCCGCCTTCTCGCACGCGGCGACCAATCTATCCCGCACCTCCCTCGACGAGTTGCTCAGCGGAAAGTATTTATTCGACGCGATCTCAATCCCCAGCCCTAATCCAATCTCCGTCTCCAGCCACTCTCGACATCTTTCGACGGACCACGACGCGAGCACCGCCTTCAATCGTCGATTCGCGCTCTCCGTGGTGAAATCGTTCGCCGTCGCGCTCGTCGGCAGCACGTTGCACCGCGCGCCGCCAGACATCAAAATCTTCTTCCCGCACTCGCTCGTTCGTTCGTACACCGTGACCCGCGCGCCCGCGCGCGCGGCGAAGTACGCGGCGGTGAGTCCGGCGGCGCCGCCGCCGAGGACGGCGACGCGCGAGGCGTCGTCGGCGTCGCGCGCGAACGCTCGGGACGCGCCGGGACGCCGCCGGGACGGCGACGCGCGCGACGGCGCGCGGAGGACGGCGCGAGCGATCGCGCGCGAGAGCGACGCGCGCATCGTCGTCGTCGAACGCGCGGGCGTGAAATCGCGCGCGGGCGCGACGCGCATGTCAAAGAGTGCGGCGGTCGTTACGAAACGGTCGTTATGTATTCATGGTGCGGCGCGCCGAGGCGCGAACGTCGGCGATGCGTCGGATCAGTCCTCGAGGACGCTCGCGGGAAGGGGCGAACGGTCGTCGATATCGCGACCGACGCGCTTGCTCGGAGACGGTTGGTCGGTGCGCGGCGAGTTGCCGATGTCGTGCAGAGGCGCGGCGACTTGCGTCGGCTTCTCCGTCGGCGGGAACTCGACGTCGGCTAAGATGGAGTCGGAAAAGTGGTTGTCGACGTCCAATTGTTCGAGGGAATCGTCGTCTTTATCGTTGATGTCGTCGTCGTCGTCGTTATCGTTGATGTCGTCGTCGTCGTCCTTTGCGGGTTCGTCCTCGGCGGCGTCCTCGGCGGCTTTTTCGTCGGAGCCGTCTCGTCTTTGAGGCGTCGTCTCGTGCGTCATCTCGTCGTCGTCGCCGTGAGCGGCGTCCGCGTCGCTCGCGACCAATTGAACGCTTTCGTTGAGTTTGTCCAAGAGTTGCTTTGCTAAATCGCGCGATTCTCGCGCCGATGACGCGAACGCCTTGACGCGAGCTTCGGCTTCTTCAAGCTCCTCCTTGCGAACCGACTGGATTCGAGCGACGCGGGCGTTCAAATTTTCAATCTCCTCGGCGCATTCCTTTTGAACACTCGCGATGGCTTCCACGCGCTTCGTCTCGGCGGCGTCGAGCGCCGATTGCAACTCCGCGAGCTTGGTTTCCATCTCCTTCGTCGCGCTCGCCGCGCCTTCAACCACCGCCTGCGCCTCCTCGAGCTCAGCGTTGAGCTTTTCCGCGCGTGCTTCGGCTTGTTTCACTTTTTCCTCGGCTTCGCGAAGCGCTTCCGCGCGTACGTCATCGTTGTCGCCCTCCGCCGCCTCGGTCGGCGCCGCTGCCTCCTTTTCGCGGCGTCGCGCCTCTTCGAGCTCCTTCTCGAGCGCCTCCACGCGTTGACGCAACTCTCCGTTCTCCGTCGTCAACTCGCGCATGGCCTGGCCTTGTCCCTCGTTATCATCGCAGCTCTCGCGCGGTTTCTTCGCACCGCCGCCGTTCTCCACCGCCGCCGTCGCCGGCGACGCGCGCTTCTTTTGCAGCGGCGTCGGCGTCTCGTCCACGGGCACGCGCGTCGCCCTCGGCAACGTTCCGTCCGGATTCAGCTCAAACCTATACTCCAAATGAAACGGCATCGTCACCGCGTCCCCATCCTTGAGCTCGTAATACTCATCCTTATTGATCCGTTCGCCGTTCAGCATCACCCCATTTCGCGACAAGTCGATGATTTTAATCTCAAACTCGGGCGGCGACGCCTTCGCGTCCTTCACCTCGCACGTAATCACCGCGTGCTTCGCGCTCACTACGATTTGGATTCCACGACGCGCGCGCGTCCGTCAGTCCCCCGCGCGTTCGATTCCCTCGATCTTTCGATCGTCCGTCCGCGCCATCGATCGCCCGCTCGCTCGCGCCCGAACCCTTCGCCCCTCGTCCTCGCGCGCGTTTGAATCCAAATTTCAAACGCGTCGCTCGCGCTCCCCCTCTCTCGCCTCGCCCTCGCCTCGCGCGCACCGCTCGCGACGTCCAGCGCCAGATCCGCCGGTTGCGTCTTCGCCCGCGCCGTGCCCTCCTTGTTCATGACGATCCGTCCGAGGACCGCGCTTCGCGTGCGCAGTCGCAGCGCGCCGTCGCGCGCCGTCGCCGTCGCCGCGTCGCGCGCGCGCGCGCATCCGTCCGCCGTCTTCGTCAGCGCCGCTCGATCGACGTGTTTCACGCGCGCGGACTCATCGACGATGGGCACCAGCCGCGCGTACCACCGCCGGTCGTCGTCGTCGTCGTCGTCGTCGCGCGCCATCGCGTCGCGCTCTGCCGGGCGCGCGGTCGGCGCGCGCGGTCGGGCCGTCGGTATTCGTACGCACACTGTTTACCCATACCGACCGACCGCGTCATATATCAGTCTCTCACTGTTTGCGCATACAGACCGACCGCGGGCTGTTCCGTGTGTCGCCTCGAGCGTCTCAGGATAAGATGCGCGGCGCGGCGCGACGTCGCCGGCACGGCGGCGCGCGCGCGACGGCGCGCGCGCGACGATGCGGGCGACGATCGCGTCGACGCCGTCGACGTCGGCGTCGACGCGCGGCGACGCGATCGGACGCGCGCGCGCGCGATGGCGACGCGCGATGGATGCGCGCGCGATGGCGACGCGCGCGCGGGACGAGGACGCGGGCGCGCGCGCGAGGACGCGAACGCGCGGAATCGCGCGAGCGACGACGGCGGGTGACGCGGGAAACGCGCGGCGAGGCGAACGGGCGCGCGCGGCGGCGTGGGGCGAGCGGGGAAGGGACGAGGGAGGGGACGACGCGAGGGACGGGACGGCGACGCGCGGGAGACGCGGCGAACGCGGAGGGCGACGCGGACGCGGCGTCGAGCGCGGGTTCGACGCGTGGGAGCATCTCACGGCGACGGGAAGGACGATGGATCCGATGGAGGAGGCGCACGAGATCGAGGACGATGGGTGGGCGTCGCCGTTCGACGAGGAAAACGACGCGTTCGTGGGGACGCCGGAGCGGGCGGCGGCGCTGGACGAGGAGATTCGAAGCGTGAAGCCGCAAGGTTTTCAGTCGGTGGGGAGTCAGAGTCGAGATTCGGGTAAGGTGACGTACGGGTTGAGGCCGCTGTACGGGAAACTGCTGACGAAGAAGATCAAAGAGTTGGGCGACGCGAGACGACTGGACGCCGTGTTTGATTTGCTGGAGATGTCCGCGATACCGACCACGCCGAAGGGGAGGAAGATCACGATGGGTGCGGTGATCGGGGCGTGCGTGAAGTGCAACGAGCTAGATACGGCGTACAAGCTCCTGATGAAGCTCGACGGAGTGTCCGAGTGCGGGGCGGGGGCGCCAGCGTACAGCGCGCTCATGCTGGGATACGCCAGACAGGGGCGTCTCACCGAGGCGCTCGGATTGCTAGAGCAGTGGGAGAAGGGCCGCGGGCCGAAGGATGGGAAATTCGGCGTAGGTAAACGCGGAAACATCGTCTTGCGAGGTTCGTGGAAATGGTCAAAGGACGACGTGCCAAAGTACGGAAAGCGCGACGACATGGGAACGCAATGGCACCCCAAACGAACGGCGACGACGCGCATGCTCTTCGCCGCGCTCGATGCGTGTGCGACGAATGGTGATGTGCAACGGACGCGCAAGTTTATGAAGCGCATCACGACGTGGGAAGGACGCGTTCGCGGCGGCGACAACTTTAACGAAGACGAGTATATTTGGAACGCGCTCGTCAAGGCGTGCGCCCGAAGCCAGGACGCGTTGGGATGCTTGAACATTCTTCCTGAAATGTCCAAGGCTGGCGTCGAGCCGACCAGAGTGACGTACAACATCACCATCTCAGCGTGCGCCAAGGCTGGTCGCCCCGATTGGTGCCGCGCGTTGCTGCGAAGAATGGATAGGATCAAAGACGCCAACGTGCATCCGAATGAAATTTCGTACACGACGACGTTGGTGGCGGAGACGGCGGCGGCTCGAGACATTGTCGGTGGTGAATTCGCGGGTGGCGTCGATGTGGTGAAGGATCTTTGGAGTCGTTTCATAGCAAAGGGTGTGAAGCAAGACGGCATCGTCGTCGGCGCCTTCGTGAACGCCTTTGTGGCGTACGGAGACATCGACACCGCTTTGACGGCGCTCGACTTTGGCTACGAGAAGAAGATGTACATCAGTCCGAGCGTGTACTTCTCCGCCATGCGACTGTTGGCGACGAACGGCGACGAGCAAGGGGTACGAAAACTGAGCAGTAAGCTTCAGCGGAAGAACAAGAGCGGCGAGATCAAAGCCGAGTGCGACATGTTTGAGGCCGAAGCGTGCGCCGCGGCCGGCAACGTCGAGGGTGCGCGCGCCGCGATTTTCCGCGTTCAGAATGGTAACGAAGAGGCTGCGGCTAGGGTATTTCGCGACCGATCGTCCGGTGTTCTCGTCGCGCTCTTTGTCCAGGAAGTCCTCGAGTGTGACGCCAACTTCGACAACGCGGCGCAATCGTTCGATGAAGAGGACGACGACGGCGCGCAAGAATTCGATCCCTTGGACGACGACGTCGTGTTAAATCACAATGGTTCGCTCTGTCGATGGGAAAAGCCGGACGTGTGGAGCGTCACGCAGGCGCTCGACTTACTCGACGGTGCGTGGTCGTACGACGAATTCGACGAGCAAGGCATCGGCGCCTCACCGGCGCCTCCACCGCGAGGCGGTTGGGCCAACGCCGTGCAAGTCGGCGCCGTGGAGCCTCTCCTGTTCAAGAAGGGCGTCGCGCCGGGCGAACCGATCGCATCCGTGCTTCCAAACGTGGGCGAGTGCATGCGCCGCGGCGACATCGTCCGTCGCAGCGACTCTGTCGCCGACGCGCTCGAGTCTTTGGGCGCCAACGTCAACGCCGTCGTCATCGACGACGAAACTGGCATCCCCGTCGGCACGTTTCGTCGGGCCGACGGCTGCGTCGGCACCGACATTACCGTCGGTCAGGTCATGAGCGCCGCCCCCGAGCGTCTTTCGCTCGACGAAACCACCGTCGGCGACGTCGCCATGATGTGCGTTCGCGACTCCGCCGCTTTAATCGCCGTCGTCGACGAGCAAGGCTGCATCGTCGGCGCGCTTCGTCAGGACGACGTTCTCACCAACGCGCGCGTCAACGGCGACGACGCCTCGCCCCGTTAGCTCCCGCGCGCTTGATCAACATTTTTTAATTTACTTACCCGCAGCGATCGCTTCCCGCAGCGCCTCCGCTTCTTTCGCCAGCGCCTCGTAGCGCTCTTCTTGCCACTTGATCTGTCGACGCGCCACCATCATCGCCGTCTCCACCCCGTTCGTCTTCTCCTCCAACTGTCGCTCGAGCGCGAAGATCTCTCGCTCTTGCCGCTCGCACCGCGTCTCGTACATCGCGCATCGCTCCTCCGCGACCGCGCGCGCGTCGTCCGCGATGCGTCGCTCGCGATGCAACCGCAGCGTCTCCGCCCGCTGCGTCTCGAGCTCGTGCCGCAGCGCGTTCATCTTCTGCGCGTCCGACCGCCAAAAGCGAGCGTCGCCGAACGCGCGCGCGATCGGCGCGTCTCGGCGGTTCGCGACGCGCGCCGGCGTCGTCGCGCGCGTCGCGAGCGTCGGCATCGGCATCGAAAGCGCGTCGTGATTTGACGACGCGCGCTCCGCATGTCGCGCGCGGACCGCGAGCGCGCGCGGACGCGCGCGGCGCGACTCCGCGACGCCCCGCGCTGGGACGCGTTCGTCCGCGGTCGGTTGCTTCGCGAGGAGGACGTCGCGCGGTTGATGAAGATCGCGGACGTCGCGCGGGACGCGATGGACGACGACGACGACGACGACGACGAGGGACGACGGCGACGCGCGATGGAGGCGAGGAAAACGATGCGAGCGACGATGCGACACCACGGACGGGCGGTGTGCGAGACGCTGCTGGGGACGCTGTCGAACGTCGGCGCGACGGCGGCGACGGAGCACGTGCTGGCGCTGGTGGAGGCGGCGACGCGGACGAACGGCGCGAGGGACGACGACGAGCGCGCGGAGGACGAGTGGCTCGGCGTCGATGCGTTCGTGAATTACGATCCGGAGACGTGCGAGGACGAGACGATGGCGGCGATCGGAGGCGCGGCGGAGGCGGACGCGTATCGAGTGCTGGCGAAGACGCTCGCGAGACCGGAGGACGCGAACTCGCGGTTCATCAAGGAGACGGCGAGTCGAACGCTGAGGATGATGATAGGTCGACGGCCGAGGAACGGGGGGGGAGGGGCGAAGGCGGAGAGCGTGGCGCACGCGGTGCGGACGATCGTGTCGTGGTGCGGGAAGGAGCTGCGAGCGAGAGAGCGCGGGGAGGAGCGCGGAGACGACGTCGTGCCGTCGGTGGCGTCCGCGCTCGCGGGGGTGTTGGACATGCCCGAGGCGCGGGCGTTAGCGACGAACGAGGGGATCGTGGACGGGTTGACGCCGATTTTACGAGCGAGCGATCGGTTTAGCGTGCAAACGATGTACGAGGTGGCGTTATGTTTTTGGTTGATGAGTTTCTCCGCCGAAGGACGGAGGGAAATGTGCGCTCGAGGCGCGGCGAGCGTGAAGGCTTTGATGTCGTGCGCGGGCGCCGCGACGAAGGAAAAAGTCATTCGCGCGTGTATCTTGGCGTTGAAGAACATCACCGACCGGCATGGCGTCGATGGCGACGCTGTGGGTGATAATTTCACCGCCGTGGACGAGTCCCTTCGCAAGCTCGTGCACAACTTGTCCCTTCGCGGGTTCGAAGACGAAGAGCTCGCTTCGACGCTCGCTGAGTTGGACGAAGATTTGCGCGCTCGACGCAAAGAGGCGAGCAGCTGGGAGAGATACAGAGACGAAGTCATGAGCGGAAGTTTGGAGTGGAGCGCGGCGCACAAGGATGAAGGGTTCTGGCGAGAGTGCGCGACAAAGTTGACGGATAACAACTGTCAAATATTGCGCGTGCTGATCAAACTCATCGACGGTAGCGAGGCGATGGATCCGAAGACGCTCGCCGTGGCGTGCAACGACATCGGAGAATTTGCCGTTCACTATCCAGCCGGGCGATTCCTCGCGAATGATTTAGGGGGTAAAGAACATAGCATGCGATTGATGTCGCACGAAGACGACGAAGTTCGCAAATCTGCGCTACAGTGCGTGCAAAAACTGCTCGTCGCTAGTTGGCGCTCTCTTAGCGCGGCGAGCGAGTGACGGACGACGAACAAAACGAATTGCTTTGATGAATAAAATTACAACTGATTTAGAAGAATGAATATTAATGACCCCCCCCCACTACCGCGCCATCACTTAAAGTTTGCCGCTCTCGTCGACGCGTTTCGCCGCCGCCGCCAGCAAGCGCTCACACTGTGCCCAATCCTCGTCTTTCGTCACCGGAGACTCGATGAAAGGCGTCGCGCCATGCCGAACCAGGCACGCCATCTGAGCGATCGTGATTTCTTCGGCGCGTTCGACGCTCGACAAGTATTCATCACTCAAGAAAACACCAGCCCACGGCCTGAATTTCATGCGCGCGAGAAGCTGCTTCGAAGGCAGAAAAACCGAGCCGTAAATTTCGGCATCCGGCGCCAAGTCGCGGACGCGCTCCAAACCTCGCTCCAACTTCTCCACATCGCTTCCAATTTGAAACCAAACCCCACGAACGAGCCCTCCGCGCATTTTTTTCTCCAACCGTTCAAACTCTCGCGCCGCCGCGTCGCTTCCTTCGTCAAAATGCGGATTATACGCCACGTCGAATCGAAAAGTCGACGCCCGCCTTTTCCACTCTCGATCCATCGCCAACCGACGCAGCACCTCGACGCTATCGCACTTTCGACTCCCACTTCCACTCACCAACAAGCACCGATCGATGTTCCGCGCCGTCATCGCGTCCGCGAACGCCTTCACCGCCTCGACGCTTTGGTTCGCGTCCCTCCTGTACTGATTCTTCATCGAGTAATGCGGCACCACATCGACATCATCGCTCAGCGTTCGCGCGGCGTCGATCCACGCGATCAAATCGTCTTTTTTATCCTTGTTCGGCACGTTCACGCGCGTCGTCGCCGACGACGTTCGGCGACGCAGCGCGCGCAGTTCCGTCTCGAGACACTTCACATCTTTGAAAAACAACTCGTACCGCGGCGCGATGCGCGTCGACATCGTCGCGCGCGCGCGGCGTCGCGCGAGTCTCTCGCGATGCGCGTCGCGGCGCGGCGCGAGACGCGCGCGCGCGTGTGACGCCGCGAAGTGCGTCGAACGCGACGCGCGGCGATTGGAGCGCGGCAGAGTCGCGCGCGCGGCGGCGCGATGCCGGACGAAGACGCGGCGGCGATCGAACGCGCGCGCGCGGACGATGCGAGCGTCGCGTCGACGCGCTCGGGGGACGATGCGGGCGCGATGGCGCCGCGATGGCGCTGCGTGGCGTCGAGCGCGGATTTGCGAGCCGTGAGCTCTAAACGCGTTCGGTTCACGTGCGTCGACGCCACGCGCGCGCTGGTGATTTTGGGGGCGAACACTGGGTCGGCGTACGTGTTCGCGCGATCGAGGGCGCGCGATGATGGCGCGGGAGGCGTGGAACGACGCGCGAGATTCGTCGCGGTGGTGTCGCCGGAATTGGTCGAGCCGAGCGCGAGACGACAGGGGAATGTGGGCGCGCGCGCGGCGCCGCAGAGCGTGCGGACGATCAGAGCGTCGCCGTGCGGACGAATGTGCGCGCTGGGGTTCGCAGATGGACACGTGAGGGTGATTGAGCTCGATGGATTGACGCGGGAGGAGGCGCCGCGGAGAAGCGCGCTGGGATCGACGGTGGCGTTTCTGTCGAGCACGCATGAAGGACGAGCTGTCACGGCGCTGTCGTGGTCGAGCGATTCGCGGGTGTTGTATGCGGGAAGCGATCAAGGGGTGGTGACGGTGACGTCGTGCGCAGCGTTCGTGGAGTGGTGCGACGGTGGCCGCACGGGCGCGAGACCGGCGCCGGTGAATAAGACATTGTACACAGACGTGAGTAGTGCGGTGCATCAGCTCGATGCGTCACCGAGCGGTCGTCACGTGATAACAAGCGCACAATCTAGCGCACAACTCGTGATTGTGCAGGGAGCGCATAGCGGAACGACGTCGAATATAGGTAGCAAGCAGCGCGAAGGATCGTACGGAAGTTGCTTCCACGGGTACGCAAGTTTGAGCGTAGAAGATGACGATCCCGTGGAAGAGGAAGACGAATGGGACGAAGAATTAGAAGGTGTGAGGGTAGTAGAGCATGCTGTGGTGTCACGACCGGGGCGTAAGCTGTGGATTGCCAAAGTGGACAATGTTGACTCTGAGCGAGCCGACGTGGAAATCATGGCAACCATCAAACCCGAAGTGCCAGTGCCTTCCAGCGTACCAGGATGGGATCAATCGAGTGAATCCGCGGATGCGGTGAAACGCGCGTCAAAGAAACTAGAGTTTGGCCTCTTGCATCGTTTAGGCCCTTGCGTGTTGTCGACGACGGAGCGCGCAGTCGCCATCATCGACGTCGCTACTCCAGCAATCGTTAGATGGTATCCCCTAAAAGAGCCAGGGAGCGAAAGTTTGAGCGCTGGTTTCGTCGATGCATGCACAGTTGATCATCGAGCGTTTTTCCTGACGCCATCTGAAGACAGTGGGAATTCGGTGTGGTGTTTGGAATCATTCGTCGACGCCAAGGCGCTTGCGCATGACGTCGTGAGCGAGACATCCTCTGCAAGTGCATTCATCCGTGCCCTAGACATTTGCCGCAAGACAAACTCGTACGACGACGGCTTATTCAGAAGGGCGAAAGAGGCGTTGGATTCGTCGGAAGCGGACGCCGCCGGAGTAAATAGTAGGCTTGCGTTTCTCGTGCAATGGGGCGAACAAGTGGGCTCGAAGTTGGCGCCGGCGAAGGAGGACACCGAAGTTGACCTGCGCGAGCTCGTGACCGAGGAAGAAGTATCATCACCGAAAGCACCAAAGACGCCGGACTTCGATCTCGGAAAACCACCTCTCGGTAGAGATCGTTCGACGATTGATCGACCATTGTCCGAATTGGCTGCCCCAGCTTCGAACGAGTTCCCGAAGGCGGAAACCGAAGGAGGCATCTTCTTTTACAATCCTCGTGGCGTTTCCAAGACATCCAAGGTAGATGGAGAATTCGCGCCGAAGGCAAATGGAAAGGTGAAGAAGCGACACGCGCTCATTCTGGACGATGTCGAATCAAACGAGCCTGCAGTCATACTACAAAGCAACGTGAAAGTAGTCTCGCCGACAAAATCCAAGAATTACGGGGTTGATTTACCAAACAATGACATCGAATGGGAAGAGTGTGACGCGTTCGATGCTCAAGAGTGGCAAAAGGCGATGGATAGCGTGAAGTGTTTGCTCCCAATTCGAGGGGCGCATTTTGAGCATTGGAGCTGTTACGAAGACATTAAGACGACGTCGACACTTGACTCCACTGACACTCCATTGCCCGAGCAAAACGCTCGGATTCAGTACAGATTTATGACGAATGTACGAGTCGCCGCGATCGTCGACTCCGTCACGAAACTTAAAGAGTGTCGAATGAGCCTCGACGCGTCGATTCTCCTGCCTTCGCTTCGGCGTTGGCGCAATATACGCGCCGAGTCGATTGAACTTCTGACACGCTTTGAAAAGGGCGAAGATGCACCACTCACCGCTAAGATAAAACTGCAATGGAGTTCGCTGTTAGAAAACGTTGAGAAAGAGCTTGACGCAGTGTGTGATGAACTCAAGCTCGACGTCGCAGCGGTGAAAAAGCAAACGCCGCCAAAGAATCGTGAGACTCAAACGTCTCTCGCGTCAGCGGAACATTCGACGGACTCAATGACAATGGCAAGTGTAACTGCAGCGTTGACGGAAGGAGGTGCGATTGATATGAGTCAATCTTTGGAGTCCGAATGTGTGGCATCGCTTCGATCAACCGATGTTGCAGAAGCGTCGGCTATCGTATCAGAATGTCTTAGGCGGGCGCTTCTCCAGACTTTAGAGTCGCTTGACGGCGCTGACACATCTGCGGCTCTCGAGCACGGCGTATCGCATCTTATGTTAGTCTCGCGCGTAGGTTCCGCCGCAGTTGGAGCGGCGGAAGTCATTCGAGCGCTCGCCAAGGCTTCAGAAGAGGAGAAGTTGTCGAAAGCGATATCACCGATGAACACGAACGAATCCATATCCAGAGCTCTCAGTCGTATTTTCACAAATGTCACCACATTCTTGACTTCCGAAAATTCTGTGGATTTGGACTTACGCCGTGGCGCTGCCAAGCTTCTCGAGCCACTTGACGCACACTTATCGCGGCCACCCATGCGGCAGTTTGGAAGATTTCCACAGCTCCAAGCCGCGCTCGCGGCGGAGATCGACGGTGTCGTGGACCAATTACCGTTTGTATGTCGCTCGTCTACCGATGCTGATGACGGAGTGTCACAATTTACTCTGAAAGTGCCTCACGAGAACCCAATCGCGCCCGCCATCGAAGATTTTGGCGACTGGGGCATCAAGATGGATCTTCGTCGCTGCCCCGCGTGTAGTCACTCCCTCCTGTGCCCCAACGACGGCGAGCTCATCACCTTTATGTGCGCGCACACGTATCACAAAGCGTGTTGCGCGGCGTCTATGGCTTGTTTCGCGTGTTGCGCCGACTCCCGCTGACGCGCGCGTCAGTTGTAATATAATCCCAATCGAACCGCCGCAGAAGGGGAGACGAACAGTCGCCATTTCTTCGGAAGAGAAAAACGCTCGCGCGCCTCACTTCGCGCGCGCGTCGCGCGATGGCTGACGCACACGGAGAGAAAGTCGATTCATCCAGGCGCGCGGCTTTGCAGACGCAGGCGCGACGCCGCGCGTCGTGCTTCGTGCAAAACTCGACGACGCTCGGGGAAGCCCACGCGGACATCGCCAACGATGCGAGATATCGATCGCGCGGTGAACGTGAGAGCGTGGATGAAGAGCGTGGTGAGGGAGTAAATGCGTACAAAACGAGCGGGATATTTGACTCCGCGCGAGATAGGAGCTTCGCGTCCACTGTGCAAGGCCGCAAGAGCACCAAATTCGAGAAAGGCGAGAGGGGCTGGCGCGGCGAGGCGCTCAAGCGGCGCGTTCGAGGGGCGCTCGAAAGCGGGCACGTCTCCATGTGGATGGCAAACATCACGATTTGGAGCCTTTTCGGGGATGATTTGCGCTTGTTCGCAACCGACGCAGACGCAGATCTCGGGTTTTTGGTCCTGGTGTGGGTGTGCTTGGCGAGCTTCGCGATTGAACTCGCGCTGAGCGTCTTCGCCCTGGAAAAATATGCGGGAGGATTTTACTTTTGGCTCGATTCTGTGGCGACGTTAAGTCTGCTCGCAGACATTCCGGCTTTCATGCGAGCGCTTGGTATGGATCCGTGTCAAGGTGTCGACTCTTATGGGTCCACCTTTGATGAAGCTACTCGAACGGCGGGCGCGGGTGGCGGCGATAGTGGCGTCGCCGACGCCGGATTTGCAAAAGCCGGTCGAGCTTCCCGCGCGGCAACTCGAGCTGGTCGCATCGTTCGCATCATACGCCTGATACGATTGGTGAAGATATTTAAAACGTACGAAGTCAATCGAGAGCGTAACGAACGTCGCGACAGTTTGATCAAGCTCAAACGCGATAGTCTGGTGAAGCAAAGTGTCGTCGGAGGGATGGACGAGAACGCTGTAAATGCGTATGTAGAGGAAGACGAAGATTCTTTGTTGGACTTTGAGCAGTCTGAGTCTCGTGTTGGGCAGAAGCTTGGCGATTTGACGACGAAACGGGTCATTATCGGCGTTTTACTCATGCTCTTCATGCTCCCAGTGTTTGATGTCCGCTTGTACGCAGCCGGCGAGCGACAGGATTTCGCAGAGGGCGGACTCACTATGGCGCATGAAACCCTGATCAATAGCGTCGACGAAACGGATGGATTTTACCGGTCGCTAAATCAATACTACGCCGGCACTAAAGGAATGTATCGACTGGTGGTGAATGGCACAGATTACTCAAACAATGGCAATCTCTCATTCGCACTCGACGGTTACGCGCATAAGAAACTGCGTTGTACCGAATTTGAATTCTCCACGTTTTCTACACCAGATGCAAACGTGCCTAGTGGTTTCAGTTTCGCGTTCTTCGATCGACAGCGCGAGAGTCAATTGCAGGCTTTGCTCAACATCATGCGAACAATTTTTGTGTGCCTCATTCTCACCATCGGCGCCGTGCTGTTCAGCAAAGACACCAACGCTCTGGTCCTCCGACCACTAGACCGAATGGTGAATAAGATTCAAGCGATGAGTGAGAATCCACTGACACAATTTGAAATCACCGGTGGCGATGAAAATAATCAGATGGAGACACGACTGCTAGAGAATAGTATCTGTCGCATTTGCTCTCTCCTCGCCGTCGGATTCGGTGACGCGGGCTCCGAAATTATCGCTGAAAACATGAAGCGCGGCGGTGCGATTGATCCGATGATTCCTGGCAAAAAGATGGTTGCTATTTTCGGGTTTTGTGACATCCGGCAATTTACGGACACGACTGAGGTGTTACAGGAGGACATCATGGAGTTTGTGAACACGATCGCCAAGATTGTGCACGTGGAAGTACACGTGCACGGCGGGAGCGCGAATAAGAATATTGGCGATGCGTTTTTATTGGTGTGGAAGTTTCCTAAAGATATTTCTGCGGAGGATATATCGGATATATCGAATTGTGCGCATATAGACGAACACAAACGTCGAAAGATTCAGATGATTGCCGACAACGCGCTCGCCTCATTCGTCACAATCATCGGAGCGTTGCGGCGCAGCGCTCGGTTACAACGGTATCGCGGGAATGAGGCCCTGAACGAGCGAATTAAGAACTTCGAGGTGAAGATGGGTTTTGGTCTTCACGTGGGTTGGGCGATCGAAGGCGCCATTGGGAGCGAGCACAAGGTGGATGCTTCGTACTTGTCTCCGAATGTCAACATCAGCGCTCGTCTCGAAGCAGCGACGAAGCAATTCGGCGTTCCGCTTCTCTTTACCGGCCAATTCGCATCCTTGCTGTCATCAAGTGTTCAACACGAAAGCAGGCAAATCGATTGCGTCACCGTAAAGGGATCGCTGCATCCAGTCGAGCTCTACACCTTTGACGTGCGTCCAGAAAATATCGCGGCGCCCGCCGCCGACGTGAATTTACATCGCACGTTTGAGGAAGAGACGCTGAGCTTCATGGAATACTCTGACGAGTTTAAGCAGCATCCAGATATTTTAAAAATGCGCGAGGGTATTTCGGCGGACTTTTTGCAAGATTTCAAGCGAGGTTTACGTCATTACGTCGCCGGAGAATGGTCTCAAGCGAAGGAAATCTTGCACACGACGAGGACGTACGTCACCGCGCAAGGCGAGCGAGCGCTCGACGGCCCTAGCGAAAGTTTACTCGCGGTGATGAAAAAGCACGACTTCATCGCGCCCAAGACATGGAAAGGCTATCGCGAGCTCACCGAAAAGTAACCAACCACTGCATAAATATCACAACTCATCGCGCGCGCGCTGTACTGAATTTACGAAAGAACTTATAAAGACACTCTCGTCCAAATTCACCGTCGCGTGCCACCAATTCGGTGGAAAGTAAATCGCTTCGCCTGCGTTCACCGTGCACTCTAAAATTCCACCCTCACCGTCGCGCACGTCCCCCCGGCGCAGCGCCTCCAGCGCCCACGCGTACGCCGTCACGTTGGGATCGAAATTCGGTGTCGCGTCCGGCGGCGCCAAGAACCAATGCTTCCTCCCGATCAAACTCTCCGACCACCCCGGCCCATGCGTGTGCATCGGCACTCCGCTAAACTGTCCCCCCACGCCGAACGAATACGCCACGTTCGCGTCGCCGACGTATTCTAAATCGTCGTACGCCCCGAAGAGCGTCTCGAATCCGTTCGACATCGTCCCATCGCTCTCCACGTGATCACCGAACCAGTACCATATCTCGCTCGCGTCTTCCTTTCCATCCGTTCTCCTCTTCGCCGCCACGTCCTCCTCGACGTATCCTCGCAGGCTCTTCCGAAGTTTTCCGCGCGAGTGCGCGTTCGCGCTGCTCAGCGTCACCGTCGCCGCGCCCAGCTCCCGAAGCAGCGCCCCTCTTTCGACGCGCTCGACGAACCCCGTTCGCCGCGCGCCGAGCCCGGTGACGACCACCGGCGTCTCCGCGCTCTCGAACGTGCGCGCGAACGTCTCGAGCGAGAGCTCGTCGACCGACGCGCGCGGGACGGTGCACGGTCGTCCATCGAACGGCGGCGAACGAAAGCGTCTCCAGTCGCGATCGCTCGCGCGCGCGCGCGCGATTCGCGTCAGAAGGACGCAGACGAACGCGAGCGCGCGCGTCGCCGCGCGGGCGGTGACGCGCGGCATGCGGCGCGACGCGACGGCGGATGACGCGAAAACGCGACGCATCTTAGATTCCGCAGACAAAGGCGCGGCGTCGCGATGGGGCGACGTCGAGGCGCGCGCGCGGCGTGGAGGCGCGCGAGCGCGGGCGCGATGGCGACCGCGGCGTTCGCGCGCGCGTGGACGCGCGCGATGGCGGACGCGGGGTCGATGACGTCGGGATTTCAACGACCCGAGGCTTCGCCCGCGGTGCCGCTGCGCGCGACGCGCGGACGCGCGACGGCGGACGCGGACGCGGTGACGCAGGTGCACTTGGCGCCGACGGGCGCGGGCGAGATGAGCGTGGTTTGGGCGACGCGCGAGGCGCTGGACGAGGACGCGGCGGTGGAGTACTACGCGAGCGCGAGCGACGGGAGACAAAGACGACGCGCGGAGGCGATGAGCGCGTCGTACACGACGCAGTTGTGCGTCGGATCGCCGACGGCATTCGTGCCGCGCATGGGAACGACACCGGCGGTGGATCCGGGGGTGCTGATGACGTTGGCGAACACGTCGGCGTGGGCGGACGCCGACGCTTCAAACTATCGCTCGGTGCGGACGTTCGAGGATGTGATTCCGAGCGCTTTCTGGACGGACGCGCCGATGTCTAAGGGGGTGTGTTTGGATTACGCCAATCCCGACGCCGTGTATCACTCGCCGATCGTGCACACGGCGAAGATGACGGGATTGATGGCTGGAGAGCGGTATTCGTACGCGCTGCCAGGGAGCGAGACGACGAGAAGCTTCAGGGCGCCGAAGACGCCGAAGAAGCACGGGAAGGAGACGACAAAAATAGCCGTTGTGGGCGATACGGGTCAGACGGACGTGACGCGGGAGGTGCTGACGCACGTTCGAGACGCTTTGGGGGACTCAGAGTTGTTGATACACACAGGAGACGTGTCGTACGCGGATGGCTTCGCGCCAAGATGGGATAGTTTCGGCACCCTGAGCGAATTCTTGCTGGATGGTATGCCGATGTTGACCGTGCCTGGAAATCACGACGTGGCGCAAAATGGAATGGATCTCGTGTCCTACATGGCGCGATATCCCTCCCCTTACACAGCATCGAAGAGTCCATCGCAACTGTTTTGGTCTCACGAAGTCGGTCAGGCGCACATCATTGGTTTGAATAGCTACGCCAACTCGCAGATTGGGGTGTACGATGGTGCTGATACGCCTCAGATGGCGTGGTTACGCAAAGATTTAGCCACCATCAATCGGCAGTATACCCCTTGGGTCGTCGTCGTGTTTCACGCGCCTTGGTACAATTCCAACCGAGGACACTTCAAAGAGGCTGAACGTATGAGAAAAGCGCTCGAGCAAATCCTTTTCGACGCGGGCGTTGATCTCGTGTTCAATGGCCACGTGCATGCCTACGAAAGGTCCCATCCGGTGCACGACTTTCACGTGCATGAGTGCGGTCCCGTGCACGTCGTCGTCGGCGACGGAGGAAATTACGAAGGCCCGTACGGTAATTCCTGGATGGAACCTCAGCCGTCGTATAGCGCGTTCAGGGAGGGTTCTTTCGGTGCGGGCTCGCTCACGATTCATAACGACACTCACGCGACCTGGGAGTGGCGCCGAACGACTTGCGTAGCGAACACGACGAGCGCGCAGACGTACTTTGAAAGAACTGGAGAGGCAAGCACATGCCGCACCATCCCAGACATCTCCGCCCAGGCGATGGAGCCCGTCGATGTGGCTATATTCCGTCGTGACGTGGATGTCTGTCCAAACAAATTGGCTGGAACCGCGGCGAGAACGGGCGCGTCACAGACACCTTACATACCGGAATCGAGCACTACTGCGCTCTCCATTGCCCTCGTCGCCATCCTCCTCCTTTGGCTCGCCACGAGCGTCGCCTTGATTCGCGCATTGAAGACCACGCGAGACTTAAGAATGCGAATTTATCGTTCGCCTCGATTGCTCTCTACCGATGAAGATGAATTCAACGATGGTGAATTTTCCGCCGTCGGCTTGAAGGATTTTAACACGTTGTAAATTGATGTAAAAATTGCGTTTAAATACAACAGTGCGCGTTCGCGTGATTTAATTCGGAGACCAATCGGAAGCATCGTCTCGTCCGCGACGCTCACCACCGCCTCCACCGTACTCGTCGCGAGCATCGCCTCTGCGGAGACCTCTTCCTTCGTCGCGTTCATCTCGGCGCGTGTACGAGTACCCGCCGGTCGTCCCTCGCCGATCCACCTGCCTATTCACAACGTCACGGTCGCGTCGCATCGCCGACGGCGACGCTCCTCGACGGCGTTCTTGAAACCAGTTGATAATCTTACTCGCCGGCAGCTTGGTTGCCTGTCGTACGCTCTCGATCAGGGCGTCGTCGGGATACTGCGTCATGGCGTACACCTTTTCCAGCGTCGCCACGTTCGACGATCCCAACCTCGTCTTCTTGTACGACTTATACGCCGGCATCCCACCCGGACCGCGCGCTCCAGATCCCTTCGCCTCATCCGCCGCGTCTCGCTTTGCCTTGGCTTGCGCGCGCGCCTCGCGCTCCGCCGCCGCCGCCGCCGCCGCCTCATCCTCCTGCACTAACTCTTCCGCAAACTTCTTCGCGAGCGTCTCGGCGCGATGTCCATTGCGCTTTAACCATCCCAGAACCTCGTGTCGCTCCAATTCCAGCTCGCGACACAGCTCTCGAACCTCAACCTTGCGCCGTCCCCGCGCGAGCGCGCGCTCGAGCGCCCTCGTCTTGTGCCGTGGGATCGCTTGCGCCGCCTCCGCGTCCGCGTTCTGCCGTTCAAACTGCTCGAACAGATCTTCCCAGTTCGAACTCGACCCTTCGTCGCGCTCTTCCGTCCCGCGCGTCATCACGCGCGTCGCACGCGTCGCATTCGTCGTCGAAAAAGCGAACGCGCCGCCGCCACCGGGACACCGCGCGCGCGTCGTCGTCGCCGTCGCGCACCGCGCGTCGCGCGTCGACCGAGCGAATCGCGCGTGCGCGATGCACGTCGCGCTTCGCACCGTCGTCGCGCATCGAGTCGTCGCCATCGCGCGCGTCGGACGTCGACCAATGCCGTCGCGGCACTCGACGACTCGATGCGCGGCGACGCCGGCGCGTGATGTCGAGCGCGAGCGCGACGGACGACGACGACGGCGACGGAAACGACGACGACGCGCGCGATCGCTCGAGCGAGTCCGACTCGGAACGCGACGCGCGGAGCGTCGAGCTCGGGACGGCGCCGTTGCTCGGGACGCCTCGCGAAGACGGAACGCGCGACGACTTGGACGCGTCGGGGCGGCGCGCGAGCGCGAGGGAGGTCGTGCGCGAGCACGGATGGGTGCTCGGGGCGTTCGCGCTGTCGCTGGTCGTGACGACGATGTCGATGTCGGTGCCGTTTCCATTTCTGAGCCAAGAGTTCGCGCGAGCGGGACTCGACGCGACGCGGGTGGGAGCGACGTTCGCGGCGTTGCCGTTCGGCGTGCTCGTGGTGTCGCCGACGATCGCACCGAGGGTACTGTGGCGGTTCGACGCGACGATGGTGGCGAAATATTCGCTCTTGGGGCAGGCGGCGTGCGTATTGGCGACGAGCGCGTTCGCGGGACGAGCGCGCTGGAGAGTTTGGTTGGTGTGTAGGTTGTTTCAGGGATTTTTCAACGCGTTGACGAGCGTGACAATGCTGTGCGTGGTGACGCGAGCGGCGCCAGATGCGGTGAGCATCACAAGCGGGTTGCAAGAAGTAGCCGCGGGCTTCGGGACTCTCATTGGGCCGATTTTCGGTGGATTTTTGTACGACATTCATTCGTCGCCAAAGTTACCTCTGATGGCGAACGGCGCCGCCATTTTGCTGTCAACTCCTCCAGTGATGTACGCGATGCGTCGACTCGACGGTCGCGACGACCGTGGTCAAATGTCCGGGCCCTCGCAGGAGGAAAGGCCGAGTTATGCTCGCGTGCTTCGTCGGCCGACTTTCTTGGCCGCCGCCTTGGCCGAACTTGTCGTGTCCACGAGTTTCGGCGGGATTCCGACCACTCTTCCGCTATATCTTCATCAAACGCTGAACTTTTCACCAGCTACGATTGGCTTGGTGTACTCGTTACTCGCTGGGCTGTATGCGCTCGTGACGCCGATCGTTGGCATTGTTTCGCACACTCCGAACTCAAAAGTGGGCGACATCGTACTGTGCCTCATCGGCATGGCGTCCATGTCAGTCGCACACTTTTTCTTCGGCCCTTCGTCTTTGCTAGGATTGCCTGATCCACTGAGTGCGACGGCCCGAAGGCGGCTTTGCGTGTGGTTTCCAAGCGTTGTTTACGGGGTCGGAAGCGCCTTTGCGTTTGTACCGCTCTTGCCCTTGATGCAAGCGTCTGTCAGAAACGACGGACCAAAGTACGCAGATTTAGCAAACGGACTTTTCGTGAGCTGCTACTTTTTTGGAGAAATGCTCGGTCAGTTATTCGGTTCTTCCTTGGTGCACGAGCTCGGATACCCGGCCGCGAGCACGGCGTGGGCATTTGCCATCATCGCCAGCGCGAGCGGTTTCGTGCTGGTAGAGTTCGGAGCGGGCTTGGCGAAGCGTCTCCGCTCTTCCGTATCGCGCGTTCGCTCGATGAGCGATTCTTTGGATTCAATGTTGTAATGATTAGTGTAAAAAGGTTCTTGCTGTGGGTCTGCCGGGATGCGCGCGTTTCACCATTTTCGTCGGTCTGCGTCTCTCCTTTAATCACAAAACCTAAATTGTCTGTCCGTCTAATACTATGTCGACACTCACAAAGTCGTCCCCCGCCATAAAATTTCCACGATAACGCGAGAAATTTTAACGGTAAGACTTTTGGAAGCGCGCGCGGGCACCGCGACCGCCAGCCTTCTTCGGCTCCATGCGGCGCGGATCCGCGACGAGCAAGGTTCTGTCGTACGCCAACAAAAGGTCCTTGATCTCCTTCTTGCTCGCCTCATCGACATACTTCTGGTAATACGCCACGAGAGACTTCGCAATCGCCTGACGCACGGCGTACATTTGCGACACGTGTCCGCCACCCTTCACGCGAACGCGAATGTCCACGTTCGCGAATCGCTCCTTACCGAGCAACAGAATGGGTTCGACCGCCTTGAGTCGGAGCGTGTCCGGCTGCACGAGATCGATCGGGACACCGTTAAGGCGAATCAAGCCCTTGCCCCGCTTCGTGTGCGCCACGGCGACGGCAGTTTTCTGCGCGAGAAGAGCGTTTCGGCGTCAGTCGAGTCCAAACCCAAGCCCTAGCGGATCGCACGCCGCGAAACCATCCCGCACGAGCGCCTCCCACCGATGACGCCGCGTCGCGAACGACGCGCGATACGAGAGATGCGATTACGAGTCACCGATCGATGCGCGACGACGTACCTTGCGCCCGAAGGTTTGCACGCTCTGCGTCGAGAAAGATCGTCCGAGGACGTCGCGGTTAGGGTCAATACGCACGAGACGATGACGCGACGAGGCGCGCGAGGCGAGTCGAAGCGCGCGCGCGCGAACGAACGAACGACGCGAAGGTTGTTTCTGTCGTTCGACGCGAGGTCGGGACGCACCATTTGGTCAGCCATGATGGACGGCGCGTCGGTGAAAGACGGATCGAAACGCGCGCGTCGCCGGATGGGCGAGACGCGAGCCCAAAACCCTAGATCGGTTTATCGCGATCGAGCGTAAATAATGCGTAAAGAACCTGAATGAGTGTCCATCAATGGACAGGTACCGAACGAGACGACGACGCCGCGGCGAGGCGCGGGAGGAACCAGCGGAGCTTGGGCGCGAGGGCGACGTCGTCGACGCGCGGGGCGGGCGCGAGGGCGAGGACGTTTTCGCCCGGATGGGAGACGCGGTGAAGGCGCGCGGATTCAGCGTTGGCGATGGCGGTGAAGTAGACGTCGAAGAAGTTTTCGGCGAGACGAGCGATGAGCTCGATGAACTCGTCGGCGTCGATCTCGCCGGCGTCGTCGCCGACGACTTGCAGCTGGCTGAGCGCGAAGGCGTGCTGCACGGCGAGCGGCGAGAGAAGGTGATGATCGGCGTCGTTGAAAGTGACGATGTCGATGTTGCGGCATAGTTGCATGAGCTCTTTGAGATCCATGGTCTCCAGACCGCCACCGATGGCGGATTTCGCCTCCGCGGCGGCGTATCGCACGAAGACGGATCGGATGTCGGCTTGAAACGCGTCGAGCGCGGCTCTTGCCGAGCGAAATCGCATTCGCGTGCGGAACTCTTCGACGTCCACCGAGTGTGCGCGTGGATAGACGATATCTTTGATGAAACGGCTCGCTGTGAGCCCGAAATTATCCATCCGCACGCCGCATTGCTTCGCCAAACGCAGTATGCCGCAAATGAACTCGGGCATGATCAACGTCCGGTCGCTGTTGGACAAATCTCGGTTCTTCACCTTTCTGCCGCGATCGTCGGTGACCCAGTTGAGTCTTATGAACAATAACTCCGCGCTCGATTTCACGAGCTGATGCCTGGGATGCGGTCCGATGAGTTTACAGTCCTTCACAAACGTCATCCAATCCGATAGCGTCATGCTCCCCAACTCGGCGGCGGTGATGTTCTCATCGAAAGGCTTCGTCATGCTCGAGTAGTACTTGAATATATTCCGTATTGCTGGATAGTGTTCAAGTAAGTGTTTCTCGACTTCTTTCATGTTAGTTCCTCCGGCCTCTCGTTTGAGGAGGTCTCTGGACTCGTGCGCCACCGCGCCGAAGACGGAGCCAAATTCTTCGGATATTTGCTCCGTCGGATCGTAATCTTCAACGGCGTCAACCTCAGACTCAGATCCTTCGTCATCGATGCCTGCACCATTTGCGCTCTCGTCGAGGCGATTCGACGCGTTCGCTCTCAACAACTCAGCCTCAATCAGCGCGCGCTGTGCTCGCATTAATTCTAGCGCGCCGCGAAACTTTTCGACGGACCTCGGACTGAGCGGTCGCGAGCGTAAAACCTCCAAAGCCTCTCGGGCGTCTCGAGCGCACTTAATCCGCACGCGAGTACGGGGTGGAAGCTCTAGATCGTCACCATCGTCTGCAAAGGCGCTGATATCACCGTTATCACTCGTCGAGGTCGATGACTCAGTCTCGCCGCGAGCGCCTTCGAACGAGTGCTCCGGAGACGCGGGTGCTGCTGGTTCAACAACCACTCGAGGCAACAATGCCTCTCGTGGCGCGCTCGGAGTGAACCTTTTACGGTGTAGCCCAGTATCGACTTTGGCGGTTACCGATTTCAATCGCTCACGCGTCCTCTTCCATCGTCTCCCACCGCTCGAGTCACGCTCTCCAGACAAGTTCTCTCGCCGTAGCAAAAGTTGTGGGTCACATTCGCGTCGCGCGCTGAGCTCACGAAGCAAGTCGTTCGTACGATTTTTTCGATGCCCGAGAATGAGCAGCTGTTTCGTTCTCGCGCTTTGCATCGAGAGTGCGGCGATAAGTGGGGAGTGTTTCTGTTTCTGTCGGCAAACTATCTATTTCCGTACTTCATTGACTGACAACAAGCTGCCTACTATACTCGCGTATGGTCACGAGCGTGACTGCTTGACTAATTCAAGCCAGCGTGACGACGTTTCCGACGACTAAAATGCACGGAGATAGAGACTCACCGGACGTTTTCTCGACGATATCCCGCAACGAGCCGAACCACGAACGCTCGTCCGGTTGCATCCCGTTTCGAATCACGCAGCACGGCGTCGTCGGTGACTTATTCCCTTCCCGCGTGAGCGATTCGACGACTATTGGAAGTGTCCTCCCAACCATCAGAAATACGCACGTGTCGATTCCAGCGAACGCGGCAAAATCGATCGAATTTGGATCGTGCGCGCTCGTCACGGAAAAGTGCCGTCCCAACTCTCGATCCGTCAACGGAATCCCCACGCTCAGCGGCGCGCTCAACGCCGACGATATTCCAGGAATCATAGTCGTGTGCACTCCATGCTTTCGCAGCGCCGCGATCTCGTCGCTGACGCGCGCAAACACGCTCGGACACCCACCTTTCAGTCGCGCCACGCGCTTACCGCTTCGCGCGAGCTCCACCAACAACTCGCATATATCGCTCTGCGTCCAAGACTTCGCCGACCCACCCCTCTTCCCTACGCTCACGAACTCCGCGTTCGCCTTCGTCGCGAGCGCCAGCACGTCCTCGGAAGACCCACCCAAATCGTCGTAGACGACGACGTCCGCGTTCGCGAGCGCCCTCGCCGCGCCCATCGTCAGCGCGTCCACGCCTCCCGGCCCCGCCCCGACGAGGCACACGCTTCCCATCGACGTCGACGCCTCGTTTTCGTCCCGCGCGCGCGCCCGCGCGTCGCCGTCGCGCGTCGCCGTCGGTCTCACCGTCGCCCGCCGTCCACCGTCCCGCGTTCGTCGACGCCTCGCGCGGACGTCGACCGCGCGCGGCGCCGACGCCGACGCGCTCGAGCGCGCCGGCATCGCCATCGCCGTCGCGAGGCGGCGCGATCGCCCCCGCGCGGCGGCGCGACGCGACGTGACGACGTCGTCACGTTTCGGCAGCACTTCGCGACGCCGTCGATGGCGACGGCGCGCGCGCGCGTCGTCGCGCGCGCGGCCGATCGCGGGCGCGGACGAGGCGGCCGAGGCGGTCGCGGACGCGGACGCGGCGGACGCGGGCGCGGACGGGCGTCGTACGTCGAGCGACGGCCGCGCGAGGCGAAACCGTTGACGAGCGCGCAACTGGAGAAACTCGCGGCGCGCGCGGCGGACGAGCGCGCGCACTGGATCGCGGAGTGCGAGGCGGCGCGAAGCGGCGTGGGTGGTGCGCGCTCGCACGGACGGTGCGCTGTGGACGCGGTGGAGACGCTGTTCGAACGACGGGACGAGCGGGACGGGGACGCGTCGGCGTACGAAGACGTCGGCGCGCGCGCGCTCGGCGTCGAGGAAGGATACGCCGGGATCGATGGCGATGTGGAGGCGTTGGAGACGACATTAGGGGTGCCGGGGATGGTGGTGGAGAATTTACGGCGGATGGGGATGCGGAAGCTGACCGTCGTGCAGCGATACGCGATGCCGCTCGCGGGACCGCGAGGAGTAGACGTGCTGTGTAACGCGCCGACGGGGAGCGGGAAGACGGCGGCTTTCATGCTTCCGCTCATCTCGAGATTGGTCAGAGAGAGCGCGGAGGCGCCGACGGAGGCAGAGGTTGTCGATGGAGAGTTTGGGGTGCCGGCGAGACCGAAGGTCCTCGTCTTGGCGCCGACGAGGGAGCTGGCGCTGCAAATTCATATGGAGACTCGAAAGTTTATCTTCGGGACGCCTCTGTGGTGCGCGTGCGCGTACGGGGGATCGTCTATTAAACCACAGCTGGAGGAACTGGCGTTTGCGCCGGAGATTATCGTCGCCACGCCGGGAAGATTGTTGTCCATGGTGCGAGAAGACGCGCGCTACGTGGATTTGTCGGGCGTCCAGACACTCGTGATGGACGAAGCCGATCGCATGCTCGACATGGGTTTCGAGCCACAGCTCAACGAACTTCTCGGGGACTACGGCATTCCGGCCAAGAACGAGCGTCAGACTCTAATGTTCTCCGCGACGTTTCCGCCGCAAGTTTTGCGGCTCGCGAGTTATTACATGCGCGCGCCTCCCCACGCTGCGCGGGTCATCTGCGGCCGCGTCGGATCGACCGTCGCAAACATTAAGCAGGTTCTCATCGAGACTCCACATTTGAGGGAACAAAAGTTGCCATATTTACTGCGCGTATTAGAAGCCGTCGAGGCAAAGCGCGAGAACGACGGCGAGGATGTCGGTTTGACGTTGATTTTCTGCAAGCAAAAAGGCACCGCCGAGTGGTTGCGGCAACAAATCGTCGAAGTCACTCCCTCGCTCGCGGTCGAAGAGCTGCACGGGTCGCTCACGCAAGGTGCGAGACTTCGCGCGTTGGATGCGTTCGCAACCGGCGCCGCGAAAATACTAGTCGCCACCGACGTCGCGGCCAGAGGCTTGGACATGCCGGATGTCAACCACGTCATAAATTTCGACATGCCGACGAAGAAGAGTGAATTCGACGATTACATTCACCGTATCGGTCGAACCGGTCGCGCAGGGCGCAAAGGCATCGCCACTTCTTTCTACATCCCCGGTTTCGCCGAGGACATAGGCAATGGACCCATTTACGAAAATTTAAAGCTCGTGTTTGAGGAAACGCAGAACGAACTTCCGGGATGGTTTCTGCAATCGCGTGATGCGCGAGGGTCTGTGGGAGGCATTAGCTCGGCTTACGATAGAGGATTCAAAGGCGGTCGCGCGCGTAGATTTTAAAAACTAGATGCTGATGTAACTACAAAGTCGTCGCCGGCTACAGAGGCGAAGTCGTCACGTTAAATCTCCTAAAACTTCCCGTTGTACTTCCCATCCGTCAGCTTTCCGACGACTGGATACTTATCCTCAAATTTCCCCACCCACTGATTCAGCGCATCTCGCTCGCTCGCCGCGAAATCCCCCACGTCGGCGCATAAATTTTCCTTCTCCAGGCTCACCTTGCCCAGCGCTCGCGAGCAGTCGATCCCAGTGAACGCGTTGTACGGTCCACCTTTTCCGTAAAAGTCCCTCCCACGCGTGACGTCGAACACGATGCCTTTCGCGGCGAGCAGTATCGGCTTCGCGGGGTCGCTCCCGTCGTACGCGCGCAACGCAGCCGTCGTCAAGTCGCCCTTTGGCATGGGATCGGGAAAAGTCTCATCGTCCTCGTCTTCGTCGTCGCCGCGCGTCACCGCGCCGCGCTTGGGGATTAAGAAGAGGCGCAAGACGTATATACATGCGATGGTGATCGCTATGGAGGTCCACGAGGCCGAGATCGATCGCACGACGTCGGACCAGGGAGAATTCATGACGCCGCGACGGCTCGCGGCGCAGAGTGCGGCATCGACGCGAGGAACGAGTCGGAGAAGCATATTACCGTTCGTTATTTCAACACTAAGACTTGAGAGCCATCGCGAAGTTTCTTCATGACGAGCAAGTTTTTGATCGCTTCCTTGAGCTCCTCGGCACCGGCGGTGCTGTTCAACAAGCCTTTCTTGCGACACGTCTTCGTGATGAGCTTGACGGTGGTGCTGTCGGGATTTTTGCGCACGACGTCGATGATCACAGCCTGGATCGGAGATTGTTTCGGTGCCGTCGGTGGCGCGACGCGTGCTGTCTTGGCCAGTGGCGCGGCGGTGTCGACGTCGCTCGCGCTCCGCTTGACGCCGATGGAGGACGCCGACGCGGATTTCGCCATCGGTTGCGCAGCCGCTTCGGCTTTTTCCTCAGCCTCCAATTTTTTGCTTCTTTCGACGAAAGAGCCGACGACCTTGGCGGCGATATCGTCGTTGTCCGGGTTAAAATCTTCCTCGAGTTCGGAGTCTGAGTCGGAATCGCTAAACTGACCGGCTTGCATTTTTTCTTGCTTGCCGAGCAACTTTTTCACGGCTAAACCTTCTTTATCTAATCCCTCGTCCTCCGCATCGCTGTCTGCGTGCGTCTTCGTCGGGTCTTTCGGTGCCTCTTCGTCCTCTGGAATCGCGACGTCATCCTCGTCGTCGTCCCACTCCTCGTCGTGCTCCCAATCCTCGCCTCCTTCGTCCTGACTTTTGCGCGCCGGCTTGCCCGATTTCTTCCCGGTGTCGTCTTCGTCGTCGCTATCGAGACCGACGCCTTGAATCGCCTTTTTCTTCCCTTTCTTTGCCTTAAAAGCGTCCTCTTCATCGCTCGATTCGTCCCTCTGCTCACCTCTATCGCCGTCGCTCTCGTCGTCCGAGTACCCCGGTTCGTCCACCGTTCGATCCATGCGTCCCCACGCCTCGCCCACCGCGCGTTTCCCCGCCTCCATCCTCGCCTCCGCCTCTTCCAGCGTGAACACTCGCCGCTGTACGTTATGCGTGAACGTATACCAGTCCTCACACGGCATCGCCACGAATTCTCGCACCGTCGCCGTCGCTTCATCCCTGTGCGACATGAGCACAAAGTACGAAGCGCTCTGCGCGTCTCGCGTCCCCGTGTACGCGCCCTTGTTCCCCTTTTTCCCTCCCGTGAGCACCAACGCGTTCCCACTCGCATCGCTCTTCGCGTGTCGCATCTGCCACTCCACCGGCGCGCGCTCTCCCACGCTGAACACCGGCGTGCGTTCTCCCTTAAATCGTCCCACGACGTACTTGCGCGTCGGATGCGTCGTCGCTCGCAGCGCGTACGCTCGCGTCAACCGCGCGACGTACTCTTCGTCTTTCGCGCACGGCGCGTCTTCCCGCAGCGTCGCGCCGTCGTCGTTCGTTCCTCGCGCGCTCAGCGCGATCTCAAACCCGGCGTACGACGTCGACAGCGCGTCGCGCACGTCCCGACGCGCCTTCGTGAGCGCCTCGATCGCGGCGCGCACCGTCGGCGCGCGCGCGTCGATGGCGAGGCGCGTCGCGTCGCGTTCGCCGGGGAATCGCACGCGCACGTCGATCGTCGACGCGGGCGCGTCGTGCGCGCGCTTCGGCGGCATCGCGCGACGCAGACCGGGCGAACGCGGCGATGTGACGCGCGGATTCGCGCGGATTCGCTTTTTACGTCTCTCGTGCTCACAACGACGCTACGCGCTTCTAAGGGTGGTTGTTTGTTGACTGATCGGTGTACACATCGGGCGTAATCGTACGTCCGTTAAACGTCGTAGCTCAGTTTACGCCAAGTTCACCGGGATGTTCATGATGTTCGTCGCCATGTTGCAACCGAACGGGTTGGCGACGTGATCCTTGAGCGCGGCGACCGGGCCCTCGCGGTAGACGATGCCTTGCACGACGATGCCGACGAAGGCGATCATGGCGGCGCGGCCGTTCTTGATCTCCTTGAGCTTCATCTTCTCGTCCTTAGAGCCCATGCCCATCGGGTCGAACGGGAAGGTTTCGTTCACACCGCTCGAACCGGTGGCCAACCAACCTTGAATGCGCTTGTTCTCGAGGTACCCCATCACCGGAAGCTGCACCGCGAGGAGCGCTTGCGGCGGGAATCCGTAATCCTCGGTGCCGGCTTCCCACCATCGCGGTTCGATGCCCGCGATTTCGGTACCGACAATACCCGCAACAGCCATCATCGCCCATCGAGCGTTCATGAGCTCCGCCTCTTGGTAATACTTGAGGCGCGTCGGGTCGCTGCCCAAGCCGAGAGGATCGAAGCCGTAGTCCCCGGCGATGGTGCCGTCGAGGTGCGCCGGCGCCTTGTACGGTGCGGGCAACCTACATCGCGCGTAAGCATCGAATCATTCCGTCAGTATCATCATTCGCATCGCCACCCGCGCGTCACTCGCGCGTCGCGCGACCGATTCGCCCTCCCAACCGTCGTCGCCCGATCGCGCGCGGCGCGCCATATCAGATATCCCGTATCTCGGATACGTCCGATGCCATCGCGCGCGCATCGACGCGTCGCGCGACGCGTCGCGCGCGCGCGACGCTCGCGCGTTCGCCCGCGACGTAATTCTTCCTTCCGATTCCCCCATCCGCGCTTCCGTTCGTACGCACCACATCTTTCGGTCCGCCGCGTTCGCGACGACGCGCGCGCGTCGCGCTTCGGTCGCGCGCGTCGGCGTCGCGATCGTGCGCGTCGTGGACGCGCGTTGTGCGATCATGGCTGTGTTAAATGCGTGCGACGAACGAGACGGTGCGTGTCGTGCGCTGGGTGTGCGTGCGTGACGTGCGATGCGCGTCGACGTGTGCGGCGTCGTCGCGATCGTCGTCGCGCGCGAATCGAATCCTCCATCGCGACCGACCGACCGACCGCGCGCGCGTCGTATGTCACTCGACGCCCGGTCGTTCGCGCGTGCGATCTCGGACGGGTTTTATTTGAGTCGCACTAAATCCTCGTATTGTAATGCACGTAATTCCCATGTGTGAATAGATGACGTCCCCCACGCCGACGCCGACGCGAAACCCTCGCGGCGCGAGGGGCGTCGGCGCGCGCGTCGGCGCGCGGCGTCGTCACACGCGCGCGCACGCTCGTCGAGTCGTCAGAGAACGAACGAACGTCATGCCCGCGTTCACCATGTCCGCGCTCGCGCTCGCGCTTCCGCGAACGACGTCGACGTCGAGCGTCAAGGCCCCGTCCGCGGCGCGCCTCGCGGCGAAGAAATCCGTCGCCTCGGTCGTCGCGTTCGCGCCGCGCGCGACGGCGCCGATGCGCGCGCAGCGCGGGGCGTTGGTCGTGACCGCTGGGGGGAAATCTATCGGGTGCACGCTCGGCGGGACGCGACGTAAACGCGCGCGCACGAGCGGGTTTCGCACGCGCATCGCGAGCGCGTCGGGGCGCAAGGTGCTCAAGAACCGCCGGGCGAAGGGTCGGAAGGTTTTAGCGCCCGCGGGGGCGGTCAGGGGGTGGAACAAGGAGAAGAAGTAGAGCGAAAATGGCGCCCAAGGTTTCGCGCTTCGCGAGGCGCGTCGCGCGCCGACGCGTAGTCTTTGTCACAATAGATTTCATTCATCACAATCACACCCCCATTCGCCCTAGGTCTTTGAGGCTCGCGCGAGAGGGTCGAGTCGGTTCGCGTCGCCGCGTCGCGCGAAGACTCGACTCGAAGCGCGAAGAGCGAGCGTCGCGCCGAGAGTGAGGGTCACGCGAAATCGCCGTCGTCGCCGGCGTAGGCCCTGGCTTTGGATCTCAACGATTCCAAGAGCTCGGCGCTCTCGCACGCGTCGTCGAGCGACCACGCGCGCAAGATGGCTTTGCCGGCGGCGGAGGCGGAGGCGCGAAGGTAATCGCGAGCGGTGGCGTCTAAGACGCGAGCGGTGGCGGCGCTGGTGGTGAGACGGAACGTGGCGTCCAATGAGATCGGCGCGGGGGGACGGAAGAGCTTGGGGAAAGGTAGAGGGATGGGGATGTGGGCGTCGACGACGCATCGACGGCGAGGACAGCGATAGAGCGCGAGCGAGGACGCGGCGTCGAGGACGACGTTCGCGATGGCGGCGTCGCCGCGAGCGAGACCTCTCGAGATGAAATATTCTGCGAATGGTTCGTCGTCTGTCTCATCTTCGGCGTCGCTCGGCCGCACCGACGGCGTCATCGAGCGCTCCGACGCGACGAGCGCCGCGGCGTCGGCGGCGCCGCGAACATTCGGCGCGGGCACAGACGCGCGCGCGGAGGCGTGCGATCCGGGCGCTCGATTGGTCATGAATCGGACCATCTCATCCATGCTTACCGCGCCGTTCGCATTCTGACTCAGACGCCACGGCGTCGTGATGCCATCGACGGCGAGCGCGACGACGGCGGATGCGTGAAACCACTCGTTTCGACGCAAGCCGGGCATCGTCGGGTAGTCGTCGCACGCGGCGAGCGGGCAGTACAAGTCGCACATATCCGCGATTCTCGTCGACGCAAACGCAGCGTTGAGCATGTCGACTCTCTTACGCTCTTTGTTCGCCGGTGGACGAACGGAAAAAAAACACACGGCGCGGTTATCGTAGTCGTCTCGAATGTCTTCCAACGCCCGAGCGCACACGCCGCCGAACCCGCTCGAGTCATCGCACAGGACGCGAAACCCACCGAGGGTGTCACAATCTTCCGCCCAATATCGCACCGCGTCTCGAACGTCCTCTCGTCGGTCTTCGCTGTCCATCCACTCCAGACCTTCGCCGAACCCCTCGAACGCGTCGACGTCGGCCCGCTTTCCCGCGAGCGTAAACGCGTTTCGCGCGTGCAGTTCCACCTTCAGGTAATCGCTCCAGTGCTTCGCCTCGACGTCCAACTTACTCGCAGCCTCTATTAACGCTCTCGTGATCTCCTCTGGATCCTCCAACGTCGTTCGTTCGCCTCCCGTCCCGCCCGTCTCCAGCGCCCGACCGACGCCGCCGAGCTTTCCGCGTCGCGCGCGCTCCTCGTCGTCATCATCATCATCTCTCCCGTCCACGATCGCTCGCACCCGCGCCTCGTTCGCCCTCGCCCTCGCTTCGCGTTCGAGCGCCAAAACGTACCCACTCTTCCTCGTCGTCGGCGCTCGATACGTCGCGCGTCTCCCGCTCCACGTCGCCGTCGCCGCGCCGTCCTCCGTCGTCCCCGTCCTCGTCCTCGTCGTCGTCGTCGTCGTCTTCATCCCTCCCGAGACGTCGAACATCACCACTCTCGGCGCGCGCGTCGTCGTCGTCGTCCCCATCGCGCCTCGCGACGCGCGCTCGGCGCGCTCGACGCGCCAATCCAGCGCGCGCGTCCCGTCGTCGTCGTCGTCGCGCGCGTCGTCGTCGTCGCGCGCGTTCCAGTAGTGCGCGCCGACCGCGTTGGCGTACGCGCCGAACTGCACCGTCACCGCGCCGCGCGTCGGCGCCATCGCGCCGCGTCGCGCTCCGCCGTCGTCGCGCGCCGTCGACATCGCTTTTTCGCGTCGGCGTTGACCGCGCGCGGCCGATAGATGCGCGCCGCGCTCGCGTTCGTCGCGTCGCGATTGTTCGCGCGCGTCCCGAACGCGCCCGCGGACGTCGCGATGGACGTCGACGACGCGTCGGGCGTCGTCGTCGTGACGTGGACGCCGGGCCCGAGCGCGGGACGGCACAACCTCGAGGAGGAGGAGCACGTCGTGAGCGCGCGGTTTCGCGACGGGGCGTGCGAGGAGGCGCTGCGAGGGACGGCGTGCGATGGATGGATGGACGTGCACGTCGGGACGGGGCGACGGTTCGAGATGACGGTGCCGGAGGGGGCGAGGGGGACGCTGGAGGCGCGGTGCCGAGCGGAGAACGCGGCGGGCGCGAGCGCGTGGGTGACGGCGCGAAGGATCCGGGGAGAGGACGAGGGCGAACGCGAGTGGGGGGGGCAGTGGGGGAAAGGCGTCGATCGACGCGAGCGTTAGGTGATTGTGTTGTAGTGATTAGACGGCGCGCGTTCGAGTCGTGTCGGCGGCGCCGAAGCGCTTGAACGACGCGAACGAACGAATTTTAGTTCTTCTTTCCAGAAGTCCAGATGCCGGAGAAGAGTTCGTCGAACACGATTTCGCCCGCAGATTTGTAGTCGAGCGCTCGCTTTCGGAACGCGACGAGTCGCTGTTTGTCCTCCGCGGTGACGTTGAAATCTTTTTGCTCCAAAACCGTATCCGCCAAGTAGTGCAGCCACAGCGCGTTGGTCTTCGGGCAGTACTTGTTCCACTTGCCCTTGGTGACTCGTTTCATTCGACGGTACGTTTCCGATTGACAGTGACCTTTCGGTCCCGCGAAAAGCTCGGGGTCGGCGTTCAAGTCGCAAAACGCGTCGCCGTCTTCGGTGGTGAGGCGAGACAGGGTGAAGTCGATGATCGTGACGTCCAAGCCAGAGGTTTGGATGTTCAGCTCCACCCCGTTCAGTTTGGCGCGTTTTTGCTTCGTGCGAGTACGTTTGATGAGAACGTTACCCCAATGCAAATCTCTGTGCTCGAACTGACTCGCCTCTTCGGCCACGGACAAGGCGACGACGATTTGGAAGAGCATGGCGACTGTTTCCGTCATCGATCGAAGCTCGAAATGTTCCAAGTCTGTCCCACCATCGTCGCACGCGAACGAAATGTACAATTGATTACTCGGCAAATCATCGGGCTTTTCGTTCTCGCTCGCACCCGTGGATGCGTACTTGTCCCACGCCTCGAGTAGCTTTTTTGAATACGGACCTCGGCACACCGACGCGTCGAGAAGACGAATGAAACCGTCGGTGAAATTCTTCGCGTTTTCATCCGCTTCGTGGTCACGCAACGCCGTGAGTGCCTTTAAGATGGAAGTTTCCGAACGAATCTCGCCTGGACCCATCTGAACCTCGCCGTTGACCAAGGCATCGCCGCCCATCGGCACGATTTTCATCACGACGCCGTCTTCTCCTCGGTAAGCCTCGCCGTACGTCCCTTCGCCAATCTTTTTCACACCGTGCTTGACGTAAGACTTGATGAGAGACGACATCGAGCCGACGTTTTGTTCGTTCTGATCGCACGCGCGCAAAAGTGCGGCGAGTGGCGAGCATTCGTCGTCGATGACGAGTCGTTCGACGTCCTCGTTCAAGCTTTCCAGCTCGTCCTCGGTTTCGGCGATGGACTCTTCCTCGTCCTCTTCGTCCTTTCGGTTCTCCCCGCGCGACTCGACGGCGACGTCTTCCTTGAGTGGCGTAAACACGGGAAGCGACGACACCCAGTTGGACACTCGATCGAACGCGTTCTCGCGACCGCTCGGCAGCGTCTCGGCGCGCGGCGCCGACGCCGTAGGCTCCCTTCTCTTCGTCTCCATCTTCGCCCTGAGCTCGGGGGCGTTATCCACCAATCCCAATCCTTGCAACGCCTCTATCAATCCATTCGGGCTCATCACTAAACGATCTCCCATCGCCGCCCCTCGTTTCGGCGTCGCCTCCTCGCTCTCCTCCGCGAGCGATTCGTCATCCACGTCGTCGAAGAACGCTCTCGATTCCGCCAACTTCGCCAATCTCGCCCGATGCTCCCTCTCGGCCTTGGCGTTCCTGAATAATTTATTCCTCGACTTGAACACGAACGTGCGCTTCCCGACCGTCGCCGCCGTCGTCGTCGTCGTCGTCGGTTTCGCATCCGTCGCCGCGTCCGCCGCCTCCAGCGCCTCGCGCACGATCTCCAACCCTCGCGCGTTCGCCTCGCCTCGCGCGTCGTCGCGCGCCGTCGTCGTCGTCGCTCGCGCGTCGTTCGTCGTCGTCGCGTCCGTCGCGTCCCGCGCGTCGTCGCGCGCGCGCCCCGCGCGTCCGTCGTCTCGCGCCGTCGTCGCGTCGCGCTTCGTCCCCCCGTCGCTCTTCGCCGCCATCCCGCGCCGCGCGTCGCGCCGTTTCCGCGCGTACCTCACGGCGACGGGCGCGTCGCGCGCGTTGGCCTCGCGCAGCGCGCGCGGCGCGCCCGCGGCGGCGTCGTCGTCGCGCATCGTCGTCGAGATGTGACGTCGTCGCGGTGTCGATTCGTCTTCACAACGCGGCGCGGCGCGACGCGCGGCGCGGGCGCGCGACGACGCGCGCGCGATGACGGCGCGCGACGACGCGCGGGACGACGACGACGCGCGGCGCCTCGAGGCGGGCGCGCGCGCGCTCGAGGCGGCGCTGACGGTGGACGACGACCCGCTGCGGTCGGGGGCGTCGGACGTCGAGCGACGACGACCGGCGTCGGCGCGGCGCGGACGAGGCGCGAGAGCGCTCGACGCGAGCGAGTGGGTGGCAAAGTTCGGCGTCGCGCGCAGGGGAGGGTGCGATGGACGCGTCGGGACGCGGGCGACGGGGGCGACCGAGGCGACGAGGGCGGCGACGGCTGGAGGCGGCGGCGGCGAGGGAGGGACGACGACGACGAGCGGGAGGCTGGGATTGGTGGCGAAAGAACGCGTGCGGGCGTGTGAGGTGCTGATCAGAGAGCGAGTGACGTCGATTCAGGGGACGTTTCGGAGTCAAGGGGCGTGCCTGGCGAGACTCATGGAACGCTTGCGAGAACGCGGAGAGCAAGACGCGAGTCGAGCGTGCGCGCCGTCGAGGGAGATGGCGAAGAAACTGCTCTCGAACGCTGAAGAAAGAGAGGAGGTTTTAGCGCTCGGGGCGAAATTAGGCGTGGAGGACGAAGAGGAGTGGTTAAAGTTTGCGGCGTTTGTCAAATATAACGCCGTGACGAGAACGTGTCGACCGGCGACGACGAGCGCGGGCTCGATGATAGGCGCCGATGCCTACGTGCAGTGCTCAATGGTGATGTTTGACGCAATTAGCGCGTGCAACCACTCGTGTGACCCGAACGCGGAGGTGAGTCACGTGTCCGACGAGGGTGAGGTGTCGTTGTATTCGCTTCGCCCGATTGAGCGCGGAGAGGAGATAACAATTGCGTACGGAAAGCCTTCCCTCCGTTGGCTTCCAGCGCGCTGTCGAAAGAAAGCTTTACGCAGGGATTGGTATTTTGATTGCGCGTGCGCGCAGTGCAAGGCGGAAGTCGCCTCGGGATTAGCTGTAGATAAGCCTTTGGCGCGACCGTGGGACATACAAGATCCGCGATGGTTCTTTTGCACACACGACTACGTCACGGGATTCGAGTCGCACTTTGACGGCGAAGGCAACTTACTCTCGCTGAAATCGGCGACTGCGTCTCGATCGAATGTTTCACCGAGCGCGAGCGGGGCAAACACGTCTGAATCTGCCGCAGACGGCGTCGCCGCGGAATTCGGCGCCAAGTTGCACGTTGGCGGCTTGGGACTCGCAGCCGATGCGAGCGGTAGTAGTAGTGGCTTATGCGATTCATCTGATTCGTCTTCGTGCCAGTCGGTGGATTTAGACGAATACGACCGCGAATCGAGCGGAAGCGAGGACGAAGACGTCCTGCGATGGCACGAGCGCTGGCGCTCAAAACGCATCAAGGCATACAGCGTCAAGAACGTTGGATTGTATACCCCTTTGCAGCTTTATCACGCCATGCAGCGCTGTCAAATCAGACAGGATCATTGGCAACTTCTTGTCGTGCGTGAGGCTTTGATCAGTCAAATCATGAACGACGCGGCGATGAAAGGAAACGCGTCGTCTTCGCGCCCCAACGCTCCGAGTCTTGACGGCGGATGGGGCGAGCGCGGGAAGTTCCAAGCCTTCAAGCTCATCTTAAATCAGTGTAGAAGTCTGGCGCGTATGGCGCCGAACACAGGAAGTTTTGCAGAATTATTTGCGACGCTCGAAAACATCGTGTACTGGTGGAGCACCGACGGCTGGCACTACGTCTCGACGAAGCGCGAGCGCCGCGAGCAGGAGCGCGCTTTCTCGCGCGCTCGCGCGAGACGCGCGAGAAACGGCGCGGGAGAAACGGCGCGGGAATCCGATCGCTCCGATTCCGTCGATGACGATGAATTTTTCGAAATTCCCGTCCGTTCGCGATGGGCGTTTCGCTTGGAACGCCTGCGAGACGCCGCGCACGCCGACGTCTTGGCGTGGAACATGCAGTTTGGGAAGCTGCCGAGCGCGCCGTTTTAGCGATTTTCCCCTTTCGCGCTTTTAACATTGATGCGTTGTGTAATTCGAACTCATAGTCATATATTCTTGATTCACGAATCGTTAAATTTCTCAATTTACAAAATTGTTTTTTATTAAATGCGCGAAACGCGGAAATCGCGCATTTGACGAGTCGTGAACCGTTGTGAGTCCCTCGCCGATGAGAAATCGCCTCACGCGTCGCGCGAAGAAGCCGCGCGATCGCGGCGCGCGCGCGTCACAATTCCTCGCGAATCTCACAGTAAAAATGGCCCGTACGAAGCAAACTGCCCGTAAGTCCACCGGTGGCAAGGCCCCGCGCAAGCAACTCGCCACCAAGGCGGCCCGCAAGTCCGCCC
>Ga0228649_1000009_pt1 | contig 78415 bp, 48 predicted proteins | sample 61DmetaG_FD_190074 | JGI IMG/M metagenome (GOLD analysis project Ga0228649, IMG submission 190074) | Seawater microbial communities from Monterey Bay, California, United States - 61D | ecosystem: Environmental > Aquatic > Marine > Coastal | place: USA: California | collected 2016-10-31 | reverse complement strand
CACCCTACGGCCAGCACTCGTCGACCAGCACGGCACCGCAGACTTCCCCCTCGACGCTCCGGACGTCTCCGGACTCTTGCGTCAAAGTTCCTTCTTCAGTGTTCGTGTTGGACGACAAACGACCATAAAAAAAGCCATTTTCTAAGTTTCTACGTACGCTTTCGTTCAAGAGACCCTGCGCCATGCGCGATTGATTAGCCCGCGTATTAATTTTACAACATCATCGGTGCGTGGCCACCGAACGCTTTAAAGCGCAGTTTAATTATGTCTTGATCGGGGTCGAATTTGTAGCGATCGATGCGCGCCTGCGCTTTCGCTTGAGCCTTGGCCCTCGCGGCGCGGATCTTGGCGCGGCGCTTTCGGCGCTTTTCCCTTGCTTCCAAAGCGACGCGACGACGCTCAACAGCGGCAGCGAGCTCTTCTTTCGTGAGCCTTCGCTTCGTGTGAGCTGAGTCTTTCTTCTTTCTGTACACGCCATCTGCTTTCTTACGCTGTCCGGGCTTGGGCTTCTTCGTACCAGGGGCTGCCGCTGATTTCGTTGCCGTCGGCGCCGAATTCATCATCGCGCCGACGCCGTCGTAGACTCGAGTAAATATGCCAGCTGTGGGTTCTTCTTCGGAGTCGGATGATTCGTGCGCCGCCTTTTTCTTCGCCTGGCGATCCTCCAAAAACCCGAGAAAGATGAGAATGCGTTCAATCAACGTATACTCGACGAAAACTTCTTCGTCTTCGTCGGTGTCGCTCGATTCGTCAGAGTACTCGAAAGCGTCGCCGTCAGAATCCCAATCTGGATCGCTGTCAGACTGGAAGACATTTTTGTCCTCGGGATACACCTTGCTGTTGATCACCACCGCGTTTTCCTTCTGTGGTTTGATATCAGTAGACTTTGGTGACTTTGGTGACTTTGGCGACTTCGGCGGAAGGACGTCGCCGTCTTTGGCGACACCAGCTCGTGTCGTGCTGATAGGTGACAAAGAATGCCGGATGGACTGATTCGTTTTCACACCATCCGCTTCTTGTAAATCTTGGCTCATTTGCTTGCTCATTTGGGAAGGCAGCATGTCGGCGCGCTCGGCGAGAACGTCGTCGTCTGCGGGGGTGTGAAAACTCACCTGCTTCTCAATATCTGGTTGCTTCTTCGATTGGAACATACTCTTCAAGCGATCGAATCTCTTTGGAGACGCAGGTGTCTGCGTCGGTGACGATGGCTGTTGATCTGGACGCCTCTTATCCGATTTTGCGCGTTCAGAATCCGAACTCGACCCCACATCCTCTTCACGAAGCGCTGCATCGTCTGGATCGCTCTCGTCGTCTTCAGAAGGATCGAGCTCTCTGAAAACCGTCAAGTACTTGGTTCGGTAAATGTATTTGTTTGCAGCGATTTGCATGACTTGTCCCGGAAGCGCGTTGTCGGTGGGAATTTCAGGTACAATGAAACCCTCGAGAATCATTTTTGTCCAATTGTCCTCGCTCGCGGCGAGAGCTGCGGCCGCTTCTTCTTCCTCTCGCTTCAATTGCTCGAGGCGCTGTTGTTCCACTACTTCGTCGTTTTGATCTTTAGTCATCTTCTTCAATTCAAGCCTTCGCAATTCTTCTTCTTGATTCTGAACCGCTTCGTCGATATTCGCGACGATGCGATCAAACCAATTCGGTCTACGATCCTGCTGCGCTTTATTACGCTCCACTTCAGTTTCGGCTTCACCGTTGATGTCTGTGGGAGCGCCCGCCGTCTCGTTGGGATCAGATGCGATCTGCTTCGCGGCGGCGCTTAACGCTCCTGGCGGCACCGCTCTCGTGTGCGTCTTCACACCAAACTTGCCTACGGGTCTCACTTGGTCTGCGCCGCTGAAGAGCGTATAGCCTTGATGCGGGCCAAGCTGATAGAGGTAACTTGGAATGCCGCGCACCGTCTTCGTTCGCTCGAGGAACGAAAACATCAGCTCTTTGCGCTTCATGGCCCATATGTGCTTACGATAAATTTGTTCAGTGATTTTAATAATGTCACCTCCTTTGCAATCGTTCATCGCGTCCAAGTCGAGACCCGTCTCAGACGTCGATTCAAAGTTGTACAACTGGATGAAACCGACGATCCCATGTCCTCCACTTATACGTCTACACCCTTGCTGCGACATTGCGGCCATCTTGAGCAAGTTTTGAATTTGCATCTGTGAGTACAAGAATGGATCTTCATCGATTCGAAACTCATCTGAAAAACGCTCGATCTTTGCCAGACGATACAATGATTTGCTCCTGTTATTGGTCACGATCATGTAATGTGTGCGAGTCTCGAAGAGTTGGTACCCGTGCGACTCGCGAAGCTCCGCGAGACGCTGCTTTGAGCGCTCGATCTGGGGATTCGGGACCACCAAGGGCGGGCCGCCGTGCCCACCGACCGTCTTCGACACACGCGCTATGTCCCAGTCGGAGTCACTCGAATCACCAGCTTGACGTTCCAGGGCTCCACCCTTCGCCCACGAAAAGTCACCTCGCGCTTTTCGTCGCGCTTCAGCATTTCGCACCTTTTGCTTTTGCTTTTCTTCGATCGCCTTCTCTTCTAGATACACCGCTCGTAGACGTCGAGTCGCCTCTTCGACGTGATTTTCACTATGCGAAGTTCCGTACACCCCCATTTTCGCAGCCGCAAACGGCATGTGAATTTGGCAATACGCCGCACACGAACCTTTGTGATTGGAGCCGATGAGCGTCATGGGCGTCTCGTTGCACGTGCAAACCGGTAAAGGTGAAAGCCCGTTTGTCTTCGCAAACATGCTCGCGCGCACTCGCATCCCGGCGTCGATCGTTCCACTCTCTTTGCTAGCTTCGGCGAGCACCAGACTGAGCTCATCATTCACCACACGCTCGCCTGTTTCGCTCTCCACTTCCAATGCGTACTTGACGGCGGCGTGCTGCGCGCGAAGCGCTTCCGTTCGTGCCTTTGACGCTGCGAGCTCTCCTTTGATGCAACGATGCCTCGCCTTGCTCTTCGGACTCATCGGCGGCGTGAGAGCTTTACCCAACGCCCTTTTGTCTGTTCTTTTCTTTTTCTTTCTCAACTTTTTTCGCGCTTCAGCGCCGTTCTCGTCGTCGTCAAACTCTTCATCAAATTCGTCGACCTCGTCGTCCTCGCATTCGGCGCTCGCATCGTCACCGTCAGTGGATTCAAACGTGTCGTCGGAGTCAGTAGGGGTGTAATACTCCTTGTCACTCTCATCAACGTGCCTGATGTGATCTTGTCTGGTGAGCATCGATGGTTTGGGCTTCGACGGCGCTTTTTTTGCCGAGCCATCGTTGCCACTGCCGCTCGAAGAGCTCGAAGAGCTGCTGCTGCTACTGCTACTACTACTCGACGCGACTGTGGATGGCAACTTCAAGGGCTGGCGCAACCGATTCGCAAAATCGTCGTCGTCGTCGTCGTCCCAGTCTTGCAAACCAGATGGAACCGCTTGCTCTTGCCCACGCCAAGCGGCAGTCTGCGCGCACTCCCATTCAGATATACTTCGCGACGAGTGCGAAGCCGTCTCGGAACTCGACGCGTGAAGCGTCTTTTTCGACCGCACATGCGCGCTGGACTGCTTTTTCTTTCGCATCATCAACTTTCCTTGCACGAATACCGGCTTTAAGTGCTCTGGCATTTTGAGGTCAATCTCGTCGGCCTCGTCGGCGCTCGATCCTTGCTTCCAACGCATCACGGCGTCCGAGTGCGATGAATCGCTGTGGTCTTCGCTGTCAGTCTCCGCGCCTCGGCGCCAGTTGGCCGTCTGTGCCTGCCTCCATCGCTCCCTTCGATCATGCGCTGCCCGATGGCGAAAGTTCCTGTGGCGTGGCTTCGTCGCTCCCGTCGTCGTCGGCGTCGTCGTCGGCGGCGTCGCCTCGTTCGTCCCGACGTCGCCGCCGACTCGCGCGGTGGCGTCGGCGTCGCCGGCGAGCGATACGGACACAGTTGATTCCGACATCGCCCCCGCGCGCGCCGCGCTCTCACGTCGTAAGCCGTTCAACACTAAACGAAATCCGCACAGTGAGACGCGTCCCGTCGCGTGGCGGGCGCGGCGGTGTAAACGGAATCGACGGCGACGACGAAAACGACGGAGAAGTAGACGCAGACGCAAGCGTCGCCGTCGTCGCCCTCGGTGCGCCAACACGGACGACGCGAGGGAAGATCGCCGTCCTCCTTGACGCAAGCAGCGATGGCGCTCAATCAAAACGACCCGAGCTGGCGAGCGGTTTTACCGGGGAGAGAGAATGATGGCGTACGATTACCCGGAGATGAACCAGATGATCTCACGCGCGCGCTCGCGGCGAGTGGTTTCGATGACGACGAGCCGTCGACGACGAGTTCGGACGCGTACGTCACCGACGTAGAGGACGACGGCGACATGCGCGCGGGTGACGCGAGCGATTCAGATGATGACGGCGAAGACGCGGATGCATTCGAAGATGCCGCAGAAACACTCGCAAGGGGTCAGGACGCGGCGATCACCACAGGTTTACTGAGTGGTGTGAAGAAGCCCGCTTCGTCGCACGGTACGAGGTCTCGTCGGAGCGGAGCGAGTACTCGCCGCTCAGGGGATGCAACCGAACGAGGGCGAAAGAAAAGTGCCTCGGGCAAGTCATCGAAAGAAGCCCTGCGTCGGAAGGCGGAGCGCCGAGCATATAAACCGGTGACCTTCACGCTTTTGTGTCGCCTGTTCTGCTTGTACGCTTCCTTCATGGCGCTAGTCTTCGCGTTCGTCATCGTCACTGCGCTCGGCGCCTACCTCAATCCAACTGGGGAAGTGTTGGAGTTAAATGCATTAGAAAACGTGGTTTGGATGATTATTTCGGTCGCGAGCTTCATAGCGATTCCTTCAGCCGTCGCTCACGTCACGGCGTACCTCACCTGGCCGCCGGTGTGGTTAGAGGCTTATCCCGACCGTTCAAAGCTATTGGAGGAGCTAGGCGGAAAAATTTACTTTAGATTCCACATATCACGTGACGCGAAGCCACTTGCAGTGAAGCGCGCTGTGGACGTGGCGGTGGATATTCTGCAACGCGCAATACCGACGACGTTGTTTGAAATCGAAGTGGTGACGACAAAAGAGATTGGCGTGTCGTCGTCGTGCGTCAGCGAGCTTGTGGTTCCATTGGAGATGAATTACAAAGTTCAAGGAAGCAGCGGGTTGTTGAACTTCGCCACGCGTGCAAGTTCGGCGACATGGGGAGACTGGGTGGTGCATTTAGGATCGGATTCGTTGCTGAACGTGCGAGCGGTTGATGCCGTGCTCGCACACTGCGCGCGAGAAACACGTCTCGCGGCTTTGTCTGGGCGTGGGGACACACACGTGCGCCGGCTCGCGCAAGGTGCGGTGCTTCCTGGAATCACTCGAACATCGAATTCCTTCATCGATGGCGTCGAAAGCGTGTTTCAATGGATCCCAGCCATGGCAGAGTGCATCCGCGCAGGCGAATCGTACGGTGCGTTACGAATGATGTATGCGAAGCACTCGCGCGTCGTCGCTCCGATTCCGAACACATATTTAGTAGTTCCAAACGAACTCGAGCTCGCAGTTGGATTCGCCGACATGGACGTGCACGACGGCTTTGAGCTCACGGCTTTCGCGTTGCGATGTTCAAACAACGGCGTCAAGTTCTCCTGGTTGGATGCGGGCGTTCACGTGCCGATACCGACGAGCAACGTCTGGAAATTGTTTAAACTTCGAGCGCGAGATCACCATAGTGCGCTGGTTTTGATGCGCGACGAGAGTGCGCTCGATCACTCGCATCGCGCTTCTTTAACGCTTGCGTGCGTGAGCGCGGGCTTCTCGACCATCGCTCCCGTGCTCAGCGCTTTCGCTCCTTGGTGTTTGCGTTCGAGCGGCGCGGACACGTTTGCAGTCTCTTGCATCGTTGGTTTCATCACCGCTTGTGTGACATTCAAGTATGCCATTGGGTTTTACAAGAGCGCGTCCGTCGCCGATTTATCGCAAGGTGTCGTGTCCGGCGCAATATATTACAACATCCTATTTGTGTTGACGATTGTCTTGACGCCTCTCTTTTCGGTGTTTGAGTTCATCGCGCTGTGTACGTCGTTGTTCTACGACCCGAAGTACTTTGGTGGCGAATCTCAAGCGGCACGTGGACCCCGAGTGAGTATCCTGAAGGATGACGACGACATCGACTGGCTCGAACGCGGGCAAATGCGTCGAGACGACGATCAACAAGTTTTGCTCGACGACGAGGCGTCGCCGAGCGAGGCGGACCGCGCGTGGAGAAGGACGTCTTGAACGGAAGCATAGAAACCTAGAAACACATGTGGTAAGAGAACGATATACGCACGTAATTAATACGCGACTCACGTCGTCCCCGCGCTAATCAATCGCGCATGGCACAGGGCTCTTGAACGAAAGCGTACGTAGAAACTTAGAAAAAGGCGTTGAATCCCCACACAACGCTTCGTTCGTCGCGGACCATGCGTCGTGAGCCACAATAGAGGAGATCGAAGCGTTGACGCATGTCCGCCACGACGGCGGTGACGCGAACGCACGCGTCGAGAGTGACGTTCGCACTCGAGAGACGATGGTCGTTAGAAAAGCGGCGGCGGCCACGACGGTCGCCGAGAGCAAGCGAGCGAGACGTGCGAGACGTGCGAGACGTGTTCGAGCTCGTGACGGACCAAATTATCATATCCGACACCCTGAGCGTGCGATTGGTGCGACCGGTTTCTGAAGACGAAGTCGTTGAGCACTACGTCGCGAACGAGGCCTTCGACGCAGATCCGTACTGGGCGACTCTGTGGCCGAGCGCTTTCGCGGTTTCTCGGTACATCGCAAACGCTCCGGCTTTGGTGCGAGACAAAACGGTGTGTGATCTCGGCGCAGGTTTAGGACTTGCTGGTCTCGTTGCGTGCGCCGCGGGCGCGAAACGAGTCGAGCTCTTCGACCGCGAACCGCTCGCGTTGGCGTGCGCCATCCTGTCAATCGAGGCAAATGGGTTTCAAGATCGCGTTTTGGTGAAAGATTTCGACTGGAATGACGTACGCGAAGATCAAGCGAAGTTCGACACTCTTCTTGCGTGCGATGTACTCTATGAATCGCACGCTGTATTGCCCGTCGCGGAACTCGTTCCAAAGCTCGTAAAACGCGGCGGTGGCCGATTTCTACTGGGAGATCCACCAAGCCGAGCGCCTCAAAATCGTAAAAGGTTTAAAGAGACGCTTACCGAGCAGTACGGCGCGTTCGTGATGCGCGAACTACTCGTTCAAGAAGGAGGAGACGAACTCGTGTTCATCGATTTTAAAATGTAGCGGCAATATTTTTACATTATAAGTGGAACAACAACAGAACGCTCGATTAGGGAGCGAGTCAAAGACAGGTCGACCGGTAATGAGTTCAAACACGGCTCTAGAGCGACGCGTTATCAAGACCTAGCGCGCTGACAGGTGACAGGCCGCCTCGGGCGCCGCGCTTGTCGACGTAATCGACGAGAGAAATTTGAGACAACGACACCCCAAGGTTGCTTACCGGTGAGCCACCGTATTTGGAGGCGACAAGATATCGCTTGGACTTCAAATCGGCGACATTTGATTCGTGCACCGCCGTCGGTTTCGCGATGGCGAGCGGTCGGGGCGGTTTTTGAACAACCGACGGTGCGGCCGTGGATTTGTAAGAAGATTCTACTTCTTCTCGTTTCTTCGCTTCCACGGTTTCTTGCACTAACTCGCTCGTCGATGCGACATCATACATGTAGTTGCCGTAAAGCATCAATGCGGCTTCGTGACGAGCGCGAGAGCGATCGCCGCACGCGTCGTGCGCGACGACGACTCGGAAACCAGCGTTAAAGGCGCCGAAAACAGAATGTTGCACGCAAACAGACGTGATGAGCCCAGCGAATACGATCGTCTTCACACCAGCTTCGCGCAGTCGCACTGCGAGATCTGGCGCGTGGATGAAGGCGCCAAAGGTGTCCTTGTCGACGATGGTTTCGCCCTCGCGCGGTTGCGCAAACTCCTCCACCTCGGACGGATCGATCTCATATGCGCGTCGACCTGGGTTCAATCGCTGGAAGTTCTTCAGCCACGGACACGTGTCATACGTGTATGAAGCTTTCACGTGGACGACGTGCGAGCCCGCATCTCGCGCCGAGGCGAGTAGATGCGAAACATTTTCAGGAAACGTGGGGAAAGCCGCCTGCACCTCTGGCGCCAAGCTCCAATACACGGGTTGGATATCGACGAGCATTAACGCAACACTAGGCCCGAAAGACACGGGCCCTTCGTCATGAGTGTCGACCAGTTTGCTCAAATCTGCCTCCGAAGCGTACGCTCTGGCGCGCGACAGCGTCGGTTTTGGCGCCAGCGGCGGCTTGGAATCGATGCGTGGCATCGAACTCAGCGATTGCGACGCTTGCAGCGTGCGACGCACCGTCGACGCTTCATTTCGTCGCTCGGCAAGCATGAATCCATCGTCTTCGTCCTCGTACGAGCGCGAAAACATCTCTGCACGGTTTTGTTCCGCCGCGGACAACTCCACTCGCGTGGGCCAGCGCTGGACGAGCTCCATGCGCGCCAGCACGGCTTCTCGGTTTTCTTGCGGTGTCCCGTTCGGGGAGTCCGCGGGCGCGTGCACGAAGCACTTCGACGTCGGCGTTCCACTCGCACTGCTCGCCGAAATATCCGCGTCCCTCGCGCACGCAACGTCTTCGTCGCTCCGCAAAGGCGTCATTAATCCAGTCGGCACCGAAGGCGAGTGATCGTCATCGCGCGCGTTCGCCGCCACCGCGTGACGATCTTTGTCGGCGGCGAACGCACGAGAGAGCATGAGGAAAGCGTTCACTCGAAATTCCGCGCGATGCGATGCTTGAACGACGACGTGTGTCACTCTGCCGCCGCGACGGTCAACCACCACCAGCGTGTCGACGGCAACGTTCGTGACGCTTCGGATCGACCAAAAACCCGAAGCGACGACACTTTAAAGACAGTATTTATAGTATGTGGGATCAAGAAATAAATCATAAAAATCGTGAGGGTTTTACAACCTGAGGACGCCCTGAAATCTGGAACATCGACGTTTGAATCACGCCGCGACAGACGACGTCGCGCGGTTCGGTGTCGCCTCGCGATGGGACCTCGCGCTGCGTGGGACGACCTCGCGAGCGACGCGATGCGGGAAGACGGTGATGAGTACGATGAGTACGCATCATCATCGTCGACCGATGGAGGTGGCGATGACGGCGGCGACGCGCGACCGCCGTGGGTGAGCGCTTTGGACATCGAGGCCGAACAGAGAAGAAGAAAATACGCACTGAGCGAAGAGGAGTACGCGAAGAAGATGGCATCGCGGGTGTCTAAACACCTACAAGAGGTGCGACTGGAAAAATACGCGCAATTCGACGACGAACTGTCGACGTCCTCGTTCCCCGGTGACTTGAACGAGGAAGCGGGCGCCAGGGCCAAAGGCAGAGCCGGCGATCGGCGAGACGATGAAGATGGCGCGCACGATCCGGGAGCGCTAGCGCCGGTCTCGTTTGATTTAGATATGGCGTTATTTTGGGCACGACGTCGCGCCGATGCTGCGCGAACGACGGCGACAAAGAACGCGACAGCGGTTGAAAGCGAAGAGCGGCGTTCGAAAGCAAACGCGAAAGAGCGAGAAATTCAGGAGCTTCGAGGGGCGTTGGCGCGCGAAAAATCGCGCAACGAACGCCTGACCATCGAACTCGAGAAGAAGACGAAAGAAACTGAGCGCCTGCGTTCACAGTTGGCGAAGATAAAGTTGAGTCAAGATCCACCTTCGGCGCCAACTCCGCGCGTTGATCGACGCCGCGGAGCGACGAGGAAAGTTCTTGAAGACCAACTACCGCTCTACGCGCAGCTTCGAAGCACCGAAACTGCACGAGATGCTTGGTTCATGAAAACGACGACGCGTTGGTATTAGAGCGTCATTAGGTGATATAGTTGTATGTAAAACACGTTACAAATCGTCATATATGTGTGTTGGCGACAACTGGCAGACTTGAGAGGGATCAGACCACCTCCTGTCGTCAATATGAGGGTGTTTCTTTGCGGTTGCAGTAATAGTAAAGTAAGAAGCGCATCTAGTCTGTTATTAGTTCTGCATCAAGCCAGCGGCGCGCTGACTCAAGATTTCAGAGTCGACGGAATCGCGAGCGATGAAGCGCCAGATGCGCACTTCGCGCTGTTGCCCGTAGCGGCGGATGCGACCGATGGCTTGCGTCTCGCTGGCGATGTACTCCTGAGCAGTGTTCGTGAGCAAGGGGTGAACGAAGATGGCGTGGTTAGCCGTCGTCAAGTTGGCTCCAGACGCACTTTCGTCTCGGCTCAAAAGCAAGAGAACGCGAGCATCATCCTTCTTCAAGTTTTCTTTTTGGAACTCGTCGAGCGCGCCCGTTTGTTGATGCACCGAGCCCTTGAGCTTGAGCGTTTTGATACCAGCTTCGTTGAGCGCGGAGCTCACTTGTTGCATCAAGTCAGGAAATTGCACGAAGACCAGGATTCGTTCGTCATCCGGGATGGACTTGATGTGAGCGACGATGTCGATGATCTTTGAACCGTGCACGCCGACGCCACCATCAGTCTTGATAGACTTGGAGTCCGCGCTGGCCTCGGTGCCAAGAGAGACCGCGGTCACGACGGACGTGTCACGAGTAGCGCAATCGCAGTTCTTCACGCCACACTCTTGGTTCTCGGCGTTGACCTTGAGGCAGGTGACGCAACCAATATGGCCGCACGTAGATAGGACGCCAGACTTTGACTTGGCAAACTTCTTCGAGCACGCTTCGCACTTGACCGAATCGTCCATCTTGGCTTGTTGCAAGTCACGAACAGACTGGAAGAAGCGCAAAGAGCGCACTCGACCGACAAGCTCTTTTTGCAACTTGCGGAGACCGTGCGTATGCTCTCGCAGCTCCCAGAGCTTATCGTCGAGGGATGCCGTCTTCGTCTTCTTCATGGATACGGATTTCCCAGAGTCCATCGTGGAGCTCGGCTCGCCTTCAACAGCCTTGACCACCTTCCAGTCAACCTTGGTCAAATCTTCATCCTTACGAGTCTTGGCGTCGTAGTAGACGGAAGCTTTTTGCTTCCACTGACCACTATAACCGCGAACTTCACCTTCAATCCATTCTTGCTCTTCAACAGAAAACACCGCGATGGTCGATCCGACGGGCGGGCGCGTTTGCAAGAGGTGCGCGGTCTTAGCAGCCTTGGCTTCGGTTTGCTCCTTGAGAACGCCCTTGAGAAGTTCGCTCGCTGTGGGGTCACCGATACCTTCGCCTTGAACGCCGTTCTCCCATCGGATGAACGGATTGTCTTCCGGAGTAAAGTCAGGCATCTGAGACATTTGCGACAACATGGCGCGCGCCTTGAGAATGGCTTCACCGAATTCCTTCAAGCAATCTTCTTGTTGAGTCTTGCGAACGTTCACGATGTCTTGGCAAGTTCGAAGCGCAGTTCCCGCTTCGTCATCCAATTCGAAGTGCGCCACGCGCTTCAGAAGTGCTTCTTCTGCGGAAGAAGAGTTGCCGAGGACGGCAGCGAGACGGGCGTCGCGGTCACTCTCAGACGCGCCTCGCTTCTTCTTCTTCGCCTTCATGTCCATGGATTGCAAGTAGTGATCGAGCTCAAGGTAGATAGCACGCTCAGCTGGTCGAAGTTGAACATCACACACATCTTCTTTGAACTTGATCTCATCGATTTCAGCAATGTTTTGTCGCATGTAACGGTTCAAAAAGCCTTGCGCCACCTCCCATCTTCGCTTGTGCCATTGTTGTGTCGGCTTCTCCTTAAAGAATTGGAACGTCTCCACCTTCGTGATTTCCGACTTGTTATAGCGCGGAACTTCGTCGCTGCCGAGGTTGATACCGAGTAAAGCAGCGGTACCCTTGATGTCGGCAAAGTCGCCCACCGGCGGAGTACCAGACAAGCACCAACGGGATTCAGATTGAAGTCCCATGACGACGGCCTTATCGGATGGCTTCAAGTATGTAAACTCATCGACGATGACGCGGCGCCAGTGGAATAGCTCGACAGGAACAGACTTGATGTCACGCCAGTCGTACTCAGCTTGAGCGCTTTCGAGACCCCAATGATCTTTATTGCCATCGGCGTCAATTTCCATGCTTCGTTGCTTAACGATGCGCTTACGCTTCGGCGTCGACTTTTCCTTGACGAATTCCTCGCTTTCACTGCCATCCAGCGATTCATCGTCATCCCAATCAGAGATCTCATCATCAGTTTCCATGCTATCATCTTCAGCGTATGACTTACGCGGCGTGTTTCGCGCAGACGCGCGGATCGGTGACTTCATCGGCGTCTTCTTCGTCGGCGTCTTCTTCGTCGGCGTCTTCTTCGTCGGCGTCTTCTTCGTCGGCGTCTTCTTCGTCGGCGTCTTCTTCGTCGGCGTCTTCTTAGGCTTGGACGGCGTGACCGGAGCACTTGTCGGCTCAACATTGATCGGTTTTTGAACATTCTCCTTGTCCAAAGCCTGCTGGCGTTCCTTGTGCAAGGCCTCGACGAACTCGTAACCTTCGCCGCCAGCCTTTTCGGTCATTTCGATGAGCTTTGCGCCCTTGAGACGTTTGGGCGCCGCTGTAACGGCGACGTCGCTGAGCGTAGAAGTGCCACAACGAACGTGTTTGGCAACCTCAGCGACACCAAGTTTCTTATCGGTCAATCGCATGACTTGGTCTTCGAGGCTCGCCACAGTGTCCTTGTACACGCTCGTGAAGTGGCGCGCTTGGCTCGAAGATTTCGGATCCGGAAGAGAAGGTCGACCGGCGAGTTGCGCGAGACGCTCAAAGTACAGCGAAGATCTGAAGAGAGTCGTAGCGACGATGACAACATCTGCTTCCATGACCTCTCGCGCCGTCAAAGAGTTGAGATCAGACATTGTCTTGAGAACGACCGTGTTCAAAGAACCTCTCGCGCTGAACTTCTCAACCTCTCTCGGCCATTGGCGGAGCAACTGAGACGGCGCGATGACAAGCGTTGCCTTGGTCGGAATCGCTTTGACCGGAGCATCAACTTTAGCTTGCTTGGGCGTCGGGAACTTGAGCTGGTTCGCCAAGATGACCCCGATGGAGATGGCCGTTTTCCCGTAACCAACTTGATCGGCCACGATGCCGCCGCGAATCACCTTTGAGACTTCCGCCTTGCCATCCATGCGAAGGCCCAAAGCCGGAAGAAGTTTTTCACAAATTTCCTCTTCCACGAACGGCGTTTCGTTGATCTCTTGCTGAACCATCCACCCAAGCGAGCGCAGTTGTTCTGGGCGAAGTGGGTACTTCTTGCTCCAGTTCGGCGGTTGCGCAACTTGCTTGTCGTGACGGTTGCTCTTCAATTCAAACTCCCCAAAGTTGTCCATCGGGCGGTCGTCGTGTCGAACGATTCTCCACGACATATGCGGCGCCTTTGATTCGATGCCTCGAACACCAGACGGAGCGACAAGCGCAAGAGCACGATGAACGAGCGTAGCTGGGTTACCAGCAATCATCAAGTTGCCCGTCGTCTTCTCGCGAGTCCATTGCACGACGAATGGCTCGGGTCGACACTTGAGCGCTTGTTCATATTTGGATGCCTGCAACGGATCTTCACGGGCTTGAATCTTTTGCGAACCGACTTGTCGGCTCCACAAAAGAGTCGGCGGCGTCGGCGCACATCGCGAGCAAGCGAATTTATCGCACGACAACGCGTGATCGTCGCTGAGCTGGTTCCACTTCTCCACAACCTTCGGAAGTTCCATGCGAGACGTGAACCACTCGAGGCGTTGGAAGGTAGCATGACTCTTGTCAAGACGCACAGTCGTGTATCCATTCTCGGGCCACAAATCGACATCAACGCTAGACAAAGGAACGGAGCAACGCATGATGGCAACCGCCTTCGAGCACGAGTCCTCGCCTTGAGTCGGGACGGCGTTCACCGGCGGCGTCAACACGACGGCGTTTTGGACGACGGCGGGCATGAGGGCAACCTTTTGCGGCAAAGCAGTCCATTTTCCAAACGTGTGAGCCATGTGTTCGACAACCTTCTTATCACTCGGACGGAAACGATCTCCCGAAGGAGGCTGTCCAAGGTTTCGGAAATCCAAGTGCGCCGTCTCCATGCGGTCTTCACCATACATCAAACGACGATGGTTATCCGCAAACACGAAGTAGTCAAATTCACCCTTTTGGTTACGTCTGGGGTCCATGAAGAAGTACATTTCGCGACCATTTTGCGGGCCACCAATGCGCTTGTGCAATGAACTTTGAGCGGCGTCGCATTTGTCATAAAGCTGGTAGGTGCCGGTGATGCTGCGATCAAACTCTGTCGCGTTCTTCGGATCTTTCAGCTTAACTTCGTACTGAGTCCAACGTTCCTCCGGCCAATTCACGTCACCGTTCAGCTTGCTGTTGGTCAACATACCGAGCTTGATCTGCCAAGAATCTTCGAGTTCGCCCTTACCTTCAAGAATAACCGGCACCGCGGCGTACTCTGGCGAGAAGAACTCCCACGTGCCGTCCAAGACGCTCTTCGCCGACTTGTCCAAGAGCATACGCATCAACGGGCGTTCATGGAACTCCTCCGGTTTGCCCTTCTTGATGGAAGGATCAACGAAGATCAACCACTCGGCCGCGTTAGGAGCGATGCGCAATTCCAAGCGTACTTTGTCCTCAGAAGCGCACGAGTAATACACGCGCCAGACGTTGGTTCGCTTCATGCCTCGGAACAAGAAATCAGCTTCCCCAATAGCCTTGATCGCGTCCATCCAGTCGTCCCACACTTTACCAAGAAGTTCTTTCGGTTTCGTAAACTTGGCCGAGCTCACATCCAACTTCATGTGCATCGGCAGAGAGTTTTTCAAGTCTTCTTTGAAATCCTCCGGCAAGATGCGATCGACGACGTGCTTCTCGTAGTTGTGTTCGGGTCGCCCGCAGCACTTGATACAGCACGTGTGAGAGCAGTCACGGCAAATGACGAGAGAATCCGCATCAGTGGTGCCAGTTTCACCTTCGCACACGCACAAACGCGCAGATCTGTTCGCCTTGCTGAGGAGCTCCTTCATCCCGACTGGCTTCATGCCGAGATTGAGGGGACGCTTCACCAACTTGTCTTGCCCGACGACCTCCGTCTTCTTAGCCGCAGCAGCTTGAACGACTGTCAGCGAGCCTTGCATAGTTTGCGAGCTCTCCTTGGAATCATCGTCAAGCAGTAAAGCGCGTCGAGCCGTCTTGTGCTTCTTTGCGGCGAGGTTGTCCGTCATGAGAGTCATCGCGGCGAGCATGCAAGCGCCGACGACGGTCGTCGTCATCGCGTTGCCGGCTAAATCGCTCATTTGGTTCTCGCTTTCACGGGTCAACAACAAGTCATCGACCGGAATCCCTTGTAAGCTCAGAGCTTCAATGCCGACGAGAGGACCACCACGGTTGGTGACGAACGGCACCATCGATGGCGTCAGGCACGGGCAAATTCCCGGAGCGACCGAGCCGGTGGTACGATCGACGTTTTGAGAGAGGTTCCAAACCAAAGTCTTGTGCATGGAATCAATATCAAGTTGCGCAAGGCGTAAATAGTCGATGTCCATCAAGTCAAGCACGCGGTCGGTCTGAGCCTTACCCCAGTCGTTCCATGCAAAGTCGGGGAGCGTGCAACCGCCATCCCAATGCGTGAACGGGCGACGCTGACCCAAACCTTCCTCCAAGCGTGCGCGTTGATGACGAGATTCGCACCGTCCCCAGTCAGTGTTTGCGCGCGTCGAATCTTCACCCGGGCGAGCCAACATACGTCGACCTTCGTGTACACGAGGATCGTCGGCGTCGAAGAGGAATGCTTCGAGCGTCGCGCTCGCCGGTCGCTCGAGCGACTTTACCATACCCTTCCACGCTTCGACGAGCGATGCATCGCTCGCTTTGCACGCAAACAAGTACACACGCGTACGCGTGTGCGGAATGTAGAACCGCTTCGTGTCCACGCGCATGAAACGCGCGTGGTAGCCCTCGTCTTCAAACTTCTTCTGCACTTGATCCCACGGCGCGTTGCACACGTTCTCCAAGATGATGATCGGTGGTTGGCTCTTTCTGATCCAGTTCATCATCCCGCGGAACGTTTGACCAGACTCCCCTTGTGCCTCGAGACCCTTACGCTCGTTGTTCAAGTTGGAGTAATCGACACAAGAAGTACCCGCGACGAGCATGTCGACGTCGTGCGGCACGTTGATTTTCGCGCCGTAAGCCGTCGTCGCCTGGTCGCCGCCTAATTCGCGAATATCGCGAAAGAGGATTGGCGGCGCGAAGTTACGCTCGATGTATGCTTGCTTGAACGGTTCGATCTCGCACGAGAACACGTGGTCGACGGCGAGACGCGTACCATAGAGTTTTTCCGTGGCGTCCCCAATCTTGTCGAGTGCGAGAAGCGGCGACTCCGTGCCAGAGCACATCGTCGCGACGCGTAACGGGCGCTTCATCGCCGTCAAGAAGTTCTCCATGCCCGGAACACGACTGACAAGATCGGCAAACATACCACCGATATCCGCAATCACGGGCAAATGCTCCGCGAGTTGCGTTCTCGGGTTGCCGCTCGCGCCGCTGTCGCTGTCTCCGCTCTTGCGCGGAGAACCACCCGGAGATCTGTTAAAAATGAAACAAGAGGTGAAAAAATATTCGTCAGTCATCCATGTATACGCGCGATTTCAACGCGCCCGAAGCGCGTCAACGTCGCGTGAGGCGCGCGTTCGCCGTCGGCGACGCAGTTCGGGCGGGAAACGCGTCGCGGGCACCCGCGGGCGCCCTGATCGCGATTCCCCTTTTCTCTCATCCGCGCCGTCCTGTTCACGCGCGCAACGGAGATAAAATCAAAGAACCACTACTAGCGTACCTCTTGCTCATCGGTGTCGGCGGTGCTGATCCTCCCACGACGCGCGCTCTGTACTTCTTCGGCGTCGTGCGCCCGCTCGCCGGCGCGCTCGGCGCCGCGGCGTAATCGTCATCCCCGTCGAACGCGTAGTCCTCATCCATGTCCTCCGTCTTCACAGCCATTTCCTTCATTCTTTCTGTTGCCTTATTCGCCGTCGCTCGTCGCGGCGTTCCACGCCCCGCCGGCGAATTCGGCGCCGACGCCCCGTCCCGCGGCGCCTTCATCGTCGACTTCTTCACCGGCGTCGTTTTCGGTTTGTTTTTCGACGCATCTTTTACCGGCGTCGCGCGTTTCCCAGCCATGCCTTCGCGCGAGCGCCGCTCGCGGTGAACGAACGACGTTCGTTCTCACGTCCACGCGCGCGTTCGTCACCGAACACTCCCGCGACGCGCTCGAAATCGACGTCGCCGATGCGCGCGATCGGCGATGTGTCGAGATCGGGGGAACAAGCGAATTCGTTCGACGCCGTTCGCGCGCGCGTTGTCCGTGCGCGCTCCCTCAAGCGCGGATGACGACGCGATGCTCGCGCGGAACACGATCGAATCGATGCAGTTCGTTTCGCTCGAGATTTAGATTTATAACCTCGTCGAGCGGCGAGGTGTGCGGCGCGGCGTCGAAACTCATCCGTCATCTTGCGCGCCAAAACGTCGACAGCTGCGCCGCGCGATTTAAAGATTTGGATGCAGAACCCTATCCACTCGTGATGGCGTTTTTTACACACCGTATACGTAGATTTGATCGCATCCATTCGAATTTTCGAAAAACCAAAATATCCGCGACCCTTTGTTCGCGCGTCGCGCGTTCGCGCCGCGACACTCGGACGAACGCCGCCGACGCGTCGCGCCGTCCCATCGCGACGATGGACGCGTTCGTGGGAGAGTACGGAAGCAGCGACGACGGCGACGGCGACGACGGTGGCTTCGTGGGACCGGCGCGCGCTGGATCGGCGCGGCAGACGGCGGACGAAGCGACGAGCGACGGCGAGGATGCGTTCGTGGGACCGGCGCGACCGACGGCGATGACGACGAGGGTGAACGTCGATGATCGCGACGGCGACGACGGCGACGACGGCGACGACGACGACGACGGCGACGACGGCGACGACGACGCGTGGGTGGCGGCGATCGCGGCGAGATACGGGGCGACGACGAGCGAGACGAGCGAGGAGACGAAGGCGACGCAACAGAGAGTGAACGACCTCTTAATCGTCGCGAGACGACGAGGCGTGACGCCGAGCGCGTTGATGTTCACGTCATCGACTTTTAGGAACCCAGAGTTCATGGAGACCTGCGCGCGAGATGGAGTGTCGGCGAGCGACGCGTTCGCCACTGGGGCAAAATTTGCGTTTGACGAATCGCCAGTGGAGGAGGAAGATTTCGCTCGTGCGCTCGCTGATGAACAGAAGCGGGTCACGGAGAAGTACCTCGCCAAGCGAAACGGAATCTCGTTTCACAGCGCTGGTCCGCAACAACCCGTCGTGGCCCCACCGCCAGCGGACGAGGCGCGACAGGCGGCGATAAATTCACAAATCGCGAAGGCGCGGGTCGAGGCACGCATCGCGCTACAGAAGGCGGGAAAATTAGCGTAGGAAAATAGTGAAAATAATACATTCCCTAGTCACTAGTAGCTAATCCCATCCACCAGCGTTGAAGTTCGGGCGTGGACTCGCGAAGGCACGTCTCCGCCGCGCTCGCTTGATCGTGCACGAGCGACGTCACGGCGTCGAGTGCATCGTCTCTCCAGACTTCGGCAATCGGAGCCTCCGATGTCAAAGCGTCGTTGAGTTGCAAGGTACGCGCCTCGCACCACGCGATCGCAGCGGCGATATTTTCCGGTGAATCCAACATGCTCAGCGCCGTTTTCGCTTCATCCGCGGAACCGTCGGAACGAATGTTTTGCACTGCAAACACCGAGGTGATTTCCTCGAGCGACAACCCGACCAAAGAAGCAACTTCGTTCGCATCTTTCGCCATCAGGGTTTCTGATATCGACTGCTTGCCTTGGGCTTGTCTCGACATGTGCGCCACAGCGGCTGACATACGCAACAAGCGTATCGACATCTTGCGCACAGCCTCAACCAGGGATGCGCACGGCGGTGCGAACGCCGAGCAACGTTCGCGCAATCGCTCGATCTCATCTTCGTGTCTCGCCAGCTCGCGCCGGAATCGGGTCGTCAGCTGCTTCTCCACAGCTTTCTTCGTTTCTTCCCTCATCGACTCGATTTGCGTCTTGCACTGTTCGAGTTCATCGCGAAGTCGAGCGGCTTCTTCGACGCTCGTCGCGAGCTTGGCGCTGGTGTCTCGAAGTTCTGCGTCGGCGGATTCGACTTCTGTGAGCAAAGTGAAACCGCCTTCTGTCGCGTCGACGGCGAGTTGCTTGGTTTTTAGCTGACGTTCGAGCTCTTCGATTCGTTGATTTGCGCGCACGAGCTGCGCGTTGAGATTGGCGACTTCAGCCTCGGATTCTCCTGCCCAGCTGCTCTGCACGCGCCTGGTCAAATCGGCAATCTTTGCTTCCGACTCCTTGACGAATTCCAACAGTTTATTTCGCTCGCGTTCGTGCTCCTGACGCAGGCGTTGCATGAGCTCTCTGTAGCGCTTACATCTTTCCACGTGCGCGCGACGCTCATCATCGCCCGGCATGTTGCTCGCCTGCCATTCCTCTTCTTTTCGCTTTTGTTCCGCGATTTCGGCTTCCAAGTTGAGCAGCCTCGCCGTCATTACCTCGGCGTATGCTTGCAAAGTCGATGTGTCGCGCGCGACCAAGCGATTGGTTTCTGATAACCGTCCTTCGTGTTGCTTGAACGCGCCTTCGAGAAGAGACTTGATATTTTCGAGTTCAGTTCGCGTGGATTCGTCCATCGCGACATTTGTCGTCGACGCGCCGACGGCAGCCAAGGCGTCATCACGCCATCTGATTTCTTCCTTCAGTCGATCGACTTCGTCACGCGCAGCGGCTGCGACGACAGCAGCCGCTCGGTTGTCTTTGAGCGCGACAGTGACTAAGCTTTCCGCATCGTGAGGATCAACTTTCGCACCAAGCGTCGCCGTCGTTCCCTTTGTCGCCAAAGCCGTCTCGAAGCGCGCCGACTTTTCCAATTCTCTGATTCGATCGTCTCGAACCTCAATCGCTTTTTCGAGCTCGGATGCGCGCTGGCTCAATTTTGTCACGACATCGGGGTGTTCAGATTGTCCATCTGTCCGCTCGACGAGCTTTGCGCGAGATTCCCGTACTTCTTCGAGCTCTGCAGTCGCTCGCTCAAAGCTTTCACGCGTCGCTTCGAGCTCTCGTGTGATTTCTGCCAGTCTCTCCTGCGCATGCGTTTCCGCATTCACTCGTTTCTCTAGCTCCATAGACGCCGATGCGATCGTCTGCGCTTGTTCTTCGACTAACGCGCGCAATTGGTCCGCCTGATCTTCTAATATCGACGCCCGAAATTCTTCGTGAAGCTGCGCAACGCGGGCGTTAAGTTCGGCAATCGTGCGCTGGGCTTCGCGCAAGCGATCCTGCTCCTCGAACACTTCCTTCTTCGCCTTATCGCGGGCCACCGACATGGCTTGCATAGCGCTCGCAGCCGACTCGCGAGCGCCAATGAGTTCGCTTCCCGTGACTTCGAGCTCGTCGATGCGCGCCTTCATTAATTCAATCTTTTCGTCGCGATCGCGCAGTTCCTCCTCCATGTCGTTAAGCTCGACGCCCGTGTCCGTTTCGCCTCGCACAATTATCTGTGATAACTTTACGTTGCGAGCGTGCGTCGTCATGAGTCGATTCTCCAACGAACTCATGGCCTTGGAGCTCAGAGAGGCGTACGACTTTTGAGAAAGTTCGAGAATGGCGCACACGTGATCAAACGCTGTCTTTGTCGACTCGCTGCGATGTTCCGCCTTCTCCACGTGCCTCATAGCCGAAGTAAAAGCCTTCTCATATTTAATAGACGTACACTCCAACAGAGCAATCGTGCGCTGCGCATCCAAGAGCGCTTCTTCAAGTCTTTGATTGACAGTGGTTTCCTCGTCGTCTGTCTGTCGCAGCGCGATTTGGATACCGCGGCAAAAGTTCGCCGCGGCGTCTGTTGAAACGGTATCCGTCACGCTCTGTTGAACTTTGCGTTTCAAATCTCCGATCTGCGTGGCGCTGTATTGACTCAACCGTTCGACTTGCAGTCGAAGCGCTTTCTCACACGACTTGAGACTGATTTCCAAATCCAAGTTGTCTCGCTCGGCGTCGTCTAAACGACTCAGCAGCTCAAGCTCCGCATCCATGTACGCGATGCACTCTTCAGTTTTCCACTCGAGTTGTGCGAACAAGATTTCTTCGCGCTGGCGCGCAGATTTGGCGATGCTCTCGTACGCCTCCGCGCGCTCCGACTCACCCTTGAGCTCGTGGCGATACTGTCGCACCTCGCCCGCGAGAAGCTCTCTCTCGTTTACGAGCGACGCATTTTCAGTCTCGAGGGCGATAATCTTCTCGCGCGCTCGATTCATTTCGTCTCGCCGCCAATCACCATCTGCTGTCGCAGGCGAACGATCACTTTCTAATACCGATAAAGTGTCTCTCAAGACGAGTAATTCTTCTTCGCGTTCGCGCAAGGTGTTGGTGAAGTATTCCCGTTCGTGTGTCGCGTTTTCAGAAGTCGCCTCCGCGGACTCTAGCGTGAGTTTGCTCGACGCGATTTGTTCCCTCAATAGCATTTCCAATCGCCCGAGCTCGTTCGCTTGCGAGTTATTCGTACTTCTAAGTTCCTTCACGACGCGTTTGAGAGAAGAAATTTTCTCTTCAGCAGAGGCAAGTTTGGCGTTGTCTCGCGCGCTCTTAGTCGCTGTCATCCTCGATGATTGCGACATCATCGAGAGCGCATCACCGATTTGCTCGCTGGTCTGCGATGATGCCATCGTATTCGCTTCAGCGCTATCCGAGGCAAGCGCCTGGCGAAGCGCGAGACGCGTCTCGGCGAGTCGAACGCGCAATCGATGCGCCGACTCTGCGGCGCCGGCGTCTTCGTCCTCCTCTTCATTCAAGATCTCGGTTTCGAACGTGGCAGCCTTGATTGAGCGTAATTCTTCTTCTAAATCTTGCGCCTTTACCCGCCATCGCTCGCCTTCTTCGCTCGCGCGCGCGCTTTCGACCGTCAGCGCGGCGACGCGAGCCGACAACGCTCTCTCCGAGGCATCCGCCGCATTCTCGCGCTCGCTCCACCGCTCATCTCGCGCGCACACCAAGCGCTGCATTCGTTCTGTCAACGCCCCCGCGTGTTTTTCGCTCGCCAACGCAAACTTCTTCGCTTCTTCGTGCGACTCTCGAAGCCTTTCCGCGTTTCCGTTTGCCTCGCGCAGCTCTCGCCTCAAACGAATGACGACGGCGCGTTCGTCTTCCAATTCCCGTTCCAATTGCCCAACGCGCGCGCCCGATGCCGACGCCGACGCCGACGTTCGACCGCGTCGCGCGTTTCGATACCGATCCTCGTCCTCGAACGTCTCCTCATCGCTCATCTCACCTTCGTCTTCGCCTCCGCGTCGAGCGCGTCTTCGCCGTTCAAACGCCGTCGTCGCCCCTTCTCTTCGCTCGCGCGCCCGCAGCTCCGCGCGCAATCGCGCGATCTCCGCGTCTTTCGCCTCCAACGCTCGCAACGCTTTGATGGATGTCTTCTCCAGCTTCTCGCGCATCGTTTCCACGGCGTCCTCGCCTCGGCGACGCGACGCATTCGTGCCATCTTTAAACACCGCGCGGTCGTCCATCGCGCGCGCGGTGCGCGCGTCGTCCCGTCGTCCCGTCGTCCCGTCGTCGTCGTCCCGTCGTCGTCGTCCCGTCCCGTCGTCCCGTCGTCGTCGTCCTCACCGCGCGTCGCGACGTGCGACCGGCCGCGCGGCGCCGACGGCCAATCGTCATCGCGAACGGCCCGCGTCGGCGTCGGCACACCTCGACGTCGGCGAGCCGCCATCGCCCATGGTTGATTTACATCGCGCGCACACGATTCACGAAGATTACGCGCGTAATCATAAACTCTTCAAACTCCCGCGAACGAGTCTTGGCGCGCTGTGCGTCGCGTCGGGCGTCGGCGTGGCGACGTATTACGCGTTCCGCTCGTTCGTGACATCGACGCAATCGAACGCATCGACGAGGACGACGGGGATGACGAAACACGAAGAGGTGTGGCGATCGTCCTGGGATAAAGGATCACCGCGCAAGCACGTGAATAATCTCTGGAACGATCCCGCGAAGTGAGCGAACGAACGAACGGACGGACGAACGAACGAAGGAAGGAACGAACGAGCGCGAATGACTGGAAAGAATGCTGACTCAGCCGAGCGACGCCGGCGTTGTAAAACACACCGTGTACTACTTTTTCTTCAGCACTATGTCAGCTACGGGCTGCAAACCGTGCTTTAAATCACCCTCGGGAAACGCATCGATCGCATCGTCGTCTAAAAATGCGAACGCGCGCTTGAAATCACCGGGGGAACACGCCAAGGGCGCCTCCCAATGCGCCGGGACGACGCGCTCAAAATCCCACCTCGAGCTCACGGCGGCTACCCAACGGCGAACGGCGTTGGGATTTTGAGCGTAAAGCAGCGTGCGCACGACCGGGGGAACGAGCAAGCGACCGGCGAGGGCTTGAAAGTTGTCGTGCCAACCGTCTGTCCAAATCACCGTCCCAGGCGCCGCCGGGTCGAGCTCTTCGTGTTCGGGGAAAAAGTAACTCACCAACAACGCCGTTTTCTCCCACCCGGCGCGACGCGCCTCGGGCGTGTCCTCGGGCACGGGGTCCGCCGTCGATCGCTGGGAGACGACTAAGAGTTTTTCCACGGAATTTGCCTCCGGAGGGTCGATCGGGATCTGCGCCAAGGCGTCGGTGACGATCAAAGTCTTGCTTGGTTTGTGAAAAAACGCGGTCTCGTAAATCGTCTGCTTCGTCGATCCCACGTCAAACGTTCCCGCTTCGAGCGTCTCAAACTCGATCTCATCCTTCCAAGGCACCGCTACAGGCGATCTCACGTCTAAATCACTTCCTTGTAATACGAAGTCCACCTTTTTCCCGAACACTATTTCGTCAGAGACGTCGCGAATGGGAAACGTAAACTGCCCCGGCGAGGCGTATAACTTGGCGCCTCGCCATCGCGCGAGCGCATCCTTGGCGAAAATTTTATGCTCTAACGCGTACGTTGGCACGACGACGTATCGAACGCACGCGCTCGTACCATCCCCACAACTCTCCACAAATTCAAAAAACTCCTCCGTCGGCGCTAAGGGCGCGTGCACCCACAGCGAACCGTCGCTTAGCTTGCACGTCACGCATCGAATCGTCGTCTCGAGCGGGCCGAGCTCGATGTTTTGTTCAAACGCCCACATCTGTCCCGGCACGATCGTTCGCTTCACCGTCGCGCGCGTTCCACGACCGATGAACGGTTTAAACAGCACCGGGAACCTCTGCTCGAACAACCGTCGCGCGTCGTCATCCGCCGCGTTTGCTCCCGTCGCTCGCAGCGCCGCCGCGCTCGCCGCCGCCATGAGCGCGTCTCGTCTCGTCGTGTTTCCATTCCCGAACCGCCCCGTCGTGGTTTCACGCGTCGACGTCACACGCTCTTCGACATCATCTGCGCTCGCGCGCGCTCGCGCGTCACGTCGTCGTCCACCGCTTCGTCTCGTCGTCGTCGTCGTCGTCGTTTCGCCGCGCGTTTTATCCATCGCGTTCGACGCCGCGCCGCGCGCGTGTGTCGCGCGTCGCGCGTCGTCTGCGCGCGCCAGAGCGCGCGCGGACACACCTCGCGCACACCTCGCGCCGCGCGCCGGCGTCACCGACGTCGTCATCCCGATGCGCGTCGTCGTCGCCCCGAGCGCGTCACTTTGACGCGCGTCGGTCGCATCGCGTCGCGCAGTCATGCGCGCCGCCGCCGCCGACGACGGCGCGAGCGCGGTTGACGTCATCGTGCGCGGACGCATCATCGGTCGACGTCGCGTGAGCAAGCGCTTGGCATTTTACGACGTGCGCGTGGACGACGCGCTCGATGCGGCGGCGGTTGGCGCGGACGACGCGACTTTGCGAGACGACGGACGACGCGCGCGGGCGCACGCGGCGTTGAGCGCTGGCGAGCTGATCGAAATGGTGGTGAAGGCGTCGCATGGTGCGTTCGTGACGCACGAAGACGTGGCGTGGGCGCAAAAGACGTCGTTGAAGCTCGGGAACACGGGCGCGTTTCGCGGGACGCTCTCGCGGCGAGCGGCGAACGCGCACGGCGAGTGGTCGTTGGCGTGCGAGGAAGTGGTCGAGATCGTCGAAGAGTGGGCGAAAGTGAATCCAGGGAAAGCGTTTCAGCGCGAGTTGTACCTCCCGAACGAAGGAGGCGAGAGTGGGATCGGCGGCGAGGCGAGTTCGAGAGTCGCCGACGGAGCGAGCGTCGGCGCGTGCAAGTTCTTCATCAATAACGCATTTTGCGCCAAAGGCGACAAGTGCAAGTATGCGCACGATCGAGCGGTGCAACGCGAATGGATCGCGGCGCGTAAGGCGAATAGACGGGAAATCGCGGCTAAAGAGTGCGGGGACCCGCACGGAGACTCGGTGGCGAGCAAACAAATGCGTGCGCAGCGATTCGCGCAATTTTTGCTCGAAAAGTTTGGCGCCGAAGTTTTAAACGCGGGTACCGGCGTTTTGGACGTCGCGGGCGGACGAGGCGATGTGTCGTTTGAGTTACATACAAAATTAGGAATCAAAAGCACGCTTGTCGAACCGCGCGAGCGAAAGCTGAACAAGAAACAGCACAAGTGGCTGAAGAAGAAGTTGAAGACGGACGAGTCGACGGCGCCGGAGGCGGAATCGATGCTGTGCGAGCAAATTCGAACAGAGTTTTCCAGTGAAAATTTCGCACAGTTCAAAGATTGTTCGGCCATTATCGGTATGCATCCAGATCAGGCCACCGAAGCGATCGTCGATTTCGCGCTGCAATACAGTAAGCCGTTCGCCGTAGTTCCGTGTTGCGTCTTTCCGGATTTGTTCAAGCACAGACGAGACCGCGACGGCGCGCCGGTGACCGAGAGAATGGCGCTCGTGGATTATCTCGCGCGAAAAACGGGGGGCGAAGTACAGTATCTAGATATAGAAGGCGCGAATCAAGTCGTGTACGGCGTTCCAAAGTAGAAATTAGAAATTAGCCAACTAAGAGCGCCAAATCGCAGTCACCACACCGAGCGCCATGGTTTTGCCATTCATGCGAAGCGTCACGCGGCTTAACGTCGGTGAAATCTCGACCGGTTCGACGCAAATATTCCTAGACGTGCGAATACGCAAAATAGCGCTCTGTTCGCGCGTAATACACCGAGGACTTGCCTTTACCACGTCTCCCGTCACCGTGTCCACTTGCGCGACGAGTTCCTCAATCGTTGCGTCGCACGCGAGCATGTGCGAATGCAAAACAACCTTTGAGCCTTTGAGTAAAGGCACACGAAGCATGTCCGTCGTGAGCACACGGACTTCAATCTCATCCGTGGGCGTTATTGGATGCGACGCATGGCATAAAACGCTCCCGACTTCTAAATGCCGCGAATCCACGTCGCTCAAGCCGACGTCCACGGATGTGCCAATCGGCGCAAAGTCGACGGCTATTCCGTCCACTTCCACGCACTTCACAGTGGCCGAAACGTTGGCCGGCATCACGAGTAGCTTTTGACCTTTCATCAAGCTTCCAGCTTCGATCTTACCACCGCACGCGGCTCCACCGAGAGAGCGCACTTCGGTGATGATGTCTGCGATTGGCATGCGAAGCGGTTTCGGCGCTCCTCGAGATGGAATTTTAACCGCTCGCAACGCGTCTACGAGCGTCGGGCCTCGATACCACGAGGCCAATGCATCGGGCAATGCAGCCGCGTCATCGGGCGAAATATTTGTACCCTCAATCCCCGAAACCGGCACGAACGTGAGCTGTTCTTGGCTAAAACCGACGTCGTCGATGAGAAAGTTTTGAAGCGCATCGACGACAAATCTAAATCGCTCCTCTCCATACTCAACGCAGTCCATCTTATTGATGACGACGATGAGGGAATGTAAACCAAGCGCCCGCGCCAATCGCGCGTGCTCGCGCGTTTGTCCCGTGTGACCTGGAGTCGCAGCGAAACCGTTTTCAAATCCACCCATCGCGCCGTCAATGACCAAAACGCCCGCGTCGGCTTGCGACGCGCCGGAAATCGCGTTCGGCACGAAATCTTTGTGCCCAGGAGCATCTAAAACTACCAACTGTCGATGTCCATCTAACACACATCGCTTCATGCTGACGTCTATCGTCACCCCGCGCTCTCGTTCTTCCGGTCTACAGTCCATCACCCAAGCCCAGGCGAACGACGATTTCCCGCTCGCCTTGGAATCGCGCACGTTTTTATGCATCGCTCTGTCATCGACCGCTTTCAAAGCGTACAGCAATCGCCCACTAAGCGTCGATTTCCCCGCATCAACGTGTCCTAATATCACGACGTGCACGTCACCGCCCTCCGGTGAGGTGTACGCCGTGCGCTCGGCGCTCGAAGCTTCGTATCCCGCAAACGCGGTCGCGTCGCCGCCGACTCGCGTCTTGGCCGCAAATTCTTTCACGAGCGTTTCCGTCGTTTCCATCGCCGCGCTCGCCCCAGACTTACTCCCCCGCGCTCGCGCCGCCGCCGCTGCCGCGTCCGGTGAAGGCGTATCGAACGCAAACTTCCCCGCGCTCGCGCCGCCTCCGCTCGGCCCGCGCGGCGCCGCGGGATACCTCGCGTTTCTCTCCGCCGCCATCCGCGCCTCGATCTCTTTCATCCCCACGCGCGTGGGCGTCGGTTTCGTCTTCATCAACTCCATCGCCTTGCTCGTCTTCGCCGCCCTCGCGCCCGTCGTCGCGCGCTCGCCATCCTCGGCTCGCTCGAGGGCCTCGCGCCCGGCGCCTGCGGCTTCGTCGTCGTCGTCGTACGCCTCGTCGTCGTCGTCGTACGCCTCGTCGTCGTCGTAATCGTCGTAATAATCATCCTCGTCCCCGCGTCCCCATCCGCCCTTGCGAGACATCGCGCGCGTCGCGCGTCTCGCACTGTCGCTCGCTCGTCCTTCGCGTCGCATCGCGTCATCTCACGACGCGCCCTTCGCTTCGATCGACATGCGCGCCACCGCGGTGCCGACGACGCACAACTCGCGCGCGTTGCCGCCGCTCGCGGTCGGCGCCGTTCGAGCGCGCGCGTCGTCGTCGTCGCCGCGCGTCGTCGTCGTCGTCGTTCGCGCGTCGTCCAAGATGACGCCGACGAGGTCGCGCGCGCGGGCGAGCGACGCGGCGACGCGCGCTGAGGACGGGCGCGTCGCGCGAAAGACGCGCTTCGCGCGCGCGCGCGATGGAGCGGTGACGACGCGCGCGCGAGGAGGATGGGACTACGACGATCGAGTCGAGTTGGACCTGCCTCGCGAGAGCGCGCTCGCGGAGGACGACAAGCTCGCCGTCGCCCCGGGAGGACGCGTGGAGAGCGATGATTTGAACGCTGAATTGCGCGAAAAAACACTTAAAGCGATCGAGAAGGCGCAGTATCGCGCCACTGTGGGGGACGTGAGCTCGATTTCGGGGGCGAGCGTGTTCGAGACGCAAAAGGCGCTCAACGCGCTGGCGGCGGACACAGGAGCGACTTTGGAAGTATCCAGCGCGGGCGATCTCACATACGTGTTTCCCAGGTCGACACGAGGGATTTTGAGCTCGAAATCGTTCAAGATGAAGATCGAACCGATCGTGAGCGGGGCGAAAAGCTTAGCTTCGTACGTTTTTCGCGTGGCGTTTGGAACGTCGCTCGTGGCGAGCGTGATGATTGTCTACACCGCCATCTTCGCCCTCATGAGCGCCAAGAGTAGTGACGATCGTTCAGATCGGCGCGGTGGTGGCTTCGCTGGGCCGCGCTTTTACATTTCGCCGTTTGATTTGTTTTGGTATTGGGATCCGTACTACTATCGCCGACCGCGAAGACGCGACAGAGAGATGAACTTTTTTGAGGCTGTCTTCAGTTTTGTTTTCGGCGACGGCGATCCGAACTTGGATTTCGAAAAGCGGCGTTGGGAGTTGGTTGGACGCTTGATTCAAAAGAATAAGGGCGTTGTGACGGCGGAGCAGTTGGCGCCGTTTCTGGACACGGCGGGATACGAAGACGAGTCCTTTGTCTTGCCCGCGCTCACCCGCTTCGAGGGCACGCCAGAGGTGAATACCGTCACAGGATCGATCATTTATCGATTTCCTAACATGGAGTCCACCGCTGGAAAAACAACGGCGCGAAGTAGAGGCGAAAGTGAGGCGTTGGCGCAAGAGGAGCGATGGGTGTTTTCGCTCGCCGAGCCGTCGCAAAAGATTCAAGCGGGTTTACTCGGCGTTGCGAACTTAGTGGGGGTGGTGATTTTGGCGCAGATGATTAACGACCCGCAAATCATGTACCGCACCCGAGAGTACGTGGAGTTGGCGCGCGCCTTCTCGGGCTTGCTCCCCGGTTTACTGAGCTACGGCGTATTATTCTTCGTCGTTCCGCTGTTGCGCTATTTCCGCAACCAAGGCAAGAACCGGGAAATCGATGCTCGCAATAACTCTCGATTGCTCGCAGCTCGCCGTATCGCGAGTCCAGAGCCTCGTTTAGCCGCCAAGCTCGCCGCCGCGAGCTCAGCTGCGTCCCAGCGCGTCGTGGGTGACGCCGTGTACACGTCCAACGAGGGCGCCGGCGATGATTACGACCTCTCCGACTTTGATCGACGCCTGCGCGAGCGAAGCTAAAACGCGCAACTTGTAACAAACCACTTCGTTGTCATTACACTCGTATCCGTGTCGCGGTCGATGCGTTCGTTCGTTGCTAATCTCTAGATCTCTACACTCGTCTAAATCGGCGTCAAGAGCGACAAAATGCTCGGTTTCGGCGTCGTGTTCATACCGACGATGATGATGACGGGGATGATGGCGTAGTGTAACTCGTCTGACGCCAGCACGCGCGCGATCGCACGCTTGATCGAGTTCATGGCGTCTGGGTTGTGACGTGACTGAATCAGTCGAGCAAAGGTTTTCCTCGGACGCGAGGCGCACGAGCACAAGGAGAGGATACGCAACTCGTCGTCGTTTGAGTGACGATGATGCTTAGCGTGTGATAACTTATTACAGAGAGCTTCTAGTTCCAAACCCTACACTCGATCGAGCCGATTCACGCTTGGAAGCGATTATTCTGACGACGTCACGAAGGTTCGCGCACGTCGCTATTTCTTGAGCCGAGATGACGGCGAATTGTTCGCCGGCGTTGATTATACCCACGAGCACTGGCAGACCGACAGAAACGAGACCGATCTCATCAAAGGAGTCGTCGAGAGACACTCGTTCGTCGACGCCCGTGACCGCGGCGACTGCTTTGATCACCGCGTCTTCAGGCGACGACTCCTCGCTGCTACCCGAAGTCTCCGCGCTCTTCGCCGAATTCGGCCATATAATATTCCGGAAGAAGGTTATAAACTTGATCCATAGCACCGTCAGTGGAGTATTGAGCCACCTGTCTACCGCCGCCGAAAAGCACGTCGTCATTCCGACGATGAAGAAGAACTCGTACCACGCCACAGGTAACGGCTGCGGCGAGAACCAGTAATATTCCTTCGGATACGCCCACCACATCCACGACGTCTTGTCGCCAACGTCTGCGGTCTTGATGCCATTTCCATTACGAGTCGCCCACCAATACCACTGTCCAATGATCTGGTGGAACAAGAAGCAACCATAACTCGTCGGGGCGAGCACTTTGCTTAGTAAGTTTGATTCAAGAAGGCGAGTCGTTCGGCTGCCCTTCGGTATCGACAGCAGAGCGATCCAGACGGCGATCAACGGAGAATACAACCGAGTGATCATGACGCTCCATACATAGCGATTGATGCCTGTATCCCAGCGATGATGCTCTTCGGGTACAACTTCCCACATCTTGCCCGTGACGTTGGTCGGATAAGGCCAATCAATGTCAAGGAAATGGGCGAGATGGAAGGCGAAAAATGCGAGCGTGAGCACATCGGCGCAGTGGCCGTACAACGCGCGCTTGTGCGACTCTACTGGCCGTACGGCGTCGTACCAAAAGTATGCGGCCATACCCGTACCGACACATGGCACCCAATACGGCGGAAACATCATTGTGCTGAGTGCGTAGATGTTCTGCACATTTTCTTTCCAGCTCTTCACTTTGGCGACATCGTCGTGCTCTTCCCACGCCGGTAAGGCGTAGTACAATCCCAAAAGCCCGGCGGTGATAAGAGTACCGACACAGTAAACGATGAACCATCTCAGTACGGCTTTGAATTCGCCTTTGACGCGAGCGAGCGCGTTGTGCATGAAAGGAAACACGAGAATAATGAAATAGTAAACGCCGTTGAACCACGTGTAGTACATGAACCACGAGCTGAGAAGCCACAGCGGGAACCAAGTTTGCAACCCGAAAGAGAAAACGATGAGGGTCATGAAGAGCCAAGCGCCGTAGGGCATCTCCACTGGACCGGTCTGGCATTGCGCCCACGCCCCAGAGTCGAGCGTGAGCGTTGCGTTATGTGGTTGCCAGCTAAATTCGCTACTAAAAGTTTCCGGGCGACACACCACGAGGACGTTGATCAGACCGAGAAACAAAGACAGCAAGTACAGAGGAAAGAGTGTTTGAAACCTTGAATTATAGAACGATCCCCATGTTCCTTTTGTGATTTCCTTGCCGTTCAGTGCGGCGCTGAGCGTGAAGCCACCCAGCACAAAGAAAGTTGTCGCTGGAAAGTAAAACGTCGTCGCCTTGGCAGACATCCACGCTGGACCATACGTCAAAGGATCACGTTCGTCCTCGCCTTGCCAAATGACACCTATGTGGTTAAACATCACACTTACAGCCATACAATAGCGCAAGCCTGCAAGACCATGCGACGGGGTCGTCACCTTTTTAGAGTGCCGCAAAGTGCACGCGTCGACTTTCTTCGCGACGTTTAAAATCTCGGCCAAACCCGCACGCTTATACTTTTTCGTCGATGTTTTGGGTAAATCTTCGTCAGCGACAAATTTCCAGTGTACAGGAATTTCAAATCGAGATAGTTCTTTCGATGTTCCCATGAAAGACTTGATTGAAGAGAGCGCCGAGTCTTCGTGCCCATCAAAGTCGTCGGTCAATACGATCGCGGCGCCCACTTCTTCTCCCCAAAGCGCCGAAGGAACGCTGAAGACTACCGCAACACGCACGTATGGATGCTGCACGAGCACAGCCTCGACTTTTAATGGGCTCACTTGCTCACCCCCGCGCTTGATAAGCTCCTTACTACGACCAGTCAAGTACACAAACCCATCGTGGTCCATCTTTGCGATGTCGCCAGTGCGAAGGTAACGCTTATCGGCAACGTAGAAGTAAGTCTTATTGTTAGCTTCTTCCGCATCTTGATACGCCGTCATCACGTTATCACCGCTGATGACGAGTTCACCTTGCTGTCCAAAAGGTGCCGTGAGTCTGCAATGACCATCACCGACGAGCGCAAACGAACAACAGAGAGGCTGGCCCACGGTATCCGCACGCTCGGCGAGCGGAACGTGGACACCTTTACCAGTGATCGGCATTTGTTCACTCATACTATACGTCGGTATTATCGGCACGTCCCAAAATCGTTGCAACTTTTCTGCGTCGACATGGCTGAGCGCCGCCGCGCCAGAGCGTATGAAACGAAGAGCATGCGATGGCTTTGCGCCACGAGCCACAGCTTGACCGTATTGCAGTACTGTCAAATGAATCGTCGGTATTGCTGAGTACCACGTCGGTTTGACTTCATGCGACGTCGTAATGGTGTCATAAAACGATTGAGCGTCAAACTTACGACAGCAGATGACAGAAGAGTGCGCCGCGATCGTCGCCAAGATGGAACACGAAAGGCCACCGATGTGAAAAAGAGGCATGGCGTTGATGCAAACGTCTGAAGCTTTGAGTTCAAGAGAAGCCGCCAGCGTAGCGCCGTTTGAAGTCAACGCGCCGATAACCAACGGAACAACTTTTGACTTGGATGTCGTCCCAGAAGTTCGAAGCAAAAGACCGATCGTTTCACTCGATTGTACGAGCGGCGCGACGTCACTCGTTGACGATTGAGACGATTCCGGCGCGTACAAACCGGCAAGTTTAGTATCAGCTTTCGTCATCACGAACCATTTAATCGGTATATGAGCTCGAGAAGCTGCCGTTTCAATTGCTTCAGTGTCGGTTCCTCGAAATAACGCAAGCATTGACACTCGACACGACGTCAGGGCTTCGTAGGCGTCTTCCTCGGCGATGCCGGGGTCCAAAGGGACGGCGGTGCACTGCGACGCGACGGCGAGAAAAGCTAGCGCACCGACCGGGCCTGGAGGGACATTATACGCAAAAACAGATGACGAATCTGCCCCAAGTTTACGTAAATCACCGTCCCCTTTTGTTATGAAGTCGATCGCTTGCCCGTACGTCAATGTTGCCCCGTCCAAGCTTCGAAGAAGCGGAGACGCTCGAGGCGCCCTCGCTAGAAAGTCAAGAATATTCACTCTGCTTGACTTTAGCGACACATTACACTGAACCAAACTCGCACAGCGCGTGTTGAACGTGAGATCATTCCCGCTCGGCGCAGTTGCGGTGCTTACATCGATGTTTCGGGCGAGAGTTCTGGCTGAAGCAAATGTCGTCGCTTGGGCGGCGCGTGCGCCCTCCGCTTCTGCTCTCTCAATATCAGCCTCAGCGCGCTCGATGGTGGGCTGATTACTAAACTTGAGCGACTTATACTCTAGCGACTTGATGTCGTCGAACAAAACATCTTCATCGAACTCGTTTGACCTGTAACGACGGGGAGCCGCCTCGGTCGCCGCCTCGAGCCAGGCGTCGAATTCGGCGTGAAAACCAGTGTCCGTCTCGAGCGACGCCGGCAACGTGTGACCGCAGTCTAAATACAGAGCGTGTCTGATCAATTGGTCCTCGCTGTCGTACGCACGGAACGTATTCATGAGCACTTCACCTTGTGGTTTGAATTTGTCTTGAAAACCGAACACGTGCAACGACGGCATCGGCGACGCCGACGAGCGCACGTCGATACCCCACTTCGTCGCCGCGAGATCGAGCAATGAAGATGACGCGCCGCAACAAATCACCGCACTGTCCCACAAATAGCCCCCTTCGATCCCCAGCATGCTTAAGACCTGCGGGTTGGACAACAACGTGATCATTGCGCCGCCTTGCGAAAATCCCACCGCGCACTTGAACGGCCCGTGTTCGATGGCAAACTTTGCCACCGATCGCGCCGCCGTCATTAACGCCGTCGCTCGCTCGCTTTCCAAATTTTCAAACGTATCATCACTCGCGTCGTCGACCCAGGAGAACCACGGTCCATCGATTAATTCAGACGTCGTCTCGTCCGCCGCGTGCGGCGCCTCCTCCGAGCCATTCACGCACGACGCCTTTCTAAATCGCTTCAAAAGCCGCAACCTTCGCGCATGCAGCGCGCTCACGTCGGCGTTGCTTCGCCATCCGTGTAAAACTAAGCACGCTTCGCCATCCGTTCCTTTGTTGGAGCGTCTACGACTGATTGACGCGCGCATGCGTCGTAACGAGCGATCGACGCGTCGACTCGCGACGCGCGCGAGCGACAGCAGGCCTTGGCGCGCTTCGTCGCGCGCGACGGTGGATTCGTCGCGCGCGCACACATCGTTGTTCTCCTGCGACAACTTGGCGGCGTTTCGAGCGCGGCGTGCTCGCCGCGCGAGTCGCTGAATGCAGAATTCTGACGCGTGGGCAACGGAAAAGCGGTTCATCTTCATTGAAGATTCTTCAAGCGCCGGGTGCCTCTGATTCGCGAAGAAGAGCGTTAAATTTCATCATCTCTGGCGAGCAATTTGTTCACTAAGGCCGAAACCACGGGCGCGCGCACGGTGGCGTGTAGATTGATCACTCGCGCGGCGTCGCGAGCGATGGCGTCGACGCGAGGACGGAGACGCGACGCGAAGACTGCGGCGAGCCGGGCGTCGCACGCCCTATCAACGGCTTCGCCTTCGAAGCCGTGAAGGAGACGAATCGTGAGCGCGGATCGTATGGCCTTGATGATGGCGACAGACATCGGATTGGCGCAATCGTCGGAACCCGTGAGCTTGCGAAGCATGTTGGTGATGGTTTGGGCGCCGTCGGACGTCGGGAGCGTCGCGGAGAGGACCTCGGCGACGCGAGACATCGCCGGTAGGTCTCGTTCCGAAGAGAGCAGAACCGCGACTCGATCGATGAGCGCGTCCACATCCACGAAAACCTCTAAGCGACAGAGTTGCGTGGAGAGCATCAAACAAGCGGCAAGCGTTTGAATGTTCTGAAACTCACGGCAAAAGTAATCGATGCGTTGCACGTCGTTTTCAAGCGTTTCCGGGATAAAGTCTTGAATCATGGCGTTGGGATTGGTAACCAATCGTGCAAAGGCGACACGACAAACACCATTCACAGACATGACCCGGGTCGGATGTAAAGTTGAACTGATTACTTCCGAAGAAGTCTTTTGCGCGCCCTCGGCTCGAGTCTCGAAACCGCTCCTCAGACGCACGCCTCGCCAGCGGTCGACATTGAGAGAATCGAGAAGAGGTGCAAATGTCGCATCGAGCGTCGGAAGCTCTTCGACGACGCTTTCAAGCCAAGCACACGTGCGAGGAAACGCAAGTGCGAGTTCGGTCTCCCCGACTTTCACATCAAATCGATGCAAGAAGCGCGTTGTCGCGTACTCGATGCCATCTGGCATCACCGCGAGCGTCTCGCGGAGTGCATCAATCGCCTCGTTGGCTGCTTCAAGGCTCATCGATTGGTGTATACGCTCGCGAAAATCAAACAAGAACGCCAAAGCATCAGCAATCGCTCGAGATAAAGTGAATTTGTCCGCGTTCGTCGCCGTCTCGAGTTCTCGCGTCAGATTGTCAAACGCAGCGCTAAGATCGTCCTTCACGGAACCATTCGCGAGCGCATTGAGAGCCGTGTAACCGTGATCGAGCGAGGTTCGCAAAGCTTCTGATGTGTCTGTAGGTGTGCTTTCCATGCGCAAGATGCTCGCCTCAAGATAGTTGACGTCGATGAGGCTGAGTGAATTTTGGATCAGTTCCAAGCTCTCCGTCGTCTGGCGATCCAAAATCAAAGTGTCGTCGATGATGGCGTCTTTCCATTCGAAAATTCGAGCGCGAACGATAGATGTGTCGATCGTATCATGAACAAGTGATTCGTACACCATGTCCCAGAACGCCTTCTTCATGATTTGTACGACCTGCTCGCGTACGGGATCGTCCTCGACGGGTGACTTTGGTGGCGCTCTGAGCTTCCACTCGGGGTCCAGCATTAATTCGTGTAAAATCTGATCCTTTTGCATTTCGACAAAGTTCGAAACAACGTTTTCTTCACCAGCCATCTGCTGACGAGCGCGTTCTTTGTCCTTTTCGATCGCGGCGGCGATTTGAGCGCTCGTGGCTTCCCGTTTACGCCGACGTTCGTCGAGCCGATCCGTGCGAGTATCCTTTGCCCTCGCTGACTCTTCGTCGCTTAAGCCCGCGGCTCGAACTCTTGTAATCATCGCATCGAACTCGTCGACTGCGCTTTTACCCGAAAGCGTGAAGACTTTCTCTCTTAGAAGCGCGCGATCGTGCGATTGTGCGGAGCGTATCGCGTTGCGTTCTTCACCGAGATCGACTGTGGAATCGAGCGCGCCGCGAGCGCCGCACACACGAATCATCGAAGACTCCATCGCAACACCGATTCGTATGAGCTCTTGGGTCAAACTAAACGCGTCTTTCGATTTCCAAATTTTGAAATCTGCAGTCCACGTGTGCCAAGCGCGCTCGAACGCGTTCGTGATGGTGGCTGTGAACGTGCCCGAGCGCGACATCGTGAGTGCGAGCGCGTCGAACGCGTTAACCAACGCCTTGGATGAATCAATGAGCGACGTTTCTTCGCACGGTACCTCCTTCGCGTTCGAACCACCGAGGACCACATCGGCGTGGTAGCAAATCATGTACGCGCTCAGAACCATTTTCGCTGGAAATTTGGCTTCGCCGCGCTCTTCGCCGCGCGCGAGAAGTCGCGTCGTCAGAGAGATCACGGATTCGTCGCACAGTAGCGCTTCAAAGCCTTCGTATTCGTGCTCACCGTTCAACCGTGCGTCGAGAAATGCTCGAGCGATCTGCAGCTCACGCGACGAGGCGTCGTCAGTCACGTCGTCAGTCACGTCGTTAGTCACGTCAGTTTCACGGAGTCGCGTCGTCAGAAAAGGCTGTTCGTATCTTGACTCGCAGCCTACCTCGACGTCGCGCTCGTTCGACACCGCTCGTCGTTCGTCGTTGGATGATGGATGTGTCTCGCTCGCACTTTCGAATCGCTCGCGCACGCGCCGAGGCACGCCCGCGCGCGGCGCGTCGAGCATAACGACGAGCTCGCGTGAAACGACGTATTGGGCCGAGGGCGACCCGTCGAGGAGTCGCATTTGCGCCGTCGTATCGAGCGCGCGTCGATGTCGCGCGCGCGCGGTCTCGACTCTGGAGGTGAGTGCGTGGCGTCCCTTCGCTTCGGCGCCGATCGATCGGTCCGACGACGCGCGGATGAATGGCTCGTGATGCGCGCGCGCGAGACAAGACGGTTCGAGGCCAAGTTAACAAAAAGCTTACAACAAGGAAAGAATGGTGGTCAGCCAGACGTGTGGCTGAGCTAGGGTAATATGCGTCATTCACGCGCGAGATGTCACGACGCGCGGTGGGAGTGCGAGAAACTAGTGCGTAAGTTTTCACTGAACGTCGTGAGGCGTGCCGAGCGGGTTTTGCAAAGCCTCGCTCTTGTCCAAACCTTGCCAGCAGTTCAGAGCGGCTTTGGTGTGCTCGATGGAATAGGCGTCGTCGTCGTCGTCGCTAATCTCGCTTCCGTCCGATGATACCCTCAGTTGCACCTGCGGCGATGTCCCGAGCTCAGCGCGCGGGACGTGCTCGCCCAAGAATTCTCGAATCCTGTGCTCGATGGCGCGGAATCGCTCCTCGGCGCGACCGATCATCGCCGTGAGCACCTCCGTGCTGTAGAAAGGCTGCTGCAGGACGTTGACTAGGAAAGGAGAACGCAGCGCCAAGCTCGATCGCTTATCGTGCTTCTTCAAAATTTTCACCAAAGCCGCGTAGTTTAAATTGGTCCAGTGCTCCAACAACACGAGCTCTCCGTGAAAGTTGGCAAATTTCTGGCAAATGCCCGTGTCTCCCGCCAAACACGCGTCGTCGTACACCCCCGCGCTCAACGCGCTCGCGATGCGCTCTTCGTTCTGATCGAATAACTGCTGCAAATGACCCTCCTTCATGACGATTTCCTCCTCTCTGTTCATGAAGAACTCGTTAAACTTCTTCAACTCGTTGGACAGCGCCTGCACGAATGCCCGCTCCCCCGCGTGAACCTCCCCCGCCGTCGCGGGCTTCACATCGCCCTTATTCTCCGGAAGTGTCTTTAACACCTGTTTCAAGAGTTTATAATCCAAAAACTACGCTTCCCGCGCGCGTGCATCGCGTGAATCAGTCAGTCAACGCCCTCGAGTCGTTCGCGCGTCTCGCCGCCCTCCGTTCGCCGTCTTCGCGCGCTCGACGCCCACCATCGCGCGCGAACCGTCCCCATTCGCGGCGTCCTCGCGCGCATCCTTCGCGCGCATTCTTGTCTCTCTTTAGAGCGCGCGACGCGCGCGACGCGCGCCCTCCCACCCCCTCCGCGACGGTCGCGCGCTGGGAATATTCTACCGCGCCATCGCCCGTCGCCCCGTTTTGCGGTCGTCGTTCGCGCGGTCGTCGTCGCGTCGTTCCGGGCGCTCGCGCGTTCGCGTCGCGCACCTGCTCTCGCACGTTCGGCGCCATCGACGCCGTCGTCGCGGCGAAGAGCTGACCGAACTTCATCGTCCGACGCGTCGCGCGATGCCGCGACGACGACGCCGCGACGACGAGGCGGGGGACGCCGCCGCACAAATGGGGTGCGCGGTACATGGACTCGTTTCACGTTGTATACGGGGTTTCGGGGTGATTTTGGTTTTTTATTCCTACGCGTGCCGAAGAGGAATCTTTTGCGAGGGGGGCGGGCGCGGGGCCGTTTTCGTCGAGTCGAGGCTTCGTCGTCTTTGTCGGCGGCCGAGACGCGAGGGGACGTGTGATGGCGTAGTGGGATAGTGTAGAAAATAGTCACAACACGAATGTCTAACATCTAACAGATGCACACATCTAGGATTTCATACTCGGAACGCGAACGCGCGAGGCGGGTCGATTTACTCGCGGCCCCAGCCGCCGCCGCCGCCGCCGCCGCCGCCGCCGCCGCCGCCGCCGCGGTAGTCGCGACCGCCGAATCTATTCCCGCCACCACCACCGCGACGACGTCCACCACCGCCGAAGGAATGGCCAGAGATTTGCGTCAACCACGTCGGCACTTCCTGGTTCGCCTCGCTCATGAGCTCCGTCAACGGGCGAGCCATTTGGCCGTCTTTGGATTCTAAAAACAGCGCCGTCGCCCGACCCTTCTTCCCCGCGCGCCCGGTACGACCGATGCGGTGCGTGTAGTCGTCGATATCCGATGGCAAGTCAAAGTTGATGACGTGGGTGACGTGAGGAATATCCAAACCTCTCGCCGCGACGTCCGTGGCGACGAGGATGGGCGTCTTACCCGCTCGGAAGGATTTCAACGCCGCCTCGCGCTCCTGCTGCGTGCGATCGCCGTGGATGCTCGTCGCGGGCTTACCGTTTTGGTACAAGAAATCCTCGAGCTGGTCCGCACCTCGCTTCGTTTCGACGAAAACCAAAGTCAAACCCGGCACGGCTTCGACCAAATCGAGAAGCATATTGCTCTTTTCGTGGTACGAAGTCACGCGCTCGACGGATTGCGTGATCAACGCGTGCGAAGAGCCGACGCGACCGACCGTGAGAAAGACGTAATCATCCAAGAAGTCCGAAGCCATTCGCTGGATTTCCCTCGGGAACGTTGCGGAGAACAACATCGTTTGACGCTCGCCACATCGCGGCATGTCGCGCTCGTCGACGATTTGTCGAATTTGCGGCTCGAAACCCATATCCAACATGCGATCCGCCTCGTCGAGCGCGAGATATTGAACTCTGCTCAACGAGATCTTAGCGCGATCGATGAGATCGATCAAACGACCCGGCGTGGCGACGAGAATGTCGCACCCGCGTTCCATGGCGCGGAATTGTTCCACCGCCGGAGCGCCACCGTAGATGACGCACGAGGCGACGCCGGTTTGGTACGCGAACTTCCGCGATTCTTCGTGAATCTGGCTCGCCAATTCGCGCGTCGGCGAAAGCACGAGCGCGAGAGGATACGTCTTGCGGTTCATATGACCGCCTTGAAGACCGCGCTTCAAGATACCGGCGATGATGGGAAAGCAAAACGCCGCCGTTTTACCGGAACCCGTCTGCGCGCACGCCATTAAATCTCTTCCCGCCAGCGAAGCTGGAATGGCGTACTTTTGCACCGGCGTCGGGTTCTTAAACTTGCATCTCTTGATGTTCGCGTTCACGGCCGCCCCGAGGTCGAGGTCGACGAACGAAGTGATGGGCTCCGGCACGTCGCGCCCGCTCGTCTCCACGGGAATGTCGTCGTACAGGTCAAAGTCCAAACCGGTGTTTTCGCCGGTAAACATCTTCGTCGCCTCGGAGTCAGGATCGTTTCTCGCCGCCGCCGCTTCTTCCTCTTCCATTTGCGCGAACGGGTTATCTTCTCTGCGGAATCGCGACCGTCCGGTGTCCCATCCTCCGCCTCCTCCCCCGCGATCATCTCGCCGCCCGAACGACGTCCCGCCGTAGTCTTCCCCGCGCGAAAACCGTCCGCCGCCGCCGCCGCCGCCCCATCCACCGCCGCCGCGGTCGCGTCCGGTATCCCATCCACCGCCTCGTCTATCGTCACCGCCTGCTCGATCGGAACCGCGCGCGTCGTTCGTCGTCAGTCGCCCGCCTCGCGCGCTCGTCCAGGGTTACGCCTCAATGTTATCGCCCGTCGCCATCGTGCGGGGCGGTCGAGATCGCGATCGCGTGCGTCCCCTCTCTCGCGCGACGCGTTCGCGCGTCATCGCGCGCGCGCGATCGATCGATTAAAAATTCCCTCTCGTCGTCGCCGTCGCCGTCGTTCGCGCGCGTCGCGCCGTCGTCGTCGACGCACCGAATCCTCGCGACCCGCCGTCGCCCGCCGCCGCGTGCCGATTCCGCAGATGCGGCGGGACGTATCCCGATTTCTGCGGCGACGCGACCTGCGGCGCCGGCACCGACGTCGACGGTTTCGGTATCGTCGTCGTCGTCGTCGTCGTCGGTGGCGGCGGCAGTCCCGCGCTCAGGGGTGGTAAATCGCCGCTGTCGTCGGCCCAGTCGCTCATGGCGTCGTCCGTCGCGCTGTGCCGCCGGTCGTGACGTCGGCGCCGACGGCGATCCCCGGGTCGATCGCGCGATTCGACGATCGTTCGATCGACGCGTCGAGGTTCGATCGCACCGATCGATCGCGGTGCGCGGGGTCGATTTCGATTTCGACGTCGGTCGAACGCGCCATCGATGTCGATCGCGTCGTCGGTCGCGTTCGGTCGGTCGCCGCGTCGCGCGGGCATCGAATCGATCGATGGAAGACGCGCGTTCGACGCCGCGCGCGCGACACCGCGAGACGCGCGATCGATCCGATCGGTCGTCGCGTCGTCGTCGCGTCGTCGTCGTCGCGCGTCGCGTCGTCGTCGCGTCGCGTCGTCGCGGCGTCGAGCTCGAGCGCATCGCGTTCAAAAATCAATACAATCAATCACCGACCGGTGGTTCGCGCGTTCGTTCGAAAACGCGCGCGCGCGCGCCGCGTCCGACATGGATTCCATGGATGACGACGGTGACGCCGCGCGCGCGGCGCGCGGGCGCAAGCGAAGACGAGACGCGTACGTCGAAGCCGTCGGCGTGCGCGACGGACGACTGGCCAAGCGAGACGCGAGGCGGGACGAGCGCGAGCGCGAGCGCGAGGAAGCGAACGACTCGGAGACGCCGACGACGTCGACGTCGACGATGACGAGACGACTCGCTTCGTGGGACGCGGAGATGACGACGGAGGAGGCGACGGACGACGAAGTTCTAGACTCGTCGTCGCCGGCGCGAGACGGAGGCGAGCCGGCGTCGACGGGACGCGGCGGCGGCGGGCGTCGCGGTGCGCGTCACGCGCACCGCGCGTCGTCGTCGTCGTCGTCGACGATGACGATCGACGCGATGCGCGCGATCGCGGGCGTCGGCGTCGGCGTCGCGTTTCCGTTTCCGTTTCCGAGCGACGCGGCGCGCGCGCCGTTTCCGCTCGATCCCAACGCGCGGTGACGCGACGACGGGCGATTTCGACGCGTCATCGCGACGAGCGAGCGCTGGGAAACGAACTAACTTTTTGTGTGATTCGTGTAATTCATTCACATCGACGATTCGGGATATCGACCTCGACGTTCGCGCGCGTCTCGCGTTCGCGTTCGCGTCGCCCGCCGCGCGGACGCCGCCGAGTCGCACACCGCGACGCGTCTTCGCGCGTCGCGCGCGCCGACATGGCGCGCAGCGCGGGCGGATCCACGGGCGCGGCGTCGCTGGCGACGCTCGACGCGACGACGTCCGAGGGTGACACCCATCTGAGTCCGATGCTGATGCGAACGGACGGCGCCGAACGCCTCGACGACGACGCGCTGCGGGCGTCGCCCGAGCGCGCCGCGGCGACGCGCGCGGCGCAATCGTCGGGATCGGCGTTCGGGATGGGCGGCGCGGGCGGCGCGGGCGAAGCGCGGCGACGGGGACGCGGGACGCGACGAGGGGACGCGCGGCGCGACGGAGGGGACGAAGACGCGGACGACGACGCGGACGTCGAACGGTCCGCGAGAGACTTGGACGACGACGGCGGATACGAGACACGAATGCCCGCGGTGGACGCGGCGGCGGTGACGCGGTCGATCGAAAATCCGGGACACGCCACGGTGATCGGGGACGAAGGGGCGCGACGCGCGGCGACGCACTCGATTCAAAACTCGCAAGCCGTGCGGTCGAACGACGACGTCGTGAACGGAGACGAAGCCGGGAATGTGAGGGCGCGCGCGCGGGCGATGGGCGAGGAGGCGGCGGCGACGGTCGACGCGACGAATGCGGACGGCGCGGCGCGGCGCGGCGCGGCGCCCGGGTTGACGCGAAGTCGCGTCGGCGGGCGCGGAGGCGCGACGGGGAGTTCGAGCACGGTGCACGGACACGCACAGCGGCCGGCGAATAGTGCGGGAGATTCGAACACGGCGGCGGTGTCGAGCGACCGCGCGCGTCCGGTGGATTCGACCGAGGCGCAGAGGCTTACGAATTCGCGCGGCGAAGGCGGGCGCGCGGATTCGGGCCTGGGCAATAGCGAAGAGGTGGAATGTGGCGACATCAAGGCGGCTGGAAGCTTGCTCGCCGGTGAGGGAGGAGCGGCAGGTGTCGGTACCGAGGTCGAATCGAAGCAAATCATTCTGCCCGCGCCGACGCGGTGGGATAATCAAGAACCGTGGGACGTACCGCGAGAATCGCTCGTTCCGGCGTCGCTCGAGCTCAAGGCTCGCGCGGATGCGCTCAAGGCGATCGAGAATTTCGGCACCGCCGAGCGCGCGTACGGACACGCCCTGCGATTTATCGATCAAATTGAAATGTTTGAAACCGAAGAGACGGGTGGATCGTCGGAGCGAAATTCACAGTTGAAGACGGCGTGCTTGCTCGAAGCGAGCGCGTGCGCGCTTCGGAGAGCCGATCCCGTGCGAGCGGGTGAACTCGCAGCTCGCGCGCTCGCGCGCGAACCGAACAATGCACTCGCACTCAAGGCGCGAGCGCTCGCCGCGGTGACCGAGGGAGATTTCGGCACCGCCATCGGCGACTTGACCAAGGCGTTGGAAATGACGCCCGATGATCCGGGGCTCGTCGCGGATTTGCGCGAAGCCACTCACCGACGTGATGTCGCTCTCCACGCACCAAGACGGGGTGGTATCGCATCGTCGTTCATCGGCGCACCGGGAGGAGTGTCCTGGGGGACGATGCCCATGAGCGGCATGGCGGGATCGAGCGCGCAGGGCGGGCAACTGTTCTCTTACCCCAACGCCGGCTACGTCGCCAGCGGTGGCTTGGGTATGCACGGTGAAGTTGAGGGGGAAACCGATGGCGCCATGAGTGCTGGAGTTTTCGGAGGCGGGTTCAGCTCTTTCCAAAACGTCGACGATAACGCTGCCATGGATACACGAGCGATGCTTGACGGTACGCACTTGCGCCGACCAGACAGCCCGTCGCACGCCACCGGCACGGAATCGCGCATGGATCAACCGGGAACAACTTTCAATCGCGTCGGTGGTACGCCGAGCGTGAGTAAAGGTACGACTATCTCTATGCAGAAGAATGCGATGCAGTCGGATGCCTTTATGCTCGGTGACGAAAGCGAAGAAGACGGCGAAGAGGTGTGCGGCGGCGGCGGAAAAGAGCCGGTTTCGAGCGAATGATGTTAAGCGAGCAATGTAGACGACGACTGGATTCGTAATTTTTGTTAATATGCGCGCGCACGCAAATTTTTGTATTAGAAAACTACGACACAATAACAATGACGACGAAGAACCATCAATCAGACTGGCGTTCCGTTTCGTACGCCGTGCACGCACGCCCACCCACCTTCCTCGACGACGCAAATATTGTCGAAATGACGCGCGTACTTTGCCACGACAGATGCGCTCTGCTCACCGTATAAAATCCCACTCAACGCGATTTCGCCACCGACTTTACAGTACCCCGCGAAGAGTGGCTCCAACTCGAGCACGGGGCCGATTAAAATATTCGCGACGACGACGTCCGCCTGCCCGTTCGCGCCCGGAGTTCCGGGATCGCGTCCGTCGCCAAGATACGTCGTCAAGCGATCCTCCACACCATTCAACTTGGCGTTGTCGATAGAACTCTGCACGGCTTGTTTCGCCAAATCCACGCCCACCGCGCGGTCGGCCCCCATGACGAGCGCTCCGATCGCGAGTACGCCCGAGCCGCATCCGAAATCGACCACGAGCTCGGTCTTCCCTCGCCTCGCCAAAGTCTGTTTCAGCCAGCGCAGGCACAACCGCGTCGTCGGATGTTCACCGGTACCGAACGCGATGCCCGGCTCCAGCGCGATGTTCACAGCGTTCGCATCGACGTCTTTACACCAATCCGGCACGATGTACAGCCCGTCCGCGATTTTCGTCGGCGTAAAGCTATCCTTCACCGCCTGCACCCAATCGTTTGATTTCGACTCCGCGTACGACGCTTCCAACGAAATCCCCAAAATTTCTTCCGCCGCCTCGATTCCCGCGCGCGCTCGCGCGTGATCTTCAAAGTACGCCGTCACGTGGCACTTCGCCCAAACGCGCGCCTTCGTCTTGTCGCTCGCCTGCTCCTCGAACGTGTTGGCGCTGAAGATTTCGTGCTCGTCCTCCGTCCCCGCGTCGGCGTCGATCGTCGACACGGACGAGGCACCGAGAGAAAGTAACACATCACCGAGCGCGCCGACGTCGTGGGCGTCGACGCGCTTGACGACGACGTACGGCGCGTCGCTGGCGTCGTCGCAGCCGTCGAGGCTGTGCAGCGCGCGGTCGTCGGCGGACGCGCAGAGGGGGGCGCAGACGCGCGGTTTCGTCGCGGGCGCGCTCGGACGCGCGGCGCGCGTCACTCGCGGGCGCGCGCGCGCGAAAGCGACGACGAAGGCGCGCGCGACGCGCATCGTCGGCGCGATGTGCGGTAACCGCCGCGCGGGGTCGCCAGTCGTCCCGTCGGGACGTCGTTTCGCGCTCGCGTCGACGGTCGCGAAAGGCGAAGACGCGACGCGCCGTCGGAGTCGCCTGGATAATATGTTTTGTCGGTAATGTGTTATTGCGTCGTCGGAGACGGACAAAATCAAACGTCGAGCGAGCGCGTCGACGGTTTGACGGTTTCGGATGGCGCGCGCGCGACGCCTACGGAACGCACTCGCTCGTCGTGTACGCGAACGCGAGCTCAGTTCTCACCCTCGGGTGGTCGTGTGGGAGGCGCACCGTGCGGGACGCCCATGCCTTGTTGCGGCATGTACGGCATACCCGGCATCATGCCTCGCATTTGCGGCGGAACGCCCATGCCCATTTGCGGCATGTACATCATTTGGCCTTGCATTTGCGGGTAACCCGGGTACATCATCATTTGCGGTCCCGTGGGCGGCACTTGCGGCGCGGCTGGCTTTTTGAACGTCGGCACGAACTCGGCCGCCTTGGCGCTGAGAGAGAAAGACTTGGCGTTGGCGTTGAGCTTGGACTTGGACGCGTCCGCGGGCTGGGCGACGTCCTTCGCCTTCTCACCCGCGGGCTTCTTTTCCGCGTGCTGCGCGACGGTGCTCGGCACCTTGCCCGAGCCCCACGCCGGCGTCGGCGGCGCCGCGCCTTTCGGCGTGGGCAACACCGAGGAGTATCGTTCCTCTTCGTCGTAATCCGCGAGCGCCTTTTGGCCACGTTCCTCCGCGACGTGCGGGTTGTCCGAGATTTGATTCTGAATCTCGTACGCGATGCGCGCGGCCTCGGCTTCGGAGATCCCTCCCTTGGTCTTATCGATCGTCGTCGTGTACAAGGATTCGTCAAACTTGGTGTCGACGCCGAAGAGTTGCTTATTGGCGGAGAATTGGTCCCACTGTCCGCCGGATTTCTTCCCCCACGCCGCCGCCGCCGCCTTCTTCGCCCCGATCCCAGCCTCTTCCTCGAGCGTCATCCCACTCGCTCCATCGCCCTCTTCCGGCGCCCACGCGACGAGTTCGCGATCCTGTCCCGTCGCCCCTCTCGAGATGCCGCCGTCGGTGAAGTCGTCGTTCATTCGACTCGGCCCCACCGCCAAATCGCTCATCCCCACGTCTCTCGCCGTGATGCTCGCGATCTCATCCATCGCGATCGCCATCGTTTCCATCGGTTTGCTCCTCTGCGCCCGCTCTTTCGCCCCCGCCTCGCGTTTCGTCCATCCGTACTTGATCGTCGCCTCGCCGCCGTTCTTCGTCGTCTCCGCGAACACCCCCTCGATCGTCTCCCCGTTCGTCTTCGTCACCTCCACGACGCGCCCTCGCGCGATCTTCAGCGCGAACGCCGTTCGTTCGCCGTCGTTCGGCGCCATCGCGCGTTTCGTCGGCGTTTCCTCGCGTCGCTCGCGCCTCCCGTCGATTCGCGTCCGGGCGTCGATCGCGCGTCCCGCGCCGTCGCGTCGCGCGGCGTCGCGCGCGTCGGTCGCGTCGGTCGCGTCGCGCGCGCGTCGCGCGCGCGATCGACGATTCGAGCGCTCGCGACGCCGCGCGCGTCGTCGCGCCGCGGCGACGCGCGGTGATGAATCGGCGAGTCGCGACGCGCGTCCCCGACTGCGGCGAGGTCACCGCGCGGCGGCGCGACGACGCGACGGCGCGGTGTGGTTCGGTCGCGTCGCGTCGTGTCTGTGTTTGGTTCGGTCGCGTTTGGTTTGGTTTCATCACGGGCGCGCGCCGACGGGATCCGATCCGGACGCCGCGGTCGAGACCGAAAATCGATCGACGCCCCGATCGCTAGGACGGCGCGGACGCCGGTCGCGACGGCGGCGCGGCGGCGTTGACGTTGGCCATCAACGACAACGCCGGGTTGACTTTTTCTTGCGTCGTGCGGCGGTCGTAGGTGGACTTTTGCATGGCGCTGGAGTGACCCATGAAACGAGCCAAGGCCTCGAGCTCGGCGTCGCTGGCGATGCCGCGAGAGCGGACGTGGGTGACGATCATGTCGCGAATCAAGTGGGGATTGGTCTTTTGGCCGGTGACGCGAAGGGCGGCGCGGGAAAACGTTCGCGACAATTCGCTCACCGTCCAGGGCGTGCCGTTGGGGCGGGTGAAAACAAAGTCGTGGGACGGCGATAACGCGGCTCGGTGGGTGGAGAGCCAACTCTCGAGCGCTGGATAGACGCGAGAATCGATCACGAGCGCGGGTCGCTCGCCGTAGGCGCCGCCCGTTTTGTAATCGTCGCTGCCGTGACGCACCATCCACGCGCCGGTGGAGGCGTCGCGAAAGAGCGTCTTGTTCAACTGCAGCTCGCGCAACGTTCGCTGGCGATCGGGAATGCACGCCAAGATGGCGAACAATAAATAGCGCTGCACGCTCATCGCGATTTCGCGCTCAGAGCGCTCTTTGCCGTTGCAATCCAGCGGCGCGCACTCGAGTTTGAGATGCTCGACGAGCGCCAAGTACTGATCCCATTCGAGCCATTTTCGGTCGTCGTCCGCGGCGTGTGGGGCGTTTTTCGCGCGATCGCGCGCCGATCGCTGCACTCGAACGAGCTCTTGCACGCACGGCGGCGCTATACCGTCGTCTTCGACGAACGCGTGCACCCACTTCGCCAAGGCGACGAGACTTCGCAGCTGAAAATCCTCCGTCGTCGATTTGATGCGACGCTCGTCGCTGAGCCACTGAACGTATTCTATCGCGTACTTCGCGCCTTCGGATTCGCGCTTCGGAAACGCGTCGCGCAACGACACGCCCGGACGCAACACCACGCGTCCATCGACGCTCAGAGTCGCAAACTCGCTCGCGTGCTCTGACTCTCGGCACAACCATCCCATGAATTGCTTCGCCACGGCGACGTGATTCATCGCCGTGCGCTCTCGCACGGGCGCGCGCCCACCACCGACGCGTCTCGACGTCAAATCTCTCACCAGCGTATTCAACTCTTCCTCCAACTCCGCGCTCACCTCTTCGCCGCGCAGAGAAAACGGTTTCAATCGTCGCCGTTGCGTCACGCGCACGTCGGCGAGCGCCGTCCCTCCCTCTCGCGTCACCGTCGGCGCGCGCGTTCCCGCGCCCGGCAGCGCCCCCCCGATCCACCCACTTTCGCTCTCCTCGCGCTTCGTTCCCTTCGTTTCCCCATTTCTCGCCTCTACGTCGTCTTCTTCGTCCTCGTCCAGCGTCGCCCGCACGCTCGCGAACAGCCTCGCCGGCACCCCCGCCGCGCGCGCGTCCTCCGGCCCCATCCCTCGCACGTCCTCCGCCGTCTCGAACCAATTCGCCCGCAATCGCGCCGTCATCTCTTTCGCTTCCTCGTCGCCGCGTCCGATTCGCGCGCACGCCCGTCGCACGAGTCCATCGAGTCCGTCGTCGTCGTCGTCGTCGTCGTCCTTCGTCGTCCCGTCGTCGTCGAACGCGCGTCGTCGCGTCGCGTTCGCGCGTCGTCGCCGACGCGCGCGACGCGGCGTCGACGCGACCGCGATCGCGACGCGCGTCGACGTCGAGACGCGCATCCGTCGTCCCTCGCGCGCGTCGCACTCGCGACGACGCGAACGCGAACGCGAACGCGAATTCAAACTCGAGCTGTCGCGCGATCGATTCGAATCGCGCTGCGCGTCACACCGCGACGCGCGCGACCGACGCGACGCCGGCGACGAGGGACGACGGACGAGATGGAGCGGCAGACGCGACTGCGATCGCGACTCGCGTCGACGTCGCGCGCGCGCGCGATGGCGACGCGGGTGTACGCCACCGAGGATGGGACGCGACCGACGAAGCGAAAGACGACGACGACGACGACGACGACGGGACGGGACGACGAGGACGCGAACGATGGGAAGGCGAAGAAGAAGAAGAAGAAGAAGCGGGCGAACGCGGCGTTTTTGGCGCAGATGGCGCGAGGGAGGAAGGAGATGGAGACGGAGGCGGCGCGGACGCGAGACGACGACGCGGCGAGGGACGCGTCGGGGAGAGGAGGGAAAAAGACGAAGGCGAAAGCGAGCGAGGGGGAGAGGACGAGGACGCGCGACGCGCGGGACGTCGCGAGCGACGTCGGGGGGGGGTCGGACGGGAAAAAGGTGGGGAGGGGAAAAAAATTGAACGCGGCGGCGGCGGCGCCGAAGCGCAAGTATTGGAAGTGCGTGAATTTGGAAGGCGAAAAGTTTGCCGTGGGCGATAGCGTGTACGTGGTGAACGAGAAAACGGTCGATTTCGATGACGACGAAGATTGTCCTTGCATGGTGTGCGGTGAAGCGCCGAACGCGGATCGAATCATGCTCGAGTGCGATACGTGTCTGAGCGGGTGGCACATGTGCTGTCTCAAGCCGCCGCTGACGCGCGTGCCGGAGAGCGATTGGCACTGTCCGTTGTGTGCGCGGGGCGGGGAGGCCGCGAGCGCGGTGCCGCGAATCGAAACGTTGACGCGCACCGCGTGCACGGAGTTCATGGCGGGTAGGTTCCATTTAGCGCGTATAGAGCACATTTGGGAAGAGAACGGAGAGTACCAATTCGCGGCGCGATGGTACGCGCTGCCCGAGGAGACGCACATGGGACGCCAACCCATTCAGCATCGGCGCGAGGTGTTTTTGACGCATAACGTCGACGTTAATCCCGTCGATTGCTTATTTCGCGTCGCCAAGGTGTGCACGCCTCAAGAATTCCGAGATCAAGAGGAAGGATCGCACGACACGTACGTGTGCGAATACACGTACGACACCGCGTTTCAGCGCTTCAAGCGTCGCGGCGAATGGGGCGAAGAGGACGAATTCAGCGACGACGATCGCTTTGAGAATGAATTAGACTGGCGCGACGCAGAGGACGACGACTGGGACTCGAAGAAAAAGAAGGACAAAAAGTCGGGCGCCAACAGTCGTCTCGCGGGTCGTCTCGCCGCTCGACGGCGTGTGGAAGACGCGGCGGCGCGTTTGGAGATTGCTGGTTTCGGTGGTAGCGCTCTCAGTCGTGGTAGGAAGCACCCGTCGACTGTTTTAGGCGGCGTGCGCGCTGTGTTATCTCTGGCATCGACGCCGGCGACGCTGCCGTGTCGCGAAAACGAACGCAAGCAAGTCTACGACTTCGTGCACGAAGCCATCATGGCGGGTTCGCACAGCACGGGAAAATGTCTGTACATTTCCGGCGTCCCCGGTACGGGCAAGACAGCGACAGTTCGCGAAATCATACGGGTCCTTCGTTCGCAAGCGCGCAACGGCGTGATTCCAAAGTTCAACCACGTTGAGCTCAACGCGCTCCGTTTGCAAACGCCGAAGCACGCGTACAGCACCATCGCCGAAGAGTTGATGGGGCAAAAGTTTAGCCCGGACAAAGCGAGCATGGTCTTGGAGAAGAGATTCAAGGAAGGCAAAGGAAGCGATGGACGAGTCACAGTTCTCATCGTCGACGAGCTTGATTTGCTCGTTACGCACAGGCAAGACGTGCTGTACAATATTTTCGATTGGCCGACTCACAAGAAGAGTCGACTCGTCGTCATCGGCATCGCCAACACGCTCGACGTACCCGAACGCATGCTCCCGCGCATCGCGTCTCGACTCGGAAGCAATCGCGCGGCTTTCGCTCCGTATTCCTGGGAACAGCTCAAGAAGATCGTCACCTCGCGTCTGGAAAGTGTCGAGGGATGCAGCGACGCCTACGCGCCGTCGACCCTCGACTTGATTTGCAGAAAAGTTGCTTCGGTGAACGGCGACGCGCGGCGAGCGCTCGAACTCGCGCGGCGAGCGGCGGAAGTCGCCGAAGCCAGAATTAACGTCGAAAAGGTGACTACTCTCACTTTGCAAAACGCGCAACCAGAAGAGGGCGCCGCAGCGCGCGCCAAGGCTCGCATCGAAAAAGTAACCATGGACGACGTCCGCCAAGCGCAAAGCGAAATGTTCGACGGTCCGCACATGAAACTCATTCACGCTGCGAGCTTTTACGAGCGCATGTTCTTGATAGCGTTGGTTAAGGCGCTTCAACGCACCGGCACGACCACCGTGGACATGGGCACGGTGATGCAAATGCTCAAGGTGATGTGCAAAGATCCGCGCGTAAACGTCGCCGAGCCCCCGATTGGGAGCGGCGTTCGCATCGCCTCTCGCTTACGTTCCACGCACCTCATCATGACGGACGCCTCGACGGCCAGAAATTTACAACAAATTTCCCTCTCCGTGCCCATGGCTGACATCACGTTCGCGCTGGTGGAGAACTGCGAGAACGACGCGTGCGACATGCCGTGGGTCAAGCTCGTCCTCTAGCGCCGTAGTCCCGCGACTCGAACGCGCGTTGTGAGTAGATGAAACGAGGCACTCGTCATCGGCATTCGAACGCTCGTCGGCATGCGACACCTCGCGTCACCGCGGCGCGCGCGACGCGTTTAAGCGCGCGATGTCGACGCCCGACGACGCGCGCGCGTACCCTCGACGCTCGAACGCGGCGTCGCGACGCTCGACGATTGTCTCGTGGAACGTCGGTCTGCGCGGGTTGCGCGCGCTCACGGACGCGCGCGCGGCGCAAAAAACGAACGGACGCGCGGACGCGCACGGCGTGCGTCGGATACACGGCTACGGGTCCATGAAGGCGCTGTTCGACGCGCTCGGAAGCGATTTGAAGGTGATTTGTTTGCAGGAAACAAAGCTGAGCTCGAGCGGCGACGTCGAGCGGCTGGAACGCGTCGAAGGTTGGGACGGCGCCCACGCGGTGTGCGAATCCTCCAATCACCGCGTGGGATACAGCGGCGTGGCGGTGTACTGGCGCTCGAACGAGATTTGCCCGACGTCGATCGAGCGGGGAGTGTGCGCGAAAGGCGACGCGGGCGAGTCGACCATGTGGGCGGGAGAAATCGCGCCGTTCGCGGACGACGCGACGCGCGCGAAAGAGATCGACGGCGAGGGCAGGGCGTTGTGGGTCGATTTCGGTGAGTTCGTTCTGTGCACGGTGTACGTGCCGGCCGTTTTCGGCGATCCAGCGGTCGATGAGAAAACAGCCGAGCGCGCGGCGTTCAAGCGCGATTTTTTGAGCGCGCTCGAGGCGAGATACAAGAGTCTGCGCGAACGCGGTCGAAATGTGATTTTATGCGGTGATTGGAACATCGCACCGTCGTGGAAACTCGATCGCGCGGATGAAGACCCGAACGCGGTGGAACCTCGAAATCCATCGCGCGATTGGCTCGCGGCACAACTTGCCGGGGACGCGATGGTGGACGTGTTTCGCGAATTTTTTCCGACGCTCGGCGATGCGTTCACGTGTTGGAACGTTGCGAGTGGAGCGCAGTTGTCCAATTATGGATCACGAATCGATTATTTCTTGTGCGATCGAGCGGTGACGTTGAAGCGCGTCCGAGGCGTCGGTGTGGCACAAAAATTTGAAGGGAGCGATCACGCGCCAGTCTATCTTGAGCTCGAGGAATCGATGTGGAGGCGGAGAGATTCGCAACAAACGCCTCCGTCTTTGGCGATTTCGATGCTTTACCCAGGTCGACAAACCACGGTAGATTCAATATTCGCACGCGCGTCGTCGACGAGCAACGCGACGCCGGAATTTCTTAACGCGGCGTCTCAGTCGCGAGCGAAGCCGACGCGCCCAAGCGCCCGCGCCCAATCCCGCGCGGGCGTCTCAGACGCGCCCAAGCGCAAGCCCGAAGCGACGTTGAAAGATTTCTTCGTCGTCAAGTCCAAAAAGAAAGAGCCGGATGACCGAAACGAACGCCAACTAGACACAGTAGAACAACCTATAGCACCCACGGCGAACGCATTCGAATCGCGCGAGACGAAAGTGAGCTCCGAAGAAGCGCGAGGCGCGTGGATGAACACGTTCGCCAAAATGGCGCCTCCCAAGTGCAAGCACGGCGAAACGTGCAAAGTACGCACGGTGAAGAAGAAGGAGAGCCCACACTGTGGACGCGTGTTCTTTTGCTGCCCGCGCCCGGCCGGCGCGCGCACCAATCCCGATTGTGACTGCGGTTTCTTCCTCTGGCGAGAGCATCGCGCGCCGAAGTAGAGCGTCGCGCGCCGACGCGACGCCGCGCGATGAGAACGAATGACGGACGCGATTCAGCGAGAACGAATTGTACATTATTATACCGACAGGTCGACGCTTTCACGTCACGAATTCACAAGAAAGATCAAAAAACCGAACGCCCGAACGCGCGAAATCGATCGCAGCGCGTCGTTAATCTCGCTTCGCCCTCGCCCGCGCGCGTCGGCGCACGCTCGGCGACGACAACGCGCCGAAGACGACGACGCACGTCGTCCCCACCACGTTCGCCCGCATCGCGGGAAGTCCCTTCGCGAACACGGAATACCCGAGTTCGAGCGCCGCCAGCACGCCGTACGGTCCGATATCGCCGTTCACGCAATACTTGACGCTCCCCAGCAGCGCGAGCGCGCACCCCAGCGCGCACTCGCGCGCCCCCGCCTCGCCGAGCGCCTCGTGCATCTGCGCCGCCTTTCGCGTGATCCGCGTCGCCGTCGCCTCGACCGATCGACCGCTAAAGCGCGCGATCGCGCTGTTGGGGTAATAGCACGCCTCGACGACCACCGCGCGCCATCCCGCGAGTTTTCTTCCGCCGTTCTGCGCGCTCAGCCAACTCGCGACGCCGTCGACGACGGTGAACGCCGTCGCGTCCCCGCGCGTCGCGAACAGCGGGGCGCCGAGCAGGACGAGCAGGGCGAACGCGCGCGCGCACGCGCGCGGCGAGAGCGCATCGCGCGCGGCGAGCATGGCGCGACGACGAGCGCGGCGTCGCGTCGCGAAATCGCGTCACCGCGCGACGCGCGCGATGCGGTTCCACGTCGCGCGCGCGTCGAGCGCGCGCCCCGAGGCGTGGCCGCGCGGTGGCGCGAACGCGGGCGCGTCGCGCGCGACGACGCGCGGTGCGCACGCGCGCGCGCGGTGCGCGACGTCGTCGTCGGGACGCGCGGGCGATGGGTCACGGCGAACGAGCGGCGCCGCGCGCGCGAGGAGCGGCGACGGCGCGCGCGCGCGCGGCGACGCGTCGGCGTCGATGACGACGACGTCGTCGTGGGCGGAGGCGATCGCGCGAGCGGTGATGGGGCCGACGGCGCGCGCGCGCGCGGCGGCGGCGGCGGCGGCGGCGGCGGCGGCGGCGGTGGCGGCGGCGACGACGTTCGGGACGCCCGCGGCGTTCGCGGATGACGTCGCGCGCGGTCGAGGGGACGCGCGGACGAAATCTGTGTCGTCGGCGGTGGAACTGGTGAGCGAGATCGCGGCCGAAGCGGCGGAGGCGGAGGCGGAATCGGAGGGCGCGACGGACGCGACCATCTTGGACGAAGCGTGGGGGTTGGTTTTCGACAACTTTTTACCGGCGAGAAAATCTGAGTCGGACGGATTCGATCGCGCGGCGTGGGAGGCGATCAAGGCCGAACACGAGGCGAATCCGCCTCAAAGTCGCGAGGAGGCGTACGAGATGATTAAGTCGATGCTGGGGACGCTCGGGGATAAGTTTACGCGCTTCATCGAGCCGGATCGGTTCACTTCGATGTTGAAATACGACATCACCGGCGTCGGTTTGAACATCGCGGAAGATGCGGACGACCCTGAACGCGTGCGCGTGCTGGGAATGGTGCTCGACTCGAGCGCGATGAAGGCTGGAGTGGCGCAGGATGATGAAATCGTCGCCGTCAACGGCGAACTCGTGCGCGGCTTGAGCGCGTTTCAGGTGTCTTCGCTCATTCAAGAGGCTGACGGGAAGAGCGTGGATCTAACAATCTCGCGCACAGGCGAAGACGTCCCGCGCGTCGTTTCTCTGACGCGAGACAGTCAATTCGAAGCGCCGAAAAGTCCAGTGAGCATGCGTCTGGAGGGCGGACACGTCGGTTACATTCGGCTTCGCGAGTTCAACTCGCTCGCCGAGCGCGATATCGCGAGAGCGATCACGGATTTAAGGACGCAAGGAGCAGACGCGTATATTCTAGACTTACGCGACAATCCTGGGGGATTAGTGCAAGCTGGTGTGGAGATTGCTCGATTATTTTTACCCGCGGATTCGACCATCGCGTACACCGAAGGTCGAGTCGTCGCCGGAGGCGTCAAACGCGATACCGACGTCTCGGCGACAAAAACCGCGAGAAACGGATCTGATTCTCAACTACCGACTAAGCTGAAGGCGATCACGACGTCGAAAAATGACCCTGTCGTCGCCGCTGACGTTCCGCTGGTTGTTCTTGTCAACGGCAGAAGCGCTTCTGCGAGCGAAATTTTAACCGGCGCTTTGAAGGACAACTGTCGAGCGACTGTGGTCGGGAGTAAGACGTACGGCAAGGGTTTGATTCAGAGCGTGTACGAACTCAGTGATTTGAGTGGGATGGTACTCACCGTGGGTAAGTACGTCACCCCAGGTCTCGTCGACATCGATCAGACAGGGATTTCGCCAAACTTTATGATGTTCCCGGGCTTTGACGCCGCGGCGAGAGAAATCGACGCGTGCAAAGTGCCACCAAAATATTGATAGATCGGACGAACTTTTAGATGATGATTAATATTCAACACGCTCGTTACAACATTACGACGCCGACGGCGTGGCGAACCACGTCGCGAACGGCGACAGGGCTTTTCGAAGCGCCGGCACCTTGGACGCCACCTTCTCGTCCAACATTTTCCAAACCTCTCTGTGGTAGTGCGCCGTATCGTGCGCGGTAAACTTGATGCGAAACACCGTGTTATCGTGACAGTGATACCTCGATCGAAGCCAAAACGCGTACGCGATCACTCGGCTAAAACTACGTCGCTGAGGACTCGCTAAATCCAGAAGAATCGTCGTCATCAGCGACACCTCCATCGTCGCGCAAATCGCGAGCGCCAGCTCCATATTTCGCTGCGCCGCGTCGAACACGCGTCCGAACCCGAGCTTGCACCACATCGTTTTACTATCCGCGTCCTCCCACACTTTATGCCCGATCGCCAGCACCTGATACGCGCTCAGCACGATCAAAGGCGCCAACTGCGGCGCGTTGGCGCCGCCGCGTCGCGCGCTCGCCAACGCCATCGACCCGTAAATCATGTATTGCCCCCCGTTCGAGCGCGCGCTTCGCGACAGATGCGCGCCGAGCGCCTTAAAATCTCTCGCCTTCACGCTCGTCGCCGCGCCGTACGCGATCCTGTACGCGAACGCGCTCGTCGACGCGTAAATCGACAGTCTGAAGAGCGCGTCCGCGCGTCGTCTGACGACGCCCGGCGCGAGCGCCGCGCACGCGCACGCGCACCCGCTCGCGCACGTCACGGCGCACAGCGCGAAGAAGACTCGCGCGCGAAAGTCCCATCGCGACGGTCGCGCCGCGACCGCCATGACGGCGCGTCGTCGCGCGCGGACGAATGGCGCCGCGCCCGAACGGCACTTCGCGCCGCGCCGCGCCGCGCCGCGATGGCGCTCTCGCGCGTCGTCGCGCGCCCGAGGCGATGCCGACCGACGCTCTTCGTCCTCGTCGCCGTCGCGTGCGCGACGCTGACGTGGGCGCACCGCGCGGCGTCGAAAGATGCGAACGCGACGACGTTCGTTCGACCGGACGGCGCGCGCGTGCGCGCGCCGCCGGCGCCGCCGTCCGCGCTCGCGTCGTGGTTCGCGCGAGGGCGAGCGGAGGATGATGATGACGAGACGCGCGCGGTGACGATCGGCGAGGCGGAGATGCGGGCGACGTGCGGGGCGTGCGAAGGGATGGGGGCGTTCGTGCGCGCGGCGGCGGGACGGCGGCGAGACGCGCGCGGATTGGAGCTGGCGTGCGGCACGGGCACGTTTTTGCGAGAGATGCGAGAACGAGGGTTTAAGATAGTGGGCGTCGATCCGAGAATCGCGCGCACGCGCGATCGGGGGGGAGATTTGGCGGCGAAAGGCGTGGCGACGGCGGCGTCGTTGCGGCGCTTGCCGTATCGACGAGCGTTTTTCGATTACGTCGTCGCGTTCGAGCCGTTCGGGAAGATGGAGATGAAGGCGACGAAAGAAAACGTCGATCCGGTGATAAACGAAGCCACGCGCGTGGCGAAGAAAGGGGCGATGATGGTGTTCGCGCTGGCGAAGACGCTCGACGGTGGGAGCCCGGTGGGAGACGAAGACGAAACGTATCAAACGAGGCGGTGGTGGATGGATACGTTTTGCGCGCACGGTTGGGTCGAGGACAGAGAGGGATATCGAAAGCTCATAACGAGCGAAGGTTCGTCGTCGAAACGACGCGTCCGTCGCTGGTTCGTGTTGAAGCGCGTGAAGAAGGTGAAAAAACACGGCTCGTGCGCGTGCTTTGTTCCGCCAGGCAAAGACGCCGAGTCGTTTTGCGGAGGCCGAGGACGTCCGAACGCGCGGAAAGAGGTCAAGGCGTTCTGGAAATCGCTCGGACGGCGACGACACCAAAAACCGCGCGGTTAGGTCGGTCGGCGTTTAGGTAGCAGCAGCTGTAACTATCGACTATTGTACGTTGAAAATTACATTTAGACCACGGGCGCCGCCGAGTTCGCGAAGTCGAGTTGCCGAAGCAAAATTTGTCCCTCGAGCGGTATCACGCGCACGACGTGATAAAACCGAATCACCAATCGCGTGATGTACGTCGCTAAGATGATGGTGATCACCGACAGCACGCGCGCGGTGACATTTTTCATAAAGACGAAATTCAAAATTCGCCAAACGATGGACGCCACGCAAAACGCCACGTAACAAGCGGTGAGCCCTGGATTGTACATGCGCGCCCCCACGAACCCAGCGAGCGGGCCTATGAGTAACACCGCGATCACGCTCACCCCGCTCAGCGCGTACAACACGCACAACACCATATCGATCAACGCGAACAAACGCACCACGCGACTCAACTGTCGCGCCAGCATGAAGTGCTCCAAATCCACCGGCAGTTCGCCCTCGGGCAACCCCAACTCGCGCGCGAACTCCCGTTCCATCACCGCGCGCACTTGAGGATCATCCATGTCCGCGAACATCGGCGACACGAACGCGAACACGCCGCCCTGCGCGCGCGCGATCGTCTGCGGTCGCGGTCGCGTCTCAATCGCGCTCACCGGCGTCCCTCTCGCCGGTTCGCTCTCGTACGTCCTCGCGCTCACCAACCGCGTCGGCATCACCGGCGGAACCACTCCCGGCGTGGTGTAACTCCCCCCTCCCTCGCGCGCGCCCGTCGCGATCGTCGCGCGCGCTTTCCCATCGCCTTCGCTCGCATCGCCCGTCGCGATCGTCGTCGTCGTCGTCGTCGTCGCGCCCGCGCGCGTCGTCGTCGTCGCGCCGTCCTCGCGCGCGTCCTCGCGCGCGTCGTCGTCGTCGTCCGGGTAGTACACCGCGTCCCGCATCGCGTCGCCGCGCGTCGCGATCGCCGGTCGACGCGCGTCGGTTCGATCGACACACGTCGACGCGTTCGAGCGAACGATTCGATTCGTCGACGCGTCTCATTCGTCGACGCGTCGATCGAGCGCCGGGTCGCGACGCGCGTCGCGAAACGAGCGTCGCGTCGTCGTCCGTCGCGAACCGCATCGCGTCGTCGCGAACGCGCCGTCGTCGAACGAACGCGGATCGCGAGGGGCGCCATCGCCGAGAAGACCAATCGGCGTCGCGATGATGCGGTCGACGCGCGCGGCGGCGAACGAACTCGCGCGCGGGGCGACGGTGGGGAAAAACGCGCGGTACGAGGTGACGAAGCTGATCAATCGCGGTGGCACGGCGTTGGTGTACGAGGGCGTGGATCGGGAGACGGGGGAAAAAGTCGCGCTGAAGTGCTTGGACGTCGGCGACGGGGCGAGGGTGAAGGTGCCGCTGGCGGCGGTGAAGAGGGAGATCAAGTACGCGACGAAATTGATGGCGTCGACGAGTCGAGTCGTGCGATTGATGAATGTCGTGAACGATGGGGAAGATTTGTTGGTGTTGGTGTTTGAACTCGCGCGGGGGGTCGACGTTTTGGATTTCATAAACGCGCGGGGCGGACGATTGGACGAAGTCACGGCGAGACGGTTGTTCTCGCAGCTCGTGGAGGCGATCCGGATGATACACGATCACGGATTGTGTCATCGAGACGTCAAACCCGAGAACGCGATCGTGTGCGAGCCGCACGGAGATTTGAAACTCATCGATTTCGGATTGGCCAAGGGCCTGGATAGCGTCGCGACGCGCGCGGTCGGCACGCCGGATTACATGGCGCCCGAGATGCTGGACAAGCACGACGGCGACGGGAACGTGAGACGAACAAAGTACGACGCGAAGGCTTGCGATGTTTGGTCGTGCGGGGTCTTTTGTTACATCATGTTGACTGGCACATATCCATTTCAAAATCCAGACCGCCCAAACTCCGTGAAGTTGACGCTCGAAAACATCGTGAAGGGAAACATCGCGCCGATGTCTCGATCGATATCGAACGAGGTCAAAGATCTGATTCTTCGTATGCTACACCCCGACCCGAAGAAGCGAATCACGTTACGCGAGGTGTCGAGACACCCATGGGTTCTCGCCGGCTCGCCGGCTCGCGGCACCGGCGCCGTCAGTCGCAGATTGAGCTTGGTTGAGCTTGGTCGGCGCGCGCGTGCGATGCTCACTGGCCAGCGACGCAAAAGTGAAGATACGACAATATAGTGAAGATGCGCTACGTGTAATGATAACAATATGCAATAATGATGACACAGTAAAAAGTTCGCTCGACTCGGGCTTAAATGGTCGGGAGTTCACTCGAGTCGAACGGACGCGGATTTGCGGGCGCTATGCCACCCGCGCCGCGGACGGGCGTCGGCGGCGGAGGCATGTGAACGACTACGACTGGCGCCGCTTGCCCGCGAAGCGCGTAAGGCAGAGGTGCAAGCTCGTATACACCACCCGGAACGCCGGGAGGCATCGGCGCGCTCTCCGCCGCGGGCGCGCTCTCCGCCGCGGGCGCGTTCTCTTCCGGTAGGAGCGACGCCCGGCAGTTCGGGCACGTGTGGCTCGTGTGTAACCACAAGTCCGCGCACTCTTGATGGAACATGTGTTTGCACTGCGGGAAGCGTCGCAGCTTGTCTCCCTCGACGTAATCATCCAAGCAAATCGTGCACGTCGGCTCTTGCCCGTCGGCGAGGATGCCGTCCTTCAAGTTGGGATGATAATCCACCAGTGCGATTTGCGAGATGATGTCTTCGGGTGTCCCGGGGTTGGTGTTGCGGTCGTTGCGGCGTTGCGTTCGCAATTCTTCCATCGACAGCTGCTGCACTCGTTGCTCGCGAAACTGGGTCAAGTAGCGTCGCTGAAAGTATCGCTTGATGAGGGCGACGACGAAGCAAAAGCTCATGCTCACGAACAACACGAGCGCCATGGACACCATGTTCGGCGAGTTCGTCGCCCTGTTCCGCGAAGCCGACGTCAGCGATATTCTGAAAACGCAGTCACTGTTGGCGTCAAACTTGCGATTGAAGACGGCAAAGTAGTACATTTGACTCGACGCGAGCCGCGGTAGGTAGACAGAATTGTAACCCAGGCGCAACGAACCGTACTGCGCGTCGTAATCGATGAGCGTCGGTGGCGAACCAGCCTTGACCAGGAGCAACGGATCGCCGCCGCGCTCCCAGTACACGTCTATTTCTAAGCCGTAATCTTGCGATCGACTGACTAAATTCCACGCGTCGTACGACAAGTACAAAAACTGTCCCGGAGACACCGTCAACGAGGACTTGGATCTCAAGTTCTCGTACGTCCCGTAACGATCTCTGCACGCGCTTCCGCTCGCGAACGTGAAGCCGTCGCCCGTTATCGTCGGCGACGCGTCGCACTCACATTTGGTGTTATCGCCGGTCGCCGAGCCGCTATTCACGCACGTCCCGTGGCTCGAGCAGTCCCACGCGCACAACGGCGCCTGAGTCACGCCATCGCTCGTCGAACGCACCCTGAGCTTGTACCTCGCGACGTCGGAATACGTCACCCGTCCCGTCGTCATCGACGTCTCCTGCAAGTTTTTCACTCGCAAATAATACCTCCCCGCCGACGCGCCGACGAGTTTAATCGTTCTGTAGTCATCCACGTATCCATACGCGCCGTAATTCCCCACCGTGTATCTGTTCAACGGAAAATCCCACCACTCGTTCGACTTCCCGATCGCCGCGTACGCTCCCACGATTCTTTGCCACCCCCCCGTCGACGACGAGTCCTTCTTCAAGTACACGAGCGGTATCCCGCTCTCCCGTTCCAACTCCACGACGACGTCCGACGACGTCCCGCTCACGTCGAACCGATACCACTTATCGCGTCGCAGCAGGACCTCGTCGTACTCGGCGTCCCCCCCGACGGCGAGCGTCGTCGCGCCTCGTCTGTCGTCGTCGTCGTCGTCGTCGTCGTACGACGCCCCCACGCGCGCCGCCGCGACCGCCACCGCGACCGCCATCGCGACGAACGCGCGCCGCGCGCCTCCTCCTCGCCTTCGCGTCGCTCCTCGCGCGCGCCGCGCGTCGCGCGCGCGCGACGTCGGCGCTTCGTCGCCACCTGGCGCCATCGAATCCTCCGCCGTCGTTCGTCCCGCTTCCGCGTCGCGCGTCGTTCGCGCGTCCGCGTCCGACGCGTCGACCGCGCGATCGCGCGCGTCGCTCGCGTCGCGCGGCGTCGCGTCGGCGCGCGTCGCGGCGCGGCGACGACGAATCGCGTCCGCGACCGCGTCCGTCGCGAGGTCGTCTCACGACGGGGACACTTTAACACGGACCACAGTCTCACGACGGGGACACTTTAACACGGACCAAAGCCGCGGCCGAACGCGTCGACGGCGCGCGCCGACGGTCGCGACTCGTCGACGCGCGGCGACCGAGGCGCGCCGCGCGACGATCCTCGACGTCGTCGCGCCGGTCCTCGACGCCGACATGGCGTCGATGCCGCCGCCGCCGCCGCCGGCGATGCGCGTCGAACGGGACGCGAATTTGATGCGGGCGATGTTCGCGCTGACGTATCTCGCGCTGGGGGTGGGCGTCGCGTGCGCGCTCGGGCGACAGATGGCGCGCGTGGTGCGCGGGAGGCGTGGGAACGATCCGGGGCGGCGACGGTTGCGCGAGGCGAAGCGACGGGCGGTGATGGGGGAGACGGAGGACGTCGCGAAGGCGCGAACGCGGGGCGAGGGAGACGCGCGAGGGGAGGCGATCGCGAGAGGGTACGCGAATTACGATCAATACGATGTCATCGAAGAGGGAGGGGAGCCGGGGCGAGGGATGCGGTACGAGGAGGTGAGCGCGGAGGTGGACGCGAGGCGCGCGGCGCGCGAGCGAAGGGTGGACGCGCTGTTGCACCTGTCGAGACAGCGGGAGGAAGAGCTCGCGGAAACGCACTAGGAAACATGGCGGTAGGAGTTGAGAATATTGATTTTAGCGGGTAAAACGAGCGAACGCACCGCGTCGCGGACTTTAATCCTTCTTCGTCGGCGGCGGCAAAGCGCGGCGACGAGGCAGCGGGAGCAACCGACTCGTCGCGTCTTGGTACGCCTTGTAATCCGGGTACTTTTTCCCCGTGATGGCTTCGGTGAACGACGTCGAGCCTTGGAACAGCAGTATCAACAGAATCGGTCCGATGAGCGCGGGCGTGAAGAACGCCTTGGACTTTAAGCTCGCCGCGGCGAAGCCGCTAAAGCTCACCCACATCGTCTGCTCGGCCCAAAAATTCGGGTGTCGCGACCACGCGAACAGCGCGTGCGTCAAGAACCCTCGCTCGTAATCCTCTTTCCACCCCTTCACCTTGCGCGCCAACCCGCGCTTGGAGCGTTGAAACCGCCACTGCTGCTCATCCGCGGCGACTTCGACGAGAAACGCCGCCGTCCACGCGCACAGCGCGACGCCGTCGGCGCCGCGCCACGCCAGCGCCTCTTTCGATCGATACGCCACCGCCGCGGGCAGGGCGATCAACAGCAACAACACGTTTTGATACACCGCGATGAACGACACGTTGAACAGCTGCCAGACGATCGGATTACGCAACAGTTTATTCTTTCGCAACTCGCCCCAGCGGTAATCCTCCTCTCCGGCGTAACCACCCTTCCTGGCAAAGTTATACGTCAGCCTCGCCCCCCACAGCAGCGCCAATCCCAGCATGAGCGTCAACCGCGCCCGCGCCGCCGTGCCGACGCCGTGATACGCGTACGTCGCGACGTACACGACCGGCGTCACGCTCCAAAGTTGGTCGACGAAGCTGTACGTCTTCCAAACCCAAGACCCGAGCAGGCACCACGCCGCGAACGCCGCGCACTCGGCGACGACCAGGACGTCGACGTCGTTGAGCTCGACGCCGTCGAGCGCACCGCGCGCGATCGGCGCCCAGGACGCGCGGACGAGCGCGCCGAACGCGTCCATCATCGCGATGACGCGACGACGAGTGACGGCACACGTCGACGCGCGCTCGCGATGACGCGCGCGCGCGACATCGCGAGCGCGCTGTGCGTCGATGGACACTCGCGCGCGTCCGTGGACGTCACCGCGGCGGCGATCGAGGCCGTATGCTCGCGCAAAGCGCGCGCGATGCCGATGAACGTCCTCGTCGGGCTCAACGTGCGACGCGACGACGACGACGACGACGACGACGACGACGACGCGCGCGACGGTCGGACGTACGACGACGCGAGCGCGGCTCTCATCTACGACTACGTCGAGGCGAATCAGCGCGTGTTCGCGGCGTTCGCGGCGACGGCGCACGTCGTCGAGGGGAAGGGGACGCGGTGCAGCAAGTTTGCTCGAGGCGCGAGCGAGGACGACGTCGCGAAGTGCGCGGCGTGGCGGCGCGAGAGAATGGACGAGGGGCGCATGCGATGCGACGTCGATGATGTCGTTAGAGTGAAGCAGCGCGGGAAAGGGGATGGGCGAGACGGGACAGACGCGGCGAAGACGAAGGCGAAGACGAAGACGAAGACGAAGAGCGTCGACGCGACGGCGGACGAGACGAAGGCGAAGCCTGCGTTGTTGCCGCCCGCGCCGGCGCCGAGCGTGCCGGCGTGGAACGTGAAGCCGGTCAAGGTGATGACATCGGAACCGGCGCCGATAGCGCGCGCCGGGGCATTGACGCGCGAGGGTGGGACGAGTTTACGGGATATCATGGCGTCTGAATCGCGGCGCGCGGCGCCCACGGGGAAGCGAGAAGTCTCGACGACGAAAGCCTTAGCGCCGAAACTTCCCATCATTACCGCAGAGTTACTTCATCGCGAGTCGAGGCGGTCGGTGATGGATAAGTTCGGCAAAGTTCGGTGTCAGGTGTGTGGACGCGCGTTCAAGGCGTACGACGCGTTGGAGCAGCACATCGGCGCTTCGCATTACGGTTTGAATAATCCCGAGGCGAAGGTTTTAGAGGCGGCGCAGATCGCTGCTGGAATTATACCGACGGCCAATACGCAAGTCAATCGTGTGTCGCTGAACTTAGGCGACTTGGTGTCTTCTAAGACGAAGACTTCGAATAGCATGGTGAACTCTCTCGCGACGTACTTCAAGACGGACAAGCCGGCGAAGAACGCGAGGGCAGAAGGTAAAGAGCAGCAGATGATTAGAAGCACAAACATGGCGACGTCGACGGGCATGGTGCCCAAACGCGGCAAAGCGCGACGAGAAGGGAAGAAAAAGAAGCAATCGACGCTGAAAAAGATAATTCTTCGAGAGCGCACAACGCGGCGAGAGGAAGAATCAAAGAAGATCGTCGAAGAGGAAGTGGAAGTCGAGATCGAGGTTCGCGTCGACTGGGTGTATGTGCTTCTGACGTACGACGAGACGAATCACTCTGTTGGTGTGAATTTCATGTGCATGGATGCAGACTCGGACGATGATTCGGATGAAGATGTGTCGGACGAATCCGCCGCAGCAGAGGGCGAGAACGCCGACGAGCACAGCGTACAACAGAAGCTCGACATCATCGAAGCGCGTGCACCGGCCGGGGTGTGGGGCGTGCGAAGTTTGCTGGACGTTCTGAAAGGCGAACCAGAGCCAAAGTCGGCCAAGGTGAAGCAGGAGACTCGAACGTGTGACGTGTGCGACGTGAAGTGCTTCGGCGAGCAAGCATGGAACGCGCACGTCGGCGGTAAACTGCATGCGAAAAAGCTCGCGATTCGGGACGACCCTGAAGCGGCGGAGAAAGCGGCGTCGCAGAATAAAGCGGCGAAGACGTACGTCGGCGAAGAAGGCGCGTTAAACATACGATACGCCGAGCAAATAATCACCGACGAGCTCAACGAGGCGACCAAGACGCTCCTTTCGACGCTCAAACGCTTTCAGGACCGTCTGTACCACACCGATAAGATTAAGGCGAAGATGCGCCGGCGGTTGCTCTTCGGATTACGCGAAGTCGCGAAAAGCGTGGACGCGCGGACGAGCAAGGTTGTCGTCATCGCGCCGAACATCGAGAAGATTGAAAGCGAAGGCGGCCTCGACGACCGTGTCCGACAAATAATCGCGGACGCTCGAGAAAAAGACGTTCCAGTCATCTTTGCGCTCACCAAAAGACGCATAGGAAAAGCGCTGGGTATCCAAGCCGTCTCTATCGTCAGCGTGCTGGATTACAACGGCGCGGACGAAGAATTCAAACGCGCGCTGACGCTGGCCGCCGACGGTCGAGCGCTGTACGCCAAGCGAGGCGCCGTCCCCAAGCTCGACCTTTCCGCGCGCGAATTCATTCCTAGCGCGTGACGCGATATATCGCGACATGCAATACTAATACTACAGTAGCACTACTAGCGCCGCGGTCTTCGCTATTCCAACGAATCGCCGCACCGCTCCAGCACCAGGGACATCCCGGGCCACGTCTTCGGCAGCGAAAACGGCCCCGCGGCCTCGGGTAACTTGGCGTGGTCCGCTTTCAGCGAATCCAGGACCGCCCGCGCCTTCTCTAAATTAAACGCTCTCGGCGACGCGTGCTTTTCGCGCATGTACGCGTCGCACTTACGCGCGCTTTCCTCATCCGTCACCCAAGGCTTGAAGTTTTCAACCATAAACTCGACTTCTTCGTTCGTCAACGCCGCGACGCGCGCGCGTCGCGCGCGGCGAATCGAGCGCGCGCGAGCGCCCGCGCGCGTTCGCGCGCCCGCGCGCGCGATCGAGCGCGCCGCCGACGACGCGCGCGACATTGTGTCGCTTCGCCCGGCGCCGGGTCGCGTCTCGATTCGCCGCGTCCGCGCTACTCTAGGGATCAATTACAACGGCGCTCGAGCGCCCGGTCGCGGTTCAAACGCGCTACTTTTGCGCCCCGCGTCCGCTCGCGGCGGCCGTCTTGACGCGCTCGTCTCGCGCCGCGACGAGACGATCGAACGCGTCCTGCCCGATCGCGCGCGGCTTCCCGTACGCCGCGCCGTGGGTGAGGTACTGCAGCCCGCCCATGGCGGTGATGGCGCCGACGATGATGGCGAACGGTGGAATGGACTCCACGGGCTGTCGAGCGCGCGCGATCGCGACGTGCGCGAGCGTCAGTCGTCGATGTCGGGTTGGGGTAAACCCGCGCGTGGAACGTCGGCGCGCGAGAACGAGCGCGCGCGCGCGCGATGCGCGCGCGACGCGCGCGGACGCGATGCGCGCGCGATCTCGACGCGTTCGAGTCGAGCGGGCGGTGGACGCACCATTGCGTCGGTGCGGGAGTCGCGATGTGCGAATCGCGTCGAGCGGGCCGCGCGAGCGCTCGGCTGCGCTAGAAAACTGAAGTACATATTACACCAGAGCACGCGAGTGCGAGAAATGCGAGTGCGGAGAAATATCGAAGAACGCCGTCGGAGACTCGCGCCGGTCACGGCGCCGCGCGCCAGTGCTTGCGATTCATCTCGATGTCGAGCGTGTCGTTTTCGTCCTCGTCGTCGATTGCGTTGCGGAAATCCGGCTCGCTGTCGAACGAGCGACGGATTCGCAACCGCGACAAGGCGTCGATCGGGGAATCTGAATCGCCTCTCGTCTCGCTCGGCGCGTATCGTTCGACGAGCTCGTGCCTGAAGTGCAAGTGTTTCAATCCCGGAGGCCGCGCCTCGGCGAAGAGCTCCATCGCCTCCGCGGGCGTCGCCCCGAACATTTGCACTAGATAACAACAAATCACGAACCCCGTGCGATTGAATCCGTACGCGCAGTGCACGGCGATGTACTTATTCTCATTCCCCGCCGTCGCCAAGAACTTATTCGCCGCCTCCGTCGCCTTTCGCACGTCGCTCGCGCTCGGCACCGCCTTGGCCACGTTTCGCACGTGCACTCGCGCCACGTCGCTCGGTATGTCGTCCTCGTACAAACAATCGTGATTCGTGAGATCGATGATCAGCCCGATCTCCCGTCCTCGCGCGCGCTGTCCTCGCATCAGCGACTCCATCGTCAGCGCGTTCACGCAATTCTCCTCCACGTACCGCGGCGACAGCGGCGTCTTCATCGGAATCAACCGCGTCCCGCGCACGACGTCCCCGCACGACTCGTAATCCCCCCACTTTTGCAATTTTTGCAGCACGCTCGGCGCCGCGTCGTCGCGCGCCGTCGTCGTCGCGTCGTTCGTCTCGTTCGCGCGCGTCCCCGTCGTCGTCGTCGCGCGCGGCGGTCGTCCGCGTCCGTCGCGTTCGTCCGCGTCCGACGCCGTCGTCGCCGTCGTCGTCGCGTTCGAGACGCGTCGCTCGCGTCGCTCGCGTCGCGCGCGCGTCGACGCCTCGCCCGGGACGTCCGCGGACGACCATCGTCGGTCGTCGCTCGCGCACCGCGGCATGCGCGCCGCGCCGCGTCGCGACGTGCCGCGCGCGTTCGCGTCCCGTCGATGCGCGCATTCGCAGCCATCATTCGCGCGCGCGACGGGACGCGCGATGGACGGCTTCGACCGCGACGGCGTGAGCGACGATGAGCTGCAGCTCCCGCGCGCGACGCTGCACAAGATGATCAACGACGCGCTGCGCGCGATCGACGCGAATCAGAAAATCTCAAACGAGTGTCGCGAGATGGTGTGCGAGTGCGGGGATGAATTCGTGAACGCGGTGAGCGCGGAGGCGAACGAGGCGTCGACGCGAGAGGGAAAGTCGACGATAACGGCGGAGCACGTGCTGCGAGCGCTGCGAGCGCTGGGGTTCGAGTCGTACGAGGCTGAGTGCGAAATCGCGCGCGACGAGGCGAAGGAGGAGGAAAACGAAAAGCGCGAGGCGAAGAAGAAGAGGAAGCGGATCGACATGAGCGCGGAGGACGCGATGGCGCTGCAGAATAAATTGTTCGCGGAGGCTCGAGCGAAGATGGCGGGAGAGGCCGCGGGAGGGCAGACCGCGGCGGGGGATTTAGGCGAGCGCGGGACGTTGGGATCGTTGGCGTAGCGCGAACCGAGCGTCGGCGAGAAGAAAGACCGCGCGATTCGGAGTCGATGATCGACGAAGGATCGACGAAGAATCGCGCGCGATCGATGTCGCTCGTTCCACGGACGCGCCGCGCGCTAGCTAGCACTGTCTTGTGTAAACTTACAAATTCTAAAAGAAATCACCCGATTCTCCACCCGCGCCGCAGCACGCCTTGGCGATTGCCTTGAGCGCCGCGCGGCCTCCCGGTATGTAGCTCATGCAGTACCAAATCAGCGCGCACCACTGCACGACTAAGAACACCATCGTGAGTGGGAACGATTTCAGCTCCACCGCGCACACCAGCGTCATGATGAGCGCTCCCAGGTACACGCACGTCGCCGCGAAGCGCGTCCCGTGAAACATATTCTTCAGCTGCCTCGCGAACCCGGTCAGGAACCCCGTGCTCGCGAGCGAGAGCAGGTTTCCCATGCTGTACAGCGTCGCGAACTTGGTCGGTCGCGTCCAGAACACGCTCGACAGCGCGCTGCACATGACACCGAACAGAGCGCAGAACGCAAAGCCGTACATGCGCTGCTCGTACGTCAAGGATGCGCACGACGTGTACTCGTCGAGGAGTTCGGCGGTCTGCTCGCCGGGCGCGGGCGCGGACGGCTCGAGGCCAGCCATCAGGCGCACCTTATCGATGCCCTTCTGCACCACGCTCGGCATGGTCGTCGGTCGTCGCCGAGCGCGGCGCGCTGGAATCTGAGGACGCGCGCGCGAGACGCGCGTTTGAAGCGACGCCGCGCGCGCGGCGCGTCGACGATTGTGATTAGTGTTACGATTGATTGCAATTATTACCCTCCACTCGCGAGAGCGTTAAAAATCTATGTCCGTCGTCTCCGGCACGCGCTCGTACTCGCGCAAACGCCTGTACCGAGCGAAGACCACGACGGCGAAGACGGCGACAGAGGCGACGACGAGCGTCGCCCCGCTCGCGGTGAGAATAGAGTCGACATCGGTGCGCGACGCGCTGAGCTCTGCGATCTTCGCCCGATGTCTTTCTACGGGGGTGGGTCGACGTCCGAGGTCGGATTCGTGGCGTTTTTCGGCGTCATCGTCCGCTGGATGGTCCGACGCGTTCGCCGCCGCCGCCGCCGCTCGGTGCTGCTCTCTGACGTAATCGACGTGCGTCTTGTTGTAGTAATGCGTGTGGTTGGTCATGTTGAACAACGTTTGCCCCGGGACGTCCGGACCACCTATGGTGGCTTGCAAACCGGCGTTGAACAACGCCAGCGTGGTGCTGTCCAAGCACTGGCAAATGCGCTCGTTCGCGAGCGGAAACGGAAGCACGCCGCCGAGCTTGTGATGGTTGCACGGAATGACGGGGGTGTCTTCGAATCTCGCGTCGACGATAGTCCACTTAGAAAAGTCAGGGTCTTCCGCCGGGTTCGGTGCTTGTAAAGTCTGGTTACCCGTCCAACCGTAGCGCATCATCGTGTTGCACTCGCAGCCCGAGGACGGGTAGTCGGAGCCCTCGTTCGCGCACCAGTGCCACACAAAGTCTTGGTGCATCACCGTGTCTGGGAACATCTCTTTCAACATCGCCTTCACCTTACCCGCGCTGAAAACATAAAACGATCTCACACCCCAGCGATTGTTGGTATTGATGACTTTCAAATCCACCTCCGCGCCGAGCGAGTCCACGTCCATGCGCTGTTCGCCAGGAGCGAAGGAGATGCTCGCGTTGACGTCGCGGCTGGGAATGTCTCTCACGTTCAAGTACTGACACTTCTTCCCGGGCATGCCATCAGCGATGCTAGGAAATGGGTTGACGTATCCGAACGTCGAAGACTCGCATTTGATGGTTTGACCCGGTCTGCACACGCCGTACGTCCACTTGATGTCCGCTTGGTGTTCGACGCTTTCAAACCACGCGTCGTTGTACTTGTCCACGCCCGTATCGGCGAAACGCCCGTACGTCCCATAACGAACGACGTATCGCGTCGGAGGAGGATCGGGCAACGCATTATCGGTCTCGTCTAAGTACGAGTCTTCGTCACCCTCGCCGAGATTGGCGTTCGGGTCGGCGTTCGGGTGGGCGTTCGAGTCCGGGCACACGAAGCTCAGCCCTTCCCTCGAGCCAAACCTCCAACGCCATCCCGGCTTTCCGTGCGGCAGCGTGTCGTCGTTCAAGTTCGGCTGCACGTCACTCAGACCGTACCCGAGCGACGCGATCCCCGCGCGCGCGCGCCGCGCTCGCCCGCTCTCGCGCGGCGCCTCGTCTGACCCTCGCGCGTCGTCAACACCCAACCGCGTCGTTCCCGTTTGCGTCGCGTCCCCGCGCGCACCGCGCACCGCGAGCGACGCCAGCGCGCATCCCGCGAGTAGTTTCGCGCCCTTCGCGCGCGCGCGCTTCATCACGCGCGGCTTCGGAGACATCGCGCGCGCGCTCGTCCCGCGTTCGTCGCGTCGACGTGTGGCGATCGTCGGATGTTGGCGCGCGCATCCGAGTCCTCGCACCGACGGTTCACGACCGGTCGATCAGGCTCGTATTCAACGTTGAAAACGCCCGTGATGCGGACCCGCGCGCGTCTCGACGCCGCGCGCGCGGCCGCGGACCCGCGCGCGCGCCGCGGACCCGCGCGCGTCGTCGAGACGCGCGCGCGCGCGCGTCGCGCCGCGCGTCGCGCGCGTCGCGGCTCGAAGCGGCTCGAAGCGCGCGGAAAGCGCTTCGGAACGCGCGCGCATGACGACGGTTGGGACGCGCGAGGACGCGGTGACGACGCGCGAGGACGCGTCGACGTCCAGATCGACGGTGAAAGACGCGTCGTGGATGCGCGATGATGTCGGCGGCGCGAACGAAGGGCTGTTTGAGCGGTGTCGCGGCGCGGCGCGCGCGCTCGAGCGCGCGGCGCACGGCGCGGTGTCGCACCGGGAGAAGTGCTCGGCGCTGTGGGGGCAAGCGGAGGCGACGATGTTGGCGCTGCGAGAGGTGGAGAACGTGTACGCGATGTATGATGATGGTGGACGGGTGCAGGTGAAGCGGCAATGCGTGAGCGTGCTGGGACGGTTGCACCACGGGAAGACGCTGGCGGAGGTTTACGGGTCGTTCACGACGGCGCAAAAACTGGTGCGGTACGCGATAGGGGGGAAAACCGATGGGAAATTCGAGGAAGTGACGCGAGATTTAGAGGCTCTGGAGCTACAACTGTGGAACATGGCCGGGGCGTCGGGAAGATTGGGCGTCGCGGGCGTGTCGAGCGACGGGCGACGCCGGCTGCTTCGAGGCGGCGTCGCGCAGACGATCGATAGTATCTTTGGCTCGGGTGTGCTCACGATGTGCGCCGCGGGGTCGGGTGGGGCTGAGCTTTGGTGGTCCACGGGCGGGGCGTTTCCCAGGCTCGATGCGTACGACATGTTCATACGTGGTCGGCGCCGAATCGAAAGTCCGCGCGTAGACGCCACGGGCGGCACGTCGTGCATGGCTCGGCCTAGCGGGGGCACGAGCTCTGCGTTCTTGAAGTCATCCATAGTCACGATGGTGAACGCACCGAACGGATCGCCGTTGTTATGGGCCGGTTTGAAAAACGGAGGGGTCATGGCGTGGGATTGCGATATGGGGCGATTGATGAACTCGCAAATCGTCGTCGTGGCGCGCAACGAGTCCGTGACGGCGATCGCACCGATCGACGGCACGCGCGCGTGGATTGGCTGTACGGATGGTACCGTAGTTGAATTGCGAGTCGTCGCGAGTACGAATGATTCTGCTGGAGAGTTCAAAGTCGCGCGCGACGTCGTCGCCGCATCCGCCACCCATCGTCCGAGTTTCCCAGATCCCGACTCGATTCGTAAAAAGTCCAAAAGCGTGTCGTGTATGCTACACAACGCGAGCGACGGCTCAGAAGGGGTGGTATTCATCGCATGCGAGAATGATTTAGTGTTGGAGGTTTGGGATGTGGCTGAGGCAAAGTGCGTGCGCATGGTGAGTTTGGAAGATCTCGGCTCCGCGGTTGCGTTGATGCAGCACCCCACGGTGCGAGATTTGATCGTCAGCGTGCACGACACGGGTGCGGTGCAAATATGGGGCGGAGATAAGTGCGCGGTAGAAACCGGCGAGCGCGTGATGAACATCACAATGGGATTCAAGGCGGTTGATGCGTGGTCGCTTTCCAAGTACTTTGGTAAAAGCATCGTCGGCGCCGTGGCTGTCGAAACGATCATCGCCATCGGACACGCGAATGGAAAGCTGACAGTTTGGCCCCTCCCCGGAGCGCATGAGTTGCACGAAGCATCTCTCCACGCCGAAACGCTCGCTTCTTCGAAAAACGCTTCACCCTTCGAGTTACGCTCGAGTAAGCTCGTCGCGCACGGTAGTGGGCTCGTTCATTTAACCAAGATAGACGGCGGTGGTTCTATCGGTGTCATCACCGTCGGTCGTTTCGGAAGCATAATGTATTGGCCTCTCTCGCAGCTCGAAGCCATGCTCGGAAAGCTTCGACAGACGGCGCGAAAGGAGCATTCACGTCTGGGCTTGGGATCGCCGTCCAAGGTGATGAATGACAGTAAATTTATTCCGGTGAATAGGACGCCCGAGTCGGCTACGTTATCAGAAACAGCGCGAATTGCGTACGATCATATTAAACTTGAACAAAAAATCGGAGAAGGATCGTTCGGTCGCGTGTTCAAAGCTACTTGGAATCACATAGACGTCGCCGTGAAATTCATCGGCGCTCAAGACATCGATGTTACGTCGAGCGGACTCATTCATTCTTTGGAAGAGTTAGAGAAAGAGGTGAGCATCATGACGAAGCTCAGACATCCAAATATCGTGCTTTTGCTCGGGGTCGTGATGACACCGCGTCCAGCCATCGTGCAGGAGTTTTGCGTTCGAGGTTCGCTGTACGCGGTACTTCAGCGACACATCAAGCCGGGCGCGCCCGAGTTGCCGTGGCGTATACGCCTTCAGATGGCACTCGGTGCCGCGGCTGGGATGCTTTACTTGCACGATGCGTCCGTTTTGCATCGAGACTTAAAGAGTGCCAATCTTATGGTAGACCGCTACTACCGTGTCAAAGTCGGCGATTTCAACCTATCTCGAGTGCACAACGACATCGTCGCCTCGGGCGAGGGCGCAGAGCGCTCAGGTACTCTTCACTCGCCTCGTTGGATGGCCCCTGAAGTTCTGACAGACGGACAGTATGGTACAGCATCAGATGTGTACTCCTTCGCCATCGTCATGTGGGAGCTTCAAAGCTTGCAAGCGCCTTTCAAGGATTTGCACGTTTATCAAATCGTCTCCATCGTTCCGGACGGCGATCGTCCAGAGGTAGATGCGACGCACGGCGCCGCTTTTCTCGACGCCGAATCATATCGCGCGTTGATGCAGCGCGCGTGGCAGAGCGATCCCTCGCTCAGACCTTCATTCGAAGACATATTTCAAGAAGTGCAGACGTTACTGGACGCGCAAGTCGCGCGCGAGCAGAGAGCGAAACGAGGCGTCGACAACATGCCGGCAAACAACACTGGGTTACCCACGCTTCCGCTTGAACGGACGAGATCGTCTTCTTCGTTCTCTGGCAGGAAAGGATCGTTCAAGGCGAGACGCGAAACGGTGGTAAAGCTCGACTTTGATGGAAAATCGCCCAACGAAGGCGACGACTCCGTCGTCGTCGAGACGCCCGCGGCAAGTCCAGAAAAGTCGAGCGAGAGCGCGCTGAAAGAAACGACAAACGTCCTCGAGGTCGGCGATATGGACACTCGAGCGATTCTACTCAACATGCGCGCGCGAGGATCTCTCAGGGAATCGATGCGCAGGTAGGGCGACGCGCGACAATTTAAACCAAGTCTATTAGTCTCTCACATTTCTACTCGCGATGACCTAATGTTCTCGCGGGCATACGTGTGCGAAATTACGCGCGATCACGTCGCGGACCCTTGTTGTAGTGCGCACGGCTAGACACAGAAACGCCTTGCAAGTTACCCATGTTCATCGACTTCAACATATCCATCGTGTCCCGGTCGACTTCGATGGAGTCCGTCTCGAGCGCGGACTTCTCCGGCACGAAATCCATGCGGCGCTCACGCTCCTCCTCTTGAAGCTTGAGCGAGATACCGCGCACCGGTCCGCGTTGGATACGCTTCATCAAGTGCTGTTTCCGAACGATTCATCAACCCGACGTCAGTCGCGCGTTCGCGCGTCTCAAACCCCACCGATCGAGCCTCGGTCGCACCGTCGCGCCCTCTCGCGCACCGACCGCGTTCCCGCGCTTCGCTCGCCTTAAAACGTACCGTCGTGAAACCCGCAATCTTGTTACGCAAACGCTTGGACGGAATGATCGCGATATCATCCGCGATGCGCTTGTTCGTCGCAAAGTCGAGCGTGAGCCTCGAGTAATACTTTTCGATGATTTGGCGAGACGCCTACCGCACGCGCGAACACCGCATCGTCGTCGTCGTCAGTCATCGCGCGCGTTCAAAATCACCCGCGCCTCCCCGTCCGTTCGCGCGTCCGATCGCGCGCTCGACGCCGCCCTCCCGCGCGCGTTCGTTCTCTCTGCGATCGTCCTGTTAGGGTTTCCATCGTCGCCCCGTCCATCGCGTCGCGCGTTCGCGCCGTCGCCGTCGCCGCGCGCGCCGTCGCCGGTGCCGCTCGCGACGCGTTCGATTCGACGCGCACCTTTTTCACCGTCTTCGTGCGAACGCGACCCATGTCGGCGTGTTCGCGCGCGTCGTGCAGAGACGGATCGCGCCGCGCGTCGCGCGCGGGGGCTCGGTCTCGCGTCCGTCGATCGTGCACACACGGACCTTTACGGCCTTTACGACCTTTACGGACCTTTACGACCGACCGCGCGCGCCGCGATCGCGCGCGCGCCGCGCGGCGTCAGACACGCGCGCCGCCGCCACCGAGACACATGTTTGCCGTTAGCTCCACGCGCGTCGTCGTGAACGCCGCGAACACGTCCGGGACGAAGCGCGTCGCGGGGAAGAAGGCCGCCGCGGGCAAGGTGCGCAGGGCGCCGCTTGGTTTTATCCTGAAGCCGTCGCGACCGCGACCGCGATCGAGGCCGCGAGGGGCGCGGGGCGGCGCGCGCGACGCGCGATCGACGCGCGCGCGCGACGCGCGCGATCGGCGCGCGCGCGCGATCGATCGGCCGCGAGGACGCGCGCGCGACGCGGCGATCGGTGAAAGGACGGCGACGCGGCGATCGATCGATCGCGCGACCTCGGGGGGGGGTCGATGCTGGGTCGCGAACGGTCGATCGCGAGATTGGGGCGAGGGAAGAGACCGAGGGGGAGACGAAGGCGAACGCGAACGCGCGACTGACGGATGACGCGACCGCGCGACGCACGCGACACAGCCGGGCCAAAAGAAGGGATTCTTCGATTGGTTGCTCGAAAAGTCCGTGCGCGATTCCGGCGTCATCGGCGCCGGGTACGAAGACGACCTGAAGAGCGGGCAGTACAAGCCGAAGGGCGGCTTGAACATCTCGGAGGGCGGCTCGTTTAAGATTTAAACGCGCGCCAGCTTTGCCTTAGCCTTTGAACGCGTGTGCACGATGTGGCGATGACACCGGGGGACCCCGGGATTCTATTATCAATTTTGTTGTCAATGCGAACACGAACGAACAAAGTATACGACGCGCGACGCGCGACGCGCGCGATTTCGACTCGACGCGCGGCAAGCCCGAGGGAACAAAATTGACTTGAAAATTACAGATGAAAGAGGGTAAATGGGCGGAAATGCTTCGCGAGTGAGCTTGCGCTCTTTCTTTTGTACTGTTCTACCGTATACAAGAAGAAAACTTCATTTGAGCGCTGACATGGCGTCCAACGCGCTCTTCGAGCGCGAGGATTCGCGCGTGTTGCGCGTCGACGCTCTTCCAAGCGGTGAATCGTGCTCTTTTTTCTTGGGTTTGCCGAGAATAGATGCGACGGTTTGAACCTTCCCGCCACTATTTCTCGGCAACGAATTCATCATCGAGTCTAAGTCTACCGGACTTCCGAGATCGAGCGATCCCACCGCCGGCAGCGCGTCGTTCAAGTCGACCATCGTCCCCAAGCTTCCGACGGGGAAATGATCTGCACCGTGCGCCGACCGATCGTTGGGGGACATGGAGAACTCGCCGTAGAAATTGTCGACACCGTCCGGGGTTGAGGACAGCCCCATGTCCGGGGGAAACATCGAACCGAACGAACCCGCGACGCCGAACGACGTGCCAAAAAACGCGCTGCTCGGACCGCGGTCGCGTTTGCCGTGAATCACCGGAATCTCACCGCTCATGCCGCTCATGCCGTCGCGCAGTTCCACTGACTCGGGCATAATGAGCGGCGATCCACCCGTGCTCGACGGCGTCCCACCCACGCTACCGTTGGCGAAGAGTTTCATGAAACTGTTTTCGTGATCCTTTCTCGCCGACCCGGCCGAGGCGAGGTTTTGGTTGGCCAAGGCGAGATTGGCGTTGACGAGGGCGGATAAGTCGGTGCCACTGCCGAAACCTATCGAACCACGCTTAGGAGTGGAGTTCTTGTCGCTCGAACTCGGACCGAAGCCGTAAATAGTGCTCGGACCCCCCTTCGCGTCCTTCCCCACGGGTTTTTGCTTCTTGAGCGCGTTGGGCTGGCGCGACGCTCCGGCGCCGAAACCTCCGATTGACGGCAAACCCGCGTCGTGTCCGCCCCGGCCGCGTCCACCACCGCCACCGCCACCACCGCGCCCCCCCGACGGGGGCTCGGGCAAAACGAACGGCGGCGGTTCCTCCCCCGGCGCGAGCTGAAAATTCGTCTTCGCGTTTGGCCCGCGAATGTGTCTCGCCGCCGCGTCGTACGCTCTCGCCGCCTCTTCGGCGGTATCGAACGTGCCGAGCCACAATCTCGCGCCTCGATTTGGATCGCGTATCTCCGCCGCCCAGCTCCCCCACGGGCGCTGTCTCACCCCGCGATACTGCGACGTCGTCGCCTTTTTCGACTGCTTGTCGCCCTTGCCGCCCTGCGTGCGTCGTCGCGCCTCGTCAGTCACCTCCACGCCCGCGTTCGACGCCCTCTCTCTCTCTCGCGCGCTCGACCTCGCGATCACCACCGTCCCGATCGCGCGTCCTCGCCTCGTCGTCCTCTGCCGTTCGCTCGCGTCTCGTTCGCCTCGCGTCCTCGTCCCGCGCGTCGTCCCGCGTCGTCCCGCGTTCCCACAATTCCCCCCCGTCTCCTCCCTCTCGTCCTCGTCTCTCCCGCGTTCGCGCTCGCACCTCGAGATCATCGAGATCATCGTCCAGCGCGTCGTCCTCGTCGGGATCCGGCGTCGATTTCCGCGAGTGCGCGCCGTGATGCGTCGCCATCGCGCGCGTCGCGTCGCCCTTCGCGCGCTTCGGACTTTTGCGCTTTTTCGCGCGTTCGCGTCGACGCGCGCGCGCTCGCCGTCGCGTCCGAGAGCGTCGCGCGCGCCGCGCGGTCGTCCCTCGCGGTCGTCCCGATGCGCTCGCGTCGCGTCGCGCCGCGTCGCTCGCGCACGCGGCGGAGTCGCGCCGTCGACGCGCGGCGTCGGAGCGAAACGTGCCGACGAAAAAGCGTCCCGAGAATCTGGGACGCTGAACGACCGATGGCGACTCGGGAATGTGTCCCTCTCCGACGCATCGACCGATGGCG